>Ga0207646_10000631_pt1 | contig 45798 bp, 44 predicted proteins | sample KBSK5502metaG_FD_184343 | JGI IMG/M metagenome (GOLD analysis project Ga0207646, IMG submission 184343) | Corn, switchgrass and miscanthus rhizosphere microbial communities from Kellogg Biological Station, Michigan, USA - KBS K5-50-2 metaG... | ecosystem: Host-associated > Plants > Roots >...
AAGCAGGCTGGCATTTTCAAGACACCCACGGCCGCCATCGTAAAAAAGTAATGTGCCGCTGCGGTGATAGAGCCAGAGGATTCCGAGAAAGAATCCCATGTCGCCGATGCGCGTGGTGATGAACGCCTTTTTTGCGGCGGCCGCAGCGCTCGGGCGATCAATCCAAAATCCGATCAGCAAATAGGAGGCGAGGCCAACTAATTCCCAAAAAACAAAGAGCAGAAGCAAACTGTTAGCGATGACCACGCCAAGCATCGCGCCGGAAAAAAATGAGAGATAAGCGAAGAACCGAGAGAAATTTGTGTCGTCGGCCATGTAGCCGATGCTGAAAATGAAAATGCAGAGACCGACGAGCGCGATCATCAGGAGCATCGCGGCCGCGAGCGGATCGAGAACGAACCCGATGCGGAAGGTCTGCTCTCCGAATGTGAACCAGGTAAAATTCTGGACAGCGCGGAAGCCGTGCGCGTGCAAGGTCGGCACAAAAGCGAAGATCGACATCGTCAGGGCGGCGATTTGTCCGATCACCGCAAACGCCACGGCCGCAGCGCGCGCAGATTTCCCAGAACCTAAAATTAGAAGGGACGCGATGATCGGCGCGGACGGAATCAACCAAACATTGCTCGTGATCCAGGAGTTCATCCTTTGAGACGATCGAGCTGGTCGACGTTTGTGCTGCGGAAGTGACGGTACACCGCGATGACCATGGCAAGACCAACGGCGGCTTCGGCAGCGGCGATGGCAATGGCGAAGATCGCAACCATGATGCCGATCGGTTGCGCCGGTTGCGGCGCGAACCGCCAGAATGCGATGAAATTCAGATTGGCGGCGGCGAGCATCATCTCAATCCCGATCAAAATAAAAATGGCGTGACGCCGGCTAAGCGCGGCAAGCAGTCCAATGCAAAACAGTGCCGCCGATACAACGAGCAACATCGACAACGTCGGCATCAGCTCTTCTCCTCCATCACGAGAATGAGCGCGCCGATAAGAGCGGCGGTCAGCAAAACTCCGACGCATTGCAGCGGCCAAACATAATTGGTCATCAATAGTTCGCCGATTCGCTGGACGGTGATCGGCTCGACGTGCTGCGGCGCGGCGGAAGTCAGTTTTGTTTTTGAAATTGCCCAGACCAAACCGCCGAATACCGCGACGGCAACAACAACGCCGCCCCAGTTAAAGCTGCGGACTTTTCCGACATCGTGCCGCGTCAGAAGAATGGTGAAGACAATCAGCACCGCGACCGCGCCGATATAGACAAAGATTTGCACCAGACCGACAAACTCCGCGCCGAACAAAAAGAAAAACGCGGAGATGCCAACAAACATTACCGCGAAACTGAGAGCGGCGTGCATGAGCTTTTGTAACGTTGCGGCCGCCAACGCCGCGGCGAGCGTTAGAATTGCGATGGCAGCAAAAGCGACGGTGCTCATTCGGCAAAGCGATAGGTGCGCGGCGCAAATTTCCGGCGGGTGTCGAGTAAGATCGACAACGTGGTGTAAACGACGGCGATGACGACAAGCGACCATAACCAGCCACGCAGTCCTCGACCGGTGTAGTGCCAGACAGCCGCGGCGATGAAGCAGGTGAACGCCATCGGAAGCATAAATTTCCAGGCGAAATTCATGATCTGATCGATGCGCGTGCGCGGGAGGGTGCCGCGCAACCAGATGTAAACAAAGAGTAAGATCGACAACTTCACGAAAAACCAGGCGTAAGATGGAATAAATTCGAGAAAGTGGATCGGCGCGTGCCATCCGCCGAGAAACAACGTTACGCCCAGCCCGCTGATCGCGAACATTCCGATGTATTCCGCCATGAAAAACGTCGCATATTTGAAGCCGGAATATTCGGTCATGTGGCCGGCCACGATTTCGGACTCCCCTTCCGGGACATCGAACGGCGTTCGGTTTGATTCGACCAGCCCGGAGACAAAAAACAAAATGAAAGCGACCGCACCCCAAGGCGTGAAGACGAACCAATGCGGCACGAAGCCAAGCGAGTAATGACTTTGAGCGCTGACGATTTTATCGGGATTCAATGAGCCGACGATCATCACCACCGGAAGCACCGTGATGATGAGCGGTAATTCGTAACTGATCATCTGCGCGATCGCACGCATCGCGCCTAACATTGAGTATTTGTTGTTGCTCCCCCACCCGGCCATGAACACCGCCAGTTCCGTCGCCGATCCGACGGCAAAGAAAAAGAGAATCCCGCCGTCGATTGTGAATGGCGTCATGTTCCGTCCGTAAGGAATAACGCCGAGAGCGAGAATCGCTGCCGCCGCGATCAAAACCGGCGCGAGAAAATGGACAATCTTGTCCGCGCGCGCCGGGACGATGTCCTCTTTGATCAACATTTTGATTCCGTCGGCGACCGGCTGGAAGAGACCGAATGGGCCGACGCGATTCGGGCCATAGCGATTTTGCATGCGGCCGAGAATTTTCCGTTCCAGAACCGAAATGAGCGCGAAGAGCGTCAGGAAAACGCCGAGCAAGAGGGCGATGTTGAGTAAACTCGAGACAATTTGAATCAGCCAATCCGGCGCGCGACCTAATGAAGGAGAGCAACCACTGTTTTGCGTGGATGAAAATTTGGTCGAGAGAATCGCTCACGCTCGATGAAGAAAAGCGGTGAGTGATTGTTTAATCAAGGAAGAACCGCGATGGATGAAGATACCGAAACGCGACTGGCATTTATTCTTTGGAGGACGATCAACCCGGCGACAATGCACACGAGCGCGAGCAATGCTTCGCCATTGAGCATCCAGACGCCGCCATAGCGATCGTGGACCCAGCCGTTGAACGCGGTCATGTAAGCAACCGGAATATTACCGAGCGATTGGCAAATGGCGTATTTGGTCGAAGCAACACCGCGGCCGATGGCGTGCACCACTATCGCGGAGTAGGCCGCGTAACTTGTTCCGACGAAAAATGCATAAACCAAAACGCCGATGGCGTAGGCGGTCCTTGTCCAGGGCGCAAATGCCATGATGATTGCGGCGAACGCCAGCGCGACCCCGAAACCAAAATAAGACCACCAACGTCCGAATCGGTCGGCAACCCAGCCGCCGAGTAAACATCCGAGCGCGCAAACAATTCCGTTAAGAACGCCGGTGACGAGCGCAACCATTTGCGGACCGGCATGCCAATCAGGCGCAACCGCTGACCAAAGATTGTTCATCGCACCGGCGCCGATCGGAGAAGTGATGAGGACGAGCGTGAGCAACGGAATCGCGGACCGCAACATCGCGAGAATGTCGCGGCCCATCAGACGCATTCGCTCGCGAAAACCAAATCCGGCAACGACGTGAAAGTCGGCGGCAAAAAAAATCGCGAAAGCAGCAGCGATCATTGCGAGAGCAAGCGTGGCTCCGGCTAATTCTTTCGCGAAGTGAACACCGAGCCAGACGCCCAAACCGCCGCCGATTCCATTCCCGCCGAGATTGCCAGCCTGATACCAGCCGGCAGCGCGACCTTTGGCATCATCTGGAACCGTGTAAGCCATCAGCGCTCCCATTGGCAGGACGACAAACGTCACTGCGATTTGCGAGATGAACACCATCGCGGTCAGAAGCGCGATCACGCTTTGTTGAAACGGAACAATGCCCAGAAGAAACAACGCCGCCGCCGAAACCATGACTGCGAGCAGGTACCAGCGACGCGGCGTCAATGTTAGATCGACAACCGGTCCCCAAAAAAACAACCAGACGTTGGCCGAAACGCCCAACGCCACGATCGCCGCTGCGCTCGCGACCGAAAAACCCGCCCGCGTCAAAAAAAACGGGAGCGTGATCGAAACAAACCCGGTGCTGATGCCGTATGGCAACAACAGGAAGAAAAACGTCACTGGTCGGGTCGTCTCATGCCTGGCCATAGCAATTTGATAGCGTCGCTACGCATTTACACAGGTGGAAACGTGGATGAAAAGACTGTAGCGTTGCTTGTCCGAATCAGTGTAAATCTGTGATTGTCGATCTTGCATGACTCCAAATCCGTACCTGTTCATCGTCATTTTCGCCGGCGTGGCGTTAATGTTTCCGTTGCTGCCACTCGGACTGGCGTGGCTTTGGCGAAGATTTTTTCAGCCGCCCAAGCCTGGCGCGCAAAAAAATGCGATCTACGAATGCGGCGTCGAATCGATCGGCGAAGCGCAAATCCAGTTCCGGTCGCAGTATTATTTGTATGCGATCATTTTTTTGATTTTCGATGTGGAAGCGATTTTTCTGGTGCCGTTTGCGGTTGCCTTCACCAGTTTGCCGGTCGGCGCGTTCATCGCGATTCTCGTTTTCCTGCTTCTCTTGATCGAAGGTCTCATTTGGGCTTGGGGCAAAGGTTGTTTAAATTGGGCTAAATGAGCGAGGGGATCGACGAAGGGTTGCGCCGAGAGCTGCAACGGCAAGGCGTCTGGGTGACGTCAATGCAGGAGCTTTATAATTGGGGCCGCAAGAACTCGATCTGGCCGTTGCAATTCGGATTGGCTTGTTGCGCGATCGAAATGATCGCGACTGCGGCCTCGCGTTACGACATCGCGCGATTTGGCGGCGAAATCTTCCGCCCGTCGCCGCGCCAGGCGGACCTAATGATCGTTGCCGGCACCGTGACCAAGAAAATGGCGCCGCAAATTGTTCGACTCTACAACCAAATGCCCGATCCGAAATACGTGATCTCGATGGGCGCGTGCGCGATTTCCGGCGGACCATTCAAGCAAGGCTACAACGTGCTCAAGGGAATCGATCGTTACATTCCGGTCGATGTTTACATTCCCGGTTGCCCGCCGCGACCGGAAGCGTTGCTGCACGCGTTCATGGAACTGCAGCGCAAGATCGACAGCCAGAAGCTGACGGGCGCGGAAAAGGCCGAGCACCTGGATCGGGAGCAACCGAGCGAATTTCCGGTGCCGGCGTTTGGCGAACATGATTTGCAACCGCCGGCGAACCCGGACGTTTTTAGTCCTCCAAAACTCGAGCGCGTCTGATCGTGGAGACGTTGGAGCAAATAAAAAATCGTGCGGAACTGGCGGTGCGCGGCGCCAGGATCGATATCGTCGTTAATCCTGGTCCAGCGCAGCAATCTTCATTGCTGATTGACAACGAGCACGCGATCGCGGTCGCACAATTTCTCTGCGATCATCCGGCGCTGAGATTTGATTACTGCTCAAACGCGACCGGAGTCGATTGGCTCGATCGCGTCGTCAAAAAAACCGCAAAGGTGAAGCAAGTGAAAGAGGGTGTTGAAAAAGAAGTTGGTCAGACAACGGAGGAAAAAATTCCCGGTTATCTCGAGGCGGTCTATCACCTTTACTCGATGAAACACAAACATGGGCCACTGATCGTTCGTCTGCGAACTGCGAATCGCAGCGAGGGCGCGCGTTTGCCGTCCCTGACGCCGATTTGGCGGAGCGCGGAATTACAGGAGCGAGAGATTTTCGATCTTTACGGGATTCATTTCGAAGGTCATCCCGATCTCCGGCGGATTTTGATGTGGGACGAATTTGTCGATCATCCGATGCGCAAAGATTATCGGGAGCCGGACGACTACGAATGGGAGCCGACGCCGCACGACGATGTGCTGGAGAAGGCGAAGGAGCATTACGCTCCGCGACCGCAATTGGACGGCGCGGAGAATATTACTGCTTCGCAGTAAAGGTTATATGGTTACAAAAGTTACAATGTTACAAAGACGGCGGCGTGCTGGCCGTTGTAACCACGTAACCCTTGTAACTCTTTTAACTTTTCTGACCGCATGACCGCCACGATTCAAACACTCGAACCAACGGAGCGCCCGCCGACGACGATGGGTTCGCGATTAGACGGCGAATTACTCGAAGTGTCGATGGGACCGCAGCATCCGTCCACGCACGGGGTCTTTCGCATGAACGTGGCGCTTGAAGGCGAGATCGTCCGCAAGCTCAAGCCGGTTTTCGGTTATTTGCACCGCAATCACGAAAAGATCGGCGAGAACGCGACCTATCTCAGCTCGATGCCGTACACTGATCGGCTCGATTATTTTTGTTCGATGACGAACAACTGGGCCTATGCTCTCAGCGTCGAAAAGCTCGCCGGCATCGAAGTCCCCGAGCGCGCCGAATATTTGCGCGTCATCCTAGCAGAACTGACGCGATTGCAAAATCACGCATCGTTGCTTGGATTTTTACTGAGCGATATGGGCGCGTGGGGCACGCCGCTCATGTACGCGTTCCGCGAGCGCGAAAAAATTCTCGATCTGTTCGAATCGCTCTCCGGCTCGCGGATGATGTGCGATTACATGCGCTTTGGTGGCTGCCGGGTCGATGCGGATGACGACTGGCTCGGCCGGGCAAAGAAGATTGTCGATGTTTTCCCAACGTTTCTCGACGAGTTCGAGAAGTTGATTTTGCAAAATGAGATCGTGATCGCGCGGACCCAAAACGTCGGGACACTTTCGCCCGAGCTCGCGATCAGCGCCGGGATTACCGGCCCGATGTTGCGGGCGTGCGGCGTGAACTACGACATTCGCAAGGTGGACAAGTACGGATTTTATCCGCGATTCAAGTTTCGGATTCCGCTGGGCGATCACGGCGACACTTACGACCGCCTGATGATGCGCGCGCTGGAAATGCGCGAGAGCGTCGAAATCCTTAAGCAAGCGTTGGCGCAAGTTAAACCCGGACCGGTCATGAATCCAAAGGTGAAGATCCGCGCCTTTCGTCCGCCGGTCGGCGAAGCCTACGGCCGAATTGAAGGACCAAAAGGCGAGCTCGGATTTTATTTAATCAGCGATGGCGGGCCAAATCCGTACCGATATCGGGTCCGTCCGCCGAGTCTCATTAACCTCACCGTGCTCGAAGATCTTTGCCTCGGTCACACCGTCGCCGACGTAATGGTGATTCTTGGCAGCGTCGATATCGTGATGGGAGAAGTCGATCGCTAACGAGCGACTGTCAGTGAAGCCATCCGCCGACTGCTTGGATCGGCTCGATTTGATTCGGTGCAGTGATCCAGGCGGCGATCGCGCCAGCACGTGCGTCCGGGTTGAGCGAAACCTCCGCCTTACCATCCGACATGTTTTCGCTCATGAGCGAGAGCACGACGAAGTCTTGATGCAAGTTGCGACCGTTGTTTTCGCCGGCGGTAACTTTCGTGTTCAAATCAAAGCCAAGCATCGCCACGTGAAGATCGACATCTTTAATTCCGCCGCCGACCGGAACAAACTGCGCGGCAATTTTTTGGTTAACGAGCGCCAGCTTTAGCGCACCTGGTTTTTCGTTTGATGGAACCGGCACGGCGCGGTTGAGCGATTCGCGGCCGTCGATTACGAAAGCGGGAGTGTAAACGCTCTCGCTCTTCCAATTCGCCGAATACTGATATTGCCGGGCCGTCCATTCCTTGGCGGCAAATGGATCGCGCCACCCAAGTCGGTCCCAATAATCGACATGAAAGGCGAGCGGGACGAAATCCTTCCACAGTCGCGGCTCGGCCTTGAGTTTGGATAACCAGGCCTCAGCGGGCGGACAACTGCTGCATCCCTCCGATGTGAAGAGTTCGATTAAATGAGTGCGCTGCGAGCCGCTCTCGAAGACGCGGTCGCCCGCTTGAGCAGCCAGCACGCAACTTAGAGTTAGAAGAACGACAGCCGATCGCATGACATTCCAAATTTTCCGTGTGAAATATGCGCGGTTTCGGCAAAATTAAAACGTGATGATTGGAGCGGGAATCTTAAAGGGCATGGCGGTTACGGCGCGGAACTTCGTCGGAAGTTATTTCGAGAAAGACCGCCTGATCACAGTCCAGTATCCAGAAGATCGAAATCCACTGCCGGAAAATTATCGCAACTTCCCGATCTTGATTTACGACAACGATCCAGAGGCCGGCTTGCGCTGCGTGGCGTGCAAGATTTGTGAGAAAGAATGTCCACCGCAGTGCATCTATATAATTAAGAGCGACGACAAAAAGCCCGATTACATGGGCAAGCCGCAGTTTTATCCGAAGGTGTTCGACATCGACATTTCGGTTTGTATGAGCTGCCAGATTTGCGTCGAGGTTTGCCCGTTTGAAGCGATCAAGATGGACAAGGAGTTCGAACTCAGTAAGCGCGAGCGCTTCGATGCACTTCTGTTTCGGAAAGAGGAGTTGTCGAAGTCGAACGAGTATTATCATCGCATCCATCCGGTCGAGGCGGCGGCGGTGGACGCGAACCTGGCGGAAGCAGCGGCTGCGGCTGAAGCGAAGAAAAAAGCTGCGGCCGCCGCGGCCGCGGCGAAAGCCGCATCGCCCGCTTGGCCGACTCCTGCTCCAGAATCGGCATCGGCGCCTGGTGCCGCGCCGCCGGCGAGTTCTTCGACGTCGACCGAGAATTAATTTCGATTACCCGCCCCGCGCAACGTGATGTGTACGATTTCCGCGGGAGCGTTCACGCGCAGCGGGAACCAGTTTCCAACGCCGTTCGAGACAATGAGTTTGCTTTGCCCGCGACTATAAAGTCCCGACCAATAACGGAACATGGCTGGCCCAAATCCTAATTGCTCGTTCAGCATCAATTGCCCGCCATGAGTGTGGCCGGAGAGAGTAAGAGGTAATCCCGCAGCTGCGGCCGCATCGAAGGCGTGAGGGTGATGCGCCATCAAAATTGGAAACGCCGCGGCGTCGCGCTGCTCAAGCAATTTCCGGACAGAAGATGCGATCGCCGCGTCGCGTCCTTCACCGTAAACCCGCGTCCAACTTAGTCCGAGAAGCTGCACCGGAAATCCGCGGACAGTGATGATGGTCGATTCATCGAGCAAAAATGGAAATCCGGACGCTTTCACGCGCGTTTCGAATTCCGTCGGATTCTCGATTAAGTCATGGTTCCCTTCAATTATCGCGAGACCGAAGCGCGCTTCGAGCGCTCGAGTTAATTCCAATCCAGTATCGAGGTCGGCGAGCGCGTCGTTGATCAAGTCGCCGGTCAAAAGAACCAGGTCGGCGCGCATTTCATTGACCATGCCCACCATTTCTTTCAGCACTTCGCCATTAGTGAATCGTCCAACGTGCATGTCACTGACTTGCGCGATGGTGGTTCCATCCAATTCCTTGGGCAGTTCCGGGATCGGCAAAACGAAACGCCGGACGCGAACGCTGTTCAGCTGAGCCATCGCAATTCCGGTGAGGCTGAGAGTGAAAACGGGTGGCAACATCGCTCCGGCAAAACGCAGGAATTCGCGCCGGCTCCAACCCGGCGCTTCGACCGATCGGGTGATCGGGCTCGGAGTGTGGCGAGCAACGCGCACTATTTTTTGCCCGAGCAGAATTGGTATAAGAGCAAGCGCGATCAGCGAAAGCAGGCCCAGCCCGATGAAATGCCAGATGAATATTGCTGAGACAGCGAACTTCGGAATGAGCCGGTCCCAATTGCCGCGATACATTCTCGCAGCGATGACCCAGATCAGGCCGACCATCATCGCGACCATAAAAATCGAGATCAGGACGCGTCCGATCCCGTGATTCGTCAGGCGCGCGAAAACAATCCACCAGATGACATCAAGCGAAATCATCAAGCCGATGATCGTGAAAATGAAGCTCACGCTGAGAATCTACGCCCGTGCGTCCGTTTGTCCGGTTCCAAGGATGACACAGCGTCTGCGGCCAAAGACGGTGACGAAAAATGCGACGGTCATAGACCGCCGCTACAGAAAAATTCTAACCTCCGTCGTTACCGATGGCTTCGACCGGGCAACCTTCCATCGCTTCTTTGCAGAGAGCTTCTTCCTCGGGCGATTCGGGTTGCTTATAGACGTAGGAGTGACCGCCGTCGTCATTGCGTTTGAAATTCGCAGGTGCAGTCTCCCGGCATAAATCGCAGTCGATGCATTGCTCATCGACATAGAATTTGCCGGCTGCGTTCTCGGGATATTTATTTGCGGCGTCGGCCATAACTTTATCCGCTAAGGGAGCGGGAAGTTAGGTGGAAATGGGCGAGATGCAAACTCAAAGGCCGAGCGCATGGCGCGGCTGGCGCGCAAATTTGAACCCGGCGAGTGGCGCCGAAAGATCGACATCTTTCGTCAGGCCAAGGACTTGAAAGGTTCGACCGAGCATTTCCGGATGCAGCAGCGTCTGCAGAGCCCGTTTTGTTTTCGCGTCTCCTTTTTCAATCAAGGCCGGCGACTTGGAAATGATTCCGGTCAGGAAATGATGCTGATCGGTGAAACCGGTCAGCTGCAGGCCATGCTGCTCAGCATGCTCCGCCAGATCCGTCCAGTTCGCATGCGCGGTGATGTCCGCGTTACCAACATCTTGGAACGGCGAGGTCAGCCGTCGGTGCCGCACACGGACCTGCAATGTGCCGTTCTTCAGTTGCGGATCGTAAAAATCATCGCGTGAAAAACCGTAATCAAACACGAGTACGAAACCGCGTTGCAGTTTCGCGGCGACGTTCTCGATCCAATCGAGCATAGCCAGACTGACTTCAATCTCATGGCCTGGGGGCAGACGTGGCGCGTTTGCCGCAAATTCTTTCAACTTCGCCTCAACGATCGGCTGCCGGACAAACGCGAAGTCTTCACCATCCAGCGAGACACATTTCTCCCGCCAGCCGGCGTCTGTTGCGACGAGCAAGTGCACCGGCATCGAATCGAGCAGCTCGTTGGAAAAATGAAGGCCAACAAACGGTTCTAATTCATCAAGTGATTTTCTCCACCGCACGCGATCGCGAAATTGCTGCAGCGTTTTCGATTGTCGATCTTGCGAGACGGAAAACGGTTCGACGATCAGGTAACGCAACGCAGAGAAGAAGTCGGGAAAGCGCCGCTGCAGTGATTCGAGAACGTCCCGCGCAAACTCGCCATGATGTGCGCCTTGCTCGGCGATCACGAAGTCGTCGATCTTGCCGATTCGTTCCCAGATCTCCGCGAATTGCGCGGCGAGCAGTTCTCCAAAGACCGGTCCAATGCTGACGTTGGTAAAGTAATCGCCGCGTCGTCCGATAGTGGCCCGGCCGCTGGAATAATAGCCGTGTTCAGGATGATACAGCGCCTGCTCCATGAACCAGGCGAAAGATTGCACGCCGTGCGCTTTGATCTGATCCCGAATGAGTTGGACGAATTTGGTTTGCAATCCGAAAACGTCGAACGTCCACGGCCGAACGTCCAATACGGCAAATGCAGCACTCTGAATTCGAGATTCGATGTTGGACGTTGAGCGGTCGGCGTTTGCTGCCTAAGTTGCTGCCCCTGCCGCTGTGAGAAATCCCTCTACTAATCAGTATCTGATCCCGCCCCCGGGTTATCGGTTCCGGCCACCGTGGTATACGCGGCCGGAGTTTTACGTGCCGATCACAGTCGCGGCTTTCGTCATCGGCGGCCTCGCGATTTATATCTCGACGAATCTGGCCGATTTGAAGAACCAGGCGGCCACGTTCGATCTGAACAAGCTCGAACAGATGGAATCGGCCAGCGTGATTCTGGATCGAAACGACAAAATCTTCGGGCAAATCTACGTCGAAAATCGCGAGACCATTCCGTATGAGCAACTGCCGCGCGATCTGGTGAATGCCGTTGTCTCGGTCGAGGATTCAAAATTCTATCAGCATCACGGCTACGCGCTTTCGGGAATTCTGCGCGCCACATTCAAGAACCTGGTCGCCGGACATGTGCGCCAGGGCGCGAGCACGATCACCCAACAATTGGCGCGCAACAGTTTTGCGCTCAAAGGAAAAACATTTCGCCGCAAACTGCTCGAAATCTTTGTCGCTCGCAGGATCGAGGAAAATTTCAACAAGCAGAAGATCATGGAGCTTTATCTCAACCGAATTTATTTCGGTGGCGGGCTTTATGGCGCGGAAGCAGCCGCGCGCGGTTATTTCGGCAAATCAGCGCGGCAGCTATCGTTGAGTGAATGCGCCACGCTCGCGGGATTGATCAAAAGCCCGAACCGGCTTTCGCCCTGGACCGACAAGGCGGCCTCACGCGACGCTCGAAATTACGCGGTCACTCGAATGCGCGATCTCGGTCTCATCGACAGTTCCAATTGCGCCGCAGCACAGGCGCAGGATTTGGTAGTCGGGAATCGGCAGAATGCGCAGGGACAAAACTACGCGGTTGATTATATCCGACAGCAAGTGATCAACGCGGTCGGATGGGACCGCGCCATGAACGAAGGCTTTCGCATTCACACGACGATCGACGGCGAACTGCAAAAAGTCGCCGAAGAATCGCTGCGCAAGAATCTCGACAAAGCGGAGCAGCATCCCGGTTACGATCATCAAACTTATGCCGAATACGCGGCCAGTTTTCGCCAGGCGAAATCGAGCGGAACGGCAGCGGCGCAGCCCGCGCCGGAATATTTGCAAGGCGCGGTCATCGGTCTGAACAACGAGACCGGCGGAATTCTCGTCCTCGTGGGTGGCCGCGATTTTGAGCACAATCAGTACAATCGCGCGCTGCAGGCCAAACGTCCCGCCGGAACGGCGATGCTTCCGTTCGTTTACGCGACCGCGTTCGAACAAGGAATGTTCCCCGGAACCCTGGTTGAAGATTCGCCGCTCGATAATCGCGCCGTGATGATCGGCGGGATGACGGGAATTCTTGGCGAGTGGGGTCCGGAAAGCGCGGACAATCGCTACGAAGGGACAATGACCGCGCGGCAAGCGCTGGCGAAATCAAAGAACGGCGCCACCGTCCGGATCGGAATGGAAGCGGGCCTCGACGAGGTTTTGCAGCTTTGTCGAACGGCGGGAATTCGTTCCAGCCTTCGCCCTTATCCGGCGACATTGCTTGGCAGCAGCGAAATCACACTGACAGAGCTCGCTCTCACCTACACGATTTTTCCAAATGGAGGTTGGCGCGTGAATGCGCCGCATATTCTGGAGCGGATCGAAGAGAAAGACGGGACCGTCGTTTGGGAACCGCAGCGCGATCACAACACGCAGAACGTCCTCAAAGCCGAGACCGCTTACGAAGTGCATTCCTGTCTGATGGACGCATTGGAAACCGGCACCGGCAAAACTGCGCAAACTGAATTTGGTCTCAAAAAATTTCCGGCCGCGGGGAAAACCGGCACCGCTTACGATTTTACAGACGCGCTTTTTGCGGGTTACGACAGCAACTTCACTTGCGCGGTCTGGGCTGGATTCGACAAGCCGCAGAAAATTTATCGCGGTGCATTTGGCCGGGAACTGGCGTTGCCAGTCTGGGTTGACGTCATGAACACGGCGGCCGCCCGTTACTCGCCGCGTGAGATCAAACGCCCGACAGGCTTGAAAGACGTCGAGATCTGTTTGCGTTCCGGAATGCTCGCCACCGACAAATGTTACGACACGGTAAAAAGCGCGACCGGTGATTCGGTCCAAAAGCGCACCACTTACACCGAAATTGCAACACCGGCGCAAATGCCGACCGAGCCGTGCAACGTCCACGGCGAACCCCGCGTGCCCGTAGTTGCGGACGCGCCGGCCGCTGAAGTTCCACGTGCCCAACTCGCCGCTGACTTAACTGAAGTGAAACCCGTCATTGTCAAAAGTCCGACGCTCTTGGCGGAAAACGATCCATATAATTCCGCAAAATCGATCGCGAAAATCGACAAGGCCGACGACGAACAACTCGTGACAAAAGAAACGCCGCAAAAGATTGATAATCGAGAACCAGGCGAAACACGCGCTGAAGCTGGAAATCAAAAGACCGACAAAGCAGGCAGTGCCGACGACGGAAAACCGATCTTAAAGGCGATACCGGTCGAACCGAAGCCCGAAGAGACGCCGGTGGAGATCCGCCGGGCAGTTCCGGTTGGGCCGATGGATGAGGTCGAAGAGGGAGCGTTGCTGAAAGCGGCCAGTCCGTCTCCAGCCGAATCAGACGACCAATAGAATGGCGTCAACCGACGCAAGTGATTTTCAGCTGAGCGTCCTCAATCCTGGCGGACAAGATCTCGAACAATATTTTGACGAACCGGTTGGTCCGAGTGCGACCGGCCATCCACCGATCAATCTTCACGCGTTCGCCGCTTGCACGAGCGGTTCGTTTCACCGGACGACAAAAAATGCGATCGAGGAAAAACGCCCGATTCTTCTTTTGCTCCGCGGCAATTTTCAAGCGACTGAACGCGCGCTGGCTGAATGCCAAAGGGAGAAACGAACCGTCGCGGTCGCGTTAAAAGAAACTGGCCTGCATCAAATTGCCGAACAGTTAGCCAAACCCAAGAAGCTCGCGCGATTCATGCGCATCGTCGGGCGGGCGGACGGATGCGTCGCTACAACTCCGGAAGCCGCCGAGATTTTTCGACGTGCCCGGCCTGAACGCGAGGCCGACACCGTGGCTTTTGTTCCAACACCTTATCCGCTTGGAGACAAACAATGGAGTTTCGCTGTTCCGCCTAACGAACAGTCCGGCATTTTCGTTGGCACCCGCGAATGGGACGTCCCATCACGTAACCATCTTGCGGCGCTTTTGCTCGCCCGAGAAATTTGCCAGAACAGCGGCGAACCAGTGACCGTATTCAATCTCGATGGTCGAAAGGGTGAAAAACTTTTGACCGAATTAGAATTCCCGCCGGGGAAATTGCGCGTCCGTGACAAGCGAGAACCGTACGCCGATTACCTGCGCGAGATCGCAAGGCACAAGATCGTCCTGCAACTCGATCGCAGCCGCGTGCCCGGACAGGTCGCTGGTGACGCGCTGCTTTGCCGAACAATTTGCGTCGGCGGCGACGGCGCGATTGAGCGGCTCGCATTTGCCAATTTCTGCGGAGAAGGGCGAACGGCCGCCCAACTCAAAACCCTCGCCTTAGAATTACTCAAAAACACTGCTGGACGTGCGACCGCGATTGTCGAAACGCAATGGCGCGCTGCCGAGCGCATTTCTTTTCAAGCGGTTCGAAAACAACTGGCGGTTTTTTTCGAGCGGATTGAGAAAAGTGTGGTTGATCCTCAACCGACCCTGCCAATCATTCCCAGATAAATTTCTTCAAGCCGGCAAATTTGCTTCTGCTGATCGAATTTCTCCGCCACCACATCAGCGCCGTTTCGAGCGAGTCGCGCCAGAAGACGTCGATCTTGCACCGCTTCAAGCAAGGCGTGTGAAAGCGCCTCGTGATCGCACTCCGGCACCAAAATTCCGCTCACGCCATTTTCGATGGCCTCCGGAATTCCGCCGTGATCGGTCGCGAAAACAGGAAGACCGCTCGCCATCGCCTCCAACATCGAATTGGGAATGCCTTCCTGATTTCCGTCGCTGCCCGTTTCGCTCGGATGCAGAAAAATGTGCGACGCGTAATAGATCTCGCGCAATTTCTCCGGCGCCACGAAGCCCGGGAGAGCCACGCGATTGTCGATCTTGAGTTTGCGCGTCAATTCCTTGAGCTCGCGCAACATCGGTCCTTCGCCGGCGATGGTTAACATCGCGTTCGGATGGTGCGTCAGAAAATTGGTGAACGCATGCAGTGTTGTCGCCAGACCCTTCTTTTCAATCAAACGGGAGGCTTGGACAAAACGCCATTCGCCGTCGGCGGGAAACTCCCGCTCGCGAAACGGAAATTCCTGCAATGGAATGCCGGTGCGGACGATGTCGATCTTGTTTTCGTCGCATCCGAGTTCTACCACGGCGCGTCGTAATGATGCGGAGCGAACAAAAACTCGCGTGACGCAGTCGAGCATCTGTTTGGTTGCGTTGCGATAAGCAGGCCTTTCCATGTCCACCATAACGTCCGCGCCGTGAAAAGAAACGACGCTTGGCTTCGACCAAGCCTGAATCAGCGGCAATAGATGCACCGCAATGTGCCCGAAAAAAATGTGTAAAAGCTGCGCGTTCTGACGATTCAGAACTTCCGTCAACGCGCTTACTTCTCGCGCTGAAATCTGCCACGGCTTGTTGCGAATCTGTCGAAACCAGAAACGCCGCAGGAAATGGGTCGCCGGTTTTGCGACGATGTCGATCTTATCGAACGGAAACTTGTCCGGATTCTCGCGCTTCTGGGCGATGACGATTGGCTGAACGCGGCGAAGGCCGGTGATTTGCCGGTAGATGTGCAGCATTTCCCGCTTGAGAAACGTCGCACAATAAAAGGCGACGACCGGTCTTGGATCAGGCGAGTCGTTCAATGTTTGAAATCAAACATCGAACGGCAAAATCAAAAATTAATTGTGAAGAGCTTGATCCCTCTCCACTTTCCGGTGTCGGGGTCGAGCACAACACTGTCCTCGGCTTTTCCGTATTGGGCCGGCGCCTTCGGATTCAACATTTGGAATGGATTTCCACCACGAACGGCGCGCGGAAGAACGCCCTCCGTATTTTCTTTCTTCAGGGGCGGTGGAGTCGCAGCCGGCCGGGCCTTACCGTGAGCCTTGGCGGCGAACGTTTTCTTTTGCGGCTGCGCCAGGGCCAAGCTCGCGATCATCATCAGAGTTCCAAGCATCACGAGCTTCTTCATTACTTTTCTCCGGTTAAGGCCCCGCAAGTTCTTGCCGGTTAGACTCCTCCGGCGCAGAATTGTCAAGATAAATGGATTATCTGGAAAAAGCCAGACGCGTCTTCGACGTCGAAATTCTCGAGCTCCAGCGGCTTCGCCAGCGGCTGGGCGACGATTTCTCGCGCGCGGTCTCGTTGATCAAAGATGCAGTCGATGCGCGCGGCAAAGTGGTTGTAATCGGCGTCGGAAAATCCGGGCATATCGGAGGCAAGATTGCGTCGACATTAACCAGCACGGGATCGCCCGCGGTGGTTTTGGATTCGCTGAACGCGTTGCATGGCGATCTCGGCATGGTGGCCGACGGCGACGTCGTCCTGGCATTGAGCTCAAGCGGCGAAACCGAAGAGCTCGTGCGCATCTTGCCGGCGATCGCGCGCTTTCAGGTCAAGATCATTGCCATCTGCGGCGATGCCGATTCCACTCTCGCCAAAAATGCGCACGTCGTCCTTGACGTAAACGTCGAGCAGGAAGCTTGTCCGTTAAATCTAGCGCCAACTTCGAGCACGACCGCCATGCTCGCTCTTGGTGATGCCATCGCAATGGTTTTGCTGGAAGCACGTGGATTCAAAAAAGAGGATTTCGCCAAATTCCATCCTGGCGGAAAAATCGGACGCAGTCTGCTCATTCGCGTGCATCAGCTGATGCGGCCGCGTGAATCAATGGCGGTGGTTTTGCCAACCGCGACTGTTCGCGACGTGCTCAAGGCGATGACCAGCGTCCGCACCGGCGCCGCCGTCGTAGCGGGCGAAGATCGACAATTACTCGGCATCTTCACCCATGGCGATTTCGCGCGCCATTTTCAATCCGATCCGAAAGTGGGCGAACGTCTGGTGGCCGATTTGATGACATTGAATCCAGTGACGGTGCACAAAGACAAATTGGCGGTCGAAGTTCTCAAATTGCTCGAGACCCATCGCATCGACGATCTCGTCGTGGTTGATGATGATAAGGTCCCGGTCGGCGTCGTCGATTCGCAAGACCTCACCCGCTTGAAGTTATTGTAGAGCAACCGCGTCGGTTACCGATAGATGGTAGGCGATGCGGCCTGCCCTACGATTGCAAAATCACACAACGCATGTAACGTCCGCCCTCTTTTCACTGGTCACTCATCACTTGTCACTTTTGTCATGGCCGCAGCTAACGATCTCCGCCGGGGAATGGCGATAAAATACAATGGCAACGCTGCCATCGTGCTGGAGGTGCATCATCGCACGCCCGGAAATTTACGCGCCTTTGTCCAGGCGATCATCCGCTACATCAACACCGGCAAAAGCGCCGACGTCCGTTTTGGTTCCACCGATAAAGTGGAGTTGGTCGATATCGAGCGAAAACAACTCGAGTTCAGTTACAAAGACCACAACGGCTACCATTTCATGGACCCGGAAACTTACGACACCGTCACCTTGCAGGAGAATTTGATCGGCGACTCCCGAGATTATCTTGTCGAAAATCTTTCTATCCAAGTGCTCTACGCCGAAGGCAAACCGGTGCAGGTTGAAATGCCCGCGTCGGTGAACTTAAAAGTCGTCGAATCAGCGGAAGGTTTGCGCGGCGACACCGCCAGCAACGTGACCAAACCGGCTAAGTTGGAGACCGGCAAAACAATCAACGTCCCGCTCTTCATCAAAGAAGGCGAGACAATCAAGATCGACACCCGCACCGGCGCTTACATGGGCCGGGCGTAGTCTCTTCCTCTTCCTCTCCCTCCGACTCTTAATCTTGTCGGCAGACGATGCGCCTGCCTTACAATCATCCGCGACATCCGCGTAATCCGTGGTTAATCTGAATTTTAGTTGCTTGGATGATGAATCGAAGATCGACAATCACTCGCACGATTAAGTCTCGCCGGGTGAGAGTCGCGGCAACGCGAAACCTGTCGGGGCCGTACGCGGTCCTGGTCCCGACGCGGTGGATAAAATTTATTTTCGCGGTGTTCCTCCTGCCGCTGTGCGCGATTCTAACGCAAACGTTTTTCACCGTCTTCGCCCGCGCGACGATCACGCAACGTTTGTGGGCCGGACAGGAATTCTGGTTCTTCTCGTTAGGCGCGGCGCTCTGGTTAATTGCTTTCATTGGGCTGCCGCGACCGATCTTGCTTTACGTCTTTGGCCACGAGCTCACGCACGCAGTTTGGATTTGGTTAATGGGCGGCAGCGTCAGTCGTTTCCGCGTCGGCCGGGATGGCGGCCACGTCGTCACCAATCGCACCAATTTTTGGATCGCGCTCGCGCCATATTTCTTCCCGCTCTACGGCATTCTCGCGATCGCGATTTACGGCGGGCTCAGCATTTTCTACAACGTCCAGCCGTACGGGCGACTCCTTTACGCAGTGATCGGAGCGACTTGGGCATTCCATCTCACGTTCACTTGTTGGATGATCCCCAAGAACCAAGCTGACCTGCGCGATCACGGAACGTTCTTTTCGCTGGTGGTGATTTATCTCATGAATCTCGCATTGCTCAGTGTGATGCTGATTGTCGCGTCACCACACATCACGTTCGTGAGTTTCGGCGCAGATCTGGCGAAAAACCTTGGCAACTTTTCTCAATGGGTCGGCGATTTGAGCGACCGTTTCGTTCAAGGCGCGCATCATTAGTTCCGACGGTCAGAGACCGCCGCTACAGTTTCGTGATAATCGCAAACGGCAAAATCGACATCGCGTCGACGAGGCGAATTTGTCGATCTTGGATCGACAACTCACGTCCGGTAAAAATTTCGCGACCGCGGTGGAGCGATAAGCTTTCCGGCAACTCGACCACTGTATCCCTCCAACGTTCACCGATTGGTGGAAATCCGATTCGCGATGAAAGACGCGGGACAATTACGATGATAGACCGCTGATCCAGCCGGCGTGCGAAACAGAGGCAACAATCGACAAAGGACCCGGTTGCGCGCAGCGGCAAATAATTTCCACTTCGAAAGAGTTCGACATGTTCGTTCCGAAAACGCAGCGCTCGCTGGGTCAGAAACATTTTGATTCGGCCGTCCGGCCAACTTTGCAAGAGCTCTTCCGGCGATTTAGTCGACAAACACGAAAGCATCTCAGCACGGCGTTTGTAATCAACCGGGCGGCGATTGTCTGGATCGACGAGAGAGAAATCCCAGGTTTCGTTTCCCTGATAAATGTCCGGCACTCCCGGCGAAGTCAGCTTGAGCAAAGTCTGAGCGAGCGAATTGATCGCACCGAGTCGCGCAGTCTCCTCCGCGACTGGAAGAAAAGCCGGCAAAAACTTGTTCTTCGGAGTCGGGTCCAAAACTTTGGCGACGAAATCGCGCGTCGCAGCGAGCCACTCTTCGTTCGGTTGAATCCAGCTCGTGTTCAGCTTCGCTTCGTTCAATGCTTTCGTCATGTAGGCCTGAATGCGCTGGATGTATTCAGCGCCGACATTCTGTTCAGGCGCGCCATTCGCCGCGATCGGCCAGGTGCCGAGCAAGGTCTGGTAGAGCAGATATTCCTCGTCTGGATCGGGCGCTTCCGCTTCGTTCACCATTTTTTTCCAGCGCCGGTTCGCGGTTCGCCAGCGTTGCATAGAGTGCCGCCACAATTCCGGAATTTCAGAGATCGCAACCATTCTCGCGCGCACGTCTTCGCTTCGCTTGGTGTCGTGCGTCGAAGTCGCGAGCAACGTTGCCGGCCAATTGCGATGTCGATCCAAATTGCGCTCGTGAAACGCGTCGACGCTCAGGCCAAATTGTTGCGGCTCGCCGCCCACTTCATTGAGCGCAGCCAGACGGTTGTAAATGTAGAAGACCGTGTCCTCGAGACCTTTCGCCATGATCGGCCCGGTGAACTGCTGAAATTTGAGGACGAAATGCATGTGCTCCTCGCGCGCCTGGGCGTCAAGGTTCTCCGGGAATCGGAAAAGCAAAATGTCGCGCAGAAAATTGAAGATCGATTCCTCCGTCGCTGGATTGCGGCGTTTGGCCGCGGCGATAGCGCGCTCGATCACTTGTCGATCTTCGTCGCTCACCGGTTGCCCAGGCGCGAGATAAGTTCGATACACCGGGAAGCAGGCAATCGTTTCCCGCACCGCGCGGGCGAGCGCTTCAAACGTAAAATCGCGATACCAACGGTTTTTTTCCGACAACCGGTCGAGCATGTTGCCGAGCACTTCGACTTCGTTGGCCAGGGCCAGTCGCATCACCAAACGCTTCTTCGCGTAAACGAGATGCCCGAAATGCATGGTGTGTCCGATGAACCGATGAAAAGTCCTCGTCATGTCAGCTTCCGCCGATGCGTCGACGAAAACGCCGGCGACTTGATTGGCAAAATCGTAACCGGTTGTTCCATGCAGCGGCCAATCCGGACGAAGCTTTTCCGCACCAGTCAGAATTTTTTCCGCGATCATGTAGACGGCACGCCCGTCTTTCGGCAGCGGAATGCCGAGCACTTTGGCGCAACGCCGCTGCAGCGCCTCCAAATATTCTTTCGGCAAATACAAGCCGTCGGGATGATCGATCCGAAGCCCGGTCACGGCTCCGGTCCGGACAAGATCGACAACCAGCTGGTGGGCGGCGTCGAACACCTCCGGTAGTTCCATCCTGATTGCCGCCAAATCGTTCACGTCGAAAAAACGGCGGTAGTTAATTTCTTCCGCGGCGACGCGCCAAAATGCCAATCGATACGACTGCGCGTTGAGAAGTTCATCCAAGCGATCGAAACTGCGCGGATCGCCTGGGCGACCGTTAATTTTAGCCAGCGCTTTTTCAATCGCGCGTTGGACTTGCGGTGCTTCCTGGCAACGCCGTTCCAGACGACGCTTCACGATTTCTTTTTCGCGCGCGCGCTCGGCAATTTTTTCCGGATCGGTTTCAGTCCTTCGCGGCAAATACTCGAGCGCCGTCAGGATACTTTGAAACTCACCGTAAAACTCTTCGTCTTTGTATTCAGCGAGATTTTCCAGCGCCATCTCGAGAACAAACCGATAAGTGCCGGGCGCAATCGGCAGTTTCTGATTTTGATAGGCAAGATAGAAGGCACCCTCTTCGAAACGCACTTGCAACTCACCGCGCTCGAGCACGCGACCGTATTGATCGGTCAGAATCGGCAACAGAACTTTATCGCGGAGATCCGACTTGAGCGGGCGCCAATCGATGTCGAAATACGGCGCATACATTGAGCTCGGACCGTTCTCGAGCACGTCCGCCCACCATTTGTTGCCGGGCTCGGCGACGCCCATGTGGTTAGGCACGAAGTCGAGGACCTGATCCATGCCGTGCGCGTGCAACTCCGTGACCCATGCGTCGTAATCGGCTTGCGAGCCGATTACCGCGTTCAACTTGTTGTGATCGGTAATATCGTAGCCGTGCAAGCTGTTCGAGCCGGCCTGAAAATAAGGCGACGCGTAAACATCGGTGACACCGAGCGCCTCCAAATACGGCACGATCTCGCGCGCCTGCGCGAACGTGAACCACCGGTTAAACTGCAACCGGTAGGTGCAAGTCGGTATGCGTGGATGTTTTTTTTCTGTCATCTCGAGCAAATGTGCCAGTCCGGCTCGGACCGAGACATCTCTTAATATTTCCCGAAATCGCCCAAACGAACAGTAAGAGATTCCTCGATTTCGCTCGGAATGCCAAAACCTACATTTTCTCCGGCACTTTGATGCCTAACAAATCGAGGCCGCGCTGCAAAACGCGCCCGGTCACATCGCATAGCGCGAGGCGCGAGCCGCGCACCGGTTCGTCCGATCTCAAAACCGGACACGCTTCGTAGAACGCGTGGAAGCTGTTCGCCAACTCAAACAAATAATTAGCCAGAATGTTCGGCCGAAAATCGTTGAGCACTTGCGGCACGATCTCGGCGAACTGACAAAGGCGCTTCGCCAAAGTGATTTCGGCAGCTTCGTTGAAAACAAACGTTGTAGCCACGGGCTTGTGGCCCGTCTTATCTCCGACGCCCCGCAGGGGCGTCGCTACATCCGCTTTGCGAAAGATCGAGCGGATTCGCACGTAGGCGTTTTGCAAATAGGGCGCGGTGTTGCCCTGCAACGCCAACATTTTATCCCACGAAAAAACGTAATCGGTCATTCGATATTGCGATAGATCGGCGTATTTGACCGCACCAATGCCGATCGTCCGCGCGATGTCGATCTTCTCCGTATCGCTCAAGTCCGGATTCTTTCCGTCGACAATTTTGCGCGCGCGCGCGGATGCTTCTTCCAATAATTGTCGCAACGGCACGTTTTCGCCCGAGCGCGTCTTCATCAGTTTCCGGTCTTCGCCCAACACGTTGCCAAACGGAATGTGGCGGAAATCGGCTTTGTATCCTTCTCGGCGCGCGATCTCAAAAATCTGCTTAAAGTGCAGGGTTTGCGGCGCGCCTACCACATACCAAACCGTGTCGCGCTTTAGTTCGTTGATTCGATACTCAACCGTAGCGATGTCGCTCGTGGCGTAATTGAAGCCGCCGTCGCTCTTTCGAATGATGCACGGGTTGTCCGCCAGCTCGGGAACATCGCGGAAGAAAACAACAACGGCGCCTTCGCTCACTTCAGCGATTTTGGCTTTGAGTAATCGATCGACGACGCCAGCCAATCGATCGTTGTAAAAACTTTCGCCGCACTGGATGTCGTAGTGAATGTCGAGCAGTTCGTAAACGTGCTCGAAATCCTGCATCGAGAGCGCGACACACTCGTTCCAGATGTCCATGTTTTCTTTGTCGCCGGATTGGAGCTTGACCAATTCCTGGCGACACGCCTCGCGTACCGCCGGATCGGATGTCGATCTCGCGTTTGTCTCTTTATAAATGCGAACGATCTCGGCGAGTGGATCGCACTGGAGCGCGTTTCGATCCAACAAATTTTTCCAACCCCAGATCACCATCCCAAACTGCGTGCCCCAATCGCCGATGTGATTGTCGCGAATCACGTCGTGCCCGAGAAAGGTCGCGATCCGGGCGAGCGCATCGCCGAGCGCAGTGCTCCGAATGTGACCGACGTGCATCGGCTTGGCCACATTCGGCGACCCGAAATCGATCACGATTTTTTTTGGAGATGTCGATCTTGCGACGCCGAGGCGCTCATCGGCAAAGAACTCAGCTGCTTTCCTGGCAACCGCGTCGGCGCGCAGGGTGAAATTGATAAAGCCTGCGCCCGCGACGGTTGGCGGTTCGGACAAATCGGCAACATCGAGATGCTGCACAATCTTTTCGGCAACGGCTCGCGAGTTCTCTCCGCGTTGTTTTCCGAGCACCAACGCCGTGTTCGTTTGATAATCGCCGAATCGAGGATCGGTCGCTTGCGTCAATTCGCCCACGTCTTGAAAACCGGCGGCGATTAGCGCTTCGGTCAGCTTTGTTGCGAGCAGTGTCTGGAAGGTTTCCATTGCTGGAATTGTAGCGGCGCTCTACGAGCGCCGCATTAATTTCGTCCGACGGTCGCTACAATTATTTTTGCGGACTTTCGCGAAAGATCGACAAAATCTCTTCGGTCGATTTCGCGCCGGCAAGTTTTTCGCGCGTAGCGCGGTCATTTAGAAATTTCGCGATCGAGGCGAGTGTCCGGAGATGAGTTTGAAACTGGTTCTTCGGAACAATGAAAAGGACGACAAATTTCACCGGCGCATTGTCAAGCGCGTCGAATTCGATTCCGATTGTTGATCTTCCGAAGGCGGCCACGACATCATCGATCCGATCGGACGAGCAATGCGGAATGGCGATCCCAAAACCGATTCCGGTGCTCATCGTTTCTTCGCGCTGCTTGAGCGACGCGAGAATGCTGTCGCGATCTTCCGGTTTGATTTTGCCGAGACGCACGAGCAAATCAATCAGCTCGACGATAGCCGGCCAACGCTCGGTCGCCTTCATCTCGGGGATGATTTGCTCGGCGGAAAGTAAATTACCCAACGACATGCAGATGCGCGATTCGGGAGCGCAAGCTTAGCGGTGACGCTTACGTTGACAAGCGCATTTCAGGCTCAGGAACCGCGGATTTTGTAATTCAAACGGCGCGAGAGCAACCAGCGCACACCGAACATGTCGATAGTGGCGCGCAGTGCGCGACTTCCGAAACCGTATTTAGTCTGGCCGAACCGGCGCGGCCGATGGTTCACCGGAATTTCAACCAGCCGATAACCCGCGCCTTTGATTAATGCCGGAATAAATCGGTGCATTCCCTTAAATGGAACCAGCGCGCTCACGCATTCGCGGCGCATCGCTTTGAGTGTGCAACCAGTGTCGCGGACATGATCTTTTGTGAACCGGCTCCGCACAAAATTTGCGATCCGACTGGTCAGACGTTTTGTGATTGTGTCCTTCCGTTTCGCGCGATATCCGCAAACGAGATCGGCGCCGCGCGAGATTTCTTCGAGCAGCCGCGGAATGTCAGCCGGATCGTTTTGTAAATCGCTGTCGATCATCACAATCATCTGCCCCCGCGCGGCGCGAATACCGGCGTAAAGCGCGGCGCTCTGGCCGGTGTTGTTTTCGAATTGCAGAATTAGAACATTCGGCGCGGTTTCAATTCTCTGGGCACTGCGATCAGTCGAGCCGTCATCGACAAAAACGATTTCATAATCCAAACCCGCGAGCGCGTCCTGCAATTCCGTTTGCAAGATCGACATGTTCTCTTCTTCGTTGAACACGGGAACCACGACAGAGACAGCCGGCAATGCGAGGGTCTGATTCATAACGGCAGCGTGCGATAATGGCGGCAAAGAAAAACCTGCCAGTAGCGGACATGTTCGCCAAACCGCCGCAACTCGATTGTGCCGATGAGTTCGGTGGATTCAAAGGCCGCGCGAATATTATGCGGCGGCTTCTTCGCGTAATTTCGAATCAGGAGCGCGCTGCGCCCGACAAAGATATTTTCGCCCTTTTGCTCGGTGAAGGTTTCGTCCGGCAATTGACCGGGTTTAACGGGCGCGTCAACAAATTGATCGTAACGAGGCCAGAATGAGAACTCGTTTATCAGGTCCTGGGATTCGACGAGATAAACTGGCGGGTGGCCGGGGCCTTCGACGCGTTTGTCGCGTAAATAAAACGAAATCTCAGAAGCGCGATGACGTTCGTCGGCAATCAGAAATAATTTCTCGCCGAGTTTTGCTTCGAAGTCGTTGCGAATTCGCTCCACTTCGGCAGTCATCGATTTCCAACCGCGGAGCCGATCGCTCGGATCGCTCCGCCAAAAATGAAAGCCCGCGCTCCGCAGCAAATCGGAATCAAGCACGAAAAGGCTCACGACGAATCCGAGAAGAACGGCGGCACCGGCGAAGATTTTTACGCCGCGTGTCTCGATTCGTTCGTACCAATAATGGACCGCGAGCAATCCGAAGCTGAGAAACGACACTGCGTCCCAGTTCGGCGTCGCGACGTGGTTCATTGAGAGCAAGAAATAAAATCCGAACACCGGCAATCCAAACCAAAACAGAAATAGCACTTTGAATTGTTGATTCACGCGGCGCCAGCTGCCGATCACGCCCCAGACCAGAGCGGCAAAAAGCAGCGGCGAGTAAAAAAGAAAATGTTCACCAAAAAATTTGAGCGGCTCGAGTGGTCGAAAGCCGACGTCGTCAGTCAAACTGCCGCGTGTGCGCAAATGGATGAGCGTGATCCAGGCATGCTGCGCGTTCCACACGATCGGCGGGATCGTGCAGACCGCGAAAAGTCCAATCAGCCAATATAAGCCCGGTTTCTTGAATTCTTGGCGCAACCGCGGGGCAAAGGCGAGCACGAGGAGGACACAAATCACTTCGAACGCGTTCGTGTATCGGCTGAGAAATCCGAGACCGATGAGCAACCCAGTCAACGGCCAGTAAAATGAAAATCGCGGACTCCTTTCAACCGCGAGCCAGAACGCAAACATCGCCGCCATCCAAAAAAAGATCGACAACGCGTCAGTGGTCATGACAAACGCACCGACGTTGAAAATTGGCGCGACGTTGAAGGCGATCACTGCCCAAAGGCCCACGCTTTCGCTAAATAAGCGCCGTCCAAAATAAAAAAGAAACAAACTTGTAGCGGCGGCGAGAATCGGACTCCAAAAACGCACGCCGAATTCGGTGGCGCCAAAGATCGCCGTGCTCGCGCGAATCGCGAAGGCGATCCCCGGGCCTTTGCTGAAATAACCGGGCGCCAGCCGCTCCGACCACATCCAGTAATGCGCTTCATCGAATTCCAGATCGGTCGATCCCGACATCGACAATCGAATCAGCGTTAACGCTCCGATGAAAAACCAAACCGCTCGTGTCTTGCTCATTCCGCCGGATTAACAACCAGAGTCGGGTGCCGCGCAAAAATTTCTGGTGCCCATCGCCGCGCTCTCCATCGCCAGATCAGTTCCAGCACGACCAAAACAAAAAACGTCTCCGCGGCCGCCAAAAAAACGGTGCCGATCACGTCGCTCGGCCAATGTGCGCCCAAGTAAATTCGCGAATAGCCGACGAGCGCGGCGAAAATCCAGTAAAGCCAACCGCGCCGGTAAAACAGCGTCAAACAGATTGCCGCGATTGTATTGTTCGTCATGTGCCCCGACGGAAAGGAGGGATCGCCGCGTCTCCGGTCGGATTCGTCCGAACGGCGCACGACTGGTTTCTTGAAGATCGACATGAACTCCGGTCGCCCTTTCTCCAGTCGCACCATGCGGACCGAAGCGACGTGCTTTGGCCGTTTGCGATTGATCGCCGACTTCAATGTATTCGTGATCGGCTCGGCAATGATGATCGCGATCAGCAAGCAAAAAATGCAGGCCCGCGCCCTGAATCCGCCAAAGATGAGCACGCCAAAAATGACGATGATGAAGAGCGGTTTCCAAACGTCGGCATCGCTAACCGCGGCCATGAACAAATCCAAGGCCGGGCTCGTCCAGCGCTCGTTGATAAGATGAAATAAGGCTTGGTCCATGGCCAAAAAGGAAGCGGCACCTAAGTTTTAATCGCTACCTTCTAATAAACAAATGCGGTAAATGACGAAGCACTAATGACGAATGACGAAACGAGCTCGATTACTCAACTGACGAACGCGCGACGCAAACTTTCTTCGTTATTTCGATTTCGTCATTCCTTCGTCATTAGACATTCGATATTCGTCATTTCTCTGACGTTCACCTTGTCGATCTTGGGCGCGCCGCCTCCTTCGGCCAAAGAAATTCTCGATTCTGTCCGCCTGCTCGAGTCGCGACAGCAAATCGATCTCGATGGCCAGCTGCGCGAGAACGAAAAAGTGATTCCGTTCCACCTCACTCAAACTGGATCGCTCATCCGGTATTCATTCGCCGACCCCGACGAAGTCTTGCAACTGCGCCTCGGTGAAAACGGATCGCGCCTTGATCTCGTCACCGATGAGGGCGCGGAAAAATTTCCGGCAGAGAAGTTGAATGAGAAAATTCGCGGCACCGGCATTAGCTACGAGGATCTCGCCCTTAAATTTCTTTACTGGTCCAATGCGCGCGTGCTCGGAGACGAAACGGTGCGCACGCGCAGCTGCTGGAAACTGCAATTAGTCGCGCCTTCCCGGGATTCGGAGTACTGGAACGTCGTCATTTGGGTCGACAAGGCGAGCGGAGCGCTGATGCGAATGGAAGCCTATGATTGGGACGGAAAACTCGCGAAGCGCTTCGAAGTCATCTCCGCGCAGAAGATCGACAATCGCTGGTTCCTAAAACAGATGCGCGTGGAAGAATTGCAGCCCGGCACGGACAAAGTGCAGGCCCGCACTTATCTCGAGATCAAACGGTAATTACTTTTCGTCGCGCGCGGCTTTTACAATTTGGGCGAAACTGCGCGGATCGAGGCTGGCACTGCCAACCAACGCGCCATCGATGTCTGGTTGCGTCATTAGATCGCGCGCGTTTTCCGGTTTCACACTTCCGCCGTACTGAATGCGAATGCGGTCAGCTGTCGATTCGTCGGACATTTCGCGCAGGGTGTGGCGAATGAACGCGTGCGCTTCCTGCGCCTGCTGAGGGGTCGCGTTCCGGCCGGTGCCGATCGCCCAGACCGGCTCGTAAGCGATGACCGTTTCATGAAGTTCCTTTTCGTTGAGGTCCTTCAAACTCCCACGCAGTTGGATCGACAATATTTTTTCCACATTGCCCTTGTCGCGCTGCTCCAATGTTTCACCGACGCAAACGATTGGCCGCAACGTCGCTTCGTGCCCGGCGCGCACTTTGCGATTCACAATTTCGTCGGTCTCACTAAACAACGTGCGGCGTTCGCTGTGGCCGAGCACGACGTAACGCACCAGCAAATCACGGAGCAGAGCAGCGCTGATTTCGCCAGTAAACGCGCCGTTCGGTTCCCAATGCATGTTCTGCGCTCCCACTTTGATGCTCTGCGAAGCACCCAGCGCTTCCATCACCTTCGCGAGCGCGGTGAATGGCGGGACAATCACAACTTCGACATCGGTGATGTCGCCGAGTTCGAGCAGCAACGATTCGATGAAACGAGCCGACTCCGCTTGCGTCATGTTCATCTTCCAATTCGCCGCGACAATTTTCTTACGCATAAATTTATTTGTCCGACAGGGCGGCGACTCCCGGTAGTTCTTTGCCCTCGAGCAATTCGAGCGACGCGCCGCCGCCGGTCGAAATAAAAGTCATTTTGTCGGCCAGGCCAGCTTGTTTCACGGCCGTGACCGAATCGCCGCCGCCGATGACCGTAGTCGCGTCTGATTTTGCAAGCGCTTCGGCGATCGCAATTGTGCCTTCCGCAAAATCTGGAATTTCAAAAATGCCAACCGGGCCGTTCCATAGAATCGTTTTCGCTTTCGCGATTTCCTCCTCAAACAACGCAATCGTCGCGTTCCCGACATCGACAGCCTGCCAGCCGTCAGTGATTCCGTGCTCGCGTGATAGTCGACTGGTGTTTCGAGTCGGGGCGCCCGCGCGAATTTCCTGGGCTTCGACAACATCGAGCGGCAGCAGAAATTTAACGCCGCGCTGCTTCGCAAGATCGACAAGCTCAGTCGCCAGATTTGTTTTGTCCGCTTCCACGCGGCTCGCGCCAATCGGAATTCCCTCGGCTTTGAAAAATGTGTTGGCCATTGCGCCGCCGATCAGGATCGCGTCCGCTTTTTTCATCAGCGCCTTGAGCACGCCGATTTTATCGGACACTTTCGCTCCGCCCATGATGACCACGAACGGTTTCGCCGGATTGTCTAGCTCTTCGTGGAGATATTTCAGCTCCTTCTCCATCAAAAAACCCATCGCGCGCTTCTCAATGAACATGGTAACGCCGACGGTCGAAGCGTGCGCCCGATGCGCGGCGCCGAAGGCATCATTGACATAGACGTCGCCGAATTCTGCGAGGGCCCTGGCGAACTTTGGATCGTTTGCTTCCTCCCCGGGTTGAAAGCGCAGGTTTTGCAGGAGCGCGACATCGCCGTCCTGCATCGCGGCGATGATCTTTTTCGGCACTTCGCCAATCGTGTCGTGACTGAAGATGACAGGCTGATCGATCAAAGTGTGCAAATGATCGCCCACTGGTCGGAGCGTGTATTTCTGGACGCGCTTTCCCTTCGGCCGGCCGAAGTGCGACATCAAAACCGTTTTCGCCTTTTGCTCACGCAGATAATTGATCGTCGGCAACGCTTCGCGGATCCGCGTGTCATCCGTGATTTCAATTTCGTCGCCGTTCTCTTTGATTGGCACGTTGAAATCAACGCGTGTCAGCACGCGCTTCCCGCGAACATCGACATCTCGAAGCAAAAGTTTCGCCATTATTTTCCAAGCATCTCGAGCATCTCGACGCAACGATTGCTGTATCCCCACTCGTTGTCGTACCAACCGACCACTTTCACGAAACGGTTCCCGAGCATGATGGTGAGTTTGCTGTCGAAGATACACGAATGCGGATTACCGATGATGTCGTGCGACACGAGCGGTTCGTCGCTGTACTCGAGCACGCTTTTGTAACTTTTGTCGGATGCGGCTTCTTTGAATGCGGCGTTGACCGCGTCGACAGTCGCGTCTTTTTCCAAGACCGCGCTGAAATCAGTGACCGAACCGTCCGGCGTTGGCACTCGAAACGCGCCGCCGTTCAATTTCCCTTTCAAATCCGGAATCACTTCGCCAATCGCTTTGGCCGCTCCGGTGCTCGTAGGAATAATGCTGATCGCAGCCGCGCGCGCGCGTCGCAAGTCTTGGTGAGGAAAATCGAGAATGCGTTGGTCATTGGTGTAGCTGTGGATTGTGCTCATGAATCCGTGCGCGATCCCAAACTTGTCGTGCAGAACTTTGGCCAGAGGCGCGAGGCAATTAGTGGTGCAACTGGCATTGGAAACAATCGTATGTTTCGCCGGATCGTAAACACTGTCGTTGATCCCGATACAGAGCGTCGCATCAGGATTCTTGGCTGGCGCGCTGATGAGCACCCGTTTGGCGCCGGCTTTGCTGATATGCAATTCGGCTTTCTCGCGCGCGGTGAAAAAGCCGGTCGATTCCAAGACAACATCGACATCCAACTTTTTCCACGGGAGATTTCCCGGATCGCGCTCTTTGAAGATCTTAATTTTGTGGCCGTGAACGATGATGTTCTCTTCATCAAAGCCGATCTCGCCGTTGAATTTTCCATGCACCGAGTCCCACTTGAGCAAATGAGACAGAGTTTTGGTGTCGGTGAGATCGTTGATTGCGCGAATGCGCTCGACTTGTTTTTGTGTCATCGCGCGCAAGACGTTGCGACCGATGCGTCCGAAGCCGTTGATTCCGTAATTAGTCATAAGCAAGAAGGGTCAAATTTGGAAGGGTTTACACCCTAACGTTCAACGTCCAACATTCAACGGTAGCGTTGGGTTTTTCGTTGATGGGATTATGAGGATGACCACAGTGACAGCCTTTAGTGTCGCGCTTATCTCTCTTGCCCAATCCGTGACCGCAGTGCCGCGCGATTCTTCACCGGTGAAACGGATCCTCATTCTCGGCGATAGCTTGTCTCAAGGCTTTGGTTTGAGATCGACTCAAGCTTATCCGGCGCTCCTGATCGAAAAGTTGCGCGCGGCGGGCTTGAATTTTGAAATCACTAATGCGAGCCAAAGCGGCGGGACTACCGACGGCGGATTGCGCCGCTTGCCCGCGCATCTTAAACGCAAGATCGAAATCTTCATCCTCGAGCTCGGCATTAACGACGCTTTTCGCGGCGTGCCGATCGCGCAAATCCGGAACAACCTCCAGGCGATTATCGACATGATAAAAGCGCGCAACCCGAATGGGCGAATCATCATCGCGGGAATGCAGCTGCCAAATTACGCCGAAGATGATTACGTTTTCGGTTTCGCGGAGATCTACACCGATCTCGCGGCGAAAAATAACGCCTCACTTATTCCATATTTACTCGAAGGCGTCGGGGGCGATCCGCTTCTGAATCAATCAGACCGCGTGCATCCGAACGGAGCCGGCCAGAAAATTCTGGCCGAAAATGTCTGGCGTATCTTGGAACCAATTGCGCGCGAGACAGCCGTGGAGCCAGCCACGCACGTTCAATAAATGGAACGATGGAACCAAGCGACCCGCATAATCCCGAGCGCGCCGATCACGCGATCATCGAAACGATTGAAATCGCGACCGAAGGCGAAGATTGCGACGAATGCGTGCGCAAACTGCGCCCTGTGCTGATGAAGATAAATGGCGTTCGAGATGTGACTGTCGATCTTACGGACGAACGGGTGATCGTTAAATTCGATGCCCGCAAGACGCACGCGCCCGATCTGCACGACGCCATTCTCAAGAGCGGCTACAAACCATCAGCGACTACGGGGCTGTAGTTTCACAGTCGCGTGCTGGCGGGCAGGTCACTCCGGCTTAAGAATTGCTTCGGAATCAGCGAATGCTGGAGGGCGAAGCAACGGCGGATTCCGAATTTCACATCAGCTCCAATACGGCGCTGAAATTGTGGTGGCGCACCCATGGCTACATTTTTCCCAGCTTGTTGCTGTCGATCCTGGTTTGGAGTTGGTTTGTCACCTGGGGCGACTGGAAATTCTTCGAGCATGAAGATTTTTGCGGGTTCTATGATGGATATGCGCGATCGATCCTGCACGGTCACCTCGACGTGCCGCGTTCCGCCATCGGCGTTGAAGCGTTCACATTCGAAGGCAAGACCTACGGATACTTTGGAATCGGGCCGGCACTTTTGCGCATTCCGCTGGTGCTGATGTTTCCAAACATGGACGGCTTGTGGAGTCGTCTCATGATCGTGATCGCAGCCGCGACCAGCCTGGTCTGCGCCTACGCCATCTTGCAAATGATGCGCGAAAGTTCATCTCCACCGACAAGAGCCGAGCGAGTGCTGCATTCACTTTTCATTTTGAGCGCCGGCATTGGCTCGAGCACAGTTTTTCTCATCGGCCGATCGTTTACGTATCATGAAGCCTTAATGTGGGCCGGCGCTTTCGCGCTTCTTTTCACCTGCGCAATCCTGCGGTATTTCCAACGTCCGCGCGGCAGCGTTCTGGTATTGGCGGGCGTTTTTTCGTTTATGTCGTTTCATTGCCGAGGGACGGCCGGGGCGGGCACGTTGCTGGCAATGCTGGTGATCGCCGCGACGTTGATGTTGCGCGCGATGGGCAAGCGCGAGGCGGGTCAGTCGCTCATTGGCTCTGTCAACCTCGTTCGGCCGGCGCGGCACGCCCTGATCGCGGTGGTCAGCGTCATTATCTCGTTAGGCGTCTATTTCGGCGTCAATTACGCGAAGTTCCGGACGTTCGATGCTTTGCCATTGCGCTATTACGATTTCTACCATCAGTTCCCGGTACGCATGCGGCTTACGGGCGGGAAACAAATTCATTTCAAAAATATTCCGACCGGACTCGTTACTTACTTCGGAGTGCACGGCTTTGAATTGAAGCAGCAATTTCCCTGGTTCTACCTCGAGGACGAAGCGACTTTCATCGGTTCGCCGGCAAACGACGTGATCGAACCGTTCTCTACAATTCCTGTCAGCATGCCGGCGTTGATGCTGTTGGGGGTGATAGGCAGCGCGGCGCTGATTCCCCGTTCCGACAAAAAACTGCACCGCGCCCGGCTTCCAGCGCTAAGCCTTTTTTTAGGCGGCGCGATTGTGCTTGCCACCGTCGGCATTACCGAACGTTATCTGCATGATTTCTATCCCGCGTTGATCATTTGTGCAGCTGCCGGCGTTGCTCGTGTCGCTGCCGGCTGCCGAATCAAAGCAATCACTGCGTCGACCGCGGCGCTTGCCACAGTAAGCATCGTGCTGAACTGCTCGTTCTCACTAATCAACCAACGCGAGAATTTCGGCGCTCCACTGGCCAAGGTTGCGGAGTACAAACAACTTCAACAGCACATCCATCTTCTCGCGCAAAATCTGATCGGAAGCGGTAAAACGCAGTGACCTAAGTTTTCGGTTGTTGCTGGGTCAGGCAATGAAACGTGCCGAGGCCCCAGATTAACTCGCGGCAATCGATTCCAATGACACGACGATTGGGAAAACAGTCGCGCAAGATCGACAAGGCGAGGTCGTCGGCGGGATCGGCGAATGTCGGAACGAGCACGCAACTGTTTGCGATGTAGAAGTTGGCGTAGCTCGCAGGCATTCGCAGATCTTCGCGGACAATCTTTTTCGGCATTGGCAAGATAACGATGTCGATCTTGCGATCGCCGATTTTCATTTTGCGAAGACGCCCGAGATTCTCCTGAAGCGGTCGGTAGTTCGCGTCATCCGAATTCTCTTCAACTACGGTTACGACTTTTGTTTCCGAAACGAACCGCGCGAGATCGTCGATGTGCCCGTCGGTATCGTCACCTTCAATGCCATCGCCAAGCCAAAGAATCTCCTGGACGCCGAGGTAGTCGCGGAGTCGCTGCTCGATTTCTCCGCGCGATAGGTTTGAATTGCGGTTCTTATTAAGAAGACACGATTCACTGGTGAGCAGCGTGCCCGCGCCATTCACTTCGATCGACCCGCCTTCCAAAATCATTCGCGGATAGAATACCGGGACTTTCAGGATCTCGGCGATGCGCGTCGGTACAACTTCATCGAGATCGAAGGGCGGATATTTATTTCCCCAGGCGTTGTAATCCCAATCGACGATCGCGAGTGGAGAGGGCGCGCCCTCGCGCCAGACAGCGCGTTTGGATTGCGCTTCAGCCTCCGGCCCGGGGGCGAGCCGGCTCCAACGTTCGTCACGGGTCAGAAAAATCGGGCCGTGATCGCGGCACCACGGCTCGTTCGTCGGGATTTCGTAATAGGTGATACACTCTTGTTGAGGCAGCACGTCGAGAACGGCGCGCGCTTCGGCTTCATGCGCGCCGTTGATGACATTGATGCAAACCGGCTCCGAGTCCGAGCCGGACTGGCCATTGTTGATGAGCGCCGCGATCATTTCGCGCAACGCGGGCAATACGCGATCGAATGAATCGGGAAAACTAATGCTCTCGCGCCGCGGCCAAGAAAGCCAGGTGGCGGCGTGCGGTTCCCATTCCGCCGGCATGCGGTAACCAAGCGAAGCGGGAGTTTTGTTTGAAGGCATGAGGACAAACTAAAGGTAAGGGCGATTGACCTCAATCGCCCGCGGGCGGTTCGGTGAACCGCCCCTACCAGCGCATCACCGTGCTCCGAGAAGCATTTGTTTCAGAGATCTTGTCGACTCGGCGACGGCCTGCGCCGCAATCGGCGCGTGATAAGTATGACAAGTGACGCATTCGGCGACGACTTTGCCTTGGGGACTGTGACACATAATGCAACTCGCTTTCGCCGGCATTAGAACATCGGACGTCTCACGGCTCTGCAGTGCCTGATGACAAATATTACAGTCGAGCGGTTTTTGCGTGATTGGATCGACCTGATGTTTGGCGTGATTGAAGTTCGCCTGCGGCATCCAGCGATCGACCAAAATCGGTTTTGTAATTGCCGGTGCACCGTTTGCGGCAGCTTTCACATCATGACAAAAAGCGCAGCCGGTGAAATTTCCGCGCACCGCCGCGCCCATCGCTTGCTGCGGTTTGTAAGGGTCCTTGGTGAAGAAAACTGCGCGCTCGAGCTCGTCTCCAGAATGGAATTGATCGCGTAGCTGTTTGATTTGTTGCGCGACAAAACCGGGGACCTCGCGCTCAGCAATTCCCTTCTTCAAGCGCGCGTAGTCCGCGTATTGGGCGGGCAAGCTGCGCAAAAACGTGCGGACAAGATCGACATTCCCGTGCGGAATGCGCATTTCGGGATTTCGCCAATCGAACTGGAGCGAGTGACAGGCCTGACAATTAGCGGCGAAACTAATCCGTTGATAAAAGCGGCCGTCCGGCTGCAGCTGATGGCAATAATTGCAATCGAGTTTTTGTCCGTTCACTGGCGGGATGTCGGAGGCGAAATGCCGCTGATGATTGAAACGCAAAACATCGGGATCGCGCGCGTTCACCCGTTTCAATTGAAATTCGGGATGCTCTTCCCAAAACGACGCAAACGTGTTGGTGAAACCTTGCGGCGGTCGCGGCAATTCGAAGACGACTTGTTGCGCGGGATGCGGATGTCGGTGAAACACGTCGCGCGGAAGGCGCATTCCTTTTTCGGCCGACGCAGTCATCGTTGCGGAATTGTTGTGACACGTGACGCACTGCGAGCTCGCGACTAACCTGAGATTATTCAGGCCGCGATGTTCCTGGTGACACGCCGAACACGAACGACTTTGAACGACGTTGGCTTCGTGAAAACTGTGTTTTTGGTGACAAGTCTCGCATTTGCGATCGATCGCTTCGACGGCGACGCCGTTGCGAAAACGATCGCGCAGCACGTCAGTAAATTTTCCGGTGACGGCATCGCGGTCGTGACATTGGGCGCAGTCGTTGGCGAACTTCGCGTGACTCGTCGAGATTTTGCCGGCATTAAAAAAAGTTTCGCGGCCGGGTTTTTGAACAATCCAGATGGCGAGCAAGCCACCGAAGATAGTCAATAAACTGACGACCAGGCGCGTGCGTCGCCAGGGATGGAGCCGGCGGTAATATCCGAGATTGCCTTTGTAACGCTCGGCGATCTGCTTTTGCGTGCGTCTCGGTTTGGCCATTTCAATTCAACGCGGCAATTGAAACCCGTGAAGGCCGCCGCAAGATTGACTGCTTTAAGCAGTCAAGCCTAACGAGTGAGCTTTTGCGGCGGCGCATTAGTAGTTGAAGAGCGTTACGTAGGCGTGCCAGAAGACGAGAATGAGCAACAGAAACGAAACCGGCGCATGGACGAACAGCCACGAGTGCAGCCAATGTTGCAATTTGATTTGCAGATCGAGCATGCGCCGTTCGTCGCACCAGGCCTGTATTTCTTCGATGCGATCGCGATAGGTTTCGGTGACGCGCAGCTTGACGAAGCGAAACGTGTCTTCCGAAAAACGCGCTTTGCCAAGACGCATGCGATCGCCGCGTGTGGCAGAAAGATACGGGATTATCTGGCGATCTAAAAAATCGAGAAGCGCCGATTCGGAATCGGCGTCGGTTGCAGCTGTAATTTTCGCAGGCGTAGCGACCGCTGGTGGTTTTGCGATCGGCTGCGCGGCCGCGGCGGGTGGCGGCTTTTCGCCGGGCGTGGCGGCGGAAGCGACAATCGGCGTTGGTGGTGCAACCGATTTCGGTTCAACTGCCGGTGGAGCGACGCCGATAATTTTCTCTGTTCCGGCGGGAACTGGTGCGCCTTCCGGAACGCGCGCAGTCGGGGTTCCCATTGTTTCTGGCGGCTTTGCATCTGGTGGTCGCAACGGTGAAATTTTCTCTTCCGACCTTTTTCCCGGCGCCGCGATCGTCTCGGCGGTGATTGTCGATCCAACAACGCTTTTTGCGCGCGCGGTCGGCGTACTCAAATCCGCCGTGGTCGATGCCATTGGAGCAGAGCCTGCAGTGACAACTTTTGCCGGACTCGGCGCGGGCGCGCCGGCATCGGGCTTGGTTGGCGGCGACGGCTTGAAGGAATCGCGCATCTTTGTCGCGGCGGCGACGAGTTGCGCTCGAATATGCGGGATCTGCTCATAAACACTTTCGGCCGGCAGCCGCTCCATCATGATCGTCGGCATGTAATGCTGGAGAACGAGCCCATAAATCCCGCTCACCATCACGACGACGTAGAGAATGATGATGAGCGTCGTCATCGGTCCGCCGAGGCGAAAGCCGCTGTGCAAAATCACGAGTGGAATCGTGAGCAGCGTGAGCCAAATGTGCGCGCGCAACCAGCGTTGCACCGTGCCGATACGCCAGAGCACGATTTTTTTCCGGACACCCAGGAGCGCGGCAAAGACAAAGATCGACAATGCGATCGTGCCAAAGATCAAACCGAGCGGCGTGCCGCCGACATTGCGATACTCGGAAGGCCTTTGGAGTAACGAATTCGGCAAAGGCAGCGCCGATGGTAAAGTTTGTGGAGAAAAATTGCCGACATAAAGCCACGCGGCGAAAAGAGTCGCGGCGACGACAAAGATGAACCACGGCAAGTGCGCGCGATTGATGATGCGCATCGCTCAGTGCGTGTGGTGCGTCTCGTAGCGCGGCGGCATCGGCGCCCAGTTCGCACCAATTAATTCGCTCTGCGCCGTGATCGCGTCGCCAAAAAATCTTTGCGGATCGACGCGCTTGGCCGCGTCGTGCGGACAAGCGTAAACGCAGCTCGGGGTGGAGAGCTGGGTGCACAAGTCGCAGGTGTTCGCTTTGTAAGCGGTCATTTTTTTCTGCTCGATCTTCACCTGCGATGGCGCGCCCTCTTTGCCTTTGATTTCTGTCTTCACTTCTTTCATCACCTCGAGTGGGTGCATGTTGATGTTGCCGTAGGGGCAAAGCTCGGCGCATTTGCCGCAACCGATGCACCAATCTTCGATAATGATTTCGAGATTCTCTTTGCGCCGAATGGAACCGACCGGGCATTGGGTCATGCAAAGCGGATCGCGACAAGATCGACATGCGGTCGCGACCAGAAAATGCTCGTAACGCAGACCGTCGCGGAGAAGCCGCGACACACCGTCATGCGCCTGGGCGCAGGCGCGGACACACGCGTCGCACCGCGTGCAGTTCTCGAGATCGATGAGCAAAAGGTTCTGCGCTTCAAAAAGCCCCTGATTCAAAAAGTCGTCCAGGTGCAGGCCGGCGGTAATCGCCTTTTGCTGGTCCGCGGCCAGGCGCGCTCCGGCCACGGCTTCAATTTGCTGCCGAACAACAGGAAATCTTTCCAGCATCAGCGCAAAATCGGCCGCGGGAATTTTGACAACATCGACGGCATCGAGCGCGGCGCACGTCGCGGTGCGTTTGATCGATCGCAGCAGTCCGATCTCGCCGAAATAATCGCCGCGGCTTAGATAAGTCCGCACGATTTCGCCGCCGGGCAACGCATTCGAAACCCGCACCATTCCGGAACGGATGAGATAAAATGCGTCCGCGTCATCGCCTTCTTTGCAAATAATTTGATTTTGATTGTAAGAAACGAGTTCAACATGTTGCCGAAGATGCTCGAGAAATTCGTCATCGAGCGAGGCGAAGAGCGGGACGCTGCGGAGATGATTGTTGAGCGAACGCTCGCGATATTTTTTCTCCAGTTCAGTCTTGAATGAAGTGCCTTTGAACGTCGGCATCTTCACTTTGGAAGTCGCTTTGGTTAATTCTGACGGCTGGCGGTTACCGACAAGCATGTCGAGAATCACGCGCAACACCTCGACCATGACGCACGGCTCGCGCGCCTGGACCGTGGCCGAGCGCGGTTGATAAGTGCGGCAGGTCATTTCGCCAAACAATTCCCCGGGCCCGAGCTGCGCGAGCGGGCGATTGATCGGAAGATCGACATTCGCGTCGATGCCGATGAATTTTCGCTGGTGCGCTTCCGGGCGATGATCGGTTTGATCGTCGGTGAGAAAACTTTTCATCCGCCGCATGCTGCGGCCGAGAAAATTCCGGACCGGATGGGTGCGCAAATGGGCGAGTGGATTGTGAATGAAAATGTCGACCGTGCCGGAAACGATGTAATAGGCGGTCGAGCCAAACTCGCCCTCTTCGCAAACGATCTCACCTTTGCGATAACGGTGAAGAACGGCCGCGCCTTTGGCCCAATTCTCGAGCTGCGCGCGTGGGATTTCTTTTAGCGCCGGAAGATATTCGAGAAGCCGATCGATCGTCAGCGGCTCGCCCGTCGTCAGTTTTTCAACCGTGTCGGCCATCGGCAATGCAGGCCGATGATACGGCAGCGCTCAACCGCGTTGGAAGCAATTTCCCCCGCGGCGAAAACGATCTCGATTTGACGGATTGAATTATGCGCCGCTGGCAGTGCTCGGTTTGTAAATCGCGCCGATGATTGCGCCAGCAATCGCGAACATTAGGAGGTCGCCACCAATCCAGCCGCACAGGATTTTCGTCGTTATCGGCTGGACCGCATAGGTAATGAAGTCGTTTCCAGCATAAACGAGCGCCACCAGCAGGCCGAGGCATGCGCTGCATCCGGCGCCGCCCGAAGAGTATCGAGCGCAGAGCATTGTGAGAAAGAACGCCATCACGACGTGCCCAAGGATCAACCACGGGAAATAGTTGCCAAAGTCCGCTTCGGTCCGCCAAAGCACTGGCACCTCATTGTGCACGCCGTGCAAAAGCTTCCCGTACCAGACAAAGCCGAAGGCAAACATAAAAACGAACGCTGCGATGAAGGCGATGAAGAATTTTGTCCAGTTCATAGTTTTCAGGCTGTCAGTGCTTAACTAACCCTCGAAAACCCTGGACTCTGCTTGCAAAATTTCAGCGACGTTGTCGATCTAAATCTGCAGGCAACAGGTGCTTCGCTACTCCCGCAATCCTGGAATGTGGCCGTAACCAATGAACGTCGGTCGCAATTTTCCATCGTCCGCTTTTCCGTTTCGCTGGACCTTGAAATCGAAAACGCTCACGCCGTTGCGGGATTCACCTTGATAGACGCGGCCATCGCTCGCGCCGACCATTACTCGCTGTCCGGTTTTATTTTCGCGGCCGAGATAAATCATTGCGTGGGTAATCGGCGGATCGCGCTCGATCGAATAAGTTCCGATCCAGAAAAGCAGGTCGCCCGGCTTTAAGTCTTCCAGTTCGAACGAATTGTCCTGTTGACTAAGGACCGCCTCGAATCTTCGGGAGCGCCGCAGCCAAACGTATTGCTCGCTCGAATCGCGTGGCACGTCTTCCACGCCGTTTTGTTTGAGCACGAAGTAAACGAAACCGGAACAATCCATCCCGCCCGTGGCAGGGTCGGCGGAGCCGTATTTGTAATCGAGGTTGCGCGTAGTCAATTCGAGGGCGCTGACGAGAAGCTTCTGCACGTTGGCCGGATAATTTTCAAAGCCCTTGATTGCGTCGGGCGTTAAGGTCGCATTCGGCGCTCCGTGTTTTTTCGGAACGGGCGATGTAGGCGCGGGGGTCGAAGAAGATTCCGGTGTCACCGTGGGAGATGGAGTGACGCTCGGAGATTTCGATCCTTCCGGCGTCGCGGTCAGCTCTGGCGTCGGTGAAGATTTCTTCTTTCGCCCTAGTGACGGAGTTGGCGACGGCGAGGCGGAAGGTTTTTTCTTCTTAATCGATGGAGTAACTGACGGCGCCGGCGATTCTTCATTGGTCGGCGAAGGTTTTTTCTTTGGCGAAGCGGCCGGCGAAGGCGATGGCCTTTTTGTGGTCGAGGAACTCTTCTTCTTACGCGGCTTCGGAGTGGGGGTTGGCGTCGAAAGGATCCTTTTAATCGTGTTGGCCAGTGATTGCTCGGCCGCGCCCGTCGGCGCAACGGTGGAAACCGCGAGTGCTAGAGTCAATAGGGCGCGAACCAGCATTATGAATGGTTTGACGGACTAGCGTAACGATTTCTTGAGCGAATTCTGTTCTGGATAATGGCGCAACAAATCTCGACTTCGTCTGAAACGACGCCAATCTAGATTTCGAATAATGAAATCAATTCGCGTCGCGACTTGCCTAGTTCTGGTCTCGATATTTCCGGAAGTTTCGCCGGCACAAATCGATCGGATCACGGGGAAAAATTTTGCGACGCGCTCCGAAGTTCTGGCGCGGCACGGAATGGTTTGCACCAGCGTACCGGCGGCGACGCAAGTCGGAATCGATATTTTGAGACGCGGCGGCAGCGCGGTTGATGCCGCAATCGCCGCCAACGCGACGCTCGGTTTAATGGAGCCGGTCTCAAACGGAATTGGCGGCGATCTCTTCGCGATCGTTTACCGTGCAAAGGAAAACAAACTTTACGGCATAAACGGGAGCGGACGTTCGCCACTGGGTTTGAGTTACGAGCGAATGAAAGCGGAGCTCGACAAACTGAATCGAAAGACGATTCCGCCACAAAGCATGTTGCCGATCAGCGTGCCGGGAACGGTGGACGCATGGAGCGAGCTGCACAAGAAGTTCGGCAAATTGAAACTGAGCGACGATCTCGCACCGGCGATCAAATACGCGGAGGAAGGTTTCCCGGTCACGGATCTGATCGCGTATTACTGGGCGTTCGGTCCGCGGTTATATAAAGGATTGCCGGGCGCGTTTCTCGAAACTTACACACTCGACGGCAAGGGCCGGACGCCGGCGAAGGGCGACATTTTCAAAAACCCAGCGCTCGCGAAAACGCTGCAGCTGATTGGCGAGAAAGGTCGCGACGCTTTTTACAAAGGCGAGATCGCGGACAAGATCGACAACTTCATGCAGCAGAACGGCGGTTTTCTGCGCAAAGCGGATTTCGAGAAGCATAAGTCAACGTGGGTCGATCCGGTCTCAGTGAATTATCGCGGCTACGACATTTTCGAACTGCCGCCGAACGGACAAGGGATCGCGACGTTGCAAATCTTAAACATTCTCGAAGGATTCGATTTGAAAGCGATGGGCCGCGACTCAGCGGATACGCTGCACACGATGATTGAAGCCAAGAAAATCGTGTGGGCGGATCGCGCGAAATATTATGCCGATCCCGCATTCGCGAAAATTCCCCTAACGAAACTGCTCTCGAAGGAATACGCGGCTGAGCGAAGGAAGTTGATCGATCCGAACCACACCGCGAAGACTGTTGCCGCCGGCTCGCCACAGGACGAGTCCGTCCGAAAGGCGGACAAGATCGACGATGGCGAGACGATTTACATGTGCGCGGCCGATGATGAAGGGAACATGGTCTCGCTGATTCAAAGCAACTATCGCGGGATGGGCAGCGGTATCGTCGTGCCTGGGCTCGGGTTCATGTTTCAGGATCGGGGCGAGCTTTTCTCGATGGAACCGGGGCACGCGAATGTGTACGCGCCCGGCAAACGTCCATTTCACACCATCATTCCAGGGTTCGTGATGAAAGATGGCAAACCGTGGGAAGCGTTCGGCGTGATGGGGGGCGGAATGCAGCCGCAAGGTCACGTGCAAGTGCTGACAAACCAAATCGATTTCGGATTGAACGTTCAGGAAGCAGGCGACGCGTCACGTTGGCAGCATGAAGGCGACAACGAACCAACCGGCGAAAAAATGGAAAACGGCGGTTACGTGAATCTGGAGTCCGGCATTCCCGCTGAAACGCAGCGCGAATTAAAGAAGCGCGGGCACGATGTGCGCCTCGATGCGGGGGGTTACGGCGGCTATCAAGCGATCAAAGTCGAGACGCACGACGGCCAGCGCGTTTATGTCGGTGCCAGCGAATCGCGCAAAGACGGCCAAGCCGCCGGCTATTAATCGAAGAATTGATCCGCTGCGGGACGACAGCGTCGATTAGATCGCGCTTCTCTTCAGCGGATTTTAATTTTTCTGCGACTTAAGCTCCGCAAGTTTCTGGGCCGCGCGTTCGACGTCGGATTTTCGCGCGCTGCCAAGCGCGAGAAGTTTTTCCTGGCGGTGGACGTTGGCTTCGGCCGCATCAAGCTCAGCCTGCTCGCGTTTTGCGGTCGCGGCATGCGCGGCTTCAATCGCGCGCGCAAGACCTGCCTCCGTTTGCGTCATATCCGTCTTTGCGATTTCGCCTGCGGTCAGCTGCTTTTCTTTTTCCAACATTTCTTCCTTCGCGCAGACCAACCGCGCATTCGCGAGATCAAATTCGAGGTGAACAAGACGGAGTGCGCGCTGCTCGGCCTCGAGTTTGGAAAGGGCGCCAATTTTGCAGAGCCGTTCGACACCGGCAGCGTTTCTTTTTGCGCGCTCAAATTCCTTTTCGAGCTTGGCAAGATCGGCATCTCGCCCGGGAGACGGCGCTGTTTTCGCATGCTGCTCATCGTCGCGATTTGGAATCAGCAGCGGCGGCTCAATGTCGAACGAATCGGGATCTTTGTTCGGCTCCTGCGCGAACAGAGTTGTCGCGACGACTACAAAAATAAGCGCGGCTCCGCGCAGCATACCGAAATGATATCACCTTCTGCCGTTCAACGAACCAGCTTTAGTGATGTCCTAAGCCTAGCCCACCCAGTCCGCCGAGCCCACCGACTCCTCCAAGGCTGCCAACAGCACCAACACCACCCACCGCACCAACGCCACCGATACCGCTAATGCCGCCCATCATCATCTGATTCGGCACGCGTATTGTATTCATCTGAGTCTGGTTAGCGGTTTGCTGTGTCGATTTCGCAGCTGAAGTCGCGCTCGTCGTAGTCGTCGCGAGCTTTTGCCGCATGGCGGAAACTTTCCGCCGTGTCGAGCTGATTGTGTTCTTCGCCGTTCGAGTAATGGTCGTCTTCGGCGTCATTGATATTGCCGTCTGATAGAACGATTGAAACAATCTGTCGGCACCAGGCGGAAGTAGATTCAATCCGCTGACGAGTGAAATCGCGTCGGAAATAAGCGAAGTGCCGGAGCCGGGCGCCCCCACTCCGGTTGGGTTGGTCGTATCGATTGCGGTCGCCGGTTGTGTTAAGTCCGCCGGCCAGACATTTTTTTCAAAAGGACCTTGCGCCGCGTCGGTCTTGCTCGATCCGCTCGCGCTCTTAGTAAACTGGTCGACCGGATTCGGCCGCAGCCCGATGTCGATCTTATCGGTCGAAAACGGACGCGGATAGAGAAACTCGTTCGGCCAGGCCGCCGCTGCTCGCAAAAGCTCGCTGCCGTTAAAAAAGTAAAACGCGCAGACAAGTCCGCCGACCGAAGCAATTGCGACGAACACGATGTTCGTCCAAGTCGATCGACTGAGGCGCACGCCGCGCAGTAAAGCGTTCGTAGTTTGATTGGCTGGCGCGACGGCTAAGACAGAGGCGACGGTCGCGGCCGGAGGAAAAAGGTTTTCTTCCGGGGTTGAGAGCGCTTCGCGAAAATCGAGTTGCGGCATACTCTTCGCCGCTGGCCGGGTAGTTATGGCCGGCGGACGATATTTTAAAAGCATAAAGCATTCCGCAGCAACGTCCCAACAAACCTCGAGAAAAGGTTTTTACAAAGCGCCCAAGTCGATTTTTCCCTTGGCAAAGCTAGTTCTTGTGGCATAAGACACGCTCCGAAAACGCTTGTGTATCCCCTGAACCCTAAAATTCTAGTTGGCGCGGCTGTTTTGGTCGCAATCGCGTCGTCCGCAAACGCGAATACTTTCCCGGCTTCCGGTCCAACGGTGCCCGGAACGCGCGCGCGTCTTCGTTTCGGACAGGCGGCTGCCCCGGCCGGTGCGCCCCTCGCAGTGAAGCGGGCCATTTGGGCTGCGAACCAACTTTGGCGCAAACCGTACATTTTAGGCGGCGGCCACAAATCGTTCACTGACCGCGGCTACGATTGTTCGGGCACGGTTTCTTATGCGCTCGCCGGCGCCGGTTTGCTCAAGTCGCCTATTAGTTCATCGGAGTTTCGCAAGTTCGGCGAACGCGGTCGCGGCAAATGGATCACGATTTATGCGCGCAGCGGCCACACTTACGCCATCATCGCAGGCTTGCGGTTGGACACAACGCCTTATCTAACCGCGCACGACCGGTGGGCGCCGGGGTGGCAAGTAGCTGAGCGTGTGCCGGCCGGCGGTTTCGAGGCGCGTCACCCGGTCGGGTTGTAAATCAGTTCGATTCGGCCGTCGTCGGGTCAATTAGCGACTTCACTTCTGAGATTCGATTGGCCGGAGAGCCACCTGCTCAGCGTGCTCTTCTACTAATTGCTTACTAGGCGCGCTGTAGACGCAGTAAATTTTGTCGTTGGTGACGTAGCTCTCCACCTATTGAATTTGCGGACCGAGATTGCGCAGCGCGCTGCACGATTTCTGCGAGATGCTCTGCAACTCGGCTGGCGATAATTTACCCGTATTCGAAATTTCGCGTTCAATGACATATTTCGGCATAACAAACCTCCTGATGCAGTTTCAGGAGCAAAACAGAAATTGATGAGGCGCTCAAACAAATCGGTTCAAGGAAACAGAAGATCGACATCCACTCGTCACGATCTTGATTTCAGCCGCGCCGAACTGCGGGTGCTCCGCGGATTGAAAACGCCTGTCGGCGTGCAGCGTTTTCTGGATGGGCTGCCTTATAATCTTGGTTACACCGCGCGCTCGCCGAAACGTGTTTTGCATGATCGTACCGCATCTTGTCTCGAAGGCGGAGTTTTT
>Ga0207646_10000633_pt1 | contig 45775 bp, 51 predicted proteins | sample KBSK5502metaG_FD_184343 | JGI IMG/M metagenome (GOLD analysis project Ga0207646, IMG submission 184343) | Corn, switchgrass and miscanthus rhizosphere microbial communities from Kellogg Biological Station, Michigan, USA - KBS K5-50-2 metaG... | ecosystem: Host-associated > Plants > Roots >...
GATGTTCGCGGCGGGCTTGACGTCTTTGCCAGGCGCGAGGGCGCTCTGGTCTCCGGTCGGACTCGCGCCGCCGGCGCCCGGAGTCCCGCCGCCGCACGCCGCGGCGACCATCGAAAGCGCGATCGCGAATGCTGCGAGTTTGCGCATCTTTCCCTCCATGCCTTACCCCTTGACCGCACCAGCGGTCAGACCTCGGATCAGCTGACGTTGCCCCAATACGAGCAGGGCGAGCGTTGGTACAGCGACCATGATGACACCCGCCATGACCAGGCCCCAACGGAGCGACTCTTCAAAGCGCAGCTGTGCGATGCCTACCTGCGTCGTCCGCATAAGCGTCTCGTTGGTGATCAAAAGCGGCCAGAAGTACTGGTTGTAGGTCGAAAGGAAGCCGTAGATCGCGACCGTGCCGAGGGCGGGCCGCGAGAGCGGAATGACGACTGCACGCAGGAATCGGAATGTGGTGGATCCATCGATCCGCGCGGCATCCCACAGTTCGCGAGGAATCTGCATGAAGGCCTGGCGCAGCAGGAAGGTCCCGAACGCGGTGGCCATGAACGGGACCGCGAGACCTTGATAGGAGTCCAGCCACCCGAGTGACCGGATGGTCATGTAGTTCGGGATGATCGTCGCTTCCCACGGGATCATGAGCGTGCTGAGGAACAGGAAGAAGAGCACCTGCCGTCCGCGGAAGACCAGGAACGAGAACGCGTACGCGGCGAGGCTCGCGGTGAGGAGCTGACCGATGACCACCGCGGTCGAGACGATGAAGCTGTTCAGGAGATAGCGGCCGATGGGGATGGTCGCGAGGACCTTGCCGTAGTTGTCGAGCGTCGGATGCGCGGGAAGCACCGGCGGCGGGAACGTGGCGATGTCGAACTCGCTCATGAACGAATACGACAGAGCGAGCAGCAGCGGGAACGCGACGAGGACGGCGACGACGGCAAGCAACACGTAAGACCCGACCTTGCGCAGCGGCAGCGGACGCCCTCTCTGCAAGGCGACCGCGCTGACCGGGACGCGCTCCGCTCGTGCGACGCTCACTGAGACGCGCTCCGCTCGTCCAGTTGGTTCGTCTCTCCGCGTCGGCTGCGGCCGCCGCTTCCCGTCTCACTCACTGCGACCGGCGTCGCGGGTCCAACTCGCTCGTACGTCCGGCCGACTGCGGTCGCCCTCCCGCCCTCGCTCATTGGTAGAAGACCCGTCGCTCGATGAAGCGGAACTGGATGATCGTGAGGACGAGGACCAGGACGAAGAGCACGACCGATTCGGCGCTGGCAAACCCGAACTGGAAGTTTTGGAAAGCGTCGAGATAGATGCTGTAGACGAGTGTCCGCGTCGCGTCGACAGGGCCGCCTCGCGTAAGGAGGTGGATCTGCGTGAACGCCTGCAGCACGGCAACTGTGTCGACCACGAGCAGGAAGAAGAGCGACGGCGAGACCATCGGGACGGTGATGCGCGTGAACATGCGCGCGCCGCGGGCGCCGTCGAGCCGCGCGGCTTCATAGATCTCCTCGGGGATGCCCTGGAGCCCGGCGAGCAGCACGATGATGTTCGTGCCCAGCGTCAGCCAGATAGTCGTGATCGACACGGCGATGATCGCGATGGTCGGTTGGATGAGCCAGTCCGGACCGCGGACCCCGACGAGCGACAGCACGAAATTGAGCAGCCCCAGGCTCGGATTGAAAAGGAGCAGCCAGATCAGCGAACCCACCGCGGCCGAGATGGCGATCGTGCTGGTCATCATCGTTCGGAAGACGTTGATGCCACGCAGGCGCTGATTGAGCAGCACCGCGAGGATCAGCCCGAGAGCAATCCCGATGGGCACCGTGTAGATCGCGAAGAGTCCGGTCGCGAGCAGACCTGAGCGGAATGTCTGCGAGGTGATCAGATCGATGTAGTGGTCGATGCCGTTGAAGGTCGTGATCACCCCGGTGGATCGGGTGTTGTAGAAGCTCAGGTAGAACGTGCGGCCGAGCGGGATGAACACGAAGACGACGAAGATGAAAAGTGCGGGCGCGAGATAAGCGAGGCCGACGGCCAGCGAGCGAACGTCACGCGCGGACCACCGCATCACGTCGCGGCATCGTAAGGCTATCTTCCTGTTGAGGGTGGCTCACGCGATCGAGACGCATGGACTGACGCGCAGGTTCGACGGCCGGGTTGCTGTCGAGGGCCTTTCACTCACCATCGAAGCGGGGACGGTCTTCGGCTTCCTCGGGCCGAACGGGGCGGGGAAGACCACCACGGTGCGAATGCTCGCCGCTCTCATCGCGCCGACGGACGGCGACGCGATCGTCGCGGGCCACGTGCTGGGCGTCGACGACACGGCGCTCCGCGGGTCCGTCGGGATACTGACGGAGCAGCCTGGCCTCTACGACCGGCTCTCCGCGCGACAGAACCTCCGTTACTTCGCACGGCTCTACGACCTCGAGCCTGCGCGGGCCGATGCGCAGGTCGAACGCTACCTGCATCTGCTCGAGCTCTGGGATCGCCGGGACGAGCCGGTGGGCACCTTCTCGAAGGGGATGCGCCAGAAGCTCGCGATCGCACGAGCCCTGCTGCACGAGCCCAGTGTCGTATTTCTCGACGAGCCGACCGCCGCGCTCGATCCAGAGGCCTCGCGCACCGTGCGCGATTTCGTGAAGGGCTTGAAGGCGGAGGGGCGGACGATCTTCCTCACAACGCACAACCTGCCGGAAGCGGACGAGCTCTGCGATGGCATCGGGATATTTCAGCGCCGACTCCTTCGGATGGGATCGCCCGCCGAGCTGCGCGCGAGCTTGTTCGGCGCGGGAACGGTCGTGCGCGTCGTCGGCGATGCCGCGCGTTACGTGCCGGTCGTGCGTGCGCTCACGTTCGTACGGGAGGCTCGAGCTGACGGCGGGACGCTCACGGTGCAGCTCGACGATCCGGACTTGCGGAATCCCGATCTGGTTGAAGCGCTTCGCGGTGCGGGCGCGCGCATTCGCTACGTCGAGCGTCTCCAACATTCGCTCGAGGACGTGTACATGCGCCTTGTCGCAGGCCACCCGTGAAGAAGGCGCTGATCGTCCTCGAGAAGGAGTGGCTCGAGCTGCGCCTGCAGCCCACGCTGCTTTTGGCGACACTGATCCTCCCACCGCTCATTACCGCGTTCGCCGTTGCCGGGTTTTTTGTCGTCGGCAAGATCTCGAGTGGCGTAACCCTCCCCGCGACGCCACTCCCGCCTGAGTTCGCGGGGCTCTCGCTCCTCGAGATCGGGCAGGCGATCATTGGAAAACAGTTCTCGACCCTCTTTCTGCTCCTTCCGATCTTCATCCCGTCCGTGCTCGCCTCGTACGCAATCGTCGGGGAAAAGCGCGAGCGGACTCTCGAGCCGGTCTTGGCGACGCCAATTCAGACATGGGAGCTCCTGCTCGGAAAGATTCTCGCGGCGCTCATCCCAGGGCTCGGGATCACGATCGCGTCAGCGACCGTGTTCGTCGCCGGTGTCCTCGCATTCGCCGTAACTGACCGCGTGCGCGAGATCGTCGTGACGCCCGGATGGATCCTCGCCGTCCTCGTTGACACGCCGCTCCTCGCTCTGATCGGCGTTGCCCTCATCGTCGTGCTGTCGTCGCGGGTCAACGATCCCCGAACAGCACAGCAGATCTCGGCGGTCCTGGTGGTGCCGGTGCTCGGCCTGCTGTTCGGTCAGCTCGCGGGTGTGATCGTGCTCGGGCCGGCGCTCGCTCTCGGGATCGGGGTAATCCTCGCGATCATCGCGGCCGTCGCGCTCTGGTTCGCCACGCAGTTATTTCAGCGTGAAGTGATCCTGACAAGATGGCGCTGAGCGGGTGGCGGGAATCGGACCCGCGCCTCAACCTTGGAGGGGTCGCGCGCTTCCATTACGCCACACCCGCGTGAGCAATACGTCTGCGGTACGTTCGATCTCGATGACAGTTCGCACAAACGATATCGCACTTGGTTGTCTCCTCGAGAGCCGATCCGTAGCGAGACGACCCAACATTCGCGTCACTTCGAATGACTTCTGCGCGGGATCGCGATGGTCGAAATCCATAGCAAAGAACGGAAAACGTTGCTGGCAGTCGGCACACGGCACGTCTCGCACCTTCTGCATCAACGCCGTCTGCTCGCGCCTAAGTCGACTCTCGATGATTGGTGGGTGACCAGCCTCAATACGCAAGCGCCGACGTTCGAGAGCCTGCGCATGGGTGCGTGCACGATGGCAGTTCGCGCAGACAACTTCGCATTTCTCGAGCTCTGCGATCAGCCGCTCGTGCGACACGCTGCCGGCCCGCTGTAGCAACCAGAATTTCTTGGAGCTTCCGCGGGCATGGTCGAAGTCCATCACATGGGCCGGAAACCGACGACCGCAATCCCGGCACGGGACGTCGCGTAGATTCCGGAGGAGCTCGACCGCCGCCTGTTGGCGCGTCCGGACCCGCAAGACTTCTTCGTCGCGGTGGGCCTCGTAATAGGCCACGTTGTAGGGTCGCTGATCGCGCTTGCTGCTCATGGGTCGCATTTAGAACACTTGTTCACGCCGTGTCAATAGGACCCCTAGGAGCTAGGCGACGCTCCAGCGAGCGGGCTTCGCTCCGCCTTCGCGGACTTTCCCCCGTCGCTCGAGATAGCGAAGGTGGGCAAGCGTCTCCGCGAGCGCGAACCGCTCCTCGTGCGCTGACCGCAGGACGGGAAAGAGCGTGCGGCAGACCGCGTAGGCGTCGCGCTCGCCGTCACCGATCGCGTCGAGCGTCGCGCGGAGCCGGTCTTCGTGATGCGCGAGGATCTGATCGACACGTCCGGGAAGATCGTCGAACGGATCGCCGTGCGCCGGAAGCACGCGAGTCACCGGCAACGTCCGCACGGCGCGCAGCGCATCGAGGAAATCGCCGAGCGGGTCATCGCGCGAATACGGATAGAGCCCGACGTTCGAAGTGATGCGCGGCAGCACGTGATCCCCGGCGAAGAGCACGCGCTCGGCGCCGTCGACGAGCACGGCGTGATAGTCCGTGTGCCCCGGTGTCCACTTAAGACGAACGCGACGCCCGCCGAGATCGACATCCTCGCCATCCGAGGCCGACGTCACCCGTTTGATCGTATCCACCGCGCGTCCGATCTCGAGCCACGACGCGCGCATCCCCTCGTCGACGTCGGTCGGCATTCCGTGCCGCTCGAACCACGCGTACGTCTCGTCGATCATCGAGTGATCGCCCGACCACATAAGCGTTGCGTTTTCGAGCTCGGGCCCGTGCATCATGATCTCGGCTCCGGCGAGCTCGAGCGTCCCAGCCATGCCAATGTGGTCCGGATGCAGGTGCGTCACGAATACGCGCCGCAGATCTTCGATCGCGATGCCCGCCTCGGCGAGCGCGGCCCGGAGCGCGGCCTCCGCCTCCTTCGTGTGCATACCCGTGTCGACGAGCGCGTACCCGGACGAGCCCTCGATGAGATACGCGTTGATGCTCCGCAGAGCGAGCGGCAAAGGAAGCGAGATGCGCCGCACGCCCGGCGCAACCAAGGGGGCGTTCAGCGTGAAGGGTCGTTCGCGAAGCTCATCACAGGTAGAATGGTTATTCCCCGGCCCGTTCGTCTAGTGGCCTAGGATGCAGCCCTCTCAAGGCTGAGATCAGCGGTTCGAATCCGCTACGGGCTACCAGTTAGTAAGTTCCCGAGTCTTGGTCCCTCCCCAGCAGTTCGCCGACGCGTCAATCGCCCGCCGCATCGGTGCCGTCGGCCGACGCGTTCCTTCGCCATTTCCTGACGTACGTCCCGCAGGTGCTCAGCCAGCGCGATGAACGGAAGGAGGAGTCGCAGCGATTCGCGCTCCTGACCGTAGGCGAGGTCACACCCCGTGTAGTTCGTCGCTTCGCCGGACCGAGGGCTTTAGATCCCCGAGAGATCAGGACGGTTCGTGCAGCTCCATATGTTTCTCATACCTTCCCTGGCTCGCCTCTCCCAGAGCGGAGAATGCGGTTCAGATCAAGAGCACCCGAACGTGAGTTGCAGTCATAAGTACCTCTTGTATTCGTTGCAAACGAGAACACACTGAGACCGTTCTCTTCGGACCCGACGCACCGTCCGAGCCGCAGTGCCGGCGAGGTGCCTCCAGGCCCCCAGCGAGCCAGCGTCCCGATTGGCAAATAGGGGGTAGTTCTGTGTTTAGCAAGCACACCAGGCTCATTGGCCGCTGCCTCGTCGATGAGGCATAAGCACAAGCACGACCTGAGGATCCTCGACCAGTTTGTGATTGGGCACCTGTGGTCGCAAGGATCGAGTGAACACTCAGCGCGGTTCCTCCGGACCCAGCGCACCGTCCGAGCCCTAGTGCCGGCGAGGTACCCACCAGGCCCCTAGGAACCCACCCACCCGCATCGCGCGAAATGATTGGGGCCAACATGACTACAGACCAGAACAAGTCCACCGTACGTCGCCTCGTGGAGGAGGGCTTCAACAAGCACAACCTGAAGCTCCTGGACGAGATCTTCTCAAAGGACGCCATCAGCCACGACCCGTCGCAGCCGAACCTCGGCCGCGGTCCTGAGGGCGCACGGGAGTCCATGCAGCTCTACACGACCGCCTTCCCGGACTCGAAGATCGTGATCGAGCGCGAGATCGCCGAGGGCGACTATGTGGTGCAGCATCTGCGCGCGAGCGGCACGCACAGCGGCCCGCTCGCCAACATTCCGGCCACCGGGAAGAAGACGAACGTCACCGGTGTCATCATCAGCAAGCTCCACGACGGCAAGGTCGTCGAGTCGTGGTCGCTCTGGGACCAGCTCACGATGATGCAGCAGATCGGCGTCGTCCCGATGCCCGAGACCGCGCGGAAGCCCGAGCTCGTCGGAACCGCTCGCTAACTTTCGCATCCGCGAGACGCGCGACGCCCGGCGGTGCACGCCGGGCGTCCGGGCGCGCACCGACCCCTCCCTCCCGCCTTTCGGTCTCGTTCGGTCGCCGCCTCGACGTCGTCAACCATGTACCGAACGTTGACTCCGTCCTCGCGCACCACAAAAAAACTGGCGGACGGGAGCGGGAACCGGGTTAGCGCTCTCGCAGGAACACGAACCGACGGATCCCGAGCGCGCGGAAGAGCCGCTTCTGCCAACCGGGAAACCCGAACATGGCCGAGTCCGGATCGAGCGCTACGGCATCGCCGACGTGATGTTCGGTCCCGCGCCAGCGGATTGCCGCGCTGCCGCCTGCGACGATGTTGCGGTACCAATCAGCTTCTTCGCCGAATGCCATCGGGACGGCGAATCCCCCAGGTACACGGCTTGCCGTCACCGGCGTTGCGTATGTGCGACCCGAGCGCCTGCCCTGATGGCGTATAAGAGACCAGAAGGGCACGTAGCGTCCTCCAGCGATCCGTGTGACGTACCGGTTCAGGTGCGGTGTGAACAGGCCGAATATCTTCCCCGCCAGCGGCCGCTCGGCTTTGGTTGCGTTCGGTGCGTAAGCTGTTTTCGCCATTGAATGGACCTCCCTGTGGCCTTTCACGCGGTTGCAGTACCATTCAATCATCTGATTGATGGAAAGACAAGAGGCACTTGTGCAAGCGGCCTACGACCTCCTCGCCGAGCGAGGCTTCGAGGGGCTACGCACGCGCGACGTCGCGGCGAAGGTCGGCGTCAACATCGCGACGTTGCACTACTACTTCCCGACGAAGGAGAAACTGATCCGCGGCGTGGTCGGCTATGCGATGGAACGTTTCCGCACGACGCTGCAGCCGGCGGGCTCGCCCGGCGCGCAGGTGCGGGCGCACTTTGCTGGCATCCGGCGCCTCGCGCGGACCGAGCCGAAGCTCTTCGTCGTCATGGGTGAACTCGCGATGCGCGGACGTCGCGACCGCGCGATCGCCGCGATCGTGCGCGATGTCGACAACACGTGGCAAAAGGTGCTGAGCGCACTGCTACGGCAGGCCGCCAAAGAAGGCGCGATCGCCAGCGCCGCGAAGGCCGACGACCTCGCGGCGCTCATCGTCGCGACGCTGAAGGGGCTGTTCATGCTTGGGCCGGAGGGCCGCGATCCGAAAGAGGTCGATCGTCAGCTGCGCGCGCTGGAGCGGCTCATCGCGTAGCGGCGGCGAGCGGCTCGAACCGCGCGGTGAAATGGCGAAGCTGCGGTGGCTCGTCGACGATGCGGTAACCGCGAAGCGCTGACGCTTTCTTCGCGACCGCGAGGACGACCTCGATGACGTAGTCGATGTGGCTTTGCGTGTACGTCCGCCGCGGTATGGCCATACGGACGAGATCCATCGCGGCTGGTGCCTCGCTCCCATCCGGACGGCGGCCGAACATGACCGTGCCGATCTCGACGCTGCGGATCCCGCCGGTTTCGTAAAGCGCGACGGCGAGCGACTCGCCCGGATACGCGAGCGACGGGATGTGGGGGAGGAGCGAGCGCGCGTCGATGTAGACCGCGTGCCCTCCCGCTGGCTTCACGATGGGCACACCACCGCGGTCGAGCGCGTCCGCCAGGTATTCGGTCGAGCGGATGCGGTAGCGGAGGTAATCGGGTTCGATCGCCTCGGACAGTCCCTGCGCGATCGCCTCGAGGTCGCGACCCGCGAGCCCGCCGTACGTGGAGAAGCCTTCGGTGAGGATGAGCAGGTTGCGGCACGTCTCGGCGAGCTCGTCGTCATTCATCGCGAGCCAACCGCCGATGTTCGCGAGTGGATCCTTCTTCGCGCTCATCGTCATGCCGTCCGCGTAAGACGCCATCTCGCGCACGATGTCGCCCACGTCGCGCTCGGCGTACCCCTTCTCGCGGAGGCGGATGAACCAGGCGTTCTCGGCGAAGCGGCAGGCGTCCAGGAAGAACGGCACGCGGTACCGGTCGCAGACGGCGCGCACCGCGCGGATGTTCTCCATCGAGACGGGCTGCCCGCCGCCGGAGTTGTTCGTCACGGTGAGGAAGACCACGGGCACGTCTCGGCTCCGCTTCGCGAGGAGCTCCTCGAGCGCGATGACATCCATGTTCCCTTTGAACGGGTGGATGCGCTGCGGCTCGCGACCTTCCGCGATGACCAGGTCGACGGCCTCGGCGCCGGTCGCCTCGATATTCGCGCGCGTCGTATCGAAGTGCGTGTTGTTCGGAATGACCTTGCCCGGGCCCGCGATGACCGAGAAGAGGATCCGCTCGGCCGCGCGGCCCTGATGGGTCGGGATCACGTGCCGGAAGGGGAACAGCCGCTGCACCGCTTCGAGGAATCGGAACCACGACGGCGAACCCGCGTAGCTCTCGTCGCCGTGCTGGATCGCGGCCCACTGATCACGAGACATCGCGCCCGTACCCGAGTCGGTCAGGAGATCGATGAGGACATCCTCCGCCCGCAGCGCGAAAACGTTGTAGCCCGCGTCCCTGATCTTCTTGCGGCGCTCGTCTTCGGTGGTGATGCGGAGCGGCTCGACCGAATGGATGCGGAAGGGCTCGATGATCGTCTTGAAGCGATCCGGCACTGCGGCGCCGATGCTAGTGCGGCGCTCCGTCGCGGATGAGCCGGACTGCCTCGCCGACCCCGCCAGTCCACGGCTGGCCATGACCGGGAAGCACGACATCCGCTTCGATGGCCTCGATGCGCTTGAGCGATTCGCGCGCCCGCGGGAAATCGCTCCCGAACGGCGCAAGCTGCGGCCCGGTCTTCCCCGAGAGCACGTTCAGCGTCGCGAGTGCGTCGCCGACGAAGAGCACCCGTCGTGCGGGCAGATGCAGCGCGGCGCTGCCCTCGCTGTGGCCCGGAACGTGAATGACGCGCGGCGCGCCGGGCACGTCAAGGGTGGCGCCGTCGCCGAACGTGGCGACCTCGAGGATCGGCGTCGCGCGAAGCATCCCCTTCGCTAGCGCGAAGCGGATGAAGTGGAGGGCCGCGAACCCGATTCCAAGCATCTTCTGGTTCTGGGGCTTCGCTTCGCCGCGAGCCATCTTCGCGTCGAGCTCGTGCACGCTCACGGGCACACCCTTTTCGCGGCGGAGGCGCTCAGCGAAGCCAACATGGTCGATGTGGGCGTGGGTGAGCACGAGCGCGCGAATGTCACTGAGTGTGCGACCCATCGCGGCGAGCTCGTTCGGGAGGTCGCTCCAGTAGCCGGGCGCGCCAGCATCGATGATCGTGACCTCGCCGCTTTCTTCGAGCAGGTACGAGTTGACGAGGCCGGGACCGATGCGATGGATACCGGAAGCGATCTTCATCGCTTGCGCTTCGGAAGCGCGGTCGCGGCCACCGTCTCGTAGCTTTCGTCGATCCAGCCGCGCAGGAGCTCGAGCGGGATCTTCTCGCCCTTCCCGAAGCGCGCGACGACCCAGCCGGACTTGTCCATCCCGTAGCCCATCTTCGTTACGAAGGGCTGCGCGCGCGCGAAGAGCAGCGAGCGCGGCAGCTTCACGCCTACCGCAACGTCCGGCCCCTCGCCGCCAAGGAAGACGAAGATCTTCTTTCCGACCTTCGCAACGTGGTCGCCGGGCCAGGGCTCATCGGCCCATGCTTCGGGATGTTTCAGCGCGTGAGCGCGAAGCTGCTTGCGGGCGACAGTCGGGGTGGTCATTCGGGAATGTCCGTCAGGAGCCTATCGTTCTCTGGTCGTGGTCTCTCCCGAGAAGTTCCCGAACCCCGAGGTCGATGAGCGGGTGCCCTCAGAAGGCGGTGAGGCCGTCGCGGTCCTCGCCGGCGGCTGCTTCTGGTGTGTCGAGGCGGTTTACAAGCAGCTTGATGGCGTCAAATCAGTGACTTCTGGCTACGCGGGAGGCACGGCCGAGACCGCCGATTACGACGTGGTCTCCTCCGGACGCACCGGACATGCCGAGGCTGTCGAGGTCCGCTTCGATCCCGAGAAGGTGAGCTACGGCCAGCTCCTCAAGGTGTTCTTCTCGATCGCGCACGATCCGACGACGCGTGATCGTCAGGGCCCTGACGTCGGGAAGCAGTACCGCTCCGCGATCTTCTACGCGAACGACACTCAGCGCCGCATCGCGGAGGCCTACATCGCGCAGATCGACCGCGCGAAAGTCTTCGACGCGCCGATCGTCACCGAGGTCAAGCCTCTGCAGCGCTTCTACGAGGCCGAGGCGTATCACCAGGATTACGCCGACCGAAATCCTACCCAGCCCTACATCGTTTACAACGCCGCGCCGAAAGTGCAGAAGGTCCGCAAATACTTCGCGGACCGTGTCAAGGTCACCTAGCACGCCGACAGCGCTCGCGCGGAAACTGCGCCTCGCTCCCGGGATGCGTGCCGCGGTGGTCAATCCGCCGCCTGGCTATCTCCGTCAGCTCGGCGAGCTGCCCGAAGGAACGAGGCTCCTCGCGCGACCGGCAAAGAATCTCGATTTCATTCAGGTCTTCGCCGCGAACGTTAGGGAGCTGCAACGCCTCGGACCACCAGCGATCCGCGCGGCGAAGCCGGGCGCCATCTTGTGGGTTGCGTATCCGAAAGGTGGGAAGACCAAAGCGCTCACGGACCTTCCTGCGACGCCGTGGTGGAAGCATCGCGACGTGCTCGGCGAGATCACCGGCGAGAAAGGCTACCGGCCGGTCGCGTTCGCGAAGATCGACGAGACGTGGACGACCCTCCGCTTCAGAAGGGTCGCATCGGCATGAAGATTGGTTTGCAGATTCCCTGGTTCACCTGGCCCGGAGGCGCTAAGGAGATCGGTCCCACGCTCGCGAAGATCGCGCGCACCGCGGACCAGGGCGGTTTCGATCTCATCGGCGTGATGGACCACTTCTTCCAGATCGGATCGATCGGTCCGCCCGAGCAGGAGATGCTCGAGGCGTACACGACCCTCGGCTATCTGGCCGCGAACACATCGCGTGCCCGGCTCGTCACCGTCGTCACCGGAGTCGTCTACCGGTACCCGGGCGTCTTAGCCAAGATGGTTACGACGCTCGACGTTTTATCCGGCGGACGTGGGATGCTCGGAATCGGCGCCGGATGGAACGAATACGAGGCAAAGAGCCTGGGCATCCCATTTCCACCCGTTCCAGAGCGCTTCGACTGGCTAGAGGACACGCTTCGGCTGTGTTTGCAAATGTGGAAGGGCGACGAGTCTCGCCTTGAAGGCAAGAAGGTCGTATTCGAGCGCCCCTTGAACTCCCCGCAGAGCCTCACGCGGCCGCATCCGCGGATCATGATCGGCGGGATGGGTGAGCAGAAGACGCTGCGCCTCGTGGCCAAGTACGCCGATGCCTGCAACCTGTTTCCGACCCCCCAGCTCGCGCACAAGCTCGACGTGCTGAAGCGGCACTGCGAGCGCGAGAAGAGGAATTACGACGACATCGAGAAGACCACGATGTACCGCTTCGACGTCGGCGATCGCGGCGAGAACGTGGGAAAGCTCGTGGAGCAGCTCCGCGGTCTGTCGCGGATGGGACTTGCGACCGCGATCGGCGGAGTGAAGGACGTCTGGAGGATCACGCCACTCGAGATCATGGCTCGCGAGGTGATCCCGGCTGTCGCCGCGTTCTAGCTAACCAATCCGGTACGCGTTCGGATCAATGCGCGCGGCGACGAGCGTCGGTCGATCTCTTGGCGCCGTGCGGAAAGCCTCGCGGCACTCGGCCAACGTTGTGACGGTCCTGGCCTCGATACCAAAGGCCGCGCCAAGCTTCGCATAATCGATTGGCCCGAAGGTCGTGCCGGTCACGGGATAGCCGTTCCGCTCCTGGCCAGCCCGGATCTGTGAGAGGGCGTCATCCACAAGGACAACGATCCGAACACCGAGCCCGCGCCTGACACCCGTCTCCACCTCGGACATCGACATCGCGAAACCGCCGTCGCCGAGTACGCAGGCCACCTGCCGGTCCGGCTCGACCATCTTCAACGCAAGCGCGGCGGGAAGACCGTAGCCCATCGATGAGAGCCCGTTCGAGAGAAAGAACGTGCGCGGTCGGAGCGATGGCCAACACTGCACGCTGACCGCTTTGTTGTAGCCGACGTCGCACGTCACGAGGGCGTCTTCTGGAAGGACCGCTCGCAGCTCTGCGAGCACCTGCTGTGGGGTCAAGCCAGCTGAGCTCGGGCGGACCCGGGCCGCGAACGCGTCACGGAACGCGCGGACCTCGTCGAGCGCGAGCTTCGGTTGCGGATCCGTGGCGGCGCGGAGGCGCTCGAGCGTGGCATCGATCGGCCCGACGACTTCGACCTCACTGCCGTAGTACCGGTCGTCGTTCGGCACGACCCCGATGTGGACGATACGGGCCCGCGCTGTCCAATCGCGGTCGAACTCGACTGGGTCGAAGCCGACCATGAGGACGAGGTCGCACGTGTCGATGTAGTCGTAGAGGTACGCCGTGCCGAGTCCTTCGATCGTGCCGAGGAAGAGGGGATGGTCCTCGCGGAAGATGCCCTTTGCCTTTGGGCTCAGCATCACGGGTGCGCTCCAGGCTTCGGCGAGCCGGCGTAGTGGTTCGACGACGGCGTCCTCGTTCGCATCCATGCCCACAAGGAGAAGCGGCCGCTCACTTCCGCGCAGGCGCGCTGCCGCCGTCCTGATCGCATCCTCGTCGATCGCGGATACGGGCTCGGTCGCGAAACGAGGGAGGGCGACGTCGATCGTGTCTTGCTTCGAAACGTCGCTCGGCACCTCGAGATAGACCGGGCCGCGCCGGGGACGCTGCGCGACGCGAAGCGCGCGCTCCATCACCGCGGCGGCGTTCGCTGACGAGACGGTCGCCTGCCACTTCGTGACCGGCGCGAAGAGATGCCGAAGATCGAGACGCTGGTGCGTCGCGATCTCGTACCGCTCCGCCGGGAGCTGGCCGCTCAAAGCGAGAACGGGCGCGCGATCGAGGTATGCGTGTGCGACGCCGGTCACGAGGTTGGTCGCGCCCGGCCCGAGCGTGGCGAGACAGACGCCCGGGACACCCGTCGCCGTCGCCGCGGCCTCGGCCATGAACGCCGCAGCGGTCTCGTGCTTCGTAAGGACGAAGTCGAGTCCTGCCTGGCGGAATCCCTCGATGAGGTCGACGACCTCTCCGCCGGGGTGACCGTAGACATACCGCACGCCCGCAGCGCGCAGCCGGTCGCCGATCGCACGTGCGACGCTCGGAGCCACACGCATAGGATGCCGCCGTGACGGTCGTCCTGCTGGCGTTCGTCGCAGCCTTCGTACCCGCCCTGTTGTGGCTCGTATTCATCTATCGACGCGATCGTTACGAGCCGGAGCCGAAGTCCCTGATCGCGCGGCTCTTCCTCTGGGGCCTCGCCGCTGGCCCGTGGGCCTCCGGCATGAACATCCTCATCGCGCATGTATTCGCTCCGTCGATCGACAGCGCTCAGCGAGAGGGAGCGTTCTTTGTCGCGGCGATCCTGCTCTTCGCGCTGGTCGCGCTGTCGGCGCTCAACGAGGAGGTGATGAAGTACGTCGTCGTCTCGAGCCGCGTCCGCGATGACCCCGCCTTCAACGAGCCGGTCGACGGGATGATCTACATGAGCACCGCCGCGATCGGCTTCTCCGCCGGAGAGAACGTCGTCTACATCCTCAACACGTACTTCGGTCTGATCGGCGATTCGACGCGGCCGGGCGTAGCGCTCGCGCTGATCAATGCCTTTCTCGTTACCGCGCCGCTCCGGGCCCTTCTCAGCACGATCGGCCACATCACCTGGTCCGGCATCACGGGCTGGTTCCTCTCGCGGCATCATCTGGAAAGAGGGTCCGGCCGGATGCTCGTGGGCGGGATCCTTCTCGCGGCTTCTTTTCACACCGCGTACAACTTTCCACTCTTTTTGCAGGAGCTCGGTCTCGCGGTCGGGTGGATCACGTGGCTGGTCTGGATCGCGGGGATCGAGCGCTATCTCACGCTGCTCGGTCGGGCGCTGCTGGCCTCACCGTTTCGACGAGCAGCGCTCCAAGCGAAAGGCGACGACGCCGTGCGCAGCGAGGTCCTGAGCGAATACCGCGCGCTCCGCGCGCGCCAGCTACCGGTGACGATCGCGCTCGTGGTTCTCGGGGTCGCGTCCGCCGCCGCGGCCGCGCTTTTGGGTCTTCCGCAGGAAGTCCCGTACACCTCGGCATTTCTCTTTGTGCTCGCAGCAATCGCCTTCAGCCGGTTCAACTGGCGATGCCCGGTGTGCGGCGCCCACCTCAACGGGATGAGTCCGAAAGTCTGCACGCACTGCCACGTCGCGTTCACCTAGTCAGCAACTCAGGTAGTTGAGCACCCGCGGGTGGGGCGGTGGCCCGGGCTGAGCAGCGTCGGGGTCTTCTGAGCGAGCGGCCCCCGACCGGCGGTCCATCGCGATCCCACGAGGGGCCGAGCGAAGAAGACCCCGTCGCTGCTCGGGCAGGCCCACGGCAGGACCCGCGGGGGGTCAGTCGCGGAGGAGCCTACGAGTGCCGCGTGGCGGTGATCGCTGGATTGGTGGTCGTGCGGACTCCACGTCGGAGGTTTAGAGCTGGCGGGGGTGTCGGCGTCGGCGCTGCGCGCGTGCTCGCGGTCGTGACGACGGGTGGCTGCAGCGGAGCTGCGACGTCCTTCACGTTGGCGCGCGCATAGCCGAATCCGAAGAAGAACACGTTGAGCACGGTCGCGATCGCGGTCAGTTTCAGCACCCAAACGGGAACGGTGCCGGACCTGTTGGGTCCGGCACCGTCTGCGGAGGGAGGTAGCTGGTTTTTGCTAGCGGCCACGCCGCTCGGCGGTATCGACTTCCCGCGCGATGCGTGTCGAGAGGTTCGCCTTGAGCTGGGTCGCCTGATCCGCGGTGATCGTGCCGGCCTTCTGGGCGGCGTCGATCTTGGCGGTCGCGTCGGCGACGAGCGCGCTGACGAGACCATCACGGCTCTTTCCGGGGGTCGCGTTCGCGATCTGCGCGAGGGTCTGTCCCGCGCGGATCTTCGTTTCGAGATCGGCTTCGGTCGTACCGAGGTACGCGGCTGCCGCAGCCTCTGAGTCACCTGTCACCCTGGCGCCGGGTCCGCGGCCGAAGCCGCCGGGACCGGGGCCGCGACCGTTCGCGGGATTGGGGCGCGCGCCGATGCCCTTCTGGTCGACGAGCGTCGCGATGGTCTGCTGTTGCGCGGCCATGAGGGCGGCGATGAGCCCGTCGCGGGTCTTGCCGTGCGCGACCGCCACGTCGGCGAGGCTCTTGTCGGTCCCGAGCTCGGTTCGAAGCTGCGCTTCGGTGATCCCGATGTACGTCGCAGCCGCGGTGAAGTACGAGCCCTTGTTGCCGACCCCGTTTCCGAACACCTGGCCTACGGTCTGGTCCCAGACCTGGGACAACGCCGCGGGAGCGCCGCCGCCGGGAAGGAAGGCGGCTGCCGCGAACCCGCCGGAGAGGCCGAGCCCGATGACCGCCGCGATGAGGAGTGCCTTTGCTGGTTGGATTGCGTTCACGCGATCCCCTTTCCGAGGTCGTCCCTGACTAGCAAACGTTCGGCGGCCGTTCGTTGCATGAGAGGAATCCAAGAGTTGGCTAAGGACGATGTTCCTTAAGCCGTTCTTACCGGACCCCCTCGTAAACTCGACACAAATGCGTGTCCTTTTGGTCGAAGACGAGCCGGCGGTCCGCGATGCCGTCGAGCGCGCCCTCCGCGGCGCCGGCCACAAGGCTGACCTCGCGCGGGAGGGCCCCGCCGGCCTGGACCTCGCCATGAGCAACCCCTATGACGCGGTCGTCCTCGATCTCGGCCTTCCAGGACTCGACGGCATCGAGGTCTGTCGCCGCTTGCGAGCGTCGGGAAACCAGGTACCCGTGTTGATGCTGACGGCGCGCGCTGCGGTGCGCGATCGGGTCGAAGGGCTCGACGCCGGCGCCGACGACTACCTCGTGAAGCCTTTTGCTCTCGACGAGCTGCTCGCGCGCCTCCGAGCGCTCGGGCGTCGCGGCGACGATGGGGCAAAGGCGCGCGGGATTCTCCGCTTCCTCGACATCGCGCTCGATCGCGACGCGATGGAATGCCATCGCGGCGAGCGGATGATCCCGCTGACGCGCACCGAGTATTCGTTGCTCGAGCTCTTCATGGCCAATCCCCGCAAGGTCCTTCCGCGCGACGTCATCTTCGATCGTGTGTGGGGATACGACTTCGGTCCCGACTCCAACTCGCTCGACGTGTATGTCGGCTATCTGCGACGGAAGCTCGAGATGGGCGGCGACCCGCGTGTGATCCAAACGGTCCGTGGCGTCGGCTACGTGATGAAGGAACCGTGAGCTTTCGACTTCGCGTCACGCTCTTCACCGCGGCTGCTGTTGCGATCGCCGCGATCGGTGCCTCCGTCGCGATGTACCTCGTGGTGCAGGGCCAGCTCATCTCGCAGGTGGAACAGAACCTTCAAGCGGCGGCGTCGGGGCCGATCCGTGAACCGGGAGGCCCATTCCGACGAGGGCCCAGCGATCAGCAGGTCTCGAACCGGCCGGAGGTCTTCGGTCAGATCATCAACGCGAGCGGCACGGTCGTGCAGGGCGACGGCGGCTACTCGATCCCGGCGCTCGTCACGGCGGAGGTCAAGGATGTCGCCGCTGGGAAGGCGCCGGAGTTCTTTGCCACGGCCGTCTCCGGCGACGTCCGCGTGCAGATCTATGTGAAGCCGATCCAGGGCGGCGCGATAGAGGTCGTTCAGCCGCTCGGCCCGATCGATGCAGCGCTTGCCCAAACGCGACTCCTGCTCATCGCCTTCGCTGCTGGCGCCATTCTTCTGGCGGCCGCACTCGGTGCGCTCATCGGGCGCGCGGCGCTCGCCCCGGTCAAACGGCTGACGGCGACGGTCGAAGAGGTGACCAAGACGCGCGACCTCTCACGCCGTGTCGCCGCGCAAGGCCGCGACGAGCTCAGCCGGCTGGGCACGAGCTTCGACGCCATGCTCGGACAGCTCGAGACGTCGCTGCGCTCGCAGCGCCAGCTCGTTGCGGACGCATCGCATGAGCTCCGCACGCCGCTCACCAGCCTCCGCACGAATCTCGAGCTCCTCGAGCGCGGTCAGCCGACCGATCCAGTCGAGCGGCAGGAGCTCCTCGGGGACCTCGTCAGCCAGATCGAGCGGCTGACCACCCTGGTCGGCGATCTGATCGAGGTCGCCCGCGACGAGGAAACGCCGATGCCCTTCGAGGAGCTACAGCTCGACGAGGTCGTGCACGAAGTCGTCGATGACGTGTCCTTCCGTTACCCCAAGGTTCACTTCAACGTGACCTCCTCACCGTCACCGATCAACGGTGTGAAGGTCCGCGTCGCCCGCGCGATCACGAACCTCCTCGACAACGCGGCCAAGTACAGCCCGGCCGGTGCCACAGTGGACGTCGCAGTCGCGAACGGCGAGGTCTCGGTACGCGATCACGGTCCGGGTGTTGCCGCGGAGGACGTGTCGCGCATGTTCGACCGCTTCTGGCGATCCAACGACGCCCGTCACCTTCCCGGTTCCGGCCTCGGTCTGTCGATCGTGAAGGACGTCGCGGAGTCCCACGGCGGGTCGGTCACGTTCGAGCGTCCCATCGATGGTGGCGGCGGGGCCCGCTTCCGCCTCCGCCTCAGGGGCGCCTAGGCGATCCGAGCGCGCACCGCGCTCGTACCATTTCGTCGGTGGAAGGCCTCCTCGTCATGGCGGACATCTCGGGCTACACGGCCTTTGTCGCCGGCACCGAGCAGGACCACTCGCAGGAGATCCTCGCCGAGCTCATGGAGGCCATCTCGCGCAGCTTCGGCGGCAAGCTGACCGTCGACCAGGTCGAAGGCGACGCGCTCTGCTGCACGACCGATCGCACCGATGTCGGCGTGGTCGACTGGCTTCGCGAGACGTACCGCGTCTTCCAGCGGCGTCTGCGCGACATCCGCTCGGCGACGACGTGTCCCTGCCGCGCGTGCGCGACGGTCCAGAACCTCGGGCTCAAGTTCGTCGTTCATCGCGGCTCGTTCTCGCGCTACGAGGTCGCCGGCCGGGTGCAGCTGCACGGCAACGACGTCAACCTCGTCCACCGGCTTCTGAAGAACACCGTCCCGGGTCACGAGTACCTCCTCGCGACCGGGACCGCCCTGGCGGCGTGGCCGGCGAGCGTGCGCTCCGAGTTCATCGCGGCGCCCCAGCAGTACGACCTCGGCCCGGTCGACGCTTCGTACCTCGATCTGCGGCCGATCCGCGATCTGGTCTGGAAAGAGGAGACGCCGACCGTCGATCCGGCGACGGCGAAGATCCGTAGCACGGCGCGCTTCCCCGGGACGCCGGAGGATGTCTTCCGCTACTTCACCGACCCGAAGCTGCGGCAGATCTGGATGGGCGTTCCACGCGTCGACTTTCACCCCGGCGCGCGCGGGTCGCTCGTCGGGGCCGAGTACCACTGCATCCACGGCGAGAACCAGAAGACCGTGTTCAAGGTCCTCGGCTGCAACGCGCCGAAGGAGATCACGATGCAGATCGAATTCCCGTTCGTCGGCACCGTGTGGCGGACCGACCGCGCCGAAGCCGAAGGACCGTCGACGACGCGCGTCGACACGGCCATCTCCTGGAACAGCAGGGGGATCAAGGCGCCGGTGCTCAACTTCATGGCCACGCGGATGCTCCGCAAATACGGCGCGCTCTACGACAAGCGCGTCACGGAGATGATTCAGGAGAGCACGCGGGCGAGCGTGTAGGCGCCGAGCGCGAGCAGTAGCACACCGACGACTCGACGGAAGACCGCATCGCTCATCCGTCGAAGCGTCCATCCACCTAGCAACGTTCCGACCACCGCGCCGACGGCGAGGATCGCGATAAGCGACCACTGCGGCGCGAGCTCGGCTCCTTCCGTAGCCAGATAGACGGGTATCCGCGCTCCGTCGACGATGAGCGCGATCGCGGTCGCCGTCGCGACGAAGGCCTCCCTCTCGACGTCGAACCCCAAGAGCGCGGCGGCGCGAATGCCGCCCTGGTTTCCGACGAGACCACCCAGGAGTCCGGAGAGCGCGCCACCGACGAGGGCCGAGCGCCGCCCCGAAAAGCGCATCCGCTCCGCGAAGCCGGTGAGGCCGCCGATCCCAGCGAAGACCAGAAGCAGACCGAAGATCACCGCGAGCGCCGAGCTCTGAACGACCACCTGCAGCGCCGCGCCGCTCAGACCGCCGATCGCGCTTGCGGCCCCGAATCCAAGGAGCACGTCTTTGTCGATTCGCGTTCGGACGATGAGGAAGCGGACGAAGGTGCCGGCAAGGTGAGGGAGCGAGACCATCGCGATCGCCAGGCGCACATCGAACTGCGTCGACAGGACCGGCGTGAGCACGCTGCCGATGCCGAAGCCGGAGATCGATGCGATCGCGCCCGCGATCACAGCTGCAACCGCGGTGACGACGGCGAACGCGTCCACGCGCTTATCCTCCTACCCGGATGACGACGCCGCGCGGGACCGATCTTCTTCACGACCCGCGCCACAACAAGTCGACGGCATTCAGCGAGGAGGAACGCGAGAAGCTCGGGCTCCTCGGTCTTCTTCCCGAGGGCATCGACGATCTTGACACGCAGCTGCGCCGAGCACTCGCGCAGCTCGATGGCAAGACGACGGATCTCGAGCGCTACATCTACCTCTCGCAGCTCCAGGACACCGACGAGACGCTCTTCTATCGCGTCCTCATGTCCGACCCGGCGCGATTCATGCCGATCGTGTACACGCCGACCGTCGGCGAGGCCTGTCAGAAGTTCGGCCACCTCTTCCGACGACCGCGCGGCCTCTATCTCTCGATCAAGCGAAAGGGCCGCCTTCGCGAGATCCTCCGCAACTGGCCGGAAGGCCAGGTCCGCTGCATCGTCGTGACGAGCGGGGAGCGCATCCTGGGCCTGGGCGACCTCGGAGCGAATGGCATGGGCATCCCGATCGGCAAGCTCGCGCTGTACACGGCGGCGGGCGGCGTCCCGCCCCAGTACACGCTACCGGTGCTGATCGACGCGGGGACGAACAACGAGACGCTGCTCGCCGATCCGCTGTACCTCGGGCTCAAGCAGACCCGCATCCCCGACGACGAGCTCGATGACTTCGTCGACGAGTTCGTCGCGGCAGTCGACGCCGTGTTCCCCGGTGCCCTCATCCAGTTCGAGGACTGGGCGGGCGCCGACGCGATCCGTCTCCTCGAGCGGTACCGGGAGCGCGTGTGCTGCTTCAACGACGACGTGCAGGGCACGGCGGCGGTCGCCCTTGCTGGCATCCTCGGCGCCCTTCGCATCACCGGCACGCCCCTCGCGCAGCAGCGCTTCCTCTTCCTCGGCGCGGGCTCGGCCGCGGTTGGGACGGCTGATCTTCTGGTGAAGGCCATCCGCACCGAGGGCGTGCCCGAGGACGATGCACACTCGCGGGTCGCGCTCTTCGACCGCAAGGGCCTCGTCACAGCGGGTCGCGAGACGCTCCACGACTATCAGCGTCCGTTCGCTCAACGTCACGCCCCGATCGCCGATTTCGTCGAGGCGATCGAAACGCTGCGGCCGACGGGGATCATCGGGCTTTCCACGGTCGGCGGCGCCTTCGATCAGCGCGTCATCGAGGCGATGGCCCGGGTCAACGACCGTCCGATGATCTTCGCGTATTCGAATCCAACTTCGCGGTCGGAATGCACCGCGGAGCAGGCCTACCTCAGTTCGTCAGGACGCGCGGTGTTCGCCGGTGGCAGTCCGTTTCCGCCGGTGCGACTCGGCGGCCGAACCTTCGTACCCGGGCAGGGGAACAACGTCTATGTATTCCCGGCGGTCGGCATGGCCGTGTTCGCGACGGGCGCTCGCCGCGTCACGGACGAGATGTTCATCGCCGCGGCGAGCGGCGTGGCCGAGCAGGTCACGGCGAGCGACATCGCGGTGGGACTCGTGTACCCACCGGTGTCGGGAATACTCGAGACCGAGCTACGCGTGGCGGCGCGGGTGGCCGAGGTGATCTTCGATCGCGGGCTGGCCCGTGTCGAGCGACCCGCGGACATCCTCGCGTTCATCCGCGCGCAGGCGTACGTGCCGCGTTACCGGAGCCTCGTCTAGCGCCTAGAGTTGGTCGGCGTGCTCGTCGCCGGCCGCGAGGTCAAGGTCACCAACCTCGAGAAGGTCTTCTTTCCCAAGATGGGTCTGACCAAAGGCGACCTCGTCCAGTACTACGTCGACGTTTCCGACGCCGTGCTCCATCACGTCGCCCGGCGTCCGATGCAGATGAAGCGGCACCCCAACGGGGTCGAGGGCGACTTCTTCTATCAAAAGCGCGTCCCCATGCCGCATCCGGAATGGCTCGAGACAGTGCACATCAGCTACCCGTCCGGCAACGAGGCGGACTTTCCCGTCGTCACCGACGCGGCCGGTCTCGCGTGGATCGCGAACCTCGGCTGCATCGAGCTGCACACCTGGCACTCGCGCGTGCCCGAGGTGAACAAGCCCGACTACCTGCTCATCGACCTCGACCCGTCCGAGGGCAACCCCTGGGCGCACGTGCGCGAGATCGCGATGGCCGGCAAGCGTGTCATGGACGACCTCGGCCTGCCGTGCTACCCGAAGACGAGTGGGGTCACCGGCTTGCACATCCTCATCCCGATCATTCCCGAGCTCGAGTTTCCTCTCGTCCGCGAGATCGCGCGCGCGATCGCGAAAGCGATCGTGGCGCTCGTCCCTGAGATCGCGACGGTGCAATGGAAGGTCGCGGGCCGACCCGGTGTGTTCGTCGACTACGGACAGAACGCCTTCGATCGCACGATCGCGTCCGCCTATTCCATCCGTCCGGTGTCGGATGCGCGCGCCTCTGCGCCGCTCCGGTGGGACGAGGTGGCGGCCGTCGAGCCAGGGGATTTCACTTTGGTCACCATGCGTGATCGCATCAAAGCCGTCGGCGATCTCACCGCGGGGATGTGGGACAAAGCGGTGAGTCTGGATCCTCTCTTCGACGCGCTGAAGGTGAAGCGGACGCTTCCCAAGCGCAGCCCCAGATCAGGTCCACCGCGCGATTGGCGCGCCGAGTACGACGCGAAGAAAGCCGGTGGATCAGGCTGGAATCGCGGACAGCAGCGCGGCCCGAGTCACCGCTAACCCGGGGTTCGGCGACCTGAACCGCTCACGCTCGGTGGTCGCCGAGCTCTCCTGCCGTCGGTGCTTGAAAGTGGCTGAGCCACAGATCCAGCTCGTGCTCTTGAATACGAAACGCGCCGGGCGGTGGGTTTGCGTTCCGGCTCGAAAGGCGCGCCCAGAGTTCGTCGCGCGGGACATCCGGGAAGTGGAGTTCGACTCGAGCTCCTAGGCCGTGTGCCCAGGCCCGGTATTCGTCACGCTCTGCACGCACTCAGAAGCCGTTTTCAAGGATCACGTCCAAACCGACCAGGAGCGAACGCTCCGCTAACTCTCGCTGAAGCGTTTCGATGCGGCCACGGCCGGCGTCAAAGGTCGGTGGGTCGCGCTGCTGAAAATCAGGGCCATAGAGCCGCGCGATCCACTCGTCGGGCGACAGGCGCAATGCGTTCCCTCGGCGTTCCAGCTGGTTGGCCAGCGTGGTCTTGCCCGAGGCTGGAAGGCCGCACAGAAGATGAAGCGTGGCCAACGCCTCTAAGTGTTCACCCGGAGCAGCGCGTATGGCCGGGTCCCGGACAGCGCGAACAGGGGTCCGTTGTTTAGCGGTACTTCGTCCAGAACCCGGCAGCGTTCATGTGCGACTCGACGAGCGCCTTGCGGCACGCGCAGGTAACCTTCTCGACCAGATCGTGCAGGTCCACGGCTGACTTGCCGTTCAGCGACGCCTTGAGCTCAAGGCAGGTCTTCATCATCGCGGTTATCTGGTCTTTCTTCGCGAGGTAACCCAGCTTGGCCGCGAACTTCGTCTTGAATTCGTCGAGTGAGAAGCCGCGTAGCTCGAGCGCGTGGACGCATTCGTCGCTCTCAAGGTTCTGCTTGTACCAGGATTGTCCGAATTGATTAGTTAAGAGAGACGGCCGGCGAGAAGGTCGTCGAGCTTCGGATCTCCGGGGCGCGGGGTCGGCTTCACCTGTTCCCACGTGCAGTCGTTTGGATCCTTGTCCGGACGAAACCGCAGGAAGCGCGTCCCGTGGCGAAAGCGCTCCTGCTCCATCTTGTCGAAGCGCACTTCGCACACGATCTCGGGACGGATCTCGTGCCACGGAAGGTCCTTCCCTTGCGACCACCGCGATCCGCCCTCGGGCGTGCGTCCCCACTCCTGCTGGATGTGTTGATCCTTTTTGAGAAGCGGCGGCAGCATTTGCTGCAGCTGCTCCTGCAGTGGACCGGCGATGCCTGACGTGTGGCCGACGAAGTCGAGCGTGCCGTCGTCTCGATAGAGACCCAACAACAAGCTCGCGATCTTCTTTCCGCTAGTGCGGTAACCGACGATCACGCAGTCGCAGGTGCGGTGGTGCTTCACCTTCGAGACGGCGTCCCGCGCGCCAGGCTTATACGGAAGATCGACGCGTTTTGCGATCACGCCGTCGAGGCCGATCATCTCGAGCCGTTCGAGCCACTGCTTCGCGAGCTTCGGATCCTTCGAGATCGGCGAAAGTGAAAACCCCTTCGCAAGACGCTCGAGCTCCCTGCGGCGCTCGGCCAGGGGCCGTTCGTGGATCGGCTCGCCGTTCCAGAGAAGGATGTCGAACACGATGTAGCGAGCCGGCGTTTCTGCCGACAGCTTTCGAATACGCGACTCGGCGGGATGCAAGCGGTTCTGCATCGCATCGAACTCGAGCTTGCCGTTGAGCTCGATGACGATCTCACCGTCGAGCGCCGAATGCGGCGGCATAAGATCGCCGAACCTCCGCAGCTCGGGGAAGTAGCGAAGCAGCGGCCGCTCGTTCCGACTCCATAGCGCGAGCTCGCCGCCATCGTTCTCGAGCACGCCGCGGAAGCCATCCCACTTCGGCTCGTACTGCCAGCGCTCGCCCTCGGGAAGGTTCTCGACAAGCTGCGCCTCCATCGGCGGGAACGGGACGTTCGGACCGGGCATCAGCTCACTCCGCGACCTGCGCGGCCGTACGCGTCACCTCGCCGAGCCAACGTGTCATCTCGCGTGGCGATCGAAGGTGCACGAGCTTCGCGGCGCGCCCGTTCTTCGTGACGAGCTCGAGCAGGTCCGAGCGCATCGCATGCACGCGGCGAAGCCTGCGAAAGAAGAGGAGCGATGACGGAGGCGCGCTGCCCCGCCCAGGCCCGTTGCCGGACGAGTGAGACGGCCTGCCGCTTTGCGGCCCACCAAAGATGAGTGCGGAATGGGAGACCCACGTACACGATTCGTGTCCGTGTACGCGTCTCGTCGAGCGGCGCGCGATGCCAGCCCGGAGCCACTGCACCACGTCCACCTCGTGCGACCGGGATGCCGAGATGTTTTCCGAGGGAACGCGCAAGGATGGCCTTGCCCCCGCTGCCGTTTCCGATGACCGCGATGCGTCGCACCAGACCATCGTCACACGGAAACGAGAGCGAGGCCCGCCGCCCTCCCGCAGGCGGCGGACCTCGCTCGAATGAGTGCTAGGGCGACCCTGCTGCTATTTGGTGCGCTTCGCGAGCACCGAGTCCTTCGCCTGCTTGGCGATCCGGAACTTGAGCACGCGCTTCGCGGGAATCGAGATCGGCTGACCGGTCGCGGGGTTGCGCCCCATCCGAGCCTTGCGGTCAACGATCACGAGCTTGCCAACGCCCGGGATGGTGAAGCCGCTGCGGGCTTCCTTGTACGCGAGTGCGGCAAGCTCATCGAGGAACTGCCCCACCTGCTTCTTGGTCAGACCGGTCTTTTCCGACAAGCGATTCAGGGTCTCCGACTTCGAGATCCCAGCCACGTATCCCTCCAGTGCGGCCTATGGCCTGTTTGGTCCGCGCCGCATTCTGCACGAACGGACAAGGGCGCATGATGCGACGGTGCCCCTTTTGGTGGTCGAAGACCCCACCGACCGTCCCGAATGGCTTCGCGAGACGATCCGCCTTCTCGTCGACGGGACGAAGATCGAGCGTGACAAGCTGCTCGGTCGGGTAGGGAAGGCAACAGACCCGGACCTCCTGGAGGGGTCAGATGACGACTGGGGGCTCGGTCAAGTGGCGACCCACCTCCTCATCGTCGAGCGAGGGGTTGCTCTCACGGGACTCCGATTGGCCCAGGGCGGCCCTCCTGGCCGGACCGGCCAGCCCCGACCGGCCGCCGCGGACGTGAGCCGGGCGGGGATCCAGAGCCTTGTGGAGAAGGCCGTCGCTACGGCGGAGCGGCTCCTCGCCGAGTTCCCGGCCGAGCCCGACCTGAAAGCGACGGCCAGGCATCCCTATTACGGCGATTTGAATTGTTTTGGTTGGCTCCTCATGCTGCCAGAGCACTACCGAGCACATCTCGAGGCGCTCGACCGGGGCCGGCCGAGCGCCCTCTAGGGGAGGCCCGCTCTTGGCCACTGAAACCAAGTCGTCGACGGCGCTCGAGACCTTCGCCCGCGAGGACCGGACGTTCCCGCCGCCGAAGGGGTTCGCCGCCCAGGCGAACGCCAACGACCCGGCCATCTACGAGCGCGCCGAGAAAGACTTCGAGGGCTTCTGGGCCGAGCAAGCGAGGGCCCTCACCTGGCGCAAGCCATTCACCAAGGTGCTCGAGTGGGAGGCGCCGTACGCGAAGTGGTTCCTTGGGGGCGAGCTAAACGTCTCGGAGAACTGCCTCGATCGCCACGTGAAGGCTGGGAAGGGCTCGAAGGTCGCCTATTACTGGGAGGGCGAGCCGGGCGATGCCCGGGCCATCACGTACCAGGACCTTCTCGACATGACGTCGCGTGCCGCGAACGCGCTCAAGGAGCTCGGGGTAAAGAAGGGCGACCGCGTCGCGATCTACATGCCGATGATCCCGGAGCTCCCCGCCGCGATGCTGGCCTGCGCGCGGATTGGCGCGCCGTTCACGGTCGTCTTCGGCGGATTTTCGGCCGAGGCGCTCTCGGGTCGCATCAACGACTCCGAGGCGAAGGTCGTCATCACGGCGGACGGCGGCTACCGCAAGGGCGGCGTCGTTCCTCTCAAGAAGAACGCCGACGACGCGATCGCTCAGACCAAGAGCGTCGAGAAGGTGCTCGTCGTCCGACGCACCAAGCAGGACGTGCCGTGGACGGACGGGCGCGATGTCTGGTGGCACGAGATCGTCGATCGCCAGAAGCCGGAGTCCCCTGCCGAATCGCTCGACAGCGAGCACATGCTCTATCTGCTCTACACGTCGGGGACAACGGCGAAGCCGAAGGGCATCGTGCACACGTCGGCTGGATATCTCGCCGGCGTCGCGACGACGCACAAGCTCATCTTCGACGTCAAGGACGCCGACGTGTACTGGTGTGCGGCCGATATCGGTTGGGTCACCGGGCACAGCTACATCGTCTTCGCCCCGCTCGCGAACGGCACCACTGGCGTGATGTACGAAGGCACGCCCGACTTCCCCGACAAGGACCGCTGGTGGTCGATCATCGAGAAGTACAAAGTCTCGATCCTGTACTGCGCACCCACCGCGATCCGCACGTTCATGAAGTGGGGCGCCGAGTACCCCGCGAAGCACGACATGTCCACGCTGCGCCTGCTCGGATCGGTCGGCGAGCCGATCAACCCCGAGGCCTGGCTTTGGTACAACGAGACGATCGGCGGCGGGCGGTGTCCCATCGTCGACACGTGGTGGATGACAGAGACGGGGATGATCCTCATCACGCCGCTTCCCGGTCTGACTACGACAAAGCCCGGTAGCGCGACCTTCCCATTCCCAGGCGTCAAAGCCGACGTCGTTGACGAGAACGGGAAGTCGGTGCCGCTCGGTGGCGCCGGATACCTCGTGCTCTCGCGTCCGTGGCCGGCGATGCTGCGAGGCATCTACAAGGACGACAAGCGTTACCGCGAGACCTACTGGAGCCGTTACCCCGGGAAGTACTTTGCGGGCGACGGCGCGCGTCGCGACAAGGACGGCTATCTCTGGTTGATGGGCCGCGTCGACGACGTTATGAAGATCTCCGGACACCGCATCTCGACGACCGAGGTCGAGTCGGCTCTGGTGTCTCACCCGAGAGTCGCCGAGGCGGCGGTGATCGGCCGCGAGGATCCGATCACCGGACAAGCGATCTTCGCTTTTGTCACGCTTCGCAGCGGAAACGAGGGAGCCGAGGATCTTTCGAAAGAGCTTCGCGAGCACGTCGTGAAAGCGATCGGGTCGATCGCACGCCCGAAGACGATCATGTTCACGCCCGAATTACCGAAGACTCGTTCCGGAAAAATCATGCGTCGCCTTCTCCGCGATATCGCTAATGGGGTGCCACTCGGCGACACCACCACCCTCGCCGATTCCAGCGTCGTCGAGTCCATCCGCGCCGCATCGTCATCGGGTAAAGACGACTAGAAGCGCGTACGGCCCTGCGGGTGGCACGGAACTGCGGGTTGAGGAGCGTCGGGGTCTTCTGAGCGAGCGGCCCCTGGCCGACGGTCCATCGCGATCCCACGAGGGGCCGAGCGAAGAAGACCCCGGCGCTCCTCACCGGCTGAAGCACGGACAGGACACGCACGGGTTGACGTCGGACTTCGAGGAGCGAAAACCGGAATTGACGATGCGGAAGGAAAGACGTAGACAAGCGCGCTATCACCTTGTTTTCGACTTCGTTGGGGAGGTGACGACAGGTCAGGCGACCAGCTCGTGAACCGTCTTCTCTCGCTCTTTTGAAACGCGTCGTCAGTATTGGAGGGGGACAACTTGGCAACGCGAACTGCCACCGCAGTCGCCACGACGAGGCGAGCGTACGGTCTGCCGTTCGTCATCACGGCCTCGTCGGCGGGCACCGTCATCGAGTGGTACGACTTCTATCTCTACGCCACGCTTGCACCGTTCTTCGCGCCGATCTTCTTCCCGAGCGATAACCCGACCGCATCGCTGCTGGCCGCGTTCGCTACGTACGCCGCCGGCTTCCTGGTACGTCCGTTCGGTGCGGTCTTCTTCGGAGCGCTCGGAGACATCATCGGACGCAAGTACACGTTCCTGGTGACGATCACGGTCATGGGCGTGGCGACCGTTCTGGTCGGGTTTCTGCCGACATACGCGCAGATCGGCATCATCGCGCCGATCGTTCTCGTTGCGCTCCGTCTGTTGCAGGGCCTCGCTCTGGGCGGCGAGTACGGCGGCGCCGCGATCTATGTCGCGGAGCACGCTCCTGACAACAAACGCGGCCTCTACACGGCGTGGATCCAGACGACCGCGACTGTTGGATTCTTCCTCGCGCTCGCGATCATCCTCGCTTTCCGCTTGAACATGAGCGCGACCGACTTCACGACCAACGCGCCGGTCATCGGAGGACTCACCGGTGGCTGGCGCTACCCGTTCCTTCTCTCCGCGATCCTCGTCGCGCTGGCGCTCTACATCCGTATCCGGCTACGCGAGACGCCGCTGTTCGCTCGGCTTAAGACGGCGGGCCAGTCCGTCACCGGCGCAGGCAACTGGGCCAGCGAATCCTTCGGCGGGCGCAAGATCGGGGTCATCCTCCTGGTACTCCTCGGTCTCACCGCGGGCCAGGGGGTCGTCTGGTACCAGGGCCAGTTCCAGGCCCTCAACTTCATGACGATCTACCTGAAGCTCACATTCACGCAGGCCTACCCGATCATGCTGTGGGCGGTGGCGCTCGGCACGCCGTTCTTCCTCGTGTTCGGGTGGCTGTCAGACAGGATCGGCCGCAAGGTCATCATTCTCGCTGGCTGCCTTATCGCGGCGATCACGTACGTTCCGATCTACCAGCAAATGCTCGAGCACTCACACGTCACGAGGGACGCGAGCGGTCTCATCACCGCGGCGAGCCCGGACACAGTGATCATGACCGCTCTGGTCTGGATCCAGGTCGTCTACGTGACGATGGTCTACGGGCCGATAGCGGCCTTCCTCGTTGAGTACTTCCGCGCGAAGGTCCGCTACACCTCGCTTTCGATTCCGTACCACTTCGGGAATGGCTGGTTCGGCGGCTTGCTGCCGCTCCTCTTCACCGGGCTCGTCGGAGCGACGTACCCGGAAGGGAGTAAGTCCTTTGTGCCGTTCCTGACGAACTTCATGGGGCTTCCGATCAAAACTGACATCTCTTTCCGGCAGTTCAACCCGACCAACGACCCGAATGGCAACATCTATCTGGGCCTCGCGTACACAATCATCGTCGCGCTGATGACCGTGGTCATCGGCACCCTGTTCCTGCGCGAACCTAAAGGGGTGAAAATCTGGTCGGAAGTGGGCGGCGAGCTCGAGCCCGGCATGATGACCGAGGCAACTCCCGCCGAATAAGCGAACCCAAGAGAAGAAAGAGGGAGGCTCCGGCCTCCCTCTTTTCTATTTCAGTCCGCGCCTTTTCAGGCGTTCGTCTTCGGCGATCTCGGCGTCGAGGCCGGTCCGCCGATTCCACGACTCCCATCCTTCCCAGTTCGCCATGAAGAACGTGTAGCAGACCAGGTACATCGCGGCGAGCAGAAAAACGGTCGCGCCGAGGAGGAGCAACGCACCCACGGGATTGGCGACGTCCGGATCAGCCACGTGGTCACAGGCTAGACCTTGCGTCCTGCCGCCTGTGTTTCAGTGAAGAAGCGGCTTCTCGAGCTGCACGTGCGCTGGCAGCATCTGGTATCCGAGCTTGGCGTTGATCTCGCGCATGGCTTTATTCGGCTCGTCATTCGTCGTAAGCATCGCGCGCAGGCCCTTGGCTTTTGCTCGCGAGAGCGCTTCGACTTTGAGCGCGGTCGCGAGGCCCCGGCCGCGATAGTCGCGGCCGACCCCAGTCATCCAGGTATACCCATCGAGACGCTCGCGCTTGCCGGTGGTGGTCAAGCCGGCGATCGTCTCGCCGTCGTAGGCGACCACGGACGTGTCGGCGAGCATCTGGCCGCTCTCGAAGGCCAGCTGACGGAAGCGCTCGAGCGGCCAGTGTGGTGTCGGCGTTGCCCAGGGAATGTCTTCCCACATCGGCTTCTCCGCATCGTGGAGGGCGCGGATGAACTCCTCGCGGGCGTCAGCGTCGCGGCCGTCGAGGACCTCCTCGATCGTCCGAAGCGCCATGCCCGAGCGGCGAACCTCGTCGACACCCGCGGCGAACGGCGCAGGATCGAACGTCGCCAGCTCGACGTATGACTCGATGCGCCGACCGATCTCACGGAACCCGCGCTTTGCGGCCCACTGCAAAGAGTCGGGATGCGCCGCGCTCGCACCGGCCAAGAACCGCGGCGCCTTTCGACGGACTGCCTCATCGACGATCACCGCGAGGAGCGCGCTCGCGATTCCCTTGCCCCGGTCCGCCCGCGAGACCGATACGCCCCCGCTCTGCGCGCCGTCGGGGTGCCGAAACGCGCCGCCATTGCTCAGATCGGCCATCGCGGCAAGTCGCCCCGATTCGTCGGCCACGACGAGCCGAACCAGCGACTCGTCGGGCGACATCGCCTCCCAGATTCGCCACTCCTCGGCGCTGCCGCGCTCCATCGGCCCGTACCACGTATTGCGTTCGGCGATCCACGGCTCGCGGTCGCGCTCTTCGAAGGGGCGCGCACGGTATCCGCTCGGAAGACTCGCCGTTAGCCGGTCCGTGTCCACCGCGATCACCCGCGGGACGATAGGGGCGGGCACGGAGGCGTCAAATCACCTCCGATACATCCGCGTGACCAGGACGACACCGCCCTGTTGCGAACCGAGTGGCCGTGGCACCGCATCTGCCCTTCTCTTGGCTGGCCCAGAACCAACCAAGGAGGTAATTCAATGGACGACAAGATCGAAGGCAAGTGGGACCAGGCCAAAGGCAAGGTCAAGGAAGAGGCCGGCAAGCTCGGCGGCGACAGGTCGACCGAGATCGGCGGCAAGATCGATCAGGGCAAAGGCAAGCTCAAGGAAGGCCTTGGCGACGTCAAGGAAGCCCTTCACGACGAGCGGGTCGACCGCTAAGTAGCGCACCCGCGGTGACGCGAGGCCCGGGCGCACAATGTTGGCGTGCGTCCGGGCCTTTGCTTGCTCCTCGCTTGCGCGCTATTGCTAGGTGCGTGCGGTCCAGCGGCCTCCAAAACGGCGGCGCGCGGCCTTCCACCGGTGACGCTCGTCGCGAGCGCGAACGACGAGGTCACCGTCAACGTGCTCGAGATGATCTGTCAGAGCTGCGCCGAGCACATCGTCGCCGGCTGCAGACGCATCGAGGGCGTTGCGTCGGTGGAGGCTGACCGCAGAGGAAAGACCATCACCCTGCACTTCGATTCGTCGGTGACCACACGCGAGCGGGTCCTCGCCGCCGTCGACGACGTGGTCGCGTCCATCCCCTGACAGTCGGCCGGACCCTCGTTGCGCATCACGCCGATCCGATCGGGCACGTCTTCGGCTTGCTCTCCTTCGCGCGACCGCGGCGTCGGGACGGCTGCTTTCTTTACGTGAGCGATCGCGGCCTCGCGAATCTCGTGCTGACGAGGCGCGGCTTCGGCGCGATCACGTTCGGCCATGTGATCGTCGCGAGCACCGAACCGACACCGGCGGTGTGGCGTCACGAGCTGCGGCACGTGGCGCAGTACGAACGCCTTGGGCTGTCATTCCTTCCGCTCTATCTCTGGTATCGCGCGAAGTACGGATATTTCGAGCATCCACTGGAGCGAGACGCGTCGGAAGACCCTAGGCTCTTTTCATAGTGGCCATGTATGACATAGCCATCCTCGGCGGAGGCCCCGGCGGATACGTCGCGGCCCTTCACGCGGCGGTGAAGGGCGCGAAGGTGGCGCTCGTCGAGCGCGATCGCGTCGGCGGCATTTGCGTCACGGTTGGATGCATCCCCTCGAAGGCCCTCCTCGACTCGAGCCATGCCTATTGGCTCACCACGCACGGCGAGGATCACGGCATCCACGTCGATGGCGCGCGGTTCGAGCTGCCGAAGGCGGTCGCGCGGAAGGATCGGGTCGTCGCTCAGCTCGTCTCCGGTGTCGAGGCGCTCCTGAAAGGCCGGAAGGCCGACCTCATCAAGGGTGAAGGCACGTTCGTCTCGCCGACGCAGCTTCGCGTCGGCACTCAGACCGTCGACGCCAAGGCGATGATCGTCGCGACGGGTTCCAAGGTCGGAACCCCTCCGATCAAAGGACTCGCCGAGGCGAAGCCGCTCGACAACGTAGGCGCGCTCGCGCTCACCGAGATCCCGAAGCGTCTCATCGTTATCGGCGGCGGCGCGATCGGGCTCGAGCTCGGGACCTTCTTCTCGGAGATCGGGAGCGACGTCACCGTCCTCGAGATGCTGCCGCAGCCGATCGCGTACGCGGATCCCGAGGTCGTCCGCCTTCTCGTGCGCTCCCTCGAGCAGCGCGGCGTCAAGGTGCGGGTCAACGCGAAGGTCACTGAGGTCAAGCGGAGCGGGCCGATCGTCACGGTGAGCGCCGAGATCGATGGGAAGCAGGAGTCGTTCGAAGGCGAGCATGTCCTCCTCGGCGCGGGTCGCGTCGCGAACCTTTCCGGCGTGGAGCAGGCCGGCCTCACCACGAACCGCCTCGGCATCACGGTCGACGACCGGATGCGCACGAACATCCCTGGCGTGTGGGCGATCGGCGACTGCATCGGGGACCCGCGCGCGCCGAAGCTCGCGCATGTCGCGTCGACGCAGGGCGAGGTCGCGGTCGACACGATCCTCGGCGAGGACGCGACCATGAACTACGACGTCGCGCCGAACGTCGTCTACACGCACCCGGAGGTCGCGCAGGTCGGCCTGACCGAAGCGCAAGCGAAAGAGAGGTACGGCACGGACATGAAGGTGGCGCGATACAACTTCCGCAGCTCCGGCCGCGCGCTCGCGCTCGGCGAGGCAGACGGACTGACCAAGATCGTCACGGCGGGGAAGGACCAGCGGATCGTTGGCGTGCACATCGTCGGCCCGCAGGCGAGCGAGCTGATCGCCGAGGCGACGCTCGCCATGCGCCTGGAGGCGACTGTCGAAGACGTGGTCGCCACGATCCACGCGCACCCAACGCTCGCCGAGACCTTCCGCGAGGCAGCGCTCTCAGCGGCTGGCCGGCCCATCCACTCCGCGCGCTAGCCGCTCCGAAAACGGACGTCCAAAAGCCCATCCTTCTGCGCCTTGCGCAGCTCGACCTGCGGTGCGCCCCGTTCACGAAGCGCCGCATAGCGCCACTCGGCGTCACCGATATCGACGGCGCCGAGCACGACCGACGCGATGCCGGTCGCACCATTCGCGTGTTCGGCCGCGGCGCCACCCGGCACGCGCAGCTCGCGCGCGGTGAGGTCTTCGATCACGAACGGAAGGGGCGCCTTGAGCACCGCGGTGCGCCACTTGATCTCGACGCCGTCCGGCCTGATGCGACCGCCTTCTTTCGGCGGGATCTTCACGAGCTCGGCGAGCGCGGCGCTGTCTGCGGCGAGGTCGTCTGAGAGAAGGGCGAAATCCGCGAGCCCGCCGCCGTCGGCCGCGACTCTCCACCAGCGGTGCGTCAACGATCGGCTGAGATCGTGGAAGGCCACGAGCTCGAGATAGCTTCCGTCGGCGAATGGGATCAGCGCGTTGTGCGTCGCGCCGTCGGCGTGTTCGCCGCCGGGAGTCACCGTGAAACCCCGACGGCGATGGTCGGCTATCGCCGAATTCAGATCACGCGCGACGAGGACGACGTGGTCGAGCTGGCGGAGCATCGGCGAATGTGTACCACGGTGGTACCCGACAGTAGGCCGTAAAGGAATCGGACCTTTATCGGTCGTTTAGAAGACGACTGCTCTATCCATTGAGCTAACGGCCCACGTTGGCAAATTATCGCGCGAGCCCGCGCGCGCGCCTACTCCAAACGTATCCGCGTCGAAGGCAAGTCCGAGATCACGAGCTCCATTCCGCTGATCGACGAGCTGGCCTCGAATATGAGCGGCACTACGACACGGCGGCCCACGGGGAATTCCGTCGGCCATATGTATGAGGAGTCCGGATTCAGAGCGCTCGAGTAGACGGCGCTCGAAGGCGGTTGCGCCGCGTACTGTTCACCGCCCGTGCCACTGAGTGTGAAGTTGTTCGCCGAGAGCTGCGCTCCCGCGGGACCGCGATTCGTCGCGGCGATCTGCACCACTACGTAGCTGCCGCGGGCTTGGGACGCGCCGATTCGAGCGACGCGCCGTACGCTCCCGACCTCGTAGGTCCATCCAGCTGACGAGACCGCCGTGCCGACGGCCACAATCTCCGATGTCGGAGCGCCCCCGCTGAGAAGTGAGCGGATCGACGGGACGCTGAAGACGGCGATGAGGACGACGAGCGCACCGATGATCGCGTAGCGCAGCTGCCAGGCGGCACCGCCCCATTCGCGCTGGGGAGGCTCCGCGACCATGTAGTTCGACCGCGTCGTCGAGGGCTCGGAGCCGATGCGATCGCGCAGGGTGAGCCCGGGATCTTCGGGTGGCCGCTGTGCTCGTGGCGGCTCGGCCACGCGTGTGGCGGCAGCAGGTGCTGCTGCCGCGGCGACCGGCGCCGCCACCGGACGCATCGGCGCGGGCGTGGCACCGCTCCGAAACGGCGTGATGTCTGGGTGGTACATGGTCGATCGCGTCCGGAACGCGATGTCTGGTCGGATCACGCCGACCAAGGCGCTTCCCCCGACGCCGGTGAGCTCCCAGAGGTTCTGGTTGGTTCCCGCTCGAGTCGCGAGCGGGTCGCCATCGGCTTCGACACCGCGTCGGCCGACGACCACCACGGCGTACGGACCAAGCTCCGGGACGGGGTCGGCCTCGGCAGTGTCGCCGAAGGAGACGAATCGCAGATACACGCCCTCCGGACCGGCGATCCGAAGGTCGGAGCGTGTCGTGCCGCCCGGTTCCTGGCCGGTGGCGCGTCGGAGCTCGTGCTCGGCCTCGATCCAACGCCCGCCACCGCTGGAGGGGTCGGCCTCGCCATTCTTGCGATCGGCGATCAGCGATTGACCCCGAACCACAACGTGCTCAAGCGGTCCCACCGGGGGAAGCTCTCCGTCCACTGGCTCGCCCTCGGTGAAGAACGTGAGATAAAGACCGGGTTCCACCCCCGAGAGCCTAGGACTACTCCCTGTATCTAATCCATGACTATCTAATCCGTGACCGCGTCGGCTTCGATCTCAACCTTCCACCGTGGGTCGAGCATCCCGACGATCACCACCATCGTCGAAGCGGGTCGGACGTCGCCGAAAACAGCACCGTGGGCGCGGCTGACCGCGTCCGCATTGCTCGGGTCGGTGAGGAACATTCTCGTACGCACGACGTGTTTCGCCGATGCCCCGGCTTGCGCGAGCGCCTCGAGGATGATCTCGAGGCAGCGGCGGGCCTGGACCTCCGGGTCGGGATCGCACGAGCCATCCGGCCATATCGGCGCGGTCCCCGAAACGTAGACGTTCCGGCCGACGCGGAGGGCGCGACTGAAGCCGATCGATGGCTCGTACATGGACCCGGACGAGATCCGCTGCCGATCGCTCATCGGGAATAGAGTGGGGGACAAGTGACGAACGACGCATTTATCGATGAGCTGTGGCGCGCCGCGCGTGAGCTATTCATGCCCGACCACCCGTGGTTCAAGGGAATCGTGGAGCATCGCTGGACACGCGAGCAGATCGTACTGGGCGAGATCCAACACTATCTTCGCGTTCGCACGAATCCGATCTTCTTCGGATACATCGTCACGAACGTCGCCAGCGAGCGGAACTACGCGCTCATGGACATCGTGATGGAGAACTTCATGGAAGAGCTTGGCGGGGAGAGGACCCACGTCGACATCATGCTGCAGATGCTCGACGAGGCGGGGATCTCGCGCGAGGAGGCCGATGAGGCCGATCCCGCGCCGGGCACCCTGGCGGCGATCGAGATGATCCGGTCTGGCTGCCAAAACCGTTCGGCGCTCGAGGGGATCTCGCTTCTCTCGTTCGTCGAGGCGATGCACGGCGGTCCGGACGGCGCCGCTGCGCGCGTCTTCAAGGAGCTCACGGGCTACTACGGGTTCTCCCGCCGTGCGGCGGCGACGTACGAGCTCCACGCCGAGCAGGACACCGGACACGGTGATCGGCAAATCGAGGCGATCCGCCGCTACGCCACGGATGAGGAGATCCGCGAGCGCTGTCGGCGCGCTGTGTATCTCGGTCTCAACGCGTTCAACTTCGAGTGGGATGGCCACGTCCAGGCCATGACCGGCCAGCGCAACTCCTATTGGAGTGGAAAGACCGGCAAGCTCGAGCTACGGCATCCCGAGGTGCGCTTGCCCGCGAAAGTCTAGAGAGGCCACTCCTTCGGAAGCGCTGCGCGTAGCGTCTTATATTCGGGGTCGTCCGCGTACCGCTTTTTGAAAGCCCTGAGCCGCTTGAGCAGGTCTCCTGCATCCACTTCGAGCACGTTGGAGACCATACCCGTGGTCTCTTCGAAGCCGAGGCTTCAGTTGCCGCGTCAGCCCCGCATCCGCTGCATGACCGTGCGATCCTCTGCGTTCATAGCGAAAGCCTAGTCCGCACCTTCTGCAATCTTCTGCATCGTGACCACGACCGGCTGACCGGCGATCGGCTCGCCACCCTTACCCGCGGTGACGCGGACGCGTGCGAGCAGGCGCCAGTCAGCGCTCTCCCGGAACACCAGGATGAGGAACGGGTTCTCGACGACAACGCCCGGTTCTTCGCCGAAACGGACTGGTAGCGCGATCTCTACTGCCGCCTTTGGGGCGACCTCGCGATCGACGCTGGTTTCGGCGGTTCGGAACTGTGCATGTGGCTGCTGCGCGCTGAGCACGCGAATAGGCTCGTCGCCTTCGTTCGTGATCCGCCAACGGACCGTCCAGCTCCCGGTCGATCCCCCGACCGCGAAGGGCTCGACGCGGACGCGGGGTCTTTCGCTAATACCCGGACGTCGGCGCGGGAGAGCCCGAGCCGCCACCGCCGGCGGAGCCGCAGGCGGATCCACCCAGCGCAGCGACGATAAAGATCACCAATACAGCAACGACCACGCGATGCATTACGCGACCTCCTCGATCTTCACACGAACTCTGGCATCACTTCCGAGGCGAACGCCTCGAGCGCGTCCCAGTCGTACGGTCCTTCACGAAACGCGATGTTCACGCGGTAGGCTCCTGCGTCGACGAAGGACGCGACCACGTCTCTGGCCTCCCGTGGCGTGCCACGCAGAAATCCTGTCATCCCTCGGGTATCTCTCGACCAGTGCCTTTGATAGATGTCTTCGTTACGCTTCGCTCCGGCGTCGTCGGCGCCCATGTAGAAGCCGACGTTGATCGTTCGCACGATCGAGCCGGGATCGCGGCCGACCTTCACGCACCATTCGTCGAGAACTTCGCTCTTCCGCGTCCACTCGGCAGGCGGGAGATACGGCGCGTTCCAGCCGTCCGCGAACCGCGCGGCGGTCCGTAGAGTCCGCTTCTCTCCCGCGCCTCCGATCCAGAGCGGCAGGCGCTTCTGAAGCGGCTTCGGGTTGTTCGGCGCGTCCACGAACTTGTAGTGCGCGCCGTTGAAGTCGGCCCGAGGCCGATCGAACAAGAGGCGGAGGGCCTCGGCGTACTCCTCGAGCTGATCCTCCCGCTCTCCGATTGATGGGAACGGCAGACCGTACGACGCGAACTCGACCTCATCCCATCCCGCCCCAAGGCCGCAATCCGTGCGCCCGTTAGAGAGGTGATCGATCGTGCTGAGCGCTTTCGCGAGTACGCCGGGGTGTCGGTAGCCGACGCAGAAGACGAGGCAACCAACGCGCACGTTCGTCGTTTCCAGCGCCGCGGCGGACAGCGTGGCGATCGACTCGAAGCAGTCGACGTCCCCACCTTGCGGCGGCGTCTCCTGAAAGTGATCGGATACTGAGAACCAGTCGAACCCCCGCTCGTCGGCGAATCGCCACAGCCGTCGCATCTCATCGAGCGGACCGCCGAGGTGACCGATGTGTATCCCGAACCTAGTTCCCGTAGCCCCGATTATGGGTAGCCGGGCGGGGCGGGAGGGTATTGCTTGGCTGGATCCGTCGGCTGGTTCGTCCCGAGGGCCGGGTTCGCGGTCGCCGGAGCCGCGGACGTGTAGGGTCCCCCGCTGCCTGCGCCGCCGCAGGCCATGATGGCGAGACCGCCGAGCAATGACGCGACGAAGAGCGCGCGCAGCATCGTCATGTCGGTATGACCTCCTGCTAACGTGAGTACGCGCGGGAGGCCAGTACGGATATGAGTAGTTTCGGTGTCTTCTTTGTCATCTTCGTACTGCTCGTCCTCGGCCTGGCGGCCCTCGCGTTCGCGCTCGTAGCGGCTCGCGCGGCGCACCGTCCGCGTGCGGCACTCCCTGCGAACTGTGGCGACTGCATCTTCATGATCCCACGCGCAAAGGTCTACAAGCGCGAGACCCTCGAAGACCTCGACGGGGTCGTTCACTACCTTTGCCAGCAGCGGTGGATCGAGGTCACCCCGTACTCGCCGCGATGCGAGCTTGGAAAGAGCAAGACCCGAACGACGACCGTCCCGACCTGACGCTAGCCTCTTCCGGCATGACCAGCTTCGCGGAGTTCGATGCTTTCGTGCGCGCGCGAGAGCGCGAATACATCGACGAGCTGAAGGTCCTGATCCGACAGCCCACGGTTTCGGCGCAGGGCATCGGCATTCCGGAGACCGCACGTATCGTCCTGGACAGAGCAAAGAAGCGCGGTGGCATCGCCGCGGAAGCGTTGTCTATCGAAGGCGGTCCCCCAACGATCGTCGGCGAGACAGGCCGTGGTGAGCGCGCCCTCCTTGTTTACAACCACTACGACGTCCAGCCACCCGATCCGCTCGACGAGTGGGCCACACCCCCTTTCGATCCGACCGAGCGCGATGGATTTCTTTTCGGCCGTGGCGTGTCCGACAACAAAGGCAATCTGATCGCTCGGCTCCAGGCGATCGAGGCGTACCGGGCGACGATCGGCGAGCTGCCTCTTCGGATCCGCGTGCTGTACGAGGGCGAGGAGGAGATAGGGTCCGCGCATCTCGCCGCGTTCGTCGCCCGATACGGCGAGCGGCTCCGGGCCGACGGCTGCATCTGGGAGGCGGGCTATAAGGACGCCGCTGGCCGCCCCACCATTTCATGCGGGCTCAAAGGGATCGCGTACGTGCAGCTTCGCGTGCGCGGAGCGAACAAGGATGCGCATTCGTCGCTGGCGACGATCGTCCCGAACGCGGCCTGGCGGCTCGTCTGGGCCCTAGCGACGCTGAAGAACAACGATGACGAGATAACGATCGACGGTTTCATGGAGTCGGTGCGGGCGCCGACCGCAGCCGATCGCGAGCTTCTTGAGCGGCTCCCGTTTGACGAACAGGGCATGCTGCGGATACACGGCATCAAGGGGTTCGTGCGCGGTCTCCACGGCTACGAGCTCAAGAAGAAGCACTTCTTCGAGCCGACGTGCACGATCTGCGGAATCGTTTCGGGCTACACCGGACCGGGCTCGAAGACGGTGCTGCCCGCGCTCGCGAGCGCGAAGATCGATTTTCGGCTCGTGCCCGATCTCACGCCTGAAAAGGTCACGAAGCTTCTGCGCGCGCACCTCGTTCGGCGTGGCTTCGAAGATGTCGAGGTCGTGCCCGGACACGGCGAGCCGCCGTCGCGATGGCCGACGGACTCGGCGACCACGAAGGCCGCGGTCGAGGCGTGCCGAGCCGCGTACGGCGCCGAACCGGTCGTCTACCCGTTGCTCGCCGGCTCGGGCCCAATGGCGCAGGTATGCGACACGCTCGGCATCCCGGTCGCGGGGTTCGGGTCGGGGAATGCCGCGTCCGCCAATCACGCGCCGAACGAGAACATCGCGATCGTCGACTACGTCGATCACATCCGCGCGTTCGGGCGCTTCCTCCATACGTTCGCGGGCCGCGCCCTGGCTTGAGTCCCGGCGAGCGACGGCGCCTCCTCGGGCTCCTCGGCTTCCTGAGCTTTACCGCGGTCTACGTCGGCGTCGTCATGGCGCCTGTGCTCACGCAGATCGCGAGCGAGTTCAACATCACGACAGGCACGGCGGGCCTGGTCGTGGCCGCCTACGGCGCGCCCGGCATCGTGGTCGCGGTGCTCACGGGGCCGTACTCCGACCGCTTCGGACGAAAGCGCTTCCTGGTCATCGGGTCGCTGATCATGGGCGTCTTCACGTTGCTCAGCGCGTTCGCGACGGGCTTCGCAGTTCTCGTCGCGATGCGGATCATCGCGGGCATCGGCGGCTCGGTCATATTTCCGAACACCACCGCGACGGTCGGAGACAACTTTGCATATCGCGACCGCGGGAGCGCGATGGGCACGGTGATCGGGCTGAACACCATGGCCGGGGTCATAGGCGTTCCTCTGGCCGGCGTTCTGGCGGAGGCGACCAGCTGGCGCGTCTCGGTCGGGCTCGTCGGTGTGCTCTCGATTGTCGCGGCCCTCCTGCTTCTCTGGAAGCTCCGGCCAGCCCAGACGCCCTTGAGCGAATCGCGAATCCGCGACATGTACCGCTCGATCGTGACGAATCGGTCGGCGCTCGGCGCGATCGGCTCGAGCTTTCTCGGCGCGCTCTACTGGTTCACGTGGGCGACGTATATCGTCGTGTTCTTCGAGAACGCGTTCGGGCTATCCCAGGGCGTCGCATCCATCCTCGCGCTGACGCAGGGACTCGGGGTCCTCTTCGGCAGCCAGCTGGGAGGAAGACTCGGCGGTCGGATCGGACACAAACCTATCGTCGCGGGCAGCGTCGTCCTTTCCGGCAGCCTGCTGTTGATCCAAACCAATCTCGCCTTGCCGCTCTTAGCGACAGCTTTCCTGAACCTGCTGCTCTCGACCGTGATCGGGGCGCGGTTCGCTTCGAATACGACGCTTCTCACCGAACAGGTGCCCGAGGCGCGCGGAACTCTGCTCGCGGTCTCGGCATCCGTCACCAGCGCGAGCATCGTCGCGGGTGCCGCGATCGGTGGACTCTTGATCGATGGTCCCGGGTTCTCGGCGCTCGGTTTGTTTTGCTTCGTCGCAGCCGTGCTCGCCGCGCTCGTGGTCTGGATATTTGTCCGCGAAGAGCCCATCGATCTCGAGATCGCACCCGCAGTCTGAATGGGGCCCGCATCGTTGCCTAACTGTTACGCCAAATAGCCGTTCGAACGCCTGCTCGGCATGGCACCTGCCCGTACATTTGTCACTCGGAAAAGGAGCAGGCCATGGCACGGAAAGCTGGCGGCGGTATGACCGTCGCCGAGGCGGGACGAATGGGTGGCCGATTGGTCAGCGAAAAGTACGGTCCGGAGTTCTACGAAAAGATCGGCAAGAAAGGCGGATCCAGCACCGCCAGCAAGTACGGGCCGGAGTTCTTCGGCCGCATCGGTAAGAAGGGTGGCCGCGCGGTCACCGCGAAGTACGGAGCCGGACATTTCGAGCGCATCGGTCGCAAGGGCGGCCAGAAGGTTGCCGACCTCATCGAACGCGCCAAGACACTCGAGTCAGCTGAGGAAGAAACACAGCCAGTAGAAGCCACGCCGGCCGAATAGACGGCACTGGCCCGGCGTCGACGGCGTACCTTGGTCACTTGATGGACCGGAGGGAGCTGGGAGCGGGGACCCGCGTCGTGCGTGCCGCCCGCTCGCTCCCCCCGGGACAAGGCGAACCCGTGGTACCTCCTCTCGTGCAGAGCGTTGCCTTTGACTACGGCTCCGCAGCCGAGCAGGACGCGGTCTTCGGTGGCGATCAACCCGGTTATGTCTACGGCCGCTACGGCACGCCGACTACCGCCGCGCTCGAGGCCGCGATGGCCGAGCTTGATGGCGTCGAAGCGGCGACCTGCTTCGTCACCGGAATGGCGGCTATCGCAGCGGCCGTCGACGCGTGTGCGATCTCACGCGGCGGGCGCGTGGTCGCTCAGGAAGACCTCTACGGGCAGACGCGTGCGCTCTTCGAACGATGGACGCGCGAGCGGTCGGCCGACATCGTCTTCGTCGACACGACCGATCACAAAGAGGTTGAAGCCGCGCTTCGCGCGAAGCCGACCACGCTTCTCTACGCGGAAGCCATCGCCAATCCTTTGCTCAGAGTGAACGACGTCGCCGCGCTGGCTCAGCTCGCGCGCGACAACGGGGCGAGCTTGGCTTTGGACGCGACCTTCGCGACGCCGGTGCTCTTCCGGCCCGCGGCGCTCGGAGCGACCATGGTCATCCACTCGCTCACCAAATACGTGAACGGCCACGGCGACGTCATGGCTGGCTCCGTCGGCGGCTCGGCCGAGCTCGCCCGTGCGATGCGCGACCGCACCATACTCGACGGCGCGTACCTGCCGCCGCACGAGGCCTGGCTCGCGATCCGAGGAATGCGCACGCTCGCGCTCCGCGTGCGACGCCAATGCGAGAGCGCGCTCGTTGTCGCGCGTCATCTCGTCACGCATCCCGAGGTCGCCCGGGTTCGGTATCCGGGTCTCGCGGACCATCCGCAGCACGACGTCGCGACGCGTCAGTTCGGCGGTCTCTACGGAGGCGTCGTCTCGTTCGTCCTCCGTGACGATACGAAGCGCGCCGCCTTCCGCTTTCTCGACGCGCTGGAGCTCGCGGCGTCTGCTACGACGATCGGCGATCTCTTCACCGAGGTGCTCTACCCGCCGATCTCGTCACACCGCCGCCTTCCCGCCAAAGAGCGCGAGCGCCTTGGCATCACCGACGGCTTCCTGCGCATCTCCGTTGGCATCGAAGACCCGAACGACATCCTTGCCGATATCGACCGGGCTCTTGACCGCGTCTAAGCCGCTTCCCCGCGCCCTCGTTTTCAACTGCCACATCACCGGCCTCGCTGTCGCGCGCTCGCTCGCCGCGCACGGGGTAGAGGTCATCGCGCTCGATCCCGATCCGCGCGGACTCGGACAGGCGTCGCGCGCCGTGACCGCGCGCCACACCTGCCCGAACCCGCTCGAGGACGAGCGCGGATTCGTGCAATACCTATTGGAGAACGCGAAGCGCTGGGAGGGCGCGGTCCTCTTTCCGACGAACGATGAGTGGGTGATGGCCGTCGCGCGCTATCGCTCGCAGCTCGAGGCGTGCTACCGCATCCCCTTCAGCGAGCTCGCGGTGATCGACGCGGTCCTCGACAAGCGCCGGCTCTACGCCGATGCCCACCATCTGCATATCCCGATCCCGAAGACATACACGCTGAACGACCCGAAGGCGACGGCGAAAGAGATCCGCTACCCGGCGATCGTCAAGCCCGCCGAGCAGCGGCGTTTCTACGACCGCTTCGGCGTGAAGGTATTCCGAGCCGAGAACGCGGCCGAGCTCGTGCGCTTCGCCCGCGAGGCCGCCGACCTCGCCTGCGTCGCCCAGGAGATCGTCGACGTGCCGGCCGGAGGGTTCTACTCGTTCTGCTCGTACCTCGCGCCCGGCGGCGAGGTCCGCGGTGCGTTCGTTGGGCGGAAGCTCGAGCAATACCCCGAGGGCTTTGGGACGGGGTGCCTGGTGATCGGCGAGCAGGTTCCCGAGATACATGAGCGAGGGGCCGCGATCCTCAAGGCGTTCGGCTACCACGGGATCAGTGAGGTCGAGTTCATCTGGGACCCGGCGCGCAAGGAACACCTGCTCCTTGACGTGAACCCGCGGGTTTGGAAATGGGTCGGGTTGCCGATCGCGAGTGGTGTGGATCTTCCGTGGCTCGCGTACAGCGAGGCGATCGGCGAGCCGGTGCGCGCCGGCGAACCGCGCGACGGCATGCGCTGGATCTACGAGCGCGACTACGCGCTCCTCGCTCACTCGCGGCCGCTGTTTCCCGCGACCGGCGAGGTGGTCAACGCGGTGTGGGACGCCGACGATCCGGGCCCGTTTGCGCAGCTCATCCTCAACGAAGGACCTGCTGGGAAGTACTACTGTGCGTGCTAGCGAAGCAGCAGGCACAGCTGCCTCGCCGCGAAGCGGCGTGAGGCAGACCGTGCGCGTGTTGACGATGATTCTCGTGAGGCTCCTCCAAACAGCGGCCGGGTTTCTTCTTTTCTACGGGATCGAAGGGATGCTGAGCTCCCGCGGGCTACAGCCTCCGAACATCGTCGTCCTCGTCGCGCTTCTTGTGATCGGCTTGCTCGCGGCCACCGCTTGGCGATCGGAGCGCCGGCCAACGTGCGGGCTCTGGGTACCGGCGTTCGTTGTCGCGTTACCAGTGTTGTTCCAGTCGGCGTCGCCGAGGTCCGATCCGGTCTCCCTCCCGACCATCCGCTGTTGACCAACTCCTACAACTGTGTCGCGCCTGGCGCGCCTATCGTTCTTGCCATCAGCTCGCTCGTTCTCTTCCTTTCGCTTGCCGGCGCGGTCGTCGAGGTGCGGGGACTGACGTCCCTTGCGCGGTCCGGCGAGCCGAGTACGTAGCGATGCGTTTCGGCTTCTGGATGCCGGTATTTGGCGGTTGGCTGCGCAATGTCGAGGACGAGGGCATGCCCGCGACATTCGCGTATCAGCGCGAGCTCGCGCAGCAGGCGGATCGCACCGGCTGGGACGTCACGCTCATCGCCGAGCTCAACCTGAACGACATCAAGGGCCCCGAGGCCGACTGCCTCGAAGCCTGGACCACGGCCGCAGCGCTCGCGCCGCTCACCGAACGCGTCGAGCTCATGACCGCGGTCCGTCCGAACTTCCGACTCCCGGCGCTCGTCGCGAAAGAGGCCGCGACCATCGACCAGATCTCGAACGGCCGCTTCACGCTGAACGTCGTGAGCGCGTGGTGGGAGGAGGAGAGCAGCCAGTACGGTGGAGCGTGGGTAAAACACGACGAACGCTACGCACGCACGGAAGAATTCCTCGCCGTCCTCAAGGGAATGTGGACGAAGGACGAGTACACGCTCGAGGGCCACTACTACACGATCAAAAACGCGCGACTCGCGCCTAAGCCGGTGCAGAAGCCGTGGCCGGTCCTCTACGCGGGCGGCGAGTCACCTGCCGCGAAAGACCTCATCGCGCGCGAATGCGACGCGTACCTGATGCACGGCGATCCGCCGGAGTTGCT
>Ga0207646_10000634_pt1 | contig 45736 bp, 40 predicted proteins | sample KBSK5502metaG_FD_184343 | JGI IMG/M metagenome (GOLD analysis project Ga0207646, IMG submission 184343) | Corn, switchgrass and miscanthus rhizosphere microbial communities from Kellogg Biological Station, Michigan, USA - KBS K5-50-2 metaG... | ecosystem: Host-associated > Plants > Roots >...
GACGTGAGCCACCGCGAGCCCGAGGAAGCTCCCGGCCAACGCGATCCCCACTCGATCGAAGATCATGACGTAGAACTGCAGGAATGCCACGCCGACCACGAGCCATGGCACGTGCAAGGGGGCGTTGAGAACCGCGGCTAATAGCCCTCGCCCGACCAGATGACCCCGGACCAGCGCCAGCGCGGCTGGGACCGCGAGCAGGGTGCTCACAACCGACGCCACGAGCGCGAGCTCGAGACTGGTCACGAACACCTGCAGATAGACGCTCGGGATCTCGGTGAAATGCCGAAGGGTGAACGACCCGGGAGGGAAGACTACGTAGGGGTCTCCGCCGAGGGCGGTCAGCACCACGATCACGGTGGGAAAGACCAGAAAAATCGCCACGCCGGCCACCCACGCCGCGGCGAAGAGCCGTGCGGCCCGGAGCCGGACACCGCTGGCGGCCATCATCCGCGCGGACCCCCCGCTTGGGTGGCGAGAACGCCCGCGCCGACCACGGTGAGGAGAACGATCAGCGCCAGCACCGTCGACAGAGCGGCAGCGACCGGATAGTTGAGGGCGACCATGGTCTCCGAGTAAATGAGGGTCGGGACGGTGGCGACGAGGTTGCCGCCTAGTAGCGCCGGAGGCACGTAGAGTCCCATGCTCACGCTGAAGACGAGCAGGCATCCGGCGAGAATACCCGGCAGACTCAAGGGCAACATGACCCGCCACAGGGTCAAAGCCCGGCCGGCGCCCAGGCCCGCGGCCGCCTCCTCGAGCGACGGGCTGATGGCCTGAAGCACGGGCAGCAAGATCAGGACCATGAACGGCAGTTCCGTGTGCACCAGCCCAATGAGGATACCGAGCGGGCTGTTGAGCAGCTTGATCGAGCTCCCAACCAGTGGGATCGCGAAGACCAGGCGGCCCACAAGCCCGTTCTCGTCTAGCACCGTCTTCCAACCCAAGGTTCGCACGACCAGACTGACGAACACACTGCTGACAAGGATCAGCAGGACCAGGCGCGTCCACAAACCGCGCGACCGGCTCAGCAGGTAGGCGACCGGGTACCCGAGGACGAGCGCCCCGAGAGCAGCGAGCGCGCTGAGGTAGATGCTTCGCGTGAACGCCCGCTGGTAGTAGGGATCCAAGATGACCGCCGCGAAGTTCCGCAGGGTGACGGCACCCCCGACGAGAGCCGGCCCCTCCATCGTTAGTAACGCGTTGTAGCCGAAGAGCATCAGCGGAATGACAAAGATCACCGCGTGCGTCACCGCGAGCGGCATCACCAGTAGCTCCCAGCGCGCCCGCCGCTCGCGGCCTCCCTGCCGCGCGGCGATCATCGACAATTCCGACGCCACCGCAGGAGACCTCACGCGGTCCCCCGCCTCTGCGGGTCCAGCAGTGCCCAGCCGAACGTGTCCGACATCTCACTGGCCGCCTGAACCAAGAGCGGCGCCCGCTCGGCGAGCCGGTCCGCGGTCAGGCGGGACGCTGGCCCACTGATCCCGACCGCCGCCACGACCTGCCCGGTATCATTGCGCAATGGAACTGCGATGGCGTGAACGCCGGTGACCCGCTCGCCCAGGCTCATCGCGTAGCCGTGCATTCGAACGGCCGCCAGCTCTTCGCGGAGACGCGCCGGCTCGACGATGGTGGCCGACGTGAGAGGGTGGAGAGGGCCAGATCCGAGAATCCGGTCCACCTCGACCGGATCCATGAAGGCCAAGAAGGCCTTGCCTCCCGCGCCGCAGTAGATCGGCAAGGGCTTGCCGATGTCAACGGTCACTCGGACCTCCTCCAGGCTCTCGATCTGGTCGAGGTACATGCGCTGGTCACCGACGCGCACGCTGAGCGTCACCGTCTCGCCGGCCTTCTCCCACACTCGACGCATCACGGGCAGCGCGAAATCCCGGAGCTGGTACTGCCGGGCAGACAGCTGGCCAAGGTGGATGAGCTTATGGCCGAGACGATAGCGCTGACTGTCGACATCTCGGGCGATGAGACCCTGGCCCGCCATCATCGTGAGGAGACGGTGCACGGTACTCTTCTGGAGACCCAGCTTCTGAGCGATCTCCTTGATCCCGAGAACGGGCTCCTTCCGAGAGAAGCACTCCAGAATCGCGACCGCCCGCTCGACCGCGCTACGCGCGCTCCCCGCCACTGCTCTACGCCTCCCGCACTTTCCGGGTCACCACGTCCGCCGCGATGCGATCTACGTGCTCCAGGCGCCCCGAGCGCTCCCCGGGAAGACTGTAGATGTTGAGGCCCACATGATTGATCCCGCACTCCTGCGCCATCCACGTCAGCGTCGAGCCGCACTCTTCCGCCGCTCCGCACACCGTCCAGTCGTCGAGAGGCGTCTCGAATGACAACGCGATGGGTACCATCCCGTTTTCCCTCATCTCCCATTTCTGGTAGTTGGCGAATAGCGCCTCGAGCTTGGGCCGCGTCATCCGGGCCGCGTCGTCCTTGTCCCGGCCGAGGAGCACCACCCGCCCCGCCCCGATAATGCCCATATCGGTATGTCCGGCCTCACGGCGGGCGGTTCGATACACGTCCACGAGATGCCGAAGACCTTTCCACGTCACCTGCGGCCCCAGATAAACGCCGTCGGCGATGCGCGCGGCGCGTCGGGTCGCTGCCTCGCTCTGAGCTCCCAGGATGATGGGCGGCCGCGGCCTCTGAGCCGGCAGCAGTGCCGTGCGCATCCGCTGCAATGTCCCGTACCGGCCATCGAATGAGACCTCGTCGCCGCCCCACAGCCGCCTCATCACCTCGATCGACTCTTCCAGCTTCGGGACCCGATCCTTGCGCGTCAGGTTCGTCGCGTGGAGCTCCACGTCGCGGAATCCGATCGCCGCTCCGAGGGTGAAGCGGCCGCCACTCATCTGGTCGATGGTCGCGACGTTCTCCGCGACGTCCACCGCGCTGAGTAGCGGCAAGAGCAGCATCAGGCTCATCAGGCGCGCGGAGCGGGTCTCGCGGGCCAGCGCGGCCAGAAGGGGAAAGGGCTGCGGCCAGACGACCGGATGGGCGGCCCAGTGATGCGGGACCGACACCCAGTCGAGCCCGAGCTCGTCGACCCGGCGCCCCACCGCCAATGCTTCGTCGATGACGTCAGCGGGGGAACGGCCGGCGGGACCAAAGAACGGGGTGAGATGAACGCCAATCTTCATCGCGGAGCACCTTTCTGCGTGGCCGCCACCGCCGCGCGCATACGCTCGCCAACAAGCTCGATCTCGGCGTCGTCAAGACACGTCACATCAATGTGCAAGACACCGCTTTCGGCCCAGTAGTCCCGCAGCAAGATCACCGGGTCGTCCGCGCGCAGCCGGCGGGCTATCTCCTTCGCCCGCAGGCTCCCGTCCCGCTCGTCGAGACGAATCTCCACACGAGGCAATGCTCGGCCATCCGGGTCGATCTGGTAGCCCCAGTCCCGACGGATCCGCACGTCGATGGGCTCGAGGCCGCCCAGTAGCGCGACCAGCCGCTCGCACTTCTGGATCCATTCCTTCGACGTCTGTCCATGATCACGCCGCTCGTAGAGACGTAGGGCAGCCAGGAGCGCCACCATCCCTTCCTTCCCCACCTTCATCGGCCGGCAGATGCCGTCGAAGTGAAGCGCCGCGGCCTCGACTAGTGCGCGCCGACCGCATAGGAAGCCCGAGGCGCTCGGCCCGGGAATCGCCTTGCCACCGCTGTAGACGACGAGATCCGCTCCGGCCGCGATGTGCTGGCGGAGATCGACCTCCGCGGCCGCATCTACGATGACAGGAATGCCGTGGGCCTTGCCGATCCGGATGACTTCTCCGAGTGGCACCATGCCCTTCTGCTGACAGTGCTGGGAGATTACGTGGAAGATCGCCGCGGTCTGGGGCCCGATTGCCGCTTCCACATCCGCGGCGAGGACCGGATATACCGCACCCACCACGACCACCCGCGCGCCGGTCATCCGAACCTGGTGAACGTAGGTCACCAGGTGGCCAGCCTGCACGATGACCTCACTTCGAAGACCGGCGGTATCCGGCAGGCGGCTGACATGTGCCCGATTCAAGCCGGTCATGCAGCCCGCGACCGCCGCCACAATTCCCGCGGCGGCGCCAGACGTCACCAACCCCGATTCGGCGCCGGTGGCGTTCGCCACCGCCGTGTTCACCCGTTCCCGCAACTCATCGATCAACACAAACGACCCGGCCACGTCGGCCATGGCGTCGATCACCTCGCGAGGCATCGCGGCAGCTCCGCTGATCGTCATCGGCCCACGGGCGTTCACAACCCGGCGAAGGCCGAGATCACGCAGGACGCGGCTGTCCATCAGGAGATCCCCGCCGGCGTGCGCCTATCCCACCCGATTGCCGCCTCGAACTCCCGCCCGATGTTCCATAGCCGACGATCTCCGCCGATCGGGCCGATGAGCTGCAGGCCGACGGGCAGTCCGGCGTCAGTCAACCCGCACGGTAGTGACAACGCGGGCTGGCCGGTGAAGCTTCCGAACCGGGTAAACCGACCAAGCGCATCGAGCGTAGAGATGCGCTGGCCAGCTACCTCGACCTCCTCGGCCCCCACTGGCGGCGGGGGAACCGACAGAGTCGGAAGCGCGAGGACGTCGACCCGACGAAAGAGGTCCTCGGCGCGCCGGACGAAGCCATGCCGAATCCGAAGGGCGGCACGATAATCCTTCGGCTCGACGGCCGCGCCCATCAAGAGGCGGCGGCGAATCGCCTCGCCGTAGGACTTCGAATGTGCCATGAACATCGGCTCGTGCACGACCCAGCTCTCGAACCACGAGATCAGATTGTTCACCGGAAGGGCGTGCCGTGCCCATGGAACCGAGAGCCGCTCCAAGTGAGCTCCTCGTTCACATGCGCGGCCAATCGCCGCCATAAAAAGCTGTCGCACCTCGGGGTCACAGGGTTCATCGAGCAGCTCGATCGGTAGACCGATACGAAGCGGCGATGGCGCAGCATTGGTCTCGACGCCGCGCATCGGACCCAACGAATCCAACACTTTCGCGCCGTCCCCCACGCTGTGCGCCAGGATCCCTACCGTATCCAGAGACCAGGACAACATGACGACGCCCCGTCGGGGAACAGTGCCGATCGAGGGCTTTAGGCCGACGACGCCGCACGCTGCAGCCGGCATCCGGATCGACCCCCCGGTATCGGTGCCCAGGGAAAAGGCGCCGATGCCGGCCGCGAGGGCGCCCGCAGAGCCGCCCGATGAGCCGCCTGGTACCCGGTCGACACTCCAGGGATTCCGAGCCGGTCCGTAGTGCTCGTTGGCCGTGGTCGGGCCGGCGGCAAACTCGCTCGTGTTCGTCTTGCCGAGCAGCACCGCACCGGCAGTGCGAAGGCTGGCAACGGCCGCCGCATCCTTCTCCGGAACCCAGTTCTCGAGGACACGCGAGCCCGCCGTCGTACGCACGCCGGCGGTCGCGAAGACGTCCTTCACGGTGTAGGGGATCCCGTGTAGGGGGCCGCGGTAGCGCCCCAGACAGATATCGCGCTCCGCTCGCTGAGCTTCGTCGATTGCCTGGTCGTCCAGCAGCGTAATGAAGCAGTTGAGTCGCGGCTGAAGGCGCCGGGCGCGGGCCAGCGCGTCGCGGGCAACTTCCACGGGCGAGACCTTCTTGCCGCGAATGGCCTCCGCCATCTGGTCGAGCGTGAGGAATGGAAGGCCGTCGGTCACGTGAGGTAGGCCGGGAAGGGATCGTCGTGCTCGAATTCGGCAGCCGCAACTCTCACCTGGTCCGCCAGACGTCGGACGGTCCCTGCCAACGCCTGACAGTCGCCTTCAGTCAATTCCAGACCAATCCGAAGCGCTAGCGCACCAATAGCCTGCTCTTCATATCCGCCCGGTCGGAACGAGTCTGGCAAATATGGCCTCTTGACGGAACCAAGTTCCGTCATCTAATACTTAGCGGGATCGATTGTCAACTAACAAATCCTAAGGGAGTCCCAATGGCGTCGGGAGACCCGGTGTTCGGAGCGGCAGTGCCCCGCAAGGAAGATGCCCGGCTCATCACCGGGCGCGGCCGATTCGTGGAGGACATAGGAGAACCCCGATGCCTTCACCTGGGTATCGTCCGTAGCCCTCACGCACACGCACGAATCCTCGAGGTCCATGGAGGTGAAGCGCTCCGGGCACCGGGAGTTGTGAGCGTCCTCACCGCCGAGGATTTCCCCGAACTCTGGCATCGGTCAGTACCCCCGCTGCTTCCTGCTCCCCTGCTCCTCAACTACGCTCATCCCATCATCGCTCGCGGTACGGTTCGCCACGCCGGCGAAGCGGTGGCCATCGTCGGCGCCGAGGATCGATATCAGCTCGCGGACGCGCTGGACCTCGTGCGGGTCGACTACGAGCCCTTGCCGGCGGCGGCCAACGTCGAAGACGCACTCGTCCCGGGAGCCCCCCGCGTTCACGAGGCTTGGCCAGGCAATGTCGCCGGGCGCTCGACTCGAGATCTGGGCTCCTCGGACGCGATCGACGGAACGGACGTCGTCGTCGAGTGCGACTTGCGCATCGCTCGCGTCGCCGGCATGCCGATCGAGTGCCGCGGCGTCATCGCCTCCGTCGATCCCCTGACCGACACCTTGACCGTCGTGTCCGCCACGCAAGTGCCCTTCGAAGTGCGCACCGCCATCGCCCGCGCGCTCGGGCTCCCGGAAGAACGCGTCCGCGTACTCCCCGCTCCCGACGTGGGCGGCGGCTTCGGCGTAAAGGGCCATGTCTATCCGGAGGACATCCTGGTTGCCGCGGTCGCCCGACGCCTTGCCCGCTCCGTGAAGTGGGTCGAAACGCGTCGCGAGCACTTCCTGTCCGCCGCTCACGAGCGAGACCAGCGCCATCATGCCCGCCTGGGCCTCTCGAACGACGGGACGATCGTCGCAGTCGAGACGACATTCACGCGAGACCATGGAGCCTATCCCACGACTGGCGACGCCATGACCGTGAACACGATGAATCACCTCGTGGCGGGATATCGCGTACCCAACTGCCGGGCGATGGGGGACAACATCGTCACGCACAAGACCTTCTCGGCCGCCTATCGTGGCGCCGGACGGCCAGAGGCGGCATTCGTGATCGAGCGCTTGCTCGACCGCGCCGCCCGCCGTCTACGCATGGATCCGGCCGAGCTACGACGTCGCAACCTCGTCCGCCCGGAGGAAATGCCGTATGCCACGGGCCTCGTCTACCGAGACGGTTTCCCTATCGTCTATGACCGGGCCGACTTCCCGGCATCGTTCGACCGGCTTCTCGCCCTGTTTGGCTATGCGGCCTGGCGCAAGCGCCAACGCGAGCAAGTCACGTCGACATACAGGTTGGGCATTGGCCTGGGAACCTTCATCGAGAGTACCGGGCTCGGTCCCTACGAAGGAGCAACCGTTCGCGTCGACCCTACCGGCAAGGTATTCGTTGTGGTAGCGGTCCCAGCTCAGGGGCAGTCACATGAGACGACGCTGGCCCAAATCTGTGCGGAGCAGCTCGGGGTCCCGCTTGATGATGTCGTCGTTGTTGCTGGTGATACATCGCAAATCGGTTACAGCATCGGCACCATCGCCAGCAGGGTCGCTGCCACCGCGGGTCCCTCGGTGCATCGTGCGGCCCAGGAAGTAGCTCAGCGTGCGCGTCTCCTGGCGGCCGAGCGACTCGAGTGCTCTCCTGAAGATATCGTCCTCGCCGGGGGCCGAGTCATGGTTGTTGGTACGCCGGAGCGCAGCTTCTCCCTCGGCGACGTCGCACGCACGGCTGCCCGAAGTCACCTTCTCGCAAAGCGAGCATCCCCAGGACTCTGTGCATCGGCGTTCCACTACGCGGAGACCGTCACGTGGGGCTTTGGCGCTCACGCGACCGCGATCGAGGTAGACGTCGATACATGTGACGTTAGGGTCCTGAGCTATGCGGCGACACACGACTGCGGGCGCCCAATCAATCCTGCGGTCGTGGAGGGCCAAGTACATGGCGGTATCGCTCAAGGACTCGGGGCTGCCTTGAGCGAAGAGCTCGTGTACGACGATGCCGGCCAGCCCCTCACAGGCACACTGATGGACTACGCCGTCCCCCGGGCCGATCAGCTGCCGTCATTCGACAGTGAGGGAGTCGACTTTCCGTCAGAAAAGAACCCACTCGGTGTGAAAGGCGTCGGCGAGGGTAGTATTATCCCGCCGACGGCGGTGATTGCGAATGCCGTCGAAGACGCTCTTTCGGACCGAGGCGTGGAGATTAACGAGGTGCCAATCACGAGTGCTCGCCTCTTTGCGGCGCTGAGAAAGGCGAACGCGAGACCGGCCTAGAGGTAACTCGATGCAGCGTTGAGTATGTCCTCTTCGATGGCTGCGCCGGCCCACTACTCCGCCGCAAGACTAGAGGAAAGCGATGAGTCAATTCGTTGAGACCTGTACTGCATGTGATGGCAGCGGCAAAGCGTGCAACCACAACTTCCACACTCTTGCGAAGAGCGTCGGCCAGATGGTACGCTGCCCCTCCTGCGGGCGGACTGAGGACTCCGTTTGTGAAGCCTGCGAGGGTCGCGGCGAGGTTTGGATAGACAATCCGACACAGCTGGAGTAAGACCGTGATCGGGGTGCGCTTGGTGATTCTGGTAACCAAGCACACCCGATACCCGACCGACCCGCATCGGATGTCCTCGTGCTTCACGAGGCCTTTGGTATGAAGGCCGACAGCCAGGCCCTGTGCCGGCGACTAGCTCGACACGGTCCGCGCTGGCCCCTGATCTCTACTGGCATGGTCCTGATCGCCTCGCCAGCTATGAGGAGCGACGTAAGGCCATCGCGATGCTCAAGTCGCTTCCCGACCCCCAGGGTGCTGGCGGACGCGGCGCGGGGACTGGACCTGCTGCGCAAATTGATAGGTGCTACCGCCCTGGCCGTCGTCGGCTTGCGCATCGGCGGCCGCTACGCGCTGCTGGTGGCGGCGCGCGAGCGGCTACGCATATCCGCAGCCGTCTCGTATTATGGCGCCGGAAGTAATGGCGCACCATCTCGCCGCTCTGGACGATGAACGCGATCGAGCAGATCGAGCAGGCTAGTGGTCACTCGGTGCCCCTGTTGCTCTTCTTCGTCGGTGACGACCACACCGTTCCCCTGACGAGGTCGCAGCCATCGAGGGCCGCCTCCGCGAATTCGGCGCGGTCTATCAGATCATTCAGTACCCGCGCGTGCGGCCGGGTTTCGTCTTTCCAGCACGCGATTCGTATGCTCAGCGCGAGGCCGAGGACGCGTGGCATCGCACGCTGACATTTCTCGACACCGAGCTGCACCACGCGCGCTCTTCAATGGAGGCGGATGAACGAGAGCTGCCTCACTCGGGGACTGGCCGAGCTGCGCGCTGAGCGCGGACCGCGGTTGCTAGGCGGCCGGGCATGAGCCAGTCGGCGATCGCTAAGCTCGAGTCAGGTCACAAGGAGACCCTGCCGCTCGAAACCGTCGTGCGCGGGGCGAGAGCGCTCGGTGGCCACATCAGGGTCGAGGGCTCGCGAACTTCTCCTCGCCGGAAAGCGGTCGCCGGACGGGCCTGATCCCGGCGACCGGCCGTGGCCTCCATGTCACCCGTCAGTGCGCGATCCGGCCATAACTGCTCTGCGCTCGCTCGGGCGACAAGAGCCCTGCGCCAACTTCCACCTCGACCTTTTCGGGGTCTCGCTCCCGGGGGTCGCCATACCCACCGCCGCCCGGTGTCCGGAACGCCAAGACGTCCCCCGCCCGGAGGAGAATCGTGCGCTTGGGGTGCTGGGGATGCCCGTTGAGACGCACGGTGCCCGGGGCCCCGGCCTCCCCTCCGAACGCTCCGAGCGCGGGATGCCCGAGACGGTCGGCCCGCAGGCCCACCGTGATCGGGCCCGGGGCCTCCGACCGGACGACGAAGTGAAGCCCGGCCCCGCCACGGTACTTGCCCGGCCCGCCCGTCTCCGCGGCGAGCTCACGCCGCTCGACGAACATCGGCTTCTCGTTCTCGAACACCTCGACGAGTGTGCCACCGAGCGGCGCCGGAAAGCCCAGGGTGTGCACACCGTCCTTCATCGGCCGGGCCCCGAGCCCCCCGTTCAAGAACACGATATCGACGAATCGGCGACCGTACTGATTGACGCCCTGCACGACCGGCGTCCAGGCTGGCGCGGCACAATCGGCAAGCACACGGTCGGGGACGGCCGCAGCCAGGGCGCGGAAGATCGCACACTGAACGTACATCGACACGAGGAGTCGGCCGCCGAGCGGCGCCGGATGGAGGGCGCTCAGGATGGTTCCGTCCGGCGCGGTCACCGAGAGCGGGCGCAAAGTCCCGGCGTTGACGGGGGCGGCCGGACCAGAGATCGCGATCAGCGGAAACACCGTTTCGGCGTAGGAGTAGTTGAAGCAGCAGTTGATCCCCATCTCCTGCTGCGGCGAGGTCCCCGTGAAGTCGACCGCCATCGCGTCCCCGCGGACGGTCACGGTCGCGCGGATCACGAGGGGCGCGTCGAAGCCGTCGGTCTCCACCAGGCTGCCGTAGACGCCGTCGGGCATGGCCTTGATGGCCGCGCGCATGGCCGCCTCGGAGCGGTCCAGGATCTCCCGCGACAGCGCCCGGAGGTCCGCGAGACCGGCGGCCAGGAGGAGCTCGCCGAGCCGGCGGCTCATGACGGTGTTCGCGGCCTCCTGCGCGAGGAGATCACCGATCACGATGTCCGGCACCCGCACGTTGGCCCGGATGATGTCGACGATCGTCGGATCCAGGCGGCCGCGTGAAACGAGCTTCACCATCGGCAGTCTGAGGCCCTCCTCGAAGAGCTCGCGCGCATCAGCCGAGAGCAGGCGGCCCCCCACGTCGGGTGAGTGCGCGATGTTCGCCGCATACCCGACGATCCGCCCGCGGTGGAAGACCGGCGTCACGAGAAGCATGTCGTTGAGCTGCGACGTGTTGATCCACGGGTCGTTCGTCAAGAGACTGTCGCCCGGGGCGAGCGTGGGGGACGGGAAGGCCCGGAGGAAGTGCTTGACCGCCGTGGCCAGGCATCCGATGAACGACGGCAATCCCTGCGTCGGCTGAACGATCATCTCGCCCTCAGCATCGAAGAGGGCGCACGAAAAGTCCCCCGCGTCGGTCACGATCCGCGAGAACGCGGTTCGCACGAGCGTCGCCGACGCCTCGTCGACGATCGCCACCAGCCGGTTCCAAAGCACGGTCAGGGTCACCGGATCGAAGGTCGGCGGCTCTGCGCGCCGCCGGCGGGGAGCGGTCCCGGAGCGCCCGCGGGGCTTCATCTGGTCCCCCGGCGCCCTGTCGCCCCAGATCGCGGCGCGGCGGGCAAGAGGGTGATGACGAGGTTCAGGGCATCGTCGACCAGCAGGCGTGCGCCGGGCGGGACGACCGTCGTCGACTCCTGTTCCTCGACGATCGCCGGGCCGACGAGGCGCGCGCCCGGTCCAAGCGCGTAGCGGTCGTAAATCGCGCAGTTCCGCACGAGGCTCCCGGGCGCGAACCAGACCGGCCGTCGGCCCTTGAGCGCGGGGCCCGTCGTGCGGCGTGCCGGCAGGAGAGCGGCCGAGGCGCCTGACCGCGACCGGACGTTCACGCGAAACGTCACGGCCTCCACCGCGACCTCGCGGATCTCACGCCCGTACTGCTCGCGATACCTTCGGTGGAAGGCGTCGCGCAGGGCGCCCAGGTCTCGGGGGACGAGCAGCCGGGGCGGCAAGGGCACGTTGACCTCGTAGCGCTGTCCGAGGTAACGAACATCGGCCGAGCGCTCGACGACCGGCGCGCCGAGGTCGGCCTCCTTCACCGCCGCGACCCCTTCGGCTTCCATCTCGCTGAGCAGCCGATTCACGCGGGCGAGGTCGACCTGATCGAGCGCGATCTTGTAGCTCACCGCGTAGTCGAACGAGCTCGGTGCGATCGCGCACCCGAGGGCCGAGAGCACGCCGGCCGAGGGCGGCACCACGACTTCGCCCATGCCGACGCGCGCCGCCAGCGCTGGGGCGTGGACCGGGCCCGCGCCGCCGAACGCGACCAGCGTGAACTGTCGGAGGTCGAGTCCTTTTTCCGCCGCGTAGATCGACATCGCGGTCGCCATGTTCTCCGTCACCACGCGCAGAATGCCGCTGGCCGCTTCGATGCGGCCGATCCGGAGTGGTGCTGCCACGTGCTGATCGATGGCCGCCTCGGCGCGCGCGGGATCGAGGGTCATCGTGCCCCCGAGAAACGACGTCGGGCCCAGGAGGCCTAGGACGAGATCGGCGTCGGTGACCGTCGGCTCTTGGCCTCCCAGGGCATAACAGGCGGGCCCGGGCGCCGCCCCGGCGCTGTCAGGGCCGACGGCCAGGATGCCGAGCGAGTCCACACGCGCGAGGCTCCCGCCGCCCGCCCCGATCTCGAACAGGTCGAGGGCCGGGATTCGCACGGGCAAGCCGCTGCCCTTCTTGAAGCGGCTCACGCGCGCCGCCTCGAACTGGGACGTCCAGAACGGCCGGCCGTTCCGCACGAGGCACATCTTGGCGGTGGTCCCGCCCATGTCGAACGCGATCACGTCGGCCCGGCCAAGGCGCCGACTCAGCGCAAGGGTCGCCTGGACCCCGGCGGCCGGTCCGGACTCGATCAGCCGGACCGGCAGGGCGCAGGCCCGCGCGTGGGGCATCGTGCCGCCGTTGCTGGTCATCAGGTGAAACGCCCCGCGGAAGTCGCCGGCCGTGAGCTCGCGGTCGAGCCGCGAAAGATAGCCTTCCATGAGCGGCTGGACGTACGCGTTCACCACCGTCGTCGACACCCGGCCGTACTCGCCGATCTCGGGCAGGACGCGGGCGGAAAGGCTGACGGGCAGTGACGGGGCGACAGCGCTGACGGCGCCGGCGGCGCGCTCCTCGTTCTCGAGGTTCGCGTAGCTATGCAGGAAACAGATCGCCAGGGATTCGATGCCCTCGCCCACCAAGGTCCGTGTCAGGGCCTTCACGGCCTCCGGGTCGACGGCCTGCCGGACCACTCCGCGGTAGTCCGTCCGCTCCGGCACGCCGATCCGGAACGCGCGCGGGACGAGCGGGTCCGGGAATTCGATGAAGAGGTCGTAGAGATCGTACCGCATTTCCGTCCCGGTCTCGAGCACGTCACGGAAGCCGTCGGTGGTGAGGAGCGCGGTCTTGGCCCCCTTGCGCTCGATCAGCGCGTTGGTCGCGAGGGTCGTTCCGTGGACGAGCAGCGCCACCTCGGACAGGATCAGCCCCTCGCGCGCGAGCAGTGCCCGGACGCCGTCGAGGACCGCGCGCGAGGGGTCGTCAGGGGTCGTGAGAACCTTGTGACTCGCCGTGCGACTGCGGCGCCGCGTCGGTAGTCGGTCGTGGCCCATCACGAGCATGAAGTCCGTGAAGGTGCCGCCGATATCGATGCCGATCACGCCGCGCCCCGGCGACCGCCCGACGTCCCGGGCTCCCCCTGCTCGCCCCTGGCTGGCCTGGCCCATGGCTGGGACTCCCGTCACCGGCCCGGCCGGTAAGTCACGCGCTCGGCGGCGACCGACGTGAGGGGCTCGGGCGCGATCAGCGCATCGTAGTGCGGCTCCTGCTCGATCAGACGGTTGCCGAGCATCCATCGCCCAGCCCCGCGAAGCGCATCGACCCACCGCTGCTCGAGATTGACGTTGAACTGCAGCATGCCCATGAGCTCGCCCGTGAACTTCGGATCGAGTCGGAAGCCTTTCGACACGATGCCCATCGCCTCTTCGCGCTGCTCCTTGATGAACCGCTCGGTGTCGATGAGTGAGCGGACGAACCGGGCGGCGAGGTCGCGGTTGCGTGCGAGCTCCTCGGTCACGTAAGCGAACAGCAGGAGGTCGTAGCCCGTCACCTGGCCCCCACGGGAGATGATCCGCGCGCCCGGTACCGTCTCCACCCCCTTCTTGAGCCACGGCTCCCACGTGAAGAACGCGTCGACGTCGCCCCGGAGCAGGGCCGGGATCATCTCCTGCGAGGCGACGTAGATGACCTTGGTCTTGTCCGCCGGAAGATGCTGTTTGGCGACGAACTGGGAGTAGTAGTATTCCGAGGCCGTCCCCTTGTGCACGCCGACCTTTCGTCCGATCAAATCCTCGGCCTTGCTCAAGCCCTTGGCGGCCACGACGCCGTACCAGTCGCCGCTCGTGGTGACGACCGCGAGGATCTGGATGGGCGCGCCCTTCGAGCGGGCCCTGATGCCCGGCAACTCGGTGGTCATGGCCCCTTGCGTCTGGCCGGCCACCGTCATCTCCAGCGCCGCCCCGCCGCTCTCCGCGGAGATGATCTCGGCCTCGATGCCATGCTTGCGGAACAGGCCCGCACGCTCGGCCACCAGGTACATCGCCATCGACGGGTCGATGCCGATCGACAGCCGGATCTTGTCGGTCGCTCCCGCCGGCCGGGCGAGGCCAAAGACGCAGGCCGCGAGCAGGGCGAGTAAGAGCGGCCGCCTGAGCCAGTCACCTGTCCTCATCGCGATCCTCCTCGGTTGGGGTGGCGCGGTCGATCCTCTCGACGCTCGTTGTCGTCACGGGCCAGGCGCCGCCAAGTCACAACGCCCCGTCCGAAGCGATCCCTCCGTCCCGGCTCGGCGGCCGCTGACGCGGGCGTGGCCCGAGTGTCCATACAATCAGAGATGGGGCGCGTAGCGCCCTGCACACGTCGCGATCAACCATCGCATAGCCCGGTCAGTCAGAAAGCCAAGAATGCCGAGCGTCACGATCGCCACGAAGATGGCGTCCGTCTGCATGTAGAGGCGTGAGCTGAAGATGAGAAATCCGAGCCCCGATTGGGCGGCCACCATCTCGGCGGCCACGATGGTCGTGAACGCCGCCCCCATGGCAATCCGCATCCCCGTGAGAATGAACGGCACGCTCGCCGGGAGCGTGACCCAGACGAACATCTGCAGCGGGCTCGCCCCAAGTGACCGGGCGGCGCGCAGCTTGACGGCCGGGATCGAGACGATTCCAGCGATGGTGTTCACCGTGACGATGAAGACGGTGCTGTACATGATGAGAAAGACCTTCGAGGCCTCGCCGATGCCGAACCAGATCATCGCCAGAGTCACCAGGGAGAGCGCCGGGATGTAGCGGAAGAACTCGATATAGCTCTCGAGAAACGCCCGCACGGGCCGGAGATTCCCCATGAGGAGCCCCACCGGGACGGCGAGAAGCGTGCCGAGCGCGAACCCTGAGAGGATGCGCCCCATGCTGGCCCCTACGTCAGCCTGAAGCTCGCCGCTGGCCATCAGCGCGAGCGCTTCCCTCCACACATCGGCGGGCGTCGGGAACAGGACCCGGATGTTGATCGCCCGCGCTCCCACGTGCCAGGCCACGACGAGCAGGAGAAACGCCGCCGCCGAGATCGCCAGGGCCCGGAGCCTCGTGGCCAGGGCGCCTGGCCGCGCCGCCCACCGGCGACGCCGGACCGAGGGGCCCGCCGTCACCCTCGACCGGGCACCAAGCCGTTCAGACGTCTCAAGGGGCTCGCGCCGTGTCGTGCTCACGGCGACTCCCCCCGGCCCCCGGCCGGAGCTCCGAGCGAGCGCAGGACCTCGTCCTGGATGACGGCCTGGCAGCGTGTGTAGTAGTCGAGGAAGCCCGGATCCGTCCGGCTTCGGGGGCGCGCCAGATCGACCTCGATGATTTCCTTGAGGGTCGCGCCGGGGCCGGCGGTCATGATGCCGATCCGGTCCCCGAGGGTGATCGATTCGTCGATGTCGTGCGTGATGAAGAGCACGGTCTTCCCCGCCTGGGACCAAATGCGAACCAGCTCCTCCTGCATCATCTTCCGCGTCTGGGCGTCGAGCGAGGCGAAGGGCTCGTCCATCAGGACGATTTTCGGGTCGTTGGCGAGCACGCGGGCGATCTGGATCCGCTGCCGCATGCCGCCGGAGAGCTCGTGCGGGAACTTCGACTCGTGGCCGCGGAGTCCCACGAGCCCGATGAAGCGGGCCGCCACCTCCCGCCGCATGCGGCGACCGAGACCCCGCATCTTGAGCCCGAACTCGACGTTCTCGAGCGCCGTGAGCCAGCCGAAGAGGGCGTCGTCGCTCTGGAACATGACCCCCCGTTCACGGTGGGGGCCGGTGATGGGGGCGCCTCCGAGAGAGAGGGCACCGCTTGAGATCGGCTCGAACCCGGCCAGCATGTTGAGGATCGTGGTCTTCCCGCAGCCGCTCGGACCGAGCAGGCAGAAGAACTCGCCCTCCCGCACCTCGAGCGTCAGGTCCCGGAGAGCCTCGAAGCGCCGCCCCGTCGACTCGAAGGACTTCGAGACGAGCTCGACCTGGAGAAAGCCCCCCTTATCCGCGGGCACGCTTCCCTCCCCGGGGCGTCCCGCGAAGCATGGCGGCGAGCGGAGCCACATTCTGCTCCCGCTCGAGGCCCGCAATGAAATCGCAGAGCCGCTCGCCGGCCGCCTGGGCCAGGATCTCCCGCGTGAGCGTGTGGAACTTGTCCCTCACCTCGCCGGGTCCCATGGGATTCTTTGGGTCTCCGCGCGCGCTCTCGACCCGCTCGACCTCGCGGGCTCCGTCGGGGCCGATGACCTCGACCCGGCATGACCACGTCGCCGGAAACGCCGCCGAGATCTCGTCGTCGACTACTACCTCCACCTTCCCCATGATGGCGCGGATCCGGGGCGAGTCGAGATAGCGCCGGGTAAAGTGCTCGACTCCGACCGCCCCTTCGACCAGCGCCACGGCCGCTGTATACGGTATGGAGAGTGTCGCCATCCATTCCGTCTCCGGATCGGGGATGTCCGCCTGCCGCTTGCCGACCGCGTAGGTCCGGACGATGATCCGCGACAGCTTCTCGACCCACCAGGGCGTGCCCCCGGCTCGCGCCCGGATGGCGAGGCACGCGTCGATCGCGGCGTGCGTCGTCCGCGAGGTCGGATAGGGCTTGAGGCTCACATCCATGATCATGAAGCGCTTCCCGAAGTCGGCCAGGATGCGGTCCGGCGCGTTCTGGTCGGACATCGCGCGCAGGAACCCTCCGTCGTCGGCCTCGAGCACGCGGGTGGGACCGGAGAGCCCGCTCCGCACCAGCAGAGCGGCGAGGACACCGGCCTCGGCGGCACGGCCCGGATAGACGATGTTCCCGAGTGAACCGTCGGCCGTGAACGCCCAGAGCCCGGACGCCTGGGCGCCGGCGTGCCCGATGGCTCCGGCGACACCCTCGGGGCCGAGCCTCATCAGCTTGGCCGCGGCGGCCGCGGCCCCGAAGGGGCCGAGGGTGCTCGTCGAATACCAGCCCCGGTCGCGGTGTGAGGCGACGCCGACGCCGAGCCCGACTCGCAGAAGACACTCGTAGCCCGCGACCACGGCCTCGAGGAACGCCGCGCCCGAGACGCCGAGCATCTCGCCGACGACCAGCGCCGCCGGGATCACCACCGTTCCCGGGTGCCCCATGGTCTCCTTGTGGGCGTCGTCGGCATTGACCACGTGCGCCATGCTCCCGTTCAGCAGGGCGGCCATCGGGGCGCCGGTCCGGAAACCCGCGGCCCACACCGACGCGCTGGTCGACGGGTCGTCCACGGACGCGGGCCGGACCGCCTCCATTAAGGATCCGATCGCGGCGTGCGAGGCGCCGCCGAGCGCGCAGCCCAGGCTGTCGAGGACACAGAGCTTGGCCTTCGCGACCACGTCCGACGGGAGCCGCTCGAACGCGATCCCGTCGACGTGCGCCGCCAAAGGACGCGTCAGCTCCGCCGCCTTGGCCATTCGCCCCGGCCCCCCTACATGTCGGTCCGGGCGGGCGCCGCCGCCCGGATCAGGTCAGGGTAGATGAGCTGGTCGACGAGCCCCTTCGGGTCCTTGGTGGGAAAGAGCCCGATGCCGACTCCCCACTCCGCAATCTTGAGCTCGAGCTCTTTCTCGCTCCGCTTGAAGTCGGCCGTCCACCGGAAGAGCTGAAGCTGCTTGTAGGCCTCGTCGTCCGACGGCGCCCGCAGCACCGCGTTGGCGGCCTTGGCGGCCTCGCGGAGGTTCGCCTGCATCCAGTCGGAGGTCTCGATGAGCCCCTTCACAATCCGGATGGCTGTGTCCTTGTCATTCTTCGCGAGCTCCTCCCGCATCAGGATATTGCCGCGGAACTCGAGCCCATCCTGCACCGCCCGCGACCAGAGCTTCGCCTGGGGCACGGTCTCGATAGCGCGCGTGAGGAAGGGCTCCCAGCCAAAGATGGCGTCGACGTCGCCGCGCGCCAGGGCGGCGAGCTGATCGGGCACCGCCATGAACGTCACCGTCACCTTGTCTATCGGGATCCGGTTGCGCTCGAGGAACCAGGCGAGGTGGAAGTTGGACCCACTGCCCCGCTGCACGGCCAGCTTCTTACCGACGAAGTCCTCGGGCTTCCGGATGACGCCACCGTTGACCACGATGCCGTTGGTCAGCCCGGTGATGTAGCCGGTCATCACCTGGACCACCTTGGCGCCCCGCGCGCGCGCGCCGAGATGCGGCGGCTCGGTATTCTGGGTGATGTCCGCCTGCTGGGCCACGAGCGCCTCGACGCCCTTGGGCGAGGAGTCGAAGACCTTCAACTGGGCTCGCAACCCCTGCTTCTCGAGGAACCCCTTCTTCACCGACAGGATCAGTAGGGACATGTCCGCCGACGGCGCCACCGCCACGGTGACGGCTCCGCCTCCTTGCGCCCGGCTCCCCGCCGGGGCGGTCGCGACGAGCATCGCTATCGTCGCCGTTACCGTCCCAAGGTACCGCCGCCATGTCACTCGTCGCATCACACTCTCCTCCTCTTGACTTTCACTGCGTCGTCCGTCCCAGAGACCCGCCGTCGTATCGCCAGAAGAGCCACCCCGAGGCCGCTTGGAAGGCCTGGTCGGCGATCAGGCCGAGCACCCCCAGCGCGAAGATACCGATGAAGGCCAGCTCGGTCTGCATCCACTGGCGAGAGCTGAAGATGAGATAGCCGAGCCCCGAATCCGAGGCGACCAGCTCGGCCGCCACCAGCGTCATGAAGCAATTGCCCATCGCCAGGCGCATCCCCGTCAGCATGTAACTCACGGTCGCCGGGATCGTGACTAGGAAGAAGATGTGGGCGCGGGTGGCGCCGAACGAGCGGGCCGCGCGCACCTGGTTGCGCGGGACCCGGGTGACTCCCACCATCGTGTTGAGCGCCACGATGAAGACCGTGGTGTAGGCCAGCAACACGATCTTGGCCACCTCGCCGGTACCGACCCACAGCATGACGGCCGGGATCCAGGCCAGCGCGGGCAGGAAGCGCAGGAACTGCAGATAGGGCTCGAAGAAGAGCCGCACGGGGCGGAACGCCCCCATGAGGACCCCGCCGGCCACGCCGAGCACGCTGCCGAGCGCGAACCCGGCGAGGATCCGTCCGAGGCTCGCGAAAAGGTCCGCCTGGAGCTGCCCCTTCGCCGCCAGGCCGATCGCGACCCGCAGCGTGCTGAGCGGCGAGGGAAAGAGCAGCGGGGTGATGGCCCGGCGACTCAGGTACTCCCAGAGCCCCAGCACGACAGCCACGGAGACGGCATAGCCGAGGATGTGGACAGCGCGTCCCGCTCCCCGGCGTGTCACAGCAGACTGTCCTCGCGTCGCAGCACGCGGCGGACCTCCTCCGACAGGATCTGGTTGATCTGCTCGTAGAGCTCGCCGAAGGCAGCACTGCCTCGCACACGCGGTCGTTGGAGCTCCACCTCGACGATCTTCTTGATCGTCGAGTCGGGCCCGGCCGTCATCACGCCGACGCGGTCCGCGAGGAAGATCGCCTCATGGATGTCGTGGGTGATGAAAAGAATCGTCCGTTGCGTCCTGACAGCGATCTGCCCGAGCTCCTCCTGAAGGATGAGCCGGGTCTGCGCATCGAGGGCGGCGAAGGGCTCGTCCATGAGCACGATCGGCGCCTCGAGGACGAGGGCGCGCGCCAGCTGGACGCGCTGCTTCATCCCGCCCGAGAGGTGCCCCGGGTGCTTGGCCTCGTGGCCCTGAAGCCCCACCGACCGCAGCGCCTCCGCGGCCCGCGCCCGCCGCTCGCTTCGGGACACCCCGAGTACGCGGAGGGGAAACTCCACGTTCTCGAGCGCGGTGAGCCACGGGTACAGGGAATCAGGCTCCTGGAAGATGACGATCCGGTCTCGCTCGGGTCCCCGCACGGGACGATCGTCGACGAGGACCTCCCCGGCGGTCGGCGTCTCGAACCCGGCCAGGATGTTCAGCACCGTGGTCTTCCCGCACCCGGAGGGCCCCACCAGTGCCATGAACTCCCCGCGGCGCACCTCGAGGTTAAAGCCGCGGATGATCAGCGGGCCGGGCAAGCCGTACCGAAAATCGATCTCCTGGAAGGTGACGTAGGCCATCGGCCTCTCTCAGGAGGGCATGAGGTAGCGCGACGCCCAGCGCCGGCTGAGCGCGCGGAACAGCTGGTCGGCCAGAATCCCCAAGAGGCCGAGCGTGAGCATCCCGGCGAACATGCGGTCGGTCGCCATCCAGGTGCCGGATTCGATGATCACGAAGCCGAGCCCTGCCTGCGCGGCGATGAACTCGGCCCCCACCACGGCGGCGAAGGAGTTACCCATGCCGAGCCGCATGCCCGTCAGAACGTACGGCATCGTCGCAGGAAAGCTCACCCACAAGAAGAGCTGCCAGTGGCTGGCGCCGAAGCACCGCGCGGAGCGGATCTGGTTGCGCGCGATCGCCGCCACGCCGGCCATGGTGTTGAGCAGTACCAGAAACACCGTCGTGTAAAAGATCACGAAGATCTTCGACGTCTCGCCGATCCCGAACCAGAGGATCGCCGGGATGATCCAGGCCACCGGCGGCACGAACCGGAAGAACTGGACGTAGGGCTCAAGGACGACCGCGATCGGACGGAAGAGCCCCATCGCGATACCGAGGGGGACGCCGATCAGGGTCCCTAGCAGGAAACCAATGGCGATGCGGCCGAGACTCACCCCCACGTCGTAGAGCAAGACCCCTTCCCGGACCATCGCGGCCCAGCCGTGGAGCGTCTGCAGGGGCGTGGGGAAGAGGATCGACGGCACCCAGCTCGTACTGGCCACCTGCCAGAGGACCACGACGGCCAGAACCGACGCGGCGCTGCCGGCGACGGCGTCGGAGCGGGGGATGAGGACTCGGATGCCGGGCCAGCGACGGGGGCTGACCGGATCCAGATCGAGAACGTCCGAGCGCCTGCGCATCAGACGCACCGGGTTGCGGCCCCGTCGACCTGGACGACCGTCCCCGAGATGAAGCTCGCCCGATCCGAGGCCAGGAACACGATGAGGTCGGCGACCTCCTGCGGGCGGGCGACGCGTCCGAGCGGCACCTGCGAGAGCCACTGCTCCCGGGCGGCGGCCACCGACACGCCGAGCAGCCGAGCTTCCGTCTCGAAGACGCTGTGGATGCGGCGCGTGTCGACCGGGCCGGGGTTGACCCCGACGACGCGCACGCCGTGCCGCGCTTCCTCCTGAGCGAGCCCGACGGTGAAGTTGATGAGCCCAGCATTGGTCACGCCCGCCGGCAGGGCGCGGGCTTCAGGCTGCTTACCGCGATGGCCGATCACGTTGACGATGACCCCGCCACCGACCCGGAGGAACGGAAGCGCCTGCCGGCAGCATCGAATTTCGCCCAGCAGTTTCGAGTCGAGACTCTGATACCAATCGTCCTCGCTCAGGTCGAGGAAGTGCCCGCCCTTCGCCGCCCCGACGGAATTGACCAGGATGTCGATCCCTCCCATCGCTGTCCTCGCCTCTTGAATCATGCGGGCGACGTCCGCGGCGACCGTACAGTCGCCCTGGATCGCGAGTGGCGGGCGGCCAGTGTGCTCTGCGACCTCGGCGACGGCATCGTCAAGCCCGGCGCGCTCGCGCGCGGCGATCGCCACGCTGGCGCCCTCGCGAACGAGCCCGAGCGCCGTCGCCCGGCCAATGCCTCGACTGCCGCCGGTGATGAGCGCTCGCTTTCCCTCTAGCCCAAGGTCCATGTCGTGCTCGATCGCCCGCCGCGCGGTCAGCCGCGCCGCCGGACCGGGCCGTAGCGTGTCAGCGCCACCATCACCGGAATCGCGGCAGCACCTGATGGGCGAACAGCCTCATCGAGCGGCTCACACGCTCCTGGGGCATCCCGCCGAAGTTCATCCAGCACAGAATGTAGTTCACGCCCGCCGCGCGGTGGAGCTGCTCGATCTTGGTCGCGCAGGTATCGGGGCTGCCGAAGATCATCTGCCCTCGCTCGTGGGCGCCGATCGGGCGAAAGAGCGCCGTCGATTTCATGTAGTACTCGACCGCCGCCTCGCCATCCTGCTGGGCCACCTGATCCGTCTCGCCCACGAAGACGTGGCGGATACACGGCAAGTCGAACGGGATGTTCGCCTTGCCCTGCTCGGCCATGGCCGCCTGGAACATATCGTGGGTGGCGCGTAACTCGGACGGCGGCGCCCAGGCGGACAGGAGCTGATACCGGTTCTTGACGGTGAACTCGATGATCTCCTTGGTGCCGAGCCGGCTGGCGATCCAGACCGGCGGATGCGGCCGCTGGTACGGCTTGGGGATGAGCGAAAGCCGGGGAATCTGATAGAAACGCCCCGCGTAAGAGAACTCCTCGTTCGTCCATGCCCCGATGATGACCTCCAGCGCTTCCTTGAACCGCTCGTTCTTCTCCTCGATCGGGATCCCCAGCCCCTCGAACTCGTACTTCCGGTACCCGAACCCCACCCCGAACTCGAGCCGCCCCAGGCTCAAGAGGTCCGCGAGGGCGGCGTCCTCGGCCGTGCGCAGCGGATGCTCGAGGGCCAGCACCTTCACGGCGGTGCCGATCCGCACGCGGCGGGTGATCTGCGAGACGGCGCAGGCCAGCGCGAAGGGCGAGGCGCTGATGCCATATTCCCCGAGGACGTCAGGGACGTAGGGGACCGACGAGAAGTGGTGCTCGGTGAGCCAGACGGCGTCGAATCCGAGCTCGTCGGCCAGCCGCATCTGGTCCAGATGTTCCGCGATCACCTGCGGTTCCGACTTCGAGAACGGTCGCTCCATGAGGTGAAAGGTCCCGAACTTCATGCGCATGCGTGGGTCCTCCGATGTTGCTGTCGGGTCTGCGCCCCCGCCCTCATGACAGACGCACGGGCGGATCACCGAGTCGCTTCCAGAGCTCGGGTTCGTGGCCGGGAATGATCGTGGCCCCGCGCTCGCCGAGCTCGCGGAGCCGTCCGAGGCTCGTCACCGTCTCCGCGCGATCCCACACGTTGCCGGACAGGAGCCCATGGTCGACGGTGTCGTAGGTATAGGCGGCGTCGGCGCACAGGACGACGCGGCGGCCACTCGCCAGGTCGACCACCAACGACTGGTGGCCGGGCGTATGTCCCTGGGTGGGAAACAGGCGGACGCCTGGCGCCACGTCCTCGGCGCCGTCGACCGGCTCGTAGGTGACGGGCACATCCCAGTGATTGGTCATGTACCCGCCCTGGACCGGGCCCGAGGGCGCCCGCGCGAAGTCGAGCTCCGTGCGCTGGACCAGGACGGGGCAGTGCCGGAAGAGCCGGTTACCGCCACAATGGTCCCAGTGCAGATGCGAGTTGATGGCGAGCCGGACCTCCTCCAGCCGGACGCCCAGCTGGGTCAGCCGGCAGCGGACGTCGTCCTCGGGCACGAGCCGCGGCTGGACTGTCCGGGCGCGTGGGCCCCAGGTCTGCTCGGGGTCCCGGAGCCCGTCGCAGTTCATCCCGGTGTCGAAGAGCACCCAGCCGTCCGCGGTGTCCACCAGCCCGATCGGGATCGGTGCCAGGACACGCTCGTCTGTGGCCTCCCCGGTGAGCAAGCTTCGCTCGAGATTGAACCAGCCGCCATTCATAAGGTAGAGGGCCCGCGCCGTCCGGGTCATGGCCGCCGGTCGACTCTCAATGGGCTCGCTCCGAGCGACGGGGCCACGGCTCCGCGACGTCCTGCAGCGCCCCCGACCCTGCCGAGCATGGTCAGGCCGCCTGGTGAGTGAAGCGGCCGAGCGCGCGGCGGATGACGAGATCGGCGCCGCGATCGAGCACGGCCCCGAGGACACCGAGCGCCAGAATGCCAACCACCATCCGGTCGGTCTCGAACATCGTCTGAGAGTCCATGATCATTCGGCCGAGGCCGCCTCGCGCGCCGATGAGCTCGGCCGAGACGACGGCCATGAACGCGAGGTTCAGGCCAACCCTGAGGCCGCTCAGAATGAACGGAAGCGCCGAGGGAAGAACGACCTTGACGAGCACGGTCAGCCCGCCCGCCCCCAGGGCCTGCGCCGCTCTGATCCGGATCCGCGGCGTCTCGCGCACGCCGGCGGCCGCGCTCAGGGCGAGCACGATCCCCACGAGGTAGACAATGATCGCGTACTTGGAGGCCTCGCCGATACCGAAGACGATGATGCTGAACGGGACCAGGGCGATCGGCGGGATCGAGCGCACGAAGCCGAGCGAGGGACCGAGCAGGGTCTCCAGCCCGGGAAGGCGGCCCATCACGAGGCCGAGCGCGGTCCCGAGAGCGGCGCCGGTCACGTAGCCGACGAGGATGCGACCGAGACTCGTCGCCATGTCTCGCGGCAGCTCGCCGCCGAGCGTCAGCTCCGCGGCCCGGCCGAGGACCACGACCGGCGAGGGCAGCAGGCTCGAATTTTGGACCCACCACTGGCTCAGCGCCTGCCAGACCAAGATGAGGAGAACAGCGAAGACGGTTTGGCGGGCCGGCCCCGGCGGCAGCCGGCGCCAGACCGGCCGAGGCCGAGGAACCTGCACGGCCACAGGGGGCGCGGCCGGGGAGAGTGCCGGCGTCATCAGCCCGTCCGCTTTTCGACGGCGAACCGCGGTAGCGCCACCGTCACGAGCCACCGGAAGAGCGCATCGAAGCCGAGGCCCATCGCGCCAGGCACGAGAATCCCGACGAACATCTTGCTCGTCAGGGCGTAGTACCGCGATTGCACGATGAGGTAGCCGATCCCCGAGCTCGCCCCGATCATCTCCGCCGCCACGACGACCATGAAGCAGAAGCCGAGACTGATGCGGAGACCATTCAGGATGAACGGCAGCGCGGCAGGCAGGATGACGCGCACGTAGACGTCGGCCCGGCGGGCTCCCAGGGACTCGGCCGCGCGCAGACGGATCGGAGCGATCGCGCGGACCCCGCTCACTGTGCTCGGCACCATCAGCACCGTGGCGAGGTAGATGATGAGGAACAGCCGGGCGGGCTCGTCAATGCCGAACCAGACCATCGCGAGCGGGATCAGGGCGATGGGCGGCACGGTCGAGCACACCGCGAGAAGGGGACGGAGCGCGTCCCAGACTAGCGAACTCGACGCCGCCCCGAGGCCAAGCGCGATGCCGAGACCCGAGCCGAGGACAAAGCCGACGAAGATCCGCCTGAGGCTGATCGCGATGTGCAGGCCGAGCTCCCCGGTGCCGAGCATTCCAAGGGCGGTGCCCGCCACGATCGAAGGGGGTGGCACCAAGTTTCCGTTCAGGACCGTGCGGCTGAGAAGCTCCCACGCGAGGAGGGGCAGCAACACTGCGCCGACCGCACCGAGCCAGTGTCGTCCGCGCCCTTCACCCGTCGCGCCCGTCACCCGAGGCATCACTTCACCAGGGCCGGATCCACCTGGCGCAGGTACTGCGAACCGAGCACCTTCGCCCAGTCGATGGGCTTCTTGATAAGCCCGGCCTTCAGCATGAACTCCTCCATCTCCTTCATCGAGGCGCGATACTCCTGGGTCTCCGTCATGTCGTAAGTGAGCAGCGCCATGAGCTGCCTGGTCGTCTTGAGGTCGCTCTTGGTGTACTCGGTCACCACCGTCGCCCGCTCATCGAGGGGCGCCCGGTTGAGCCACTGGACGGCGTCGCGCAGGGCCTTGAGGAAGGCGACGGCCTCGGCCGGATGCTCCTCGACGTACTTCCGCCGTGCCGAGATCGGGCACCAGAGGGTGTAGTAGCCCTTGGACGTGAGCAGCGTCCGCACCTTGCCGCCCGAGGCCTCCTCAGCCCGCCAGCCGAACGGCTGCCACCACGAGGCGACGTCGATGTCACCACGGACCACGGCCGGCAGCATGTCGGCGGGGCCCAAGTTCACGACGTCCACGTCCTTCGGACCCAACCCAACGTCCTTGAGGGCGCGGAACGTGAAGAACTCGGAGGTGCTGCGCAGCGGGATCCCGATCTTCCGGCCCTTCAGGTCCTTGAGGCTCTGGACCCCCTCGCGCGCCGAGATCATGATCGAGTCCGCGTCGTGCTCGATCGGCGCCAGCACGATCGCGTCCTCGACCTGCAGGAGACTGATGGTTGGGAAGTCGCAGCCCGACAGGAAGTCTGCGCGCCCGCCCCGGAAGGCCGCGACCGCGGCCCCGCCGCTCTCGAAGAGGCGCACGGTCACGTTGAGACCGTGCTGCTTGAAGAACCCCTTCGCGTCCGCGATGAAGAGCGGGGCGAAATGGGGGAAGGGCCCGGAGAAGGCCGTGACGGCCTGATCGGCCGCCTGGGCCGCGCCCGCCCCGGCCAGGACCGTGATCAGGGCACCGATGACCAGCCCTCGTCGTCCTCGCCTGTGCGTCACGGGCTCCCCCCTCGCTCGGCTCCGGCCGCTCCCGGATCACCCGCTCGCTCGCCATCACCGCCGTCCTTGGCTCGCTGCACCTCCGTCTCGAGAACCCTCTCGATCTCGTCGTAGAGCCGCATGAAGTCCGGATCGGACGGGCTCCTCGGCGCAATGGGCGGCGCGGTGAAGACGCCCCGCACGATGCCGTGGGCACCCAGCAGGATCACGCGCGTCCCCAGCAGCAGCGCCTCGATCAAATCGTGGGTGATGAAGACGATAGTCTTGCGCGTCTTCGCCCACAGCCGCGCGAGCTCCTCCTGCAGATCGCGTCGTGTGATCGCGTCCAAGGCTGCGAACGGCTCATCCATGAGCAGGATGGCCGGATCGTTGGCGAGGGCGCGGGCCAGCTGGACCCGCTGCTTCATGCCTCCCGAGAGCTGGTAGGGGAACTTGTCGGCGTGGCGCTCGAGGCCGACGAGGGCGAGGTGGGCCGTAGCCCGCTCCCGGCACGTCCGGCGGGAGAGCCCCTGCCGGCGCAGCCCGAACTCGACATTCTCGAGGGCGGTGAGCCAGGGGAAGAGCGCGTTGGCGACATCCTGAAAGATCACCGCCCGGTCCCGGCCCGCTCGGGTGATCGGGACGTCATCCAGCGCGATGAGGCCCTGGGTCGGCGCGTCGAAGCCCGCGAGGAGGTTCAGGAGAGTCGTCTTTCCGGAGCCGCTCGGGCCCACGATGCACGTGAAGCTCCCGACCTCGAAGCTGAGCGTGACGTCGCGGAGAACCCACGGCGCGGGCGGGCCGGGCGGGCCGAAGTGCTTCCACACCGAGACCATGCGAAGTTCGCGCCACGGTGACGCGGCGGGGCCGTCGGCCGCGACGGCCCGCGGTCGTCCGCGATCCTCCGAGTTTTCGACCGCGCCCGTCACGCGGGCACTCATGGCAGGACGCGACTCGCCGGAGCGCCCGGCCCCGGCCCGGTCACTCGTCTCGGCCACGTCCAGCTCCCGTCCCCGCGCAGCGCTACTCGGCATCACACGCAGTAACGGCAGCGGGTCTTCTTGAAGATGGACTCCTCCTCGTCGGGCACGGACATGGCGAAATTCACCAGTATGCGCACCGCTTTGCCCATGTCGGGGATGGCGTAGCGAGCCATCATCGTCTCGAGGTACCGGAGCTGGAGCGGCTCGAGGTCGACGCGACGCTCGATCCGGCTGGACTCGTCCGGAGAAGCCACCAGTGGATCCTCACGCGAGCCGGGTGAAGAGCTGCTTGGCGTTCAGGCCGAGGACCTTCGCCTTCTGGGCATCCGTCAGGGTCGGGCGCTCCGTGATCATCCTCACCGTGTCCGGAAACTTCGCGTCCCAGTGCGGGTAGTCGGAGGCGTAGATCAGCCGGTCCTCGCCCACGACCTTCATGAAGTGGTCCACGCTCGACTCGTCCGGGTCACAGGCGAAGAAGCACTGCGGACCCATCATGTGCTCTCGGGGCGATTTCTTGCAGAGCGGCACGTGGTGACGGAGCTTCTCGAATCGCTCGTCCAGGCGCTCCATGAACCACGGCACCCAGCCGCACCCCGACTCGAGGAACCCGAACCGGACCTCGGGAAAACGGTCGAGCACACCGCCGCCGATCAAGGAGGCCACCGCGCGCTGCTGTTCGAGCGGGTGCTGCATGCTGTGCAGCAGGAAGAGATTCTCACTGAGCTCATGGGTGCCCAGGGGATAAGGCGGCCGCGCCGTCCCGGCATGCACCAGGATCGGCAGTCCCTGCGCCTGGGCCTCCGCCCACAAGGGATAGAAGGCCGGGTGGTCCAGGTTCCGGTCGTCCATGTGGCCCGACACGCAAATGCCCACGACCCACGGCTCCTCGGCGCAGCGCCGGATCTCCCTCACTGCGAGCGTCATGTCGCGCATGGTGGTCATCAGGACCCCCTTGAGCCGCGCGGGGTAGGGGGCGCAGTGATCGGCCATCCAGCGGTTGTAGGCGGTCAGCATCGCCGCCTCCAGCTCCACGTCCTCCAGACAGCAGAGGCTCGTGGCGAGCGACGGGAAGCACACGGCGACGTCGACGCCCTCCTTGTCCATGTCCTTGATCCGCACGTGGGGATCGTAGGCCCCGCCCGGCAACGTCCCGGAGTTCTCCATGGGTCGGGGGACCTCTTCGGTCGCGTCGGGCATGCCGAGCGGCCGCCCGACGTTCAGCATCTTGTAGGGCCGGGCCGTCGGCACGCGGCCGCGCCACTTGGGATCCACGTACTCCGGGTAAATGGTCAGAGGTTCGATCACGTGCCCATCCGCATCGATAACGTGAAACGCTTTCATCGCTCTTTCGCTCCTCCGTGTCCGAGCTTCGTGGAAATCTCCTCACCCGCTTTGAGCACATGCCGCCTCAAGGCTTCCAGGTTGTCGCCCTGAAACCGCGCCACCGGTCCGGAGATGCTGATGGCGGCGACGCATTCCCCCCGAGCGTTGAAGATTGGTGCCGCGACGGCCGCGATGCCCGTCCGTCGCTCTCCCAGGTTGATGGCGAGCCCCGTCCGGCGAATCTCCGCGAGGCGCCGCCGGAGCTGGCCCTCTCGCGTCACGGTGAGCGGCGTCAGACGCTTCATTCCCGCGCGGACCACGCGCGCGATCAGCTCCGGCTCCCGAAAGGCGAGCATGGCCTTGCCGGAGGCCGTCGCGTAGACCGGCGCGCGCGATCCCGGCTCCGCGTAGACGCGGAGCGGCTCCGAGCCATCCACCAGGTCGAGGTAGAGACTGTCGGTCCCCCGCAGGACGGCGAGGGCCGCCGTCTCCCCCGTCACCGTCACGAGCCACTTGAGGACGGGCCGCGCGACCTCGAGGAACCGGCGGCCCATGCGGTTCTGGGCCCGCGTGCCCAGCTCCCAGAGTCTGAGCCCGATGCGGTACCGCTTGCTCTCGGGGTCTCGCCAGACGTAGTCGCCCGCAACCAGGGTTCGGAGAATCCGGAAGACCACCGTCGGGGACTCATGGAACCGATCGGCGATCTCCGTCAGCGTCAGATCGTCGGCCGCCTCGGCGAGCCCCTCGAGGAGCGCCAAGCCCTTCCGCAGCGTGCGGAGCGTGTACTTCGGGTCGGTCGTCATTTTTCTCTTTGCGAAAGTTGACTCACGGATAGTGAAATAGGGGCAACATAGACCCAATGGTGAGGGCTGTCAAGAACTCGGCGCCCGCTCACCGCGGACCCGCCGGGCGGCGGCGGCTAGCCCCCATAGCTGACCGCCTCGGGCTTCACGCGTTTGAGGGGCGCCGTCTCGAGCAGGGTCTTGCCGAAATCAACCCGTTCCTTGATGAGCTTCTCGGCCAGCAGCAGATCCGCCACCGCCTGGATGTCCTTCACGCGCTGATCGTTGATCAGCAGTTCGTACTTGACCGCGCTCACCTGCTTGTCCATGTCGGGCGCACTCTGCTTGAACTCCGTCGCCAGGATCCTGGCGGCCTCGGCCCGGCTGGTGTTCATGAAGGTGACCGACCGCTCCAGCACCCGCAGCAGGGCCTCGACCGTTCGAGGATTCTTGTCGAGGAAGGTCGAGGCCACGTAGAAAACGCCGTACGACGTCTCGATCTTGCGGGGGCCTTCGGCTCCGACCACGAACGAGGTGTTGTTGTAGTGGAGATAATGGAGGCCTTTGTCTCGGTCGGCCTCGAGCGCCCGATTGAAGAACGGCTGCCAGCTCGCATACGCGTCGATGCTCCCGGTGACCAGCGCCGTGACCCCTTCGGCCGGCGGCATGTTCAGGATTTTGACCTTGGCGATATCGCAGCCAAACACCTTGCAGAAGTTTCTCGTGTACCACTCCGCCGAGCTTCCCTTCTGCAAGCCGACGGCCTTGCCTTCGAGATCCTTCGCCGTCCTGACTCGGCCACTGGCCAGCATGCCGTGGACACCCGTAATGTCTGAATAGACCGCGACGAGCTTGAGCCGGACGCCCGCGGCGGCCTGGGTGAGCATGGCCTGCTCGGAGGAGTTATTCCCCTGCAGGTCGCCCGATACGAAGGCCGGGAAGCTCGCGGGGCCGGAAGGAAAGATCTTCACCTCGCCCCGGCTGAGCCCTTCCGCCGCAAAGAACCCTTTCTCGCGAGCGATGACCCACGGCCCGCCGATCTGCGGATCGGCCGTCACCCCGACGGTCGCCGCCGTGACCTCCGGCCCGGCCGCCGTCTGCGAGGAAACGCCTACGGGCTGCACCGCCAGGAGCGCCAGCGCGCCGAACACCACGAGCGACCGGAACCACACCCGGGACCGGGTATCCATGGATTGCCCTCCCTTCAGGCGACTTCGATAGTCCGCGTGACCTTCGGTCAAGGCTCTCATTCCTGCGCGGGCCGCCACCTTACGAGCCGGTGCTCGAGCCAGAGCAGGCTCCGATTGATGACGTACCCGACCATCCCCAGGGCGACGATGCCGACCATGATCCGGTCGGTGAAGAAGTGCTCGCGCGCGTCCATGATGAGCCAGCCGAGCCCGGCCGTGGATCCGAGCAGTTCGGCCGCCACGAGGACGAAGATCGCCATGCCGGCGCCTAGCCGCAACCCGGTGACCACGCTGGGCACCGAGGCCGGTAAGACCACGAGGCAAAAGATTTGCCGCTCGCTGGCGCCCAGCGCCCGGGCCGCCCGGATGAGCCCGTTGTCGACGGAGCGGACGCCGTGGACGGTGTTGACGAGGATGGGAAACAGGGCCCCGTAAAAGACCACGACCAGTTTCGACTCCTCGCCGATCCCGAACCACAACACCACTAGCGGAAGGACCGCGATCGGCGGAACCGGGCGCGCCAGCTCGATCCACGGCTCGATCAGCGCATGGGCGCGGGCCGACCGGCCCACCAGGACGCCGATCGGGACGCCGATCAGGGCTGCCAGCAGGAATCCGCCGAGAGCCCGCGCCACGCTGACCCCGATATGGATCGGTAGCGTTCCGTCGACGACCATCTCGACAATGGCCCGCACCACGACCTGGGGCGGCGGCATCAGCACCGGATTCGCCAGGCCGCTCGCGACCGCCGCCCACCAGAGCCCGACTCCGGTCAGGAGCGACAGGAGTGTCAGCTCGATGTAGGCCCGCCGGCGGCGGCGTTCGGCCGGTCTGGTGCGTCCTGCGTCGTACCCTGGGCGAACGACGGGCGTAGCCTCTACCTCCATCCCCTCCTCCCTCGACCTATTCATGCGCCTCCAGATTACGGCGGCCACCCTCCCGGGTCCCGGTGCCGACCTTCATCGCTTCGCGGCCCGGCCAGCTCGGTCCGCGACACGCACGTCCGATCACCGAAATGCCGGCATGACCTGCTCGGCGAGATCGCGGATCGTCTTGCCCGGATCCGGCGTGACGATCGTCAGCATGAGTCCACGGACACCCTCGGCCGCCACGGCGCACGCCTGGTCGATGCACTCCTGCGGCGTGCCGGCCAGGGCGAATCGTCGCGTCATGTAGTCGGTCAGACCGAGAGACTCGACCAGGTGCGCGTTGGGGCTGTCGGCGCCGGCCTGGTGTTCCTGGGCGCGATACTCGTCGGCCAGACGCCGCACGGCCGGCACCAGGTCCCACGGCACACCCGCCCGCTCCAGGCCACGTCCGAATGAGAAGTGACCGGTGGCCGCCGCGGCGGCCCGGAGGGGCGCGATGGCGGACTCGCGCGTGTCGGCCACGTTGGCGGGCCCGAACACCCACAGCTCGATGTCCTTCGGATCCCGCCCCGCGGCGCGCGCCCCTTCGTGGACGTAGCCGACACTCGCGCGGATCGATTCAGGAAGAAAGCCGCTACCCATGATCGCGACGTCGGCGATCTCGCCGGCCAGACGGAGGGCTTTCGGGCCGGCGGCGGCGAGCCAGATGGGGATCTCGCGCCTGGCCCAGGTCAACCGGATCGTCTTGCCCCGGTAGGTCGCCTCGCTGTGCCGCAAGAGCGCGCGGATCGCCAGGACGTACTCCCGCAAGGCCACACTGCTGGCGGGCCGCTCGCCGATGTTGAGCACGGCACTGTCGCCCGCCCCGAGCCCGAGGATGGCGCGGCCGCCCGACAGCTCGTCGATCGTGGCGATCGCGCCGGCGGTGACCGTCGGGTGGCGGGTGATCGGATTGGTGACCCCGGGGCCGATCCTGACGCGCGACGTGTTGAGGGCAACCAGGGTTAGGGCCACGTAGAGGTCGCGGAACAGGCACTGCGAGTCCGCGATCCTGACGAGGTCGTAGCCCAGATCGTCGGCCAGCCTCGCGTGTTCGGCCGTCGCGCGCACGTCGCTCGACAGAAGTCCGATCCCGAACTGAAGTTTCATCGGGCAGGCCCCGACCCGTGGGGTCGGGTGCTCCTCCCTCGCGCTCCGCCCGGCCGGCTCTCGGCCCTCATCGGCGCGCTTCCTGCCGTAGCTGCGGGGCAAGCAGCGTGCGGATCTCGCGCACGTACTCCGTGACGTCGGGGGCGGTCCGGTCGCGTGGATGGGTGAGCGGGACAGAGATGTCGGCGAGAATGCGCCCGGGCCGAGCCGACATGACGATGATGCGATCGGCCAGGAACACGGCCTCCAGCACCGAGTGGGTCACGAAGATGACGAGCTTCGGCTCCTGCGCCGTCAGCGTCAGGAGTTCGTCTTGCATCGTCTCCCGCGTCATCGCGTCTAGCGCGCCAAAGGGCTCGTCCAGGAGGAGGATGCTCGGCTGATTCGCGAGGGCGCGCGCGATGGCGACGCGCTGCTTCATGCCGCCCGAGAGCTCGTGAGGATAGCGATGCCTGAACTCGCTTAAGCCGACCATGGCGAGGTACTTGTCGGCGATCACTTCACGTTGGGCCCTGGACCGGCCCAGCACGCGGGGCCCGAACTGCACGTTCTGTTGCACGGTCAGCCAGGGGAAGAGGGCGTAGTCCTGGAACACGACGCCACGATCCGACCTGGGACAGGTGATCACCTGCCCGTCGACACGTAACTCCCCCTCGGTCGGCTCGAGGAAGCCCGCGATGAGATTCAACAAGGTGGTCTTGCCACACCCGCTGGGCCCGAGCAGGCAGATGAACGCGTTCGGGCCAGCCTCGAGCGAAACGTCGTGCAGCGCCACCACGGCCTGGTCCCCCTCGGGCGCCCCGAACATCTTCGTGGCATGCCGCACGCACAGTTTAGGTGCGAGGGACGAAGGATACCCCGGCGCCATGGAAGCGCTCATCAGGGGGACGTGGCCACCCGAGTGACGTCCCAGTGCCTAAGGGCCCGGTCATCGAGCTCGGCCCCGAGCCCCGGCATCATGGGCACGGCGACGCTGCCTGTCTCCATGACCACGGGCTGCCCCACGACATCCCCGGTGAGTTTGGTCGGGCCGACGCACTCGCAGCCGTCGATGACGTTGCTCCCCACCGCCGCCACGTGCAACTCGGCCAGAGTATTGAGGGCCAGGCCGAAGCCGTGACCGATGACACAGCTGATCCCCGCCGCGGCCGCCATATCCAGGGCTTGCAGGCACCGCAGGAGACCGCCCTGCTTCATGACCTTCACCTTTACGATGTCCGCCGCCTCGAGGCGAATGACGGCGAGCAACGTCTCCGGGCCCTCGATGGCCTCGTCCGCCATGAGCGGAATATCGATCGCCCGCCGGACGCGCGCGAGACCGGCGAGGTCATTCCGGGGCACGGGCTGCTCCAGCAGCGCGATCCTATAGGGAGCAATGGCGCGGGCCAGCCGGATCGCGGCCTCCACATCGTAGCCCTCGTTGCCGTCGACCCGCACCTCCATGTCCGGAACGGCGGCGCGCACGGCGGCCACACGATCGCGATCGGCTTCAACGCCGCCTCCGACCTTGACCTTGGTGGACCGATACCCGCGCCTCCAGAATTCCCGGGCGGTCGCGGCCGCTGTCTCAGGATCCTCGATGCCGATCCAGCCGTTGAGCCGAATCGTTTCCCGCACGGGTCCGCCGAGGAGTCGGTGGGCTGGGACCCCGAGCGCTTTACCGCTCAGGTCGATCAGCGCCATCTCGACCGCCGCCTGCGCATAGAAGGCGCCCGGGGCTACCGCGTCCATGCGCAGAAGCGCACTGCGCACGTTGAACGGATCCTGCCCCTTCAAGGCCGGCTCGAGCTGCTCCCGGATCACCGCCTGAATCGCCTCGGCCGTGGCCTCGCTGTACCCGGGAGAAGGATCCACATTGCCCGCCCCGACGAGTCCCTCATCGGGGCGGGCAATGTGGATCCTACTGCGCTGGACCGACTTGACCGCGTGGGCGTTCCGGAAGGCCCCGCGCAGAGGAATCGCCACCAGCCAGGTATCGATGCCCGTGATTTTCACGCAGGCCTCCGCCGCAGGGCCTCTTCGACCAGGTAGGGAATCTCGGTGAATCGCTCGGCCACCAGGGCGCCGGCTTCGCGCAGGAGCCGCTTCTTCCGGCTCGGCGACCCGATGCCCCGGGCGATGAGCCCTCCCGTGTGGCCGAAACTCATCCCGCGGGGTAACCCTTCCAGGGCCTCGCCCGCGATGAAGACCACGATGGGCTTGGTGATCTTGCGCGATCCGATCAGCTCCGCCGCCGCTTCTTCGTGTCCCGTCCCCGGCTCCCCGAAGAGCACCACCGTTCGGGTCTGGGGATCCGACTCGTAGAGGGGGAGCAGGTCGGCAAACGTGGTGCCGATGAGCAGGTCTCCTCCAATCGACACGTAGGTACTCTGGCCGATGCCCTGATGAGTGAGCGCGCTGCCGATCTCGCCGCCCATCCCACCGCTGCGCGAGATGATCCCGACCGGGCCCGGCATGTAGATGCGATCCGGAAACTGCCCGCCCGTCCCTCCGAGCTTGGCCTTGCCGGGACTGATCATCCCCTGGGCATTGGGGCCGATGATCCTTACTCCGCGCACCCGGGCCCTTCCGAGGATTTGCGCCGTGTCGTGATGCGGGACGCCCTCGGCGAGCAGCAGCACGAGCGGGACTTCACTCTCAATGGCCTCGAGCGCCGCGTCCCTGGCGCCCCGCGCGGGAATGAAGAGGACCGCGATGTCGACGGGGTGCTGCCGGACGGCCGAGCGCACAGTATCGTAGACGGGCACCCCTTCCACCTCGAAGCCAGCCTTGCCGGGTGAGACGCCGGCCACGACACGCGTGCCGTACTTGAGCATGTACTTGAGATGGGTACGCGCCTGCTGACCGGTGATGCCCTGAATCAGAATCCGGCTGTGCTCGTCGAGGAGTATGCTCACGGCTTCCGCCTGGCCGCTCGACGCACGATGCGCTCCACTGCCGCCTCCAATGACACCTGCTCGTCACAGAAATCTACGCCCGGCACCTCGGCGCTGAGCGCCCGCGCGGTCTCGACCCCGGGGCCGGCGTACCGGAACACGACCGGGAACTCGTGGGCATTCACCCCGAGCTCTCGGAGAGCCCGGACGACACCGCGAACCTTGACGTCGATGGGAATGAAATTGCTGATATTCCCGCCCGCGATCAAGCCCCGGAGCCCCGGCCGGCCGAGGATGGCCTTGGTGGCCAGGTACATCTTTTCTTCCACCCTTCCCGGCGTGATATCGAAGGTAGTGGCCGGCGTTTCCCCCAGGCGAGCCAGATGGTCAAACACGACCAAGCCACTGCCACCCCCGGTGACCATGCAGGCGATGTGTCCCTCGGTGAACTCGTTGAAGCGAATCGCGGACGTTGGGTCGGTCGCGTCGATCTCGCCCAACCGGCGTTCCAGCGGGGTCAGGGGCCGCCAGCCATTGCTTCCGGCGGGATCGACGAGCCTCGCCCACTCCGGGTGCCGGAAATCGGCCTGGCTGTCGAGGGTGACCACGGCCGAGGGCACCACGACGGTTCCGGCAGCGTCCACCGCCAGCGGATTGACTTCCACGAGGAAGGCGTCGTGCGCCCGGAAGACCGTATAGAGGGCCGTGAGGACCTTCGCCACGTCGATGAGGCGCTGGCCCTTGAGGCCAGCGGCCTCGGCGATCTCGAGGGCGACAAATCCTGGCAATTCGACCGCGGGTTCGACCGCGCGGGTGACGAGTGCCTCCGGCCGATGGCTCACGAGCTCTTCAATGTCGACCCCGCCCGCGGCCGAGAAGAGGACGACCGGGCCTCCCACTTCGCTGTCAAACGTAAGCGCACAGAAATACTCCTCACGAATATCGAGACACTTCTGGACGAGAACCTCCTGAACCGGGAAGTGCCCGATGGTGGCGCCGAGGAGCTTCGCGGTCGCCGCGGCCGCCTCGGCGGGTGAGTCGACCCTGGTGACCGCGCCAGCCTTCTGGCGCCCGCCTGCGGGCACCAGCGCTTTGACCATGACGGGCCCCTGCAGAGTCCTGGCCACCGCGTCGGCGGCGTCCGGTGTCCGGGCCACGCGGAAGGGCGCCACCGGGACCCCGGCGGCCTCGAGGAGGCCGAGGCTCTGATGTTCGAGTAGCCGCGTCATCCGTGCGTTCCCTCGCTTCGCGCAGTCTCGCGCCGATCCTCACCGATCTCGTCGGGGCGGCGACGTCCCGATCGCGCCGCGTCGCTAAGCATTCCGGCTGAACTCCGTTTCGCCCCGGCCCAGAGACACTGACGACTCCAACCCTTCACCGCCGCTGGCGCACGTCGGCCTCGGCCACGCGCTCGAGGACGCGGATCACCGCTCGGCAATCTGAACCCCCGTGCCCCTCGGCGCGCGCCAATCCGTAGAGCTCTCGAGCCGCCGCCGCGACCGCCATCGGGATCTTGAGGTGACCACTGTGGCTCAGCGCCAGGCCGAGGTCCTTGTAGGCCAAGTCGAGCGCGAAGCCCGCCTGGAACCGGCCGTCGAGAATGTGCGGCATCTTGTCGCGGAAGGCGTAACTGTCGCCGGAGCTCTTGGTCACGATCTGAAAGAGGATCTCCGGATCGGCACCCGATTTCACCCCCATCACCATGGCTTCCGCGAGTGCCGCGACATTGACCATGGCCATCGTGTTGTTGACGAGCTTCGCCACCTGGCCGAGGCCCGACCGGCCGACGTAGAACAGATCGGTGCCTATGGATTTTAAGACGTCCTGGGAGGCCTCGAAGGCCGTGCGGGGGCCGCCCACCATGATCGAGAGGGTACCCTGTTCGGCTCCCCGCATGCCGCGACTCACCGGGGCATCGAGGAAGACGCCCCCGGCCGCCTCGACGATAGGCGCGATCTCCTGGACGACCCGTGGCCCCGAGCCCGATGAACCCGACCTGCTTCATCGCTTCTTCCCGCGAGGGTTCGCGGTCTTGCTGTTCGCCCCGGGATCGGAGGCGTCCCGGGGATCCGCAGTGACGTACCCGTCCAGTCGGTCGGCCTCGAGCGCGGCGGGGCTCCGCTCCTCGGGGCGGCCATAGCCACCCCCGCCGGCACTCTCGACCACGAGCACCTCGCCGGCCTTGAGCTCGGCGACGTCTTTGCCTCTGAGCGCCCGGCGGACGTGGCCGGCGGCCGCAAGGATTTGTACCCGGCCGGCTCGGCCCGCCTCCCCCCCGAAGAGTCCGTAGGGGCGAAAGCGGCATCGCTCGCCCATGATCGACGCAGTAGCGGGCTCGAGCACGCGGTAGGCCCGCCGCACCCCGAGACCGCCGCGAAACTTCCCCGCGCCGCCGCTATCCGGGATGACCCCATATTCGACGACGCGCACAGGATAGGCCTTCTCGACCACCTCGGCGGGCGTGTTCTTCGTGTTGCCGATGCGCGCGCGCGTGCCGTTGGTGCCGTCGCGATGGGGCCGCGCGCCGTAGCCGCCCGGCCCGATCTCGTAGAACGTGAACGGTGACGCGCGCCGGCGATCCCGCCCCGAGAGGATGCTGACGAACGCCGATCCGAAGCAGGCGGCCGTCACCTGCGAGGGGATCGCAGGGGCCAAGGCCAGCACGATGACGTCAATGACACGTTCCGACGTCTCGTGGTTTCCGGCGACGACCGGGGCGGGGTGGCGGGCGTTCAGGACCGTGCCCTCGGGCGCGATCACGCGAATCGGTCGATAGCACCCCTCGTTCGCGGGGATCGAGGGGTCCGTCAGGTTCCGGGTCGCACAGTAGGCGGCGGAGCAGGTGATGAAGTATGTCGTGTTGATCGGGCCGGCCGCCTGAGGGTCCGTCCCGGTGAAGTCATACGTGATCTCGCCGCCCGCGACCGTGACCTTGACGACGATACGGACTGCCCGACGGCCGACCCCGTCATCGTCCATGAAGTCCTCAGCCGAATAGACCCCATCCGGGATACTGCTGATGGCGTGCCGCATCCGCCGCTCGGAGTAATTGAAGGACTCTTCCATGGCCCCCAGCATCGTCTGCCGGCCGTAGGCCTCGACCAGGGCCCGGACCCGTCGATCCGCATACTGGGTCGCCGCGTATTGCGCCATGAGGTCGCCGAACCGCTGCTCGCGCCCGCGTACATTAGCCAGGATCAAGTCCACCACTTCGTGGCGAACCTTCCCGCCCTCGATGACCTTGACCGGGGGGATCTGGAGCCCCTCCTGATAGATTTCGGTCGCCCGCGCCGAGTAGCTGCCCGGGATCATGCCCCCCACGTCGGCCCAGTGGGCCAGGGTCTCGGCGACCGCGACGAGATGGCCGTCCACGAAAATCGGGGCGATGCCCTTCATATCGGGCAAATGATTCCCCCCGACGTCGAGAGCGTTCGTCAAGTAGAAGTCGCCGGGGTTCATCGTCGCGGGGTCGACGCGCCGGAGCAATTCCTTGACGGTGAAGGCCATGACACCCAGGTGGATGGGCATGTCGTCCCCCTGCGCCACCAGGCGGCCCTGCGAATCCGTGAGGGCGCACGAGAGATCACCCGCCTCCTGCAGAAGTGGGCTCCGCGCCGACCGGGTCAGGATCACCTTCATCTCGTCCGCCACCGCGTAGAGTGCGCTTCGGATGACTTCGAAGGTGATGGGATCCATCTCACACCTCCACGATCAAGAGCCCGGCCGAATCGAGCGCCGCCTTTTCGCCGGGCCCGAGGAAGGTCGACGTCCCGTCCTCCTCGATGAGCGCCGGCCCCGTCACCCCTTGCCGGGCCGCCAGAGCCGATCGGAGGTAGACGGGCATCTCGGTCCAGCCGCCGTCGAGGAACACGCGCCGTCGCTCGATTGGCGCAGCTACCTGGGGGGCCGGGGCGCAGTGCACGGGGATCGGCGGCGTCGACACCACCGCCGACAGACGGCAGTTCACGAGCTCGACCGTTTCCCCGGCGGTGTAGGCATAGAGGGCCTGGTGGCGCTCTTCAAATCGCCGGCGGAGCGATGTCGGATCATCTGTCCGCTCTACGGGCACGTTGATCTCGTAGTTTTGCCCCGCGTACCTGAGATCGGCGCTCCAGAGAAACGTGGCTCGCCGCCGCCCAAGCCCTTCGGCGTCGAGCTCCCGACCGGCTTGCGCCTCGAGGTCAGCGAACGCCTCGAGCCGCAGTTCTTCGACGCGGCCGATCACCGTCTGGACATAGTCGTGCCGTACGTCCGCGAGGAGGGCCCCCAGAGCGGAGAAGACGCTCGGCACCGGAGGCACGACGACGGCCGGAATGCCAAGCTCCCGGGCGAGCGCTGTCGCGTGAAGCGGGCCCGCACCGCCGAACGCCACCAGGCGGAATTCGCGCGGGTCCCAGCCTCGGCCGATCGACACCTTGCGGAGCGCCTGGGCCATGTGCTGGTTCGCGATGGCCACGATGCCGAGCGCCATCTCTTCGACGCTCTTCTTGAACTGGTGCGCGATGGGCGCGACCGCGGCGCGGGCCAGCGTCTCGTCGATCCGGATGCCCCCGGTCGCGAAGTGCGCCGGCCGGATACGACCCAGGGTGACGTTGGCGTCGGTCACGGTCGGCTCGGTGCCCCCGAGCCCGTAACAGGCCGGGCCGGGGGCGGCTCCCGCCGACTGCGGGCCGACCTGCAGGCCGCCTCCCGCGTCGATGCGGGCGAGAGACCCGCCGCCGGCGCCGATCGTATGCAGATCGACGGTCGGGGTCCGAATGGGAAGCCCTCCGAGGCGGAACTCGGTCGAGAGCCCCACCTGCCCCTCGTGGATCAGGGCGACGTCGGTACTGGTGCCTCCCATGTCGAAAGTGATCAAGTTCCGCAGCCCGTGCGGGCCTAGGACCGCCCGGGCGGCGGTCACGCCGGCGGCCGGACCCGAGAAGAGCGTCGTGACGGGCCGGCGCCGGACGGTGCCGGCCGTCGCCATGCCGCCGTTCGACTGGATGATGAAGAGGCGCCCGGGGAGCCCCGCCTCGCGCAGGCGCTGCTCCAACCGGTCGAGATACCGATGGACGAGCGGTGCGAGATAGGCGTTGGCGACGGTGGTGCTCGTGCGTTCGTACTCGCGGTACTCCCGGTTCACGTCCGCCGAGTAGGACACGTAGGGCACGGCGGCGCGCACGGCCTCGGCGAGCAATTGTTCGTGGGCCGGATTGGCGTAGGCGTGAAGCAGACAGATCGCCACGGCCTCGATCTTCTCCTCGCCCAGCCGGGCCCGGAGCGCGTCGACTGCCACCGTGTCGAGCGGCGTCTCGATCCCCCCATCCGGTCCGACCCGCTCGGTGATCTCCATTCGCCAGCGTCGGGGGACGAGGGGTGCCGGGCGGCCATCGTCCTGAATGTCATAGATCCGGGGCTTGTCCGCGCGGCCAATCTCGAGAACGTCCCGGAATCCTCGCGTGGTGATCAGGGCGGTCCGGGCCCCCTTGCGCTCGAGGAGAGCGTTTGTCGCCATCGTCGTGCCGTGGATGAGCACGGCGACATCCGTCCCCGCGTGGCCGGTCCGGGCGAGCAGCGCCTGGGTGGCCGTCACGACGCCTTCGGACTGGTCGTGCGCCGTCGTGAGGACCTTGGTCGACTCGAGCCGTCCCGTGGCGGGATCGAGCAGGACCACGTCCGTGAACGTGCCGCCGACATCGATCCCGATCTGTAACTGTCCGGTCATCGCGGGTCTCCTGACATTCGGCAGGCCTGGCCCGGGCCGTCCGTGACCGCCGGCGGGCCGGCGGAGGTCGGCTTCGCATCGCGCGTGTGACCGAGGGCCGCCGGGTCGACGCCGCCCGGTCTCGGGCCCCGGTTCGACCGGATTCGTAGAAGTCCGCGCCGGAGGGTCATATCCTCGTCGCCCCTACGGTTTGATGTTCGGGAGCAGGAGGCGGGGCAGGATCGTGGTCACCGTCGGGAACATTATGAGGATCAGGAGCCCGGCGCAGAGCACGCCGAGAAACGGCAGCAAGTATCTCAGCACATCGGTCATCTTCACCTTGGCGATGGCGCAGACCAGGATGAGTCCGATCCCGACGGGAGGCACGAACATGCCGAGCCCGGTGGCGGCGGTCATCAGCACGCCGTAGTGGAGGCGACTGATCCCGAGCTTGTCGATCGCGGGCAAGAAGATCGGCACGAACACGATCATGACCGGCAGCGGCTCGATGACCGAGGCCAGGACGATAAACAACGCCATGCTCACCGTCAGGAACACCCAGGGTGACGCGCTGAGCCCGGCCAGGAGCCCGAGGGTCGCTTGTGGGACCCGCTGGGTCGAGAGGAGAAACGAAAAGATATTGGCCACGCTCAAGATGAACAGGACCATGGCGGACTGGGCCGCCGCGTCCACCACGATGGTCCAGAGACCCCGGAGGCTGATCTCGCGATAGATCAGAACCGTCACGATGAAGGCGTAGACGACCGCGACGGCCCCCGCTTCGGTCGGCGTCATGGCGCCTCCCAGGATGCCTCCGAAGATCAGGAGGAACATCCCGAGGGCCAGGCCCGACTGGAGACCCGTCCGGGCGATCTCTCGCAGGGACAACCGCCGGTCTTCTTTCGGAAAGTGATATTTCCTCGCCTGATAGTTGATCAGCACGAACAGCGCCAGAGCCAACACCAGGGCGGGCAGGAACCCGCCCACGAAGAGGGCCGCCACCGACACGTTCATGAGGGCGCCCAAGACGACCATGATGATGCAGGGTGGAATCAAGACCCCCATCGCCGACGAGGCGGCGACGACCGAGGCGGCGTATTCCGGTTTGTAGCCCGCCTGCTTCATAGCGGGTATATCCATCGAGGCGATGGCGGAGGCATCGGCCATCGTCGAGCCCGAGATCCCGGAGAAAAGCATTTCCGAGACCACCGCCGTCATGGGAAGGCCCCCGTGGAAGTGCCCGACCAGGGCCCGGGCGAAGCGCATGATGCGCAGCGAGATGCCCCCCACGTCCATCAAGGAGCCGGCAAAGATAAACAGAGGAATCGCTAGCAGCACGAACGAATCGACGCCCTCGAGCATCTTCGTCGGGATCAGGATCAGATCGGTCCGCCCGTCGGCCAGTAGCCCGGTGGTCACGGAGGCGCCCAGCATGAAGGCGATCGGGGTGCCGATCAGCGCGTACACGATCGCCACCGCGACCATCACGGCCACCGGGACGAAACCCCCCTCGCCGCCGAGCCGGCCGGGCCAGGCCCGCACCCCGCGGTGCACCGTGAAGCCGAGGATCAGCAGTCCCCCGACCGGAATGGCGAGATAGCTCCAGGACATCGGAAGATCGAGCATGATCCAGCGCTCGTGCTGGGTGTGCTCGACCATATCCCAGCCCTTGACGATCATGATCCCCGCGAAGACGAGCACGACCATGTCCGTGACCGCGCCCATCGCGCGCCTAGCCCGGCCCGTCGAGCGGTCGAAGAGGACCGTGAACCGCGAGTGCAGACCCTTCCGCGAGCAGACGGCCGCTCCGATGAACGTCAGCCAGATCAGGGCAAAGCGCGCCCCTTCCTCCGCCCACCCGATCGGCACGAAGAAGATGTACCGACAGACCGTCTGGAGGAACAGGAGCATTGTCACGGCGAGCAGCAGGCCCCCCGCCACGATTTCCGGGAGGTCGGCGGCCGCCCGCAGGCCGAGAGCCAGGGCGCTTCCGCGCCGGGTCTCTTTCAGCGGGTCGAGCCTAGACGAAGCCGTGAAGGGCCCTGCCATGGCGCGGCTCGCGCGGGGAGGCCGCCTCAGATCCCCTCCTGGAGCTTCTGGACGCGCTGAATGAAGTCCGGCGTGACCTTCGCCTTGAACTGGGTCCAGATCTGCGGCACCACGGCCTCGCGCCACTTTTTCATCTCGGCCGGCGTCGGGGCGTAGACCTTCACCCCCGAGCCGAGGATCTTCTCTCTGGCTTCCTGCGTGAAATCCGCATCGACCTTCGACTCCCAGGCCTCGGCGTCCCGTCCCGCCTGCGTCATGAGGTCTTGGAGATCCGTCGGCAGTTTGTTCCAGAAGTCGAGCCGGACAAGGAGGTTCTGGGTGCCGATCACGTACCCGATCTCGGCGACGTACTTGATGACCTCGTAATGCCGCGTCGAGTAGGCCCACGTGTACTGCACGCCTTCGCAATCGACGGTCCCCTGGCTCAGCCCCGTATACACTTCCGCCCAGTTCACGGGGGTGGGAATCGTCCCGAAGGCCTTGAAGATCGCGACCTCGACCGGGGAGGCCGTCGTCCGGCATTTGAGATCCTTCGCGTCGCCGGGGGCCCGGATCGGTCCCTTGGAGCTGAGCAAGTGGCGTGGCCCCCCATTGTCCAGGTGGGCGACGGCTCGCATGTTCGCCTTGGCGAGGACCTTGTTGATCTCGTCCCGAATCGCGGGCTCGTCGATGACCCGCCGGAGTCCCGCCGTGCCCTTGAACAGATATGGCAGGTTCATGAAGAACAGGCCGTCGGTGAAGGCGCCGAGATTGGCATCCGAGGCGGTCGACATTTCGACGGTGCCGGCCAGCATGTTGCGGACCGCGGTGACTTCGTTGCCGAGGGCCCCGGCGTAATAGACGTCCACCTTGACCTTGCCTTTGCTGCGCTCGTTCACCAGCTCGGCGAACTTGCCGTAGCCTCGCCCGGCCGAGAGTTGCTGCTCCGCGCCGGTCGCGATCTTGACCGCGATGGGCTCTTGCGCACGAGCGGGGCGCACATTCGGACCGCTGATGCCGCTGACCGCCAGGAGGGTCACCACTGCCAGTGCCGTCTTCACGCCATCCATTGTCATTCCCCGTTTGAGCAGTTCACGATCCGGACACTAGCGCACGGACGCGACCGAGCATCGCCTCCTCACCCCGCATGCGGAACCCGGCTGGCCGCGTCGTCGGGCACCCTCTCCCTTAGCGCGTCACGTCCTTGGCGAGCTCCCGAACGCTTTCACTCACGACCTCGACCAGCTGGTCGACCTCCTGGGCCGTGATGCACAAGGGGGGCGCCAGGCGCAGCACGTTGCCTCGCGCATAGACGATGACGCCGCGATCCCACGCCTTCCGATCGAGTTCGGCGACGCGCTTGGGATCGAGGGGCCGGCGCGACCCATCGGGCTCGACCAGATCGACACCGACGATCAGCCCGCGGCCGCGGACCTCCCCGACGATCGCACAGGACCCCACGGCGCTCTGGAGCCCTTCGAGCAGGCGGGCGCCCATTTTCTCGGCGTTCTCCACCAGGTGGTCCTGTTCCATAATGCGGAGATTGGCGAGCCCGGCCGCGCAGGCGACCGGATGCGCCGCATAAGTGTTGGGGTGGACGTTCTCCCCGGTCGCGTGCTCGTCGAACGCGTCGGCGATGTGCCGCCGGGCGATGCTGGCCGACAGCGGGATGTACCCCGACGTGATGCCCTTCGCCACCGACATGACGTCCGGCACGACGTCCTCGTGGTCACAGGCGAACCATCGCCCCGTCCGCCCAAACCCCGTGATGACCTCGTCGGCGATCATGAGCACGTCGAGCTCGTCGCACACCGCCCGCACGGCGCGGAGCCAGCCGATGGGCGGGATGATGAAGCCGGCCGAGGACAGGATCGGCTCGAGGAGCACCGCCGAGACGCTGTCCGGCCCCTCCTCGAGGATGGCCTGGCGCAGGTCCTCCGCGCGGCGCTGAATGAGCTCCTCGTGGCTCGCCGCCCCGTGGTCGCCGAACGGGTGCGGAGGCGCCACCTTCCGGAACCCGGAGACGTGCAGCGGCGTGTAGGCTTCCACCATGTGCGGGAGGCCGCAGACCGCGTAGGTCCCCATGGTCGCCCCGTGATAGCCGCCCTGCAAGGAAATGATCTTGTACTTGCCGGTGCGCCCTTTCGCGAGCCAGTAGTGTCGCGCGATTTGCATCGAGCGTTCGTTGGCCTCGGAGCCGCTGACCGCAAACATGGTGTACGTGAGATCGCCCGGCGTCAGGCTGGCCAGCTTGGCGGCCAGCTCCGCGGCCGGGCGGTTCGAGAACTGGCGGGTCGTCGGGTAATACGCCAGGCGCACCGTCTGCTCGGCGATCGCTTCGGCGATCTCCCGGCGCCCATGACCGAC
>Ga0207646_10000636_pt1 | contig 45698 bp, 41 predicted proteins | sample KBSK5502metaG_FD_184343 | JGI IMG/M metagenome (GOLD analysis project Ga0207646, IMG submission 184343) | Corn, switchgrass and miscanthus rhizosphere microbial communities from Kellogg Biological Station, Michigan, USA - KBS K5-50-2 metaG... | ecosystem: Host-associated > Plants > Roots >...
TGATGTTGCCCTGGTAGGCGCTGATGTCTATCCCTGGCAGTTGGGTTGTCGATAGGGTCGGCCTGAGCTTCGCCAACGAGAGCCGCGACGCGTGAGCGACGGTGACCGTCCCCATGGAGTCGGCGCCCGGATGGGTGATCCGCTCGGGGTGGACCGGGGTCGGGATGAATTTTGGCTTGGTCACCAGGACCCGCTGCCCCGACACCGTTACCGCCCAAACGGCTCCCGCGCGGGACCCGGTGCTGGCGGACTGGCCCGCCGTGTTGGTCGTGCCCGGTACCCACATCGCCAGCGCGGCGACGGCGGCGACGGCGGCGAGGGGACGTGGGCCATAGGGCATCGCGGGGCGGCGGGGCGATTTCACTACGAGTTCTCCTAGTACTTAGCTGCGGGGGGTTGTGCGGTGGTTGGCGATATTGTGCCGCACGTATATGCATTGACGCAGACTTGTCACGAAACTCTCAGGCAATGCGACTCAGCGTGCAGATCGCCGGCGAAAGGGAAGGGCCCGCCCAGCCCGGACGGGGGCCTCCGGCGTGACGCCTGTTGCTCCAGGGACCTGCGATAGCGAGAATGACAAGTGAGGAAAGCGGGGTAAACGGGAGCGTGGCAATAGCGGTCCTCTCCCGCTTGCTACGGTCCCGGCGGGTTGCCGGGCGCCCCGGGCGTCAGCCTGGGCGGCTCCGGCCGGGCGCGGTAAGGTTCGTGCGCGGGCGGCACCGTCGTTCAAAGAGGAGCGTGACATGAGCGTGTACAAGGTGATCGAGGTCATCGGGACAAGCGGCACGTCATGGGAGGAGGCGGCCGCGGAGGCGGTGAAAACCGCTGGTGAGACGATTCGCGACCTGCGGGTAGCTGAAGTCGTCAAGCAAGACATCCACCTCGACGAGGACGGCGGAATCACGTACCGGACCAAACTTCAGGTCTCCTTCAAGTACGAGCACGAGCACTGACCCGGGGTTACTCGCAGCCGCCGTGGCTGTCGCGCCGACTTGAGGGAGCCGCATGTACCCCCAGCAGCACGCGGCAGTCTCGGTCGGGGCGACCTTCACGGTGGCCTGGGCGGGCGGTGTCGGCCCGCCGTGGTCGGTCGTCGGGTGGACGGTCCTCGGCGGAACGCTCATCGACGTGATTGAACAAAGCTGCACAAGACGCTCAGCGAGATCGCCGACAATCTGTGTTGCCGCTCATCCAGCTGCTGGCGAAGCCCTGACGTAGCACACTGGATAGCCATGGTCAGCGAGAACGTCTCCAGGCTTGCGGTACTCATCGACGCGGACAACGCGCAGCCATCGATCATCGAGGGCCTGCTCGCGGAAGTCGCCAAGTACGGCACCGCGCACGTCAAGCGCGCCTACGGTGACTGGACCGGCACGAGCCTGAAGGGCTGGAAGGACCAGTTGCTCGCCCAGTCCATCCAGCCGATCCAGCAGTTCGCCTACACCAGGGGAAAGAACGCGACCGACGCGGCGATGGTCATCGACGCGATGGACCTGCTGTACTCGGGCCGCTTCGACGGGTTCTGCATCGTATCCAGCGACAGCGACTTCACCCGGCTGGCCGCGCGCATCCGTGAGTCGGGCCTGACCGTCTACGGCTTCGGCGAGCGGAAGACCCCCAAGCCGTTCGTGGCCGCGTGCGACAAGTTCATCTATATCGAGAACCTCACGTACCCCGAGACCACCGCCGCCAGCGTCGGTGCGGTTGCCAAACCGGTCCCGCGCGCGACCGCGGCGCAGCTCAAGGGGGACGCCGCCCTGGTGAACCTGCTGCGCAACGCCGTCGAGGCGGCCTCCGACGATGACGGATGGGCCGCGCTGGGGGCCGTGGGCCAGATCATGACCAACCAGCGCCCGGACTTCGACTCCCGCACCTACGGCTACGCCAAGCTCAGCGACCTGATCGAGGCGACCACGCTGTTCGAACTCGAGCGCCGCGGGTCCGGCGACGGCAAACCGGGCGCCATCTTCGCACACGACAAGCGCCGCCGCCGGTCACCCGCCCGCCCGGCCCGGACGCAATGACCTGCGCGAACGTGTGCTGTTAGCCGCGCTGGCGGCTCCGCACCTCGAATGCGATGACGATTTCAGAGATGCCGCGGAACAAGGCGAAGAACCCGACGAAGAGCAGCAGCAGCACGCCTTGTGCGGGGATCACCTGCTGGGAGGCCCAGAAGCCGAGCAGGAGTTCCAGGATGCCGGCCAGCATGCCGAGCCACCAGGAGCTGTTGATGTCCCTGGTCTCGATCGCGGTGATGATGTCGAGCGTGCCCTTGAAGACCAGCAGCAGCCCCAGCACGGAGGCGAGGGACCAGAAGGCGCCGAAGGGCGTGGCAAAGGACCAGATCGCGCCCACCGTGAACAGGACGGCCAGCAGGACGTGCGCCCACGCCCAACTGCGCTTGACCGCCGCGATCAGCAATTCGTTGAACGCGGACACCAGGAACAGGACACCTATGAGGACGCCCACGGTGGTGACCGAGGCGGTGCTGAACCGCAGCACCATCACCGAGATGATCAGCCACGCGATGCCGGTGAGCAGGAAGAGCCACCACGGCCCGGCCAGCCGCCACAGTGCTGCGCGGGCGCCGCGCAGGCGATTCCCGACGGCATCAGGATTGACGCTCATATGCCACTCCCTTCCACAAGGGCCGTGCCTGGCATGGCACTGGCAGCGGTTACGCCGCGATTACCCCACCTTTTACACCGGCTGACCGGAATATGCCAGCGTTGGCCGGCCAGGAACGTTTCCGGCAGCTAGCGCCCCGGTTATGCGCTTGGTCGTGGGGTGAGGTGGTAGCGGGAGATCAGCCCGGGCAGCCAGTCCGGCCGGCCGAGCACTGCCGCGGTCACGGCTCCCGGGACGACGGTGTGGCCGTTATGCCCGAAAATTGCCGTCAGGCCCCCTGTCTGTCTGACAGAGACCATGCCCTGTAACGTCTGGGTATTGCGGCGGGCTGGCGCTACTGGGCGCCCGGGGCTGTGGCCCGCCGGGTTAGGGCAACCCCGCGTTACGGAGGTCCGGGATGGTTGATGTCAAGCTCGGCAAGAAGGCAGCCCGTCACGACCCGCGGACGCTTGTCTACGCCAAGTACCGCACCGCAACCGAGCCCCCGCCGCCCGACGCGCACTGGGGCCGTGGGCTGCCATTCGCCATGCTCGGCAACGATCAGTACGGCGACTGTGTGGAGGCGGGTTACGCCCACCAGGTGCAGATCTGGGGGGACCGGTCCGGGCACCCGTTCGTTCCCACCGGCCAGGAGGCTCTCGACGCCTACGCGGCGATCACCGGGTTCAACCCGGCCGACCCGAACACCGACAAGGGCACCGACATGCTCACCGCGGTCGGTTACTGGAAGTCCACGGGCCTGGGCGGGCAGCAGATCACCGCGTACGCCGCGCTGAATCCACTGGACCAGACGCAGATGTGTGAGTCGATCGCCTGGTACGGCGGCGCCTACATCGGGCTGCAACTCCCCCTCTCCGCGCAGAACCAGGTGGGGTCGGAGTGGGCCGTCACCACGGGACAGGACGCGATCGCCGGCAGCTGGGGCGGGCACTGCGTACCGCTGTCCGGCTACGACCAGAACACCCTGTGGTGTGTCACGTGGGGCAAGCTGCAGGCCATGACGTGGCAATTCCTCACCACCTACTGCGACGAGGCGTTCGTGCTGCTCGCCACGGACTGGATCGCCGCGTCCGGTCAGTCACCGTCGCGCATGGCGTGGGGACAGCTGCTCGCTGACCTGCAGAACCTCTGACCGGGCGATCGCCGCGACCATGCCCGCCACCGCAGCCGTCCCCGACCGCGCCCGTGTTGTGGTGGTGGGGGGCGGGGTCATCGGGGTCTCGGTGGCCTATCACCTGGCGCACCTCGGGGTGACCGACGTCGTGTTGCTGGAACGGGACCGGCTGACCTCGGGCACCACGTGGCACGCGGCCGGGCTGATGGCCACCTTCGGCTCAACGTCGCAGACCTCCACCGAGCTGCGGATGTACACCCGCGACCTGTATGCCCGGCTGGAGGCGGAGACCGGGCTGGCGACCGGCCTGAAGCAGGTAGGACTGATCGAGCTGGCTGTCGAGCCGGGGCGGCTGGAAGAGTACCGGCGGGTGGCCGCGTTCAACCGGCTGTGCGGAGTGGAGGTGCACGAGATCTCCCCGCGGGAGGTCGCCAGCTTGTTTCCGCTCGCGCGGGTCGAGGACGTTCTGGCGGGGTTCTACATCCCGGCCGATGGCCGGGTGAACCCGGTCGACGTAACGATGTCGCTGGCCAAAGGCGCCCGGATGCGGGGCGTGCGGATCGTCGAGGGGGTGCCGGTCACCGGCTTCCTGCAGCGCCGTGGGGTGGCGACCGGGGTGCGCACGCCGCGGGGCGAGGTTGAGGCCGAGTTCGTGGTCAACTGCGCCGGGATGTGGGCCCGGCAGCTCGGCGAGCTGGCCGGGGTGAGCATCCCGCTGCAGGCCGCCGAGCATTACTACCTGCTGACCGAGCCGATCGAGGGGGTGGACAGCGGCTGGCCGGTACTGGAGGACCCCGCCAACTTCGGGTACTACCGCGAGGAGGGCGGCGGGCTGATGCTGGGGCTGTTCGAGCCGGTCTGCGCGCCGTGGAACGTCGGGGGCGTCCCCGCGGACTTCTCCTTCGGCGAGCTGCCGCCGGACTGGGACCGGATGGCGCCTTACCTGGAGCGCACCATGTCCCGGGTCCCGGTATCGGCGCAGGTTGGCATCAAGAAGTTCTTCTGCGGCCCGGAAAGCTTCACCCCCGACCTGCTGCCCATCGTTGGCGAGGCGCCGGAGCTGAGGAACTACTTCGTGGCCGCCGGGCTGAACTCGATCGGGATCTTGACCGGTGGGGGAGTGGGCCGGGTGATCGCGCAGTGGATCGTGGACGGGCGCCCCGGGATCGACGTGACGGCCATCAACATCGACCGGCTGCACCGCTACCAGGCCAACCCGGAGTACCGGGCGACCCGCACCGTGGAATCGCTGGGCCTGGTGTACGCGACGCACTACCCGGGCCGGTCCATGACGACCGCCCGCGGCGCGAAGGTGTCCCCGGTCCACCAGCGCCTGGTCGCGCAGCGGGCGTACTTCAGGGACGTCAGCGGCTGGGAGGGCCCCGACTGGTACGCCCCCGAGGGGGCCGAGCCGGATCCAGGCCCGCTGTCGTGGGGGCGGCCGGACTGGTTCGGTTACTGGGCGGCCGAGCACGACGCCGCCCGCACCGGCGTGATCTTGATGGACATGGCCTTCATGGCCAAGTTCGACGTGCAGGGCCGCGACGCCGGGCAGGTGCTCGACCACGTTTCCGCCAACAAGGTCAACGGCGAGGCCGGCCGGATCACCTACACCCAGTGGCTCAACCCCGCGGGCACGCTGGAAGCCGACCTGACGGTGACCAAGCTCGGCGACGACCGGTTCTGGGTGGTCGCCTCCGACACCGCACACCGGCACGTGGAAACCTGGCTGCGCCGGCATGCCGGCGGCGCGCACGCCTTCGTCACGGACGTGACGTCGGGCTACGCCCAGATCAACATCCAGGGCCCGCGGTCACGGGAACTGCTGGCCCTGGTCACAGCGGCGGACGTGTCCAACGAGGCGTTCCCCTACCGCGCCGCGGCCGAGATCGGCATCGGGTTCGCCCGGGCGCTGTGCATCCGGATCACCTACCTGGGCGAGCTTGGCTACGAGCTGTACATCCCGGCCGAGCAGGCGGTGCACGTATATGACCGGCTGGTTGCGGCCGGGCGGGCGGTGGGCCTGCGGCACGCGGGGCTCAAGGCGCTGAGCAGCCTGCGGATGGAGAAGGGCTACCGTGACTACGGCCACGACATCGACAACACCGACACCGTGCTGGAGGCCGGGCTCGGCTTCGCGGTCGCGCTCGACAAGCCGGGCGGGTTCATTGGCCGCGAGGCCGTCCTCGCCCAGAAAGAGGGCGGGCCGCTGCGACGGCGGCTGGTCCAGGTGCTGGTGACGGATCCGGAGCCGCTGATGTTCCACGCCGAGGTGGTCTGCCGCAACGGCAGGCCCGCCGGGTATGTCCGGTCCGCGTCCTACGGGTTCACCCTCGGCGGCGCGGTCGGGCTGGCCATGATCGACGCAGACGAGCCCATCGACCAGGCCTACCTGGAGTCCGGTGACTGGACCGTACAGATCGGGACCTCGGTCTACCCGGCCGTCGCCTCCCTGCGCCCGATGTACGACCCAGGCAACAAGCGCATCCGGATGTGATTCCGGTTGGCCCCGGTCACGGGCCGCTTCCGCGCTCCGGATGAGTCGGGGCGAAATGCTGGGGAAACGCCAGGTTCCGGCACCGCTGATGGCGCGCCGCGCCGCACACGGGGCACTCTGACCGGCGCACCGCCGGTTCCAGCCGGGCGAAGGTGTCGGCGTCAAACTTGGGGGGCTCCGGCGGAGCGGAAAGCCGCAGCGGCCCTCGCCGGGCCAGTTCGGACACGAAACGCTTGTACTCGGGTTCGCACTCATCGCACCGGCAGCCTCGCGCCCAGGCCAGCACCGTGCCGTGCGGCGGCAGTGCGGGCGGCAGGCTGCTCCATGCGGTCATGCATCCACGGTAGGGCAACAGCTTCTCGGGTTGGTAATGCGAGAACCCACGTGCCCAGTCCCACTCGCAGTTCGCCGACGGTGCGACGGGTTCCTAGCTGGGCCTGTCGATCGCGGAGGCGGATCGGGCCTGATCACGCAGGACCTGTTTTTGGATCTTGCCGGTGGAGGTCTTGGGCAGCTCCGCGAACACCACGGTTTTGGGGGCTTTGAAGTGGGGCAGGCGCTCCCGGCAGTGCTGGATCAGCTCTGCCTCGGTGGCTTGTGCGCCTGCTTTGAGCTCGACGAAGGCCAGCGGGGTCTCCCCCCACTTGGGGTCGGGCTGGGCGACCACGCCGGCCATGGCGACGGCGGGGTGGCGGCAGAGCACGTCCTCGATCTCGATTGAGGAGATGTTCTCCCCGCCAGAGATGATCACGTCCTTGGCCCGGTCTTTGATTTTCACGTAGCCGTCTGGCTCGAGGACGGCCAGGTCCCCGGAGTGGAACCAGCCGTCGGCGAAGGCCTGCTGGGTGGCGCCGGGATCGTTGAGATACCCCTTCATGGTGATGTTGCCCCGGAACACGATCTCGCCGAGAGTCTGGCCGTCGGCCGGCACGCAGGTGCCGTCCTTTTGGTCGATGACCGTCATCGCGTCTTGCAGCAGGTACCGCACACCCTGCCGGCCGTTGCGCTGCACTCGCCCCGCGACGTCCAGGCCGTCCCAGTCCTCGTGCTTGGCGCAGACCGCGGCGGGCCCGTAGGTTTCGGTCAGCCCGTAGACGTGGGTCAGGTCGAACCCGAGCCGTTCCATGCCCTCGATCATCGTGGCCGGCGGCGCAGCCGCGGCCACCATGGCAGACACCCGGCCGACGCCCTCGCGCAACTGTTCGGGAGCGTTGATCAGGAGGTTGTGCACGACCGGGGCCCCGCAGTAGTGCGTGACGCCCTCGTCCCGCATCAGCCGGAAGATGTCAGCGGCGTCCACCTTGCGCAGGCACACATTGGTGCCGGAGTTGGCCGCCATCGTCCACGGGAAGCACCAGCCGTTGCAGTGGAACATCGGCAGCGTCCACAGGTAGACGCTGTGCCGGGGCATGCCCCAGGTCAGGATGTTCCCGATGGCATTCAGGTGCGCCCCCCGGTGATGGTAGACGACGCCTTTGGGCCTGCCCGTCGTCCCCGACGTGTAGTTCAGCGAGATCGCCTGCCACTCATCCGCGGGCTCAATGCGCTCAAACTGCGGCGCCGCGTCAGAGATCAGGGCCTCGTAGTCTTCGCTCCCCACCCGGTCCCCGGGTCCGTCGTACTCCGGGTCGTCGATGTCGACCACGAGCGGGCGCGCCGCGCACAGCCGCAGCGCCGCGCCCACCACAGGGGAGAACTCCCGGTCGGTGAGCAGTACCCGGGCCTGGGCGTGATCGAGGATGTAGGCGATCGTCGCGGCGTCCAGGCGGGTGTTGATCGTGTTCAGCACCGCGCCGGTCATCGGGACCCCGAAGTGCGCTTCGGCCATCTCCGGGGTGTTCGCCGCGACCACCGACACCGTGTTCCCACGGCCCACACCCCGCGCCGACAGCGCCGAGGCAAGCCGCTGGCACCGCTCGCGGGTCTGCGCCCAGGTGAACCGCCGTGCCCCGTGCACCACGGCCAGCCGGTCAGGATACACGTCCGCGCTCCAGTCCAGGAACGTCAGCGGCGTCAGCGGCGCATAGTTCGCCGCATTCGCCCCCAGGCCCACCTGATACATGTCACCCACGACGCCTCCCCTGCCTGAACGCCCGGCCACGCGCCTCCGGCGGAACTGCTGCCGTGCCCACCGCCGGTACCTCCAGCACTAGGATGCGCCCAACCAGCCCAACCGCGACAGAGGCGCCGGCGTTCGCCGCCGCCTGTCGGCTCGGCGCGCAGGGTTCCTCGCGTTCCTCGCGTTCCTCGCCTGGGCCGGTGCGCCTCGGAGCGTCAGGCGATGAATGCCGTCATCCGGATCGAGACGAGCAGTCCGGGCAGTTCAACGCCGAGTTTGGCGACGTAACGCGTCGGTGGCCCGGACGGGAACCACCGCGCGTATTCCTCGTTCAGGCCGGCGAAGTCGGCGGGGTTGGTGAGCAGAACCCCCACCTCGATGACATCGTCCAGGCTGGCGCCGCCGGCCTGGAGAATAGCCTCGCAATTCGTCAGCGCCTGTCGTGTCTGATCTTGGATCGTTTCTCCGGCAAGGCTGCCGGTGCTCGGGTCGATGCCGACGATGCCCGAGACGAGCACGTGCGGTCCGGCCTTGACCCCCTGGCTGTAGAGCGGCGAACTCGGCACGTTCGCGGTCGTGATGATCTGCCGTGGCACGGCGTCCCTCCCCTCCTAACCGCCGCTGAGGCTGGGGTGTACAGCCAGGCTGGCGTGGTGCTCTACGTCTGTGACTACAGGTGCTGCCCTGACCTGCCCGAGGGCGGCACCGATCGCTGCGCCGAGCGCCTTGGCCACTGGCGGCGGGAAGGCGTTTCCGACCTGGCGGTAGGCGGCGGTCTTCCGGCCGGCGATCTCCCAGGAATCGGGGAATCCCTGCAGTCGCGCCACCATGCGGACGGTCAATCTCGGCAACCGGCCGCCCGGGAAGGCCGGCCCGGGGATCTCGTCGGCGATGCCGAGCCCGTCGACCCCGAGTTCTTTCCAGGCGGCGCGGGCGCGGGTGGGGCCCAGGTCCGGGCCGCCGTGCTTCTTGCTGCCGCCGACTATCGTCGGCGCGATCTTGCTGGCCCGCTGTGACCACTCGTCGGCGCCGGGCCATCCGCGTGAGTTCATCAGGTCACGCAGCGTCTCACCGACCGTCGGCGCCCGGCCAGGCAGCGGCTCTGGCCAGCGGAACCAGCCCGCCCATGGCTGCCGGATCGCCACCAGCACGAACCGCGGCCGTAGCTGGGGAACCCCGTGATCACTAGCGTGCACCAGGTCCCACCAGGTCTCGTACCCGAGCGCGCGAAGCCGCGAAAGTACCTGAGCGCGGTAGCCGTCGAACCTGCGAGTGGCCAGGCCGCGCACGTTCTCCAGCAGGACCGCCCGCGAGCTGATCTCTTCGACCAGGCGCAGCGCCTGCGGGAACAGGTCCCGGTCGTCGTCTTGGCCAAGTTGCTTGCCGGCGATGGAAAACGGCGGACACGGCACCCCGCCGGCCAGCAGATCGGCACCGCGGAAGGCGCGGCCGTCGAGGTTGGCCACGTCGCCCTCGATGATCTTCCAATCGGCTCCCCGATTCCGGCGCAGCGTCTCGCAGGCATCGGCGTCGATCTCGGCGGCCGCCTCATGACGGAAGCCGGCTAGCTCCAGACCGAGCGCCTGCCCCCCGGCCCCTGCGCAGATCTCCACCGAAGTCAGCTCGCCCACGATCCCTCCAGCGCCGCTTCTTACCGCCGATTGTGCCCGCCGCTACCGTCAGAAGGGCTGACCCACGCCGGGCGGGATGATCGCAAAGGACCACGCCGATGGCAACTGTGGAGCAAGGACTCCAGGCCCAGATCCGCAACATCGAAGCCACCTACGGTAAGCCGATATCCGAATGGGTTGCCATCGTCGCCGCCAGTGGGCTGGCCAAGCACACCGACGTGGTCGCCATGCTCAAGAGGGAGTACGGCATGACCCACGGCGCCGCCCACCGGGTCTCGCTGGTGGCCCGGCAACAGGCCACTCCGGCGGCCGCGGCCGGTCAGGGCAGCGACCCCGTCAGCGAGGCAGCGGCGGACCTTGACGCCGGCACTCCGCTCCGTTACGTTCATCGCATTTTCACCTGCCGGTACTGACCTGGGAGGAGTGACGCAATGATGCGGACGCTACGGAATTTCCGGGCCGGACTTGGCAGGGCGGCGGCGCTTCTCGCCGCTCTCGTGCTGGCTGGCGCCATGGCTATGGCCGCTGCGCCGGCAGCCTGGGCGGCCACCCCGGTGCCACAGCGCCTTGGTTACTGCGGTGGCGACGACTGGGAACCTACGATGGCTTCCGACAGCAGCCACGTCTACGTCCTCATCACCCACTACGCCGGCAGCACCGCCTGCGACCCCGCGTCCGGCCAGAACAACTCGCGGATCATGATCCAGGTTTCCAGCGACGGCGGCAGGACGTTCAGCGCCCCGGCGGTCGTCGCGCCCACCCCTGGCGGCATCGCCTATCCGCAGCAGGCCGACCCCGCGATCACCGTGGACAAGACCACCGGCGCGGTCTACGTGTCGTTCCTCGCCTACGGCCTTTCCGGTGGGCACACCGACATCTACGTTGCCAAGTCCACCGACCACGGTGCGACGTTCTCCCAGGCGGTCCAGGCCAACGCCAAGGGCTGCAAGAACTGCGACCACGAGAAGATCCTGGCCAGTAACAACGTGGTCTACGACGCCTACGCCCAGGGCCACTACCACTTCATCGCGGTCTCCACCGACGGCGGCGCGACGTTCACCCAGAGCCTCGTCGACTCCACCTTCGTCGTCGGCTTCGCCGAGGGCGGCGTCCTGGATAGCCACGGCAACGCCTGGTTCGCTTGGGGCGACTGCTCAACCAGCAACTGCACCAGCTCCCCGGCGGGCAACTACCGCGTCTCCGAGACCCTGGCCGGCGGCGGTACCACCACGTTCAGCCCCGTCCTCGCCACGTCCCCGCGGGGCCCCGACTGCCCGTACTCCAAGTGCGGGTTCGCCTACTTCGGCCCGCAGGACGCGATCGCGATCGACTCGGCAGGCACCCTGTACCTGGCCTGGCAGACCGGGCAGGCCCCGTCCTCGAAGTCCCCGCCGGTCATCGAATTGTCGTCGTGCGCGGCCAGCTGCCTCACGGCATCCGGCTGGTCGAACGTCGGCCGGGTCGACGACAAGACCGCGGCCAACTGCCCGAACTCGGCCTGCTACGCGCTGTTCCCGAACATCGTCGCGGCCGGCCCAGGCCAGCTCTATGCGACCTGGATGGACGACAGGAACGACTCGCTGGACGGTACCGTCGACCACGTCGACGGCTGGAACCTCTGGTACCGCACCTCGGTCAACGGCGGCGCCACCTGGACCGGGCCCGGCCAGCAGGTATCCCAGTTCGACCCATCGCAGTCGCAGGAGACCCCGAACGGCTTCCTGTTCCCCTACGGCGACTACACCGGCCTGATCATCAACACGGCGTGCGCGTCGCCAGCTCCGGCCATGACCTGGGGTGAGGGCCACAACTGGACGGGCGGCGCTGCCGCGCCCGGCCACATCGAGTTCGCCTCGTTCTGCTAGCTGGTGGGCCGCACCAGACAGACGCCAGGGCCCGGGTCGCTGACCTCGATCGGCTCCCAGCCGAGCCGCTCGTAGAAGCGAATCGCGCCGGCGTTCTCCCGGCGGACGGAGAGGTAGCAGGACGGCGCGCCGGCGGCCGCCACCGAGGCGAGGAACGTGCTCATCAGCTCCCGGCCATGGCCCAGCCGCTGGTAACCGGGGAGCAGGTTGATGTGCAGGTGCGCCGGATGCGGCGCGAGCTCAGGCTGCAGCATGCGCTCCGGATGGAACATGATGTCGAGCCGCTGCTCTTCCTCGGTCACCGGCGGACCCGGCAGCGGCTGATACCGTTCCCGCAACCGCGGCAGCCAGCGGTCCCGGTAGGCGGCGACGAAGTGGGGCGTGCTGGCCGTCCCGATGATGTAGCCGACCGCGCGCTCGCCGTTGTCCAGCACGTACGCGTGCCACGGTTCAAGGAACAGGTAAGGGCCGGCGACGATGTCCGGCACCAGGTCATCGTTGCTATAGCGGCCGCCGACGCCACGTCCGGCGTTTGCGGTGCGGACGCACACGTCGTAAATCGCGGCTCTGTCGCTGTCGCGGTACGGACGGATCGTTGCGCTCAAGTTCTAAAGACTATCTACGGCGGCTGTTGCTGGGCCTGCCGGGCGAAGCTGGTCAGGCTTCCGCCGCGCCGAATAGGATCGACGGCACGAATGAGGTGTCTCCAGGGCGTCACGAGTAACGTCGATGAGTTCTGTAAGCGCGGACCACGGTGAGCGCCGTTACCCGGGGGCGCCGGTGACGCTAGCGACGCGGTCCCTGCGTGGCCGGCAGCGGGAGCGCGCGGCGCTTGGTCAGTTGCTGCTGGATGTCCGGTCGGGCCGCAGCCGCGCCCTGGTGCTTCGGGGCGAGCCCGGCATCGGGAAGACGGCGCTGCTTGACGACCTGTGCGCGCGAGCTGGTGACGTAGTGCTGGTCCGCGGGGCCGGGGTGGAATCTGAGGCCGAGCTCGCCTTCGCCGGATTGCATCACCTGTGCTCGCAGATGATCGAGGAGAAGCTCGAACTGCTTCCGCATCCGCAGCGTGATGCGATTCGGATCGCGTTCGGTGAGCTTGCGGGCGGAACACCGAACCTGTTTCTTCTCGGTTTGGCGGTCCTGAATCGGCTGGCGGATATCGCCGAAGAACGGCCGGTGTTGTGCCTGGTCGATGACGCCCAGTGGCTCGACCGGGCTACGGCACAGACGCTGGCGTTCGTCGCCCGCCGTTTGGACGCCGAGGCGGTCGGGATCGTGTTCGCCGTAAGGGAACCGATCGCGCAGCTGGATGGCCTGCCCGAACTGGCCGTCTTGGGGCTCGCGCCGGAGGATGCGCGCGATCTGCTGGGAACCGTGTTGACAGCGCCTGCGGACCCCGCGGTGCGAGATCGGTTCATCGCCGAGGCCCGCGGCAATCCGCTTGCGCTTTTGGAGCTGTCTCGCGGGCTGACCGCCGAGGAATTGGAAGAACCGTTCGGCCGTCGCGACTCACGGGGCCTGTGGCGGCGGCTGGAGGAAAGCTTTCAGCGCCGGGTCGAGGGTCTGAGCGCGGACGCGTGCACGCTTTTGCTGATCGCTGCGGCTGAGCCCGTGGGTGATCCTGTGCTGTTCTGGCGCGCGGCGGATCGGCTCGGCGTGCCCCGGGATGCCGCCGGTTCGCTGGGGGAGTCCGGCCTGCTTCAGGTGGGCGCGAAGGTGGAGTTCCGCCATCCCCTGGTTCGTTCTGCTGTCTACCGGCTTGCGGCACTGGGTGCGCGCCGCTCGGTTCACCGTGCGCTGGCGGAGGTGACGGATCCGGGGCTCGATCCCGACCGCCGGGCCTGGCATCGGGCACTTGCAGCACCGGGTCCTGAGGAGCAGGTCGCGGTGGCGCTGGAGCGGTCCGCGGACCGCGCGCAGGCACGAGGCGGATACGCCGCCGAAGCCGCATTTCTGGAACGCGCGCTGACGCTGACCGCGGACTTCGACCGGCGGGGGGCCAGGGCGCTCGCCGCCGCGCGGGCCAGGCTGGCCGCCGGCGAACCGCGTGCCGCTCGAGACCTGCTGTCGATCGCCGAGAGGGGCCCGCTCGACAAACTCGGCTCCGTGCAACTCGAGGTGCTGCGGGCTCGTATCGCGTTCGCGCTTGGCCGCGGAGGCGACGCCCCCGCGCTGTTGCTTAAGGCGGCAAAGAGCCTGGAGCCGCTGGACCCGGTCGGGGCGCGGGATACCTACCTCGATGCGATCGGCGCGGTCTGGTTCGCGGGCCGTTTCGCCAAGGACACAGGTCTGCGGGACGTTGCCGTGGCGGCTTGCGGGGTTGCCTGGCCTGACCCGCCTGGCGCTCCCGACCTTCTGCTGAGAGCATTTGCGACGCTGATTCTCGACGGTTATGCGGCCGGCACGCCGTTGTGGCAGCAGACCGTGGCAGCGTTGCGACACGGCGAGTTCTCCAGCCCGAAGGATCTGGGATGGCTCGTTCTGGGCACGGAGCTGGCGGTGACGCGGTGGGACGAGGACGCGTGGGAGGAGCTTGCGCGGCGTGACCTTCGGCTTGCCAGGGAAACCGGCGCCTTGGACGTCCTGCCGATTGTTCTGACCAACCGCGCATGCGTGCACGTTCTCGCCGGCGAGCTCGCGGCCGCCGCGTCGCTGGTCGAAGAGATCGAGGTGGTCAGCGAGGCGACGGGTATCCCGATTCCCCCGTATGCCGCCGTCGCCACCGCTGTCCTCGGGCAGCCCGCCGACGCTTTTACGCTGATCAACGCCAGTATGCAGGCGGTCACGGAGCGCGGCGAGGGCAGAGCCGTCATGTTCCTTCAGTTCGAGAAGGCGATCCTCTGCAACGCTCTAGGGCGCTACGAGGATGCATGGACGGCCGCCGCGTCGGCCTACGCGGACCCGTCGTTCTACTCGACGGAGATCCTGGGTGAGCTGATCGAGTCGGCCGCCCGCTCGGGGCGCCCCGAGCAGGCGGCTGGGGCGCTCCAGAACCTGCGTGAGGTGGCGTCAGCAGCGGGCACAGACTGGGTGCGCGGCGTGGCGGCGCGGTGCCGGGCGCTGCTGGGCGACGGCGACACCGCTGAGGGCCTTTACCGCGCGTCGATCGGCCATCTGCAGCGCACGCGCCTGCCGGTAGAGCTGGCCCGTTCGCACCTCGTTTATGGGGAATGGCTTCGGCGCGAAGGGCGCCGGATCGATGCGCGGCGGCAGTTGCGAATCGCTCGCGAGATGTTTGACGCGCTCGGGGCGGTCGCGTTCACCGATCGCGCGGCGCAGGAGCTTGCCGCCACCGGTGAGACGGTCCGGAAACGACCCGGCGACGGTGGCCGCGGGAGCGGCTTGACGGTGCGGGAGGCGCAGATCGCGCGCCTGGCCGCCGACGGTCTGTCGAACCGGGAGATCGGCGAGCAGCTGTTTATCAGCCACCGGACGGTCGGTTATCACCTCGGCAGGGTGTTCTCCAAGCTCGGCGTCGCCAACCGAGCCCAGCTCCACGGCGCCCTGGGCAAGGCCGGGTCGTCGTAGACCAACTGGTCACGTCGTCACGTCGTTTGACAGACGCGGCGCACGTGCCGCCGCCCATACGGTCGCCGTGACGAACCGGCCACAGAGGTGGGTGCTGATCATGGCTGAGCCAACCATCGTGCTCGTGCACGGAGCGTTTGCGGACGCGTCGAGCTGGAGCCGCCTCTACGCCGAGCTGGCGGGCGACGGGCTGAAGATCAAAGCGCCGCCGAACCCGTTGCGCGGCGTCACCGTCGCGGACGCCGAGTACACGAACTGCGTGATCGAGCAGATCGAGGGCCCGGTTCTGCTCGTCGGCCATTCGTACGGGGGAGCCGTCATCACGGCGGCGGGGGTGGCGGACAACGTGGCCGGGCTGGTGTACGTCGCGGGATTCGCGCCCGACGAGGGCGAGGACCTCGGCACGCTCCAGTCGAACTTCCCCGCGCCCGTCGCCGGCCCATACATCAAGCCCTCCCCGCTGCCCGATGGCGGCGCCGAGTTCACCATCGACCCCAGCGGGTTTCACGAGGCGTTTTGTGCCGATCTGCCGGACGCGGAGGCGGCGTTCATGGCGATCTCCCAGCGCCCGCTCTCCGGAGTTGCGTTCGGCGAGAAGGCGCCGGCCGCCGCCTGGCGGACGCGCCCGTCGTGGGCGGTCCTGCCGACCGCCGACGGCGCGATCCATCCGGACGTTCACCGCTTCTCCTACGACCGGATGGGGGCGACGGTCACCGTCGTCGAAGGAGCCTCCCACGTGGTGATGCTCTCCCGCCCATCGATCGTCGCCGACGTGGTACGCGAGGCCGTCCGGGGCGTCAGGTGACCGGAGCGCCAGCAACCTCAACTCCGTGAGTCTCCACCCAAACCACAGCCCCTGATTTGTCAAAGGAGCATCCGCCATGCCCATGATCGACGTCTACGCGGTGGCCGGGACGTTCGCCGACAAGCGCCAGCTCGCGGCCGACTTGGCGGCCGCGGTCATGACCGTCGAACAAGTTCCCGACATTCCGATGTTCCGGCAGAACACCGCGGCCTTCATCCATGACCTCCCCCCCGGCAGCCTGTCCAACGTCGACGGCGACGGCAACTATGTGCGGATCCAGGTCCTCACCAACGCAGGCGCACTCGATCGCGGCAAACAGCTGGCCGTGGTCGAGCGGCTGACCAGCATCGCCGCCGACGCCGCCGGCGACCCGGCGCTGGTCAGCCGGACGTGGGTGCTGCTCACCGAGGCCCCCGACGGTGGCTGGGGCCTGTCCGGCCACGCGAACACCAACGAGGAACTGGTCGCGGCCGCCCGGGCGCAGATCGCGAGCCTGCGGGCTGGCAAGCCCGCAAACTCGTGATCGATGTGATCGCCGGGCACGACCGGAAGCCACGCTGCGCCTGGGCCGGCCCCGGCGATACCGCCTTGGGCCGCTACCACGACGAGGTCTGGGGTACCCGCACCTACGACGAGTCCGCGATTTTCGAGGCGCTCACCCTGGGTGTGTTCGAGGTCGGGCTGAGCTGGTCGATCGTGTTCGGGAAGCGGGACGCGTTCCGGAAGGCATTCCAGGGTTTCCACGTCGCCAAGGTCGCGGCGATGACCGAGCGGGACGTCGGCCGTCTGGTCCAGGACGCCTCGATCATCCGCAACCGCGGCAAGATCCAGGCCACCGTCGACAACGCCCGCGCGATGCTGGCCGCGTCGCCAAGCCTCGTGGCGCTCGCAAGGTCCTACCAGGTCACCCGCGAGACGGCGCCGCGGTCCCTCGCCGACCTGCCCAAGTCGACGCCGCAGGCGGAAGCGCTCGCGCAGCAACTGAAGTCGCAGGGGTACCGCTTCGTGGGGCCTACGAGTGTGTACGCGTTCATGCAGAACGTCGGCGTGGTCAACGACCACGTCCACGGGTGCTTCCGCGCGACCGACTACGCCACCGCGGCCCGGAGCCGACAAGATCGCAATCCGTCGTGACCGCCCTGCGGTTGAGCTTCCGCGTCCGGACTCTGGCCCGACTTTTATCAGATTAGTGCGCACTGCCTGCTTATTTGATGGGCGCAATGGCGTCGCGGAGGACGGGCAGGCTGGGCTCGTGCCAGTATGGATCGTGCGCTAAGTTTGAATGCTCTGGCGTGCCGCGATGCCTTCGCCGAAGTACGCTATGTCGTAGTAGTGGATGACGAACGGGCGAGTCAGCATGGCCTCGAAGGTGTCGGTGAAGCCGCGCTCCGAACGCCACGCGAGGTAGTCCTCGAAGTTGTGGCGCTCGGTCCATTGCGTGAGTCCGGTGACGTGATCCGGGTCGTCTTGATCGCGCAGGATCCGGATGGTCTCGCAGCCATCGTGCTGGAGGCTTTCGCCGAGGATCTCCAGCAGCAGATTGGCGACATCGTCCCCACGGCCGGGCTGGGCAAACAACTCGTTGGTGACCAGAGCGCTCATCGGCGCATTCCTCTCCTATTGGGGACTCTCAGTAGCTGGCGGCGGTGTTGCGGATGATGATGAGGGTGACGATCTTGCCGTCGCGGACGGCGAAGTAGCTGCTCAGGATGAGCTCGTCCGGCAGGTTCGTTTTGTCGTAGTCGCCGTCGTAGCGGCCGCGGACGATGGTGCCGCCGTGGTGGTCGAGGACCTCCGTTACGGTGACGGTCACCCGGTCGCCGACCAGTTCCCTGGCCACCCAGCGGCGGATGGCTTCGATCCCCCAAAATTCCCGGTGCGCGTCGTTGACCAGGGCGTCGTCGGCGAAGGTGGCCACGATGGCGTCCTCGTCGAACGCATTGACAGCGGCGATGTGCTCGGCCAGGACGGGCGCGAGGGCGGCGGTGTGGGTCACGTCGGCTCCTTTGTCAGGGGCTTGGTTTGCGCTGATGACTCCACCCTCGGTGCTCCCTTTGCCGGAGGGTCAACAGAGCATTCCGGCCATTGACTCTCCGGTAACGGGAGGGTTGACAATGGGCTAATGGCGGCAGCAGGGCTCACCGTGGGCGACTTCTCCCGCGCCACACACCTCAGCGTCAAGACGCTGCGGCACTACCATCAGGTGGGGTTGCTCGAGCCGGCCGCGGTGAACCCGGACACGAGCTACCGGTACTACTCGGCCGCGCAGATCCCGACCGCGCAGGTCATCCGGCGGCTGCGCGACCTGGAGATGCCGGTCGCCGACGTCAAGGCGGTGCTGGCCGCGCCGGACGCGCCCGCCCGCAACGCGCTCATCGCCGCGCACCTGGACCGGCTGGAGGCCGGGCTGGCCCAGACGCGGACCGCGGTCGAGTCGCTGCGCAAGCTGCTGCAGTCGCCGGACGGCCCGGCCGCGATCGAGCACCGCAGCGTGCCCGCCGCCGCAGCGGCGGCCATCGGGGCGGTGGTCGACCGGGCGGACCTCTTGGCCTGGTGGCAGGGTGCCCTGGGCGAACTGCGGGCCGCTGTCCAGGCCCAGGGCCTGCCCGCCACCGGGCCCAGCGGCGGGGTGTTCGCCAGCGAGTTGTTGCAGCAGGACCGCGGCCAGGCCACCGTGTTCATCCCCGTGCCGGGCCGCGTGCGGTCCATCGGGCGGGTCACGTCAGCGGTGATCCCGGCGGCCGAACTCGCCATCATCAGCCATCACGGCTCACTCGCCGACGCGGACCTCAGCTATGCCAAGCTCGGCTCGTATGCCACCACGCACGAGATCAGCATCGACGGGCCACTGCGCGAGTACTACCTGCGCGGCGCCGGGGACACGCCCGACGAGACGGAATGGAGGACCGAGATTGGCTGGCCCATCTTCCGCGCCGACGCATCCCGTGCTTAGCGCACGGGCGCGCCGGGTTACGCGCCGTTAGTGTTAGTGCGCAAATTCACTGGTCTCCGGCAGCACACCTGCAGGCCACAGATCTGCGCCCGAGCGAACCCCAACTCGGTGATAAAAGTCGGGCCCCGCGGTTGAGCTTCCGCGTCCGGACTCTAACCAAGCCCGCCGGGCACGCCCGCGGCTTAGCCCCGGGCGGTGGCGAGCTCGGTCACGGCACCTCGGGAGATGGCGAGCGCGTCGGCGGCGACGGTGACCAGGGTGCAGCCCTCGTCGCGGTACCGCCGCGCCGTCGCGCCGTCGGAGGCGTGAATGCCGACGGGCTTGCCGGCCGCCGCGCAGGCGGAGCGGATCTGGCCCAGGGCCCGCTTCAGTACCGGGTCGTCCGGGTCCAGCGGGCAGCCCAGCGAATAGGACAAGTCCCGGGGCCCGACGTAGATGCCGTCCACGCCGTCTTCGGCCAGCGTCGCGTCGAGGTCGGCCACCGCCTGCGCCGACTCGACCATGATGAGGCAGAACGGTTCGCCCACGCCGGTCATCGCCCCGCCGCCGGACCGGTACCCGGCCGGCGGGTAACGGCAGGCACCGGCCGCCTCGCGAGCCTGGGCGGCGGAGTTGACGTTGGGCACGATGACGCCCTCACAGCCCAGGTCCAGCGCCCGGCCGATGTCGGCCGGGTGCGCGTGCCTCACCCGGCCGAGCGGAGTCGCGCCCGCGAGCCGGATCGCGGTGGTCAGCCCGGGCAGGTCGTGCTCAGTGGCGCCGCCGTGCTGCAGGTCCACCACCACGTAGTCGAGCCCGGCGGCCGCCAGCAACCGCACGCTGAGCGGTGAGGGAATCGTGGACCACGCGCCGTAGAGGGTGTCCCTGGCCACCAGCTGGGCGCGGAACGCCGAAGCCGCGGACATGGGCCAAGCCAACCACACGCCAGGCGGGTGGAGGACGTGGTGCGCTCAGGCGGGCCGAGGCTGGAGTGCGCTACCGCACGATGCCCAGCGCGACCCGGCGGTTCCCGCCGTTGCGCTTTACCAGGGCGAACCACAAGGTCAGCAGGGCATCGACCGGGCCGGCCGCGCCGGCGTCGCCGGCGAAGACGGGATCGCGCGGGAGCCGGCCCCGGCCAGCACCTGATACCCGCGGTGACCAGCGGCCTCCCGCGCGGGTGCGCGGGAGGCCGTGACGCTTGCGCGCGGGTCAGGGCGCCAGCGCGGCGGCGACCTGCGCCGTGTCCTCGGAGCTGCGGACGTAGTACACCTTCCCGTCGCGGAACTTGAAGTAGTGGTGCAGGTTCATCGCAACGCTCTTGCCGGTGGCGGTGACGGTGAACGCGTAGCGGATGACCGCCATGACATCCCCGTCGTCGTTGGTCGCGTAGCTCAGCGGCGTGAACTCGGTGACCGGGCCGGTCTTCGCGATGCCCTCGAAGAAGGTGGCTACCCCGTGCTTTCCGTGCCGGGGGCCATACCACGGCGCCGACTCGATCGCGGCGTCGGTCGACCAGTCAACGTCGTCGGTCACCCGCTCCAGGATGGCCTCGAGGTCTCCGCGGCCGAAGGCCTCGTACATCTCCTTGGCCGTCTGAAGGTTCTGCTTTGCGTTCATGATTTGCTCCCTCCCTGGTTTCCTGTAAAGAACGGTAGGGACGCCGCGCCGCCCCCACCATCGACTGTTCAGTCGATTTTGACGCCCAGGGCTGCCCCGGCCCTGGCCGCGAGCCCGTACCGCATCGCGAACATCGCCAGGCCCGCCCTCGTCGACACGCCGCACTTGCCGTAGATGTGCACCGTGTGCGTGTGCACGGTGGACGGCGAGATCACCAGCTCCGCTGCTATCTGCCGCTTGGTGCGGCCCGCGGCGAGCTGGCGGAGGACCTCCAGCTCACGCTCGGTCAGCTCGGCGGGCAGCCGGGGCAGCGCGGGCTGCGGCGCGCCGGCCGCGTCGAGCACGGCCCGGATCGCGTCCCGGTCAAGCGGAAGGCCGGACAGGACCCGCGCTGCGGCGGCGGGGTCGAGCGCGGCGCGATGCGGCCGCTCCTCGGTGAGCGCGTGAAAGGCGTCGGCGGCGGCGAGCAGGCAGGCCGCAGCGTCCAGCTCGGACCCGCGGATGCCAGCCGGGTAACCGGACCCGTCGGTGCGCTCGTGGTGACGGCCGGCGATCAGGCCCAGCGGCGCGAGCGCGGGCGACCGGGCCAGGATCCGGCCGGTGTGGTACGGGTGCAGGCGCACAAGCTCCCACTCCTCTGCCCGCAGCGGCCCGGGCCGTTCCCAGATGCCGGCCGGCACCGCCACCCGGCCGAGATCGTGGACAAGCCCCGCGCGGTAAACGGCCGCCGCATCCGCCGGCGACAGCCGCCCGGCCGCAGCCCGCGCGAGCCGGGCGACCCCGCCCGAGTGGCCGGTGAACCACGGGCTTTTCAGGTCGGCGGCGTCACCGAACCCGGCAAGGGCCTCGTCCAGGGCGGCGTCGTCGCGGAACACCCGCCGCGGGGCCGGCTCGGCGTCGACCACCGCCGCCCACAGGTCGTCCGGCTCCGAGAGCCGCAAAAGCTCGGCGGGAGCGTCGGCGAAAACCGCCGCGATCGCCGGATCCAGCGCCCGGCCCGACCAGCGGGCGACCGTCTGGGCCGCGACCTCGGCGCCGCCGACGGCGTCGAACATCACCGCCGCGTAGCCGACGGCGGCGAACCGGGACGGCTCGGCCACCTCCGCGCCCGCCCGCCCGGCCGGGACGCCGTGGCCATCGAAACGCTCAAAGCTGTCGAGGACCGCCAGCCGCACCGTCTCCGGCAGCCGCAGCCGTGCCGTCAAGCCGGCCCCGACCTCGCAGTCCGCCCGCGCGCCCTCGGCCTTGAGCCCGGCCACGCCCGCGGGACCGCCCAGCAGTTGCAGGCGCCCCGCGTCCAGGCCCAGGCTCGCGAGAAACTGCAGCGCCTCCGCGGGCTCGGCCGGGTCGATGAGGTCACCACGGGCGCGGACCACGATGTCATCGCCGCCGAACACGGCGGCCAGTTCGTGCGATGTCGCGGCGCAGCCAGCGAACCGCAGCAGCGTCGCGTAGTAGACCTCACCCTGACCGGACTCATCGAGCCCGGCCCGCCGCGCCAGCTCCGTCGCGAGCAAGCACGCGCGCATCGCCTCGCCCGGCGGATGCCCGCGAGTCAGGTCGCTGGCCACCGACAGCGCCGCGACGACGCCCCCAACGCCGACCGTGTCCCCCACGACCGCAAGTCTAGAGATCAGGACACGACCGCCACGGTCACGACGGCGCAAGTTCTGCGCTGGCCGCCTGGAGGGCGGCGAGGGTGGCGGCGACGGCGGGAGGCTGCTGGCCGGCCGGGGTGATCACCAGGATCCGCCGTTCGGGGTGGCTGGCCAGCCGCCACGCGCCCGGCCGGCCAGCGCCTGCCCTGAGCGCGGCGGCATCTCCGCAGCGCCGCGGCCGACGGGACCCAAGCCAAACCCGCGCGTCGCCGTTACTGTAAGCGGATGGGTGTGACGCTGGCGCACAATCAGTACGGCAAGGCGGAGACGCGCGTGGTCCGCGTCTACCGGGACACCGATCCGCACGAGCTGGTCGACTACAACGTGAGCGTCGCGCTGGCCGGCGACTTCACCGACGTGCACTTGACCGGCGACAACGCCAATTGCCTGACCACCGACGCCACGAAGAACACGGTGAACGCGTTCGCGAAGGAGCGGGGCGAGGCGGCCCGGCAGCCCGAGTCGTTCGGGCTCGCCCTCACCCGGCACTTCGTTGACGACGTACCAGCCGTGCGGCGCGCCCGGGCCAAGATCGACATGTACCCGTGGGTCCGGCTGGCCAGCGGCGGTTCGCCGCACCCGCACGCGTTCCGCCGGGACGGCAGCCACGTGCGCACCGCCGTGGTCACCTCCGAGGTGGGCCAGGACTGGGTCGTCTCCGGGGTGCGGGACCTGGTGGTGCTGAAGACCACGGACTCGGAATTCCACGGCTTCTACCAGGACAGGTACACCACGCTCGCGCCCACCACCGACCGGGTGCTGGCCACGTCGGTGACCGCGCAGTGGTGGCATGCCGCCCCGCCGGCCGACTGGGGAGTTTCCTTCGACACCGTGCTCTCGGCCATGACCAGCGCGTTCGCCGAGCACCACAGCCTCAGTCTGCAGCAGACGCTGTTTGACATGGGCGCGCAGATGATCGGCGCCGAGCCCGGCATCGGCGAGGTGCGCATGTCTTTGCCGAACCGGCATCACTTCGTCATTGACCTCAGTCCCTTCGGGCTGGCCAACCCGAATGAGGTGTTCCACGCGGACGACCGGCCCTACGGGCTGATCGAGGGCACCGTGCACCGTGATGACGCGCCCGGCCCCGGCCTCGCGTTCGATCCCGGCATCGGCTGGTAGCCGGGTCATCCGGGCCGGCGACAAGCGAGAAGACGAGGCCGGAGAATCATGACCCACTCGCTCCGCTACCTGGTGAACTGCTCCATCATGTTCACCGAGCTGCCGCTGCTGCAGCGCCCGGCCGCCGCCAGGTCCGCCGGATTCGACGCGGTGGAGTTCTGGTGGCCGTTCGACCGGCCCGTGCCCGGCGACGCCGCCGTGGACGGTTTCGTCGCGGCCATCGCCGACGCGGGTGTGGCGCTGGCCGGGCTCAACTTCTTCGCCGGGGACCTGGCCGGGCCCGACTGCGGGGTGCTGTCGATCCCGGCCCGCTCGGCGGAGTTCACCGACAACATAGCCGTGGCCGTGGGCATCGGCGCGCGGCTCGGCGTGCGCGGCTTCAACGCCCTCTATGGCAACCGGGCCGACGGCGTGCCAGCGGGCCGGCAGGACGAGCTGGCCATCGCGAACATCGCCGCCGCCGCCAGCGCTGCCGGCCGGATCGGCGCCACCGTGCTGATCGAGCCGATCAGCGGGCCTAAGCCCTATCCGCTGCGGCTGGCCGCCGACGCCGCCGCCGTCGTCGGCCGCGCCCGGGCGGCCGGCGCGGGCAATGTCGGGATCCTCTTCGACATCTACCACCTGGCCAGCAACGGCGACGACATCGACCGCGCGATCGCGGCCTATGCCAGCCAGGTCGCGCACGTCCAGATCGCCGACGCGCCAGGCCGCGGTGAGCCCGGCAGCGGCCGGCTGGACCTCGATGGCTACCTATCACGGCTGGAGCGGGCCGGTTACGCCGGCTGGGTGGGGCTCGAATACAAGCCCACCGTCAGCACGCAAGAGAGCCTGGGCTGGCTCGCCCGCGACCGCCGGGGCAGCACAGCCCCGGGGCGGGGATAGAAGGAGCGCCGCACCGGCGGCTACCGCGAAGGGAGGGAGCGAATGGAGACCGTCGCCTTCATCGGCCTGGGCATCATGGGCGGCCCGATGGCGGCCAACCTGGTGACGGCCGGTTATGACGTGGCCGGGTACAACCGGACCCGGCCCAAGATCGACGCCCTGGTGGCCGCGGGCGGTCGCGGCGCGGCCAGCATCGGTGACGCCGTGGCCGGCGCCCGGGTGGTCGCCACCATGCTGCCGGACTCAGCGGACGTGGCCGAGGTGCTCGGCGGGCCCGGCGGGGTCTTCGAGCACGCCCGGCCGGGCGCGCTGCTCATCGACTTCTCCTCGATCCGGCCTGACGTCTCGGCCAGGCTCGGCGCCGAGGGCACCGAGCGGGGCTTCCGGATGCTGGACGCGCCCGTATCGGGCGGCGAGAAGGGCGCCATCGACGGCACGCTGTCCATCATGGTCGGCGGCACCGCCGAGAACTTCGCCGCCGCCAGGCCGATCCTTGAGGCCGTCGGCAAGACCGTGGTGCACGTCGGGCCGGCCGGCTCGGGCCAGACGGTCAAGGCCGCCAACCAGCTGATCGTGGCCGGCACCATCGAGCTGGTGGCCGAGGCGATCGTGTTCCTGGAGGCGCACGGCGTCGACACCGCGGCGGCCGTCCGGGTCCTGGCCGGCGGCCTGGCCAGCAACGCGATCCTGGACCGCAAGGCGGCCGGCATGCTGGCCCGCGACTTCACCCCGGGCTTCCGGGTCGAGCTGCACCACAAGGACATGGGCATCGTCACCGCCGCCGCCAGGGACGCAGGCGTGGCGATCCCGCTCGGCGCGGTGACCGCCCAGCTCATCGGGGCGCTGAACGCGCAGGGCGGCGGCGGGCTCGACCATTCGGCCCTGCTGCGGCTGGTCGAGCAGCTGTCCGGCCGCGCCCCAGCGCCGGACGACGGCGCGCAACCCTAGCGAGGAGCTCCCATGCCGCGGATGACCTCAGCCGCCGCCGCCGTCGCGATCCTCGACGCCGAAGGCGTGACGAACGTCTTCGGCCTGCCCGGCGCGGCGATCAACCCTTTCTACGCCGCGCTGCGCGCGCACGGCGGCATCCGGCACATCCTGGCGCGGCACGTCGAGGCCGCGGCGCACATGGCCGAGGGATACACCAGGGCCAGGGCCGGCAACATCGGGGTCTGCGTCGGCACGTCGGGCCCTGCCGGGACCGACATGATCACGGGCCTGTACTCGGCCAGCGCCGACTCGATCCCGATCCTGTGCATCACTGGGCAGGCCCCGGTCGCCAAGCTGCACAAGGAGGACTTCCAGGCGGTGGACATCACCGCCATCGCCCGGCCGCTGGCCAAGATGGCCATGACGGTGCTCGAGCCCGCCCAGGTGCCCGGCGCGTTCCAGCAGGCTTTCCACCTGATGCGGTCCGGGCGGCCCGGCCCGGTGCTCATCGACCTGCCGTTCGACGTCCAGCTTGCCGAGATCGACTTTGACCCGGAGACGTACGAGCCGCTGCCCGTTTACAAGCCGGCCGCCACGCGGGCGCAGATCGACAAGGCACTCGACCTGCTGGCCGCGGCGGAGCGCCCGGTCATCGTGGCGGGCGGGGGCATCATCAACGCCGACGCCGCGGACCTGCTGGTGCAGTTCGCCGAGCTCACCGGCGTCCCGGTGATTCCCACCCTCATGGGCTGGGGCTGCCTGCCGGACAACCACCCGCTGATGGCAGGCCTCGCGGGGCTGCAGACCGCGCACCGCTACGGCAACGCGACCTTCCTGGAATCGGACTTCGTGCTGGGCATCGGGAACCGGTGGGCCAACCGGCACACCGGCGGCCTGGAGACCTACCGCAGGGGCCGCAAGTTCGTGCACGTGGACATCGAGCCCACCCAGATCGGCCGGGTCTTCCCGCCCGACTACGGCATCGTGTCCGACGCCGGGGCGGCGTTGCGGCTGTTCGTCGAGGCAGCCGAGGAGCGGGGCGCGGCCGGGCGGCTGCCGGACTTCGAGATCTGGGTGAAGCAGTGCCAGGAGCGGAAGCGGACCCTGCTGCGCCGCACCCACTTCGATGACGTGCCCATCAAGCCACAGCGTGTCTACGAGGAGATGAACCGCGCGTTCGGCCCGGAGACCCGGTACGTGACGACGATCGGGCTGTCCCAGATCGCGGGCGCGCAGTTCCTGCACACGTTCCGGCCGCGGCATTGGATCAACGCCGGGCAGGCCGGGCCCCTGGGGTGGACGCTGCCGGCCGCGCTCGGCGTGTGCGCCGCCGATCCCGGCACCCCGGTCGTGGCGCTCTCCGGCGACTACGACTTCCAGTTCATGATCGAGGAACTGGCGGTCGGCGCGCAGTTCAGCCTGCCGTACATCCACGTGGTGGTGAACAACGCCTACCTGGGGCTGATCCGCCAGTCCCAGCGCGGCTTCGACATGGATTACTGCGTGCAGCTGTCCTTCGAGAACGTCAACGCGCCCGAAACCGGCGGTTACGGGGTTGACCATGTCCGGGTCGCCGAGGGCCTGGGCTGCAAGGCCATCCGGGTCGTCGAGCCGGCCGGCCTGCAGCCCGCCTTCGCCGAGGCGAAGCAACTGCTGGCCCGGTTCCGGGTGCCGGTCGTGGTGGAGGTCATCCTCGAACGGGTCACGAACGTTTCGATGGGCACCGAACTGGACGGCGTCGTGGAATTCGAGGACCTGGCCGCCGGCAAGGCGGACGCGCCGACAGCGGTCGCGTTGCTGGACTGAACCGGGAAGGGGCCGATGCGCGTCCTGGTTGCGCCGGACAAGTTCAAGGGCTCGCTGACCGCGGCGGCGGTGGCCGCCCACGTCGCGGCCGGGCTGCGGCGCGCCGCAGGCCCCGGCCTCACGGTGGCGTGCCTGCCGGTCGCCGACGGCGGCGACGGCACGCTGGACGCCGCGGTCGCCGCGGGGTTCGCCCGGGTGCCGGTGCGCGCCACCGGGCCGACCGGCGAGCCGGTGCCGGGCGCCTACGCCCGCCGCGGCCAGCGGGCCGTGCTGGAGCTGGCCAGCATCTGCGGCCTCGCCATGCTGCCCGGCGGCCGGCCGAGCCCGCTGCGCGCGTCCAGCTTCGGCCTCGGTGAGGTCATGCGCGCGGCGCTGGAGGCGGGAGAGCGGCGGCTCGTGCTGGGCATCGGCGGCAGCGCGAGCACGGACGGCGGGGCCGGCCTTCTGCAGGCGCTTGGCGCGCGTGTGCTCAGCCGGGCCGGGACGCCGCTGCCCCCCGGCGGCGGGGCCCTGCCTGCGGCCGGGTCGCTGGACCTGGCCCGCCTCCATCCCGCGGTCCACCAGGCCGACCTGGTCGTGGCCTGCGACGTCGACAACCCGCTGTGCGGCCCGGACGGCGCGGCGGCGGTTTACGGGCCGCAGAAGGGCGCGAGCCCGGCCGACGTCGCGGTCCTCGAGGCGGGGCTGCAGGCGTGGGCCGACGTGGTCGCCGCGGCCACCGGCACCGACATGCGCGACGAACCCGGCGCGGGGGCGGCGGGCGGCGTCGGCTTCGCGGCGCTGGCCGTGCTCGGCGCCAAACCCAGGCCGGGCATCGAGGTCATCCTCGACCTGATCGGCTTCCGTGACCAGCTGGCCGGGGCGGACCTGGTCATCATCGGCGAGGGCTCGCTGGACGAGCAGACCCTGCGCGGCAAGGCGCCGGCCGGCGTGGCGGCCGCCGCCAGGGCCAGCTCGGTCCCGGTGATCGCCGTGGCCGGGCGGGTCAGCGTCCCCGCGGAGCGGCTTGCCCGGGCGGGAATCGCCCGCGCGTACGCGCTGGCCGACATCGAGCCCGACCCGGCCAGGAGCATGGCCAGCGCCGGGCCGTTGCTGGAGGAACTGGCTGGCCACGTAGCCAGGGACTGGCTGGCCGGTCCGGCCGGCCCAGGCCGGAAGCGTTGATCCTGCTTGCCGTCAACGATCAGGAGGACCCGAGGATGAGCGGCACCGATGCCCGAGCCGTCCGGCACGACTTCGGCCGCCTGCCCGACCTGGCGGCGCGGCGGGCGGGCGGCAGCGTCGTCTGCGCCAGCGACGAGCTGTTCGCCGAGAAGGAGAATCTGATCAAACCCGAGCCGGCCAGCTTCGCGGCGTACACGTTCGGCCATAAAGGGCAGGTCTACGACGGCTGGGAGACCAGGCGGATGCGCGCGGCCGGAAGCGACTGGGCGATCATCCGGCTGGGGCTGCCCGGCATGGTCGCCGGAGTCGTCGTGGACACCGCGTTCTTCACCGGCAACTATCCACCGGAGATCTCCGTGGAGGGGTGCGGGGTCGAGGGCTACCCCGGCCCCGCCGAGCTAGCGGCCGCCGACTGGCAGCCGCTTGTCCCGCGCTCCGCAGTGGCCGGCGATTCGGTCAACGAGTTCGAGGTCGCCGGCGGCTGGCGGCTCACCCACGTCCGGCTCTCCATGTACCCGGACGGCGGCATCGCCAGGCTGCGAGTGCACGGCGTGGCCGTGCCCGACCCGCGGCTGCTGCGCGGCGGCCTGGTTGACATCGCCGCGCTCGCGAACGGTGCGCAGGTGACCGGCTGCAGCAACATGTTCTACTCCTCGCCGTCCAACCTCATCTCGCCGGGCGAGGCGCGCAACATGGGCGAGGGCTGGGAGACCGCCCGGCGCCGGGACGACGCCAACGACTGGGTCGAGATCCGGCTCGCCGCGCCGGGGGTCGTCCGGCTGGCTGAGCTCGACACCAGCCACTTCATCGGCAACGCGCCGGGCTGGGCCGCGGTCGGCGGCCGCGGGCCGGGCACCGCTGCCGTACCCGACACCGGCGCTCAGCCGGGCTGGATAGCGCTGCTGCCGCACACCCGGCTGCAGCCCGACACGCCGCACCGCTTCCGGGTCGACGGTGCGGCCGAGGTGACCGAGGCCCGGCTCGACGTCTACCCGGACGGCGGCATGGCCCGGCTGCGGCTGCCCGCCGCGCTGACCGCCGCCGCCCGCGACCAGCTCGCCTTGCGGTGGTTCAACCTGCTGCCGGAGGCGCAGGCGGCGGCCGTCCTGGCTGGGACCGGGGCCGGGAGCGGCGCGGGGGCGGTGCTCTCGGCCCGCCCGCTGACGTCGGTGACGGAGCTGCCCGCGGCGCTGCAGGCTCGGCTAGCGGGCTAGCCGTGCACCGCCGGGGGACACTCTGCCGGTCACCCGGCCCGGTGACCGTCGGCCGATGATCGCCGGGGCCGCCGTTTTGCGGCAGTCTTGGGTAATAGCGAGGAGGGGATGCCATGGAATTCCTGCAGCCGGGCAGCTGGCCGGAGGCGCTGCAGATGAAGGCGGCGCATCCGCAGGCGGTGCCCATCCAGGGCGGTACGGACGTGATGGTCGAGCTCAACTTCGACCGGCGCCGCCCGGAACACCTGCTTGATCTCGGCCGGGTCGCCGAGCTGGCGCACTGGGCGGCGGACAACGGCCACATCAGGCTGGGCGCGAACGTCACGTACACGCGCGTCATCGACGAACTGGGCGGCCGGCTGCCCGGCCTGGCGATGGCCTCGCGGACCGTCGGCTCGCCGCAGATCCGCAACCGCGGCACGGTCGGCGGCAACCTCGGCGCCGCCTCCCCGGCCGGTGACGCGCACCCGCCCCTGCTGGCCGCGTACGCACAGGTCGAGGTGGAGTCGGCACGCGGCAGGCGGCTGATCCCGGCCGCTGAGTTCTACACCGGCGTCAAGCGCAACGCGCTGGCACCGGATGAGCTGATCTCCGCTGTTCTGATCACCCCGCCGGCCGGCCCGCAGCAGTTCTGCAAGATCGGCACGCGCAACGCCATGGTGATCGCGGTCGCGGCGTTCAGCCTGGCCCTGCACCCCGACACCGGCACCGTCGGCACCGGCATCGGGTCCGCGGCGCCCACACCGCGGCGGGCCACGGCCGCCGAGGAGTTTCTGGCCCAGGCGCTGGCCGAGGCCGGCCTGTGGGAGTCACGCGGCCGGCTACCCGAGGCCACGGCCGCGCGCTTCGCCGACCTGGCCGCCGACGCCGCCTCACCGATCGACGACGTGCGCGGCAGCGCGCGGTACCGGGTCCACGCGCTGTCGGTCATGGCCCGGCGGGCGCTGCTGTGGGCCTGGGCTGACTACCAGAGGATGTGAGCACCGATGCGGATCAGCTGCACCATCAACGGCGAGCCGCACCAGGCCGACGACATCTGGCCGGGCGAGAGCCTGCTCTACGTGCTGCGCGAGCGGCTGGGCCTGCCCGGCTCGAAGAACGCCTGTGAACAGGGCGAGTGCGGCTCGTGCACGGTCTACCTGGACGGCATCCCGGTCTGCGCCTGCCTGGTGGCCGCCGGCCAGGCGGAGGGCCGCGAGATCCGCACCGTCGAGGGACTCGGCGACGGCGAGCTGCTGGCCCCCATTCAGCGGGCCTTCCTGGAAGCGGGCGCGGTGCAGTGCGGCTTCTGTACGCCCGGCCTGCTGGTCGCGGCCCACGACCTGCTGGAGCGCCATCCCGCGCCAAGCGACGCGGAGATCAGGGAGGCGCTGGCCGGCAACCTGTGCCGCTGCACCGGCTACGAGAAGATCATGGACGCCGTCCGGCTTGCCGCCAGCGAAAGGTCAGCCGGAGGCCCGCGATGACGCAGACCACAATTCTCAACGGATGCACCGTGGTCACCATGAACGCCGACCGGGCCGAGTACCAGGCCGGCCATGTCGTGATCACCGATGCGCGGATCGCCGCGGTGGGCCCGGGGCCGGCCCCGCCCGGCCCGCCGGATGCGAGGCAGGTCGACGCCACCGGGTGCCTGGCTACGCCAGGCCTGGTGAACACGCACCACCACCTGTACCAGTGGGTGACCCGCGGGATGGCGGTGGACTCCACCCTGTTCGGCTGGCTGACCGAGCTGTACCCGGTCTGGGGCGGCCTGGACGCCGAGATCGTGCGCGCGGCCGCTACCGCGGGGCTCGCCTGGCTGGCCAGCACCGGGTGCAGCACGACCACGGACCACCACTACGTCTTCCCCCGCGGCGGCGGGGACGTTTTGGCGGCCGAGATCGACGCGGCCCGTGACGTCGGGTTGCGCTTCCACCCCACCAGGGGGTCGATGGATCTCGGGCGGAGCAGCGGCGGCCTGCCGCCGGACAACGTCGTCGAGGACATCGACGAGATCCTGGCCGCCACCGAGGCGGCCATCGACGCCCATCACGACCCGGCCCCAGACTCCATGCTGCGGATCGGGGTGGCGCCGTGCTCGCCGTTCTCGGTCACCGAGAGCCTGCTCACCGGCGCCGCCGGGCTGGCCAGGCGCAAGGGCGTCCGGCTGCACACGCACCTGGCCGAGACGACCGACGAAGAGGACTTCTGCCGCGAGCGCTTCGGCCGCTCACCCGCCGAGTACATGAACGACCTCGGCTGGCTCGGCCCGGACGTGTGGCTGGCGCATGCCATCCATCTCGACGACGCCGCGGTCGCGCTCGTCGCCGGCAGCGGCACCGCGGTGGCGCATTGCCCCTCGTCGAACGCCAGGCTCGGCGCCGGTATCGCCAGGGCCCGCGACCTGCGGGAGGCCGGCGTGCCGGTGGGGCTCGGCGTCGACGGCGCCGCCTCCAACGAGGCATCCTCGCTGCTGGAAGAGGTCAGGCACGCGCTGCTGTTCGCCCGGGCCCGGGGCGGCCCGCGCGAGCTCACGGTGCGCGACGCGCTGGAGATGGGCACCATGGGCGGCGCCCGCGCGCTCGGCCGCGACGCCGAGATCGGCTCGCTGGAGCCGGGCAAGCTCGCCGACGTCGCGCTGTGGCGGCTGGACACGCTGCCGCACGCCGACATCGCCGACCCGGTGGCCGCGCTCGTGCTCGGCGCGCCACCGCCGCTGGAGCTGCTGCTCGTGCAGGGCCGGCCGGTCGTGGAGCACGGCCGGCTGGTGACGCTCGACGTCGACCGAGCGGCCGCCGGTGCGGCCGCGGCCAGTGCCATCCTGCTAGCCCGAGCGGGGGTATCCCGATGACAACTCCAACCAGGCCCGTCGGCGCGCCGTCGGCGCTGTCCACACCCGACACCGCGGGCGTGGGCGCCAGCCCGCAGCGGCCCGATGGCACGCTGAAGGTGGTGGGTGAGTTCGCCTACGCCAGCGATCTGTGGATGGACGGCATGCTCTGGGGCACCACGCTGCGCAGCCCGCACCCGTACGCGCGCATCGTGTCCCTGGACATCGGTGAGGCGCTGGCCACGCCCGGGGTGTACGCGGTGCTGACGCACGAGGATGTGCCCGGCAGCAAGTACTACGGCCTGGAGATCGTGGACCAGCCGGTGCTGGCCATGGACGTCGTGCGCTACCACGGCGAGCCGGTGGCGCTGGTCGCCGCCGACCACCCGGAGATCGCCCGGCGCGCGGCCAAGAAGATCCGGGTCGGCTACGACGTCTACGAGCCGGTCACCGACGCCCGGCACGCGCTCGGCCACCCGCGGTGGAACATGGTGCATGACGCGCCCGGCACGGCGAGCAGCCTGACCAGGGTCGCCGCGGCCCTGCACCCGCAGGGGAACCTGGTGCGGCACGTGCAGATCAGGAAGGGCGATCCGGCCCCCATCGCCGACGTCGTGGTGACCGGCGAATACGAGGTCGGCATGCAGGACCAGGCCTTCCTCGGCCCCGAGTCCGGGCTGGCCGTTCCGGCCGAGGACGGCGGGTTGGAGCTGTACGTCGCCACCCAGTGGCTGCACGTCGACCAGCGGCAGATCTGCAGCGCCCTGGGCCTGCCGCCGGAGAAGGTCAGGCTCACGCTGTCGGGCGTGGGCGGGGCCTTCGGCGGTCGCGAGGACCTGTCCATGCACGTGCACGCCTGCATGCTGGCGCTGCACACCGGCAAGCCGGTGAAGATGGTCTACAGCCGCGAGGAGTCGTTCTTCGGGCACGTGCACCGGCACCCCGCCCAGATGCGGTTCGAGCACGGCGCCACCCGTGACGGCAAGCTGGTGTACATCAGGGCGGAGATCTTCCTGGACGGCGGGGCCTACGCGTCCAGCACGCCGGCCGTGGTGGGCAACGCGGGCACCATGGGCATCGGCCCGTACGTGGTGCCGAACGTGCACCTGGACGCCTATGGCGCCTACACCAACAACCCGCCCTGCGGGGCGATGCGCGGCTTCGGCTCGGTACAGGCCGCGTACGCCCACGAGGCACAGATGGACAAGCTGGCCGCCGAGATCGGCATGGACCCGATCGAGCTGCGCTGCCGGAACGCCATGGAGATGGGGAGCCAGGCGCCGACCGGGCAGGTCGTGGACAGCCCGGCCCCGGTGGCCGAGTTGCTGCGCCGGGTGGAGGCGATGCCGCTGCCACCGCCGCTCGCCACGGACGGGCAGCTGGACCTGCGGGACCTGCCCGGGGGCGTCGCGAACACCACGCACGGCGAGGGCGTGCGGCGCGGCGTGGGCTACGCGGTGGCCTACAAGAACGTGGGCTTCTCCGAGGGCTTCGACGACTACTCGACCGCCCGGGTGCGGCTGGAGGTCACCGCCGGTGAGCCGGTGGTGACCGTGCACACGGCGGCCGCCGAGGTCGGCCAGGGGCTGGTCACCGTCGAGCAGCAGATCGCCCGCACCGAGCTTGGCGTGCAGCGGGTGATCTTGCATCCCAAGGACACCGCCGTCGGCAGCGCCGGCTCCTCGTCGGCCTCCCGGCAGACCTACGTGACCGGTGGCGCCGTCAAGGCGGCCTGCGAGAAGGTGCGCGCCCAGGTCCTGGCGATCGCGGCCGCCCGGACCGGGCACGTCGCCGAGGGCCTCCGGCTCGAAGGCGGGATGGTGATCGGCCCCGGCGGCGCCGTGGCCGGCGACCTGGCCGCCCTGATCGGCGACGAGGTCATCGATGAGACGGTCGAATGGCACCACCGGCCGACCGAGTCGGTGGACCCGGAGACCGGGCAGGGCTTCGCGCACGTGCAGTACGCGTTTGCCGCGCACCGCGCCGTGGTTGACGTGGACACCGAGCTTGGCCTGATCAAGGTGGTCGCGCTCGACTGCGCTCAGGACGTCGGCAAGGCGATCAACCCGCAGGCCGTCATCGGGCAGATCCAGGGTGGCTCGGCTCAGGGCATGGGGCTGGCCGTCATGGAGGAGATCCAGACCAAGAACGGCCAGATCAAGAACCCGTCGTTCACCGATTACCTGATCCCGACGATCCTCGACATGCCGCCGATGCAGATCGACGTGCTCGAGTATCCCGACCCGCACGCGCCCTACGGCCTTCGCGGGGTCGGCGAGCCGCCCACGATCTCGTCCGGTCCGGCCATCGTGGCCGCGATCCGCGCGGCCACCGGGCTGGCACTGCGGCGGGTGCCGGTCCGGCCCGAGCACATCACCGGCACCTGAGCGATGAACCTGAGCGGGGAGCAGATCGTGACCCTGGCGCGCAACTCTTTCGACGCCTGCTTCGGCACCCCGGAGCAGCGCAGCAGGTGGACGGCGGAACTGGAGGCCGCGGCGGCACAGGCGCCCGAGTCGGCCGGCGCCCGCTGGCAGTGACCGGCAGCAACTCAGCGGGCTAAATGGGTTAGTAACGCCCGAGTACGGCCTCTCCAAGCGCTACGCTGGCGGCGATCTGGAAGAGCCGGAGGCGGCCATGAGCCATGCGGAACTGGTGAGGGATGGCCTCTTCTTTTTCGTGGTATTCCTAACGTTGCTGCTGGTGCTGTTCATCGGCGCGTCGATCCGGGCGCCCGCCGAGCAGCCCGGCGGCCGCAGTCAGCCCGCCGAGCCGCCCATCCAGCCTGATCTCGACGGGCCGGGGCTGGCCTGGCCTCGCACGGCGGCCACCTGGCCCCCCGCTGGCGCCGTGAGCCTGGCCGGCGACAGCGACTACCTGCCCAGGCATGCCACGCCGGGCGGGCCCCCGTGGGGCCCGGCGCCCAGGCCACCGGGCCTGATCGACTAGCCACCGCTGGTCGCCGACGATGGAGGCTGGGCAAACTGGCGGCATGAGGGTCGTGGTGACCCACATCTGGGGCAACGGCACGGTGGTGAGCCGCACCGTGGACGCTCCCGACGACACCGGCGACGTACAGTGGGCGGAACTCGCCTCACGCGCGATGGCCGACCCGCCGCGTTACCGGCCGTTTCCCGGCGGGGCCGTATGCCACATCCAGGTGGACGACCAGGTGATCATGGTCGCCGAGCGCGACCTCGACGGAGCCCTGCTGGACCTGGTGGCAGCGGTGCTGGACCAGGGAGAAGTGGTAGACCACCCCGCCGGACGAGGCCGGAGCTAGGAGGACACGCATCGATGACAGGGATGGGGCCGGCCCTGGCCGACCGGCTTAACCAGGGCACGGTGCTCGGGGCCGAGGGATATGTGTTCGAGCTGGAGCGCAGGGGCTACGTCAAGGCGGGCGCCTTCGTGCCCGAGGTCGTGCTGGACTTCCCCGATGCGGTCAGCGAACTGCACCGGGAGTTCCTGCGCGCGGGCGCGGACGTCATGGTGGCGCTCACCTACTACGCGCACCGCGAGAAGCTGCGTCACGTGGGCCGTGAGGCCGACCTGGAGGAGATGAACAGGCAGGCCGTGCGGCTGGCCCGGGCGGTGGCGGCGGAGGGCGGTGCCCTGGTGGCCGGCGATGTGTGCAACACCTGGGCCTACGACCCGAAGGACCCGGCCACCGCGGATGTGGTGCGCGCCATGTACACCGAGCAGCTGGGCTGGGCCGCCGAGGAGGGTATCGACTTCGTCATCTCCGAGACCAACGACTACCTCGGTGAGGCGCTGATCGCCCTGGAGGTCAGCCAGGAGCTCGGCCTGCCCGCCATGGTCACGCTGGCGACCACCCAGCCGGCCACCACCTGGGACGGTTACGACTTCGTCGAGGCGTGCAAGATCCTGGCCGGTCACGGCGCCGCCGTCGTGGGGCTGAACTGCGACCGCGGCCCGGCCACGATGCTGCCGCTGATCGCGAGGATCCGCGACCAGGTCGACTGTGCCGTGGCCGCGCAGCCGGTCGCGTACCGGACCGGCGAGGCCTCGCCGACGATGGAAACACTGCGGGCCGAGGGCGTCGACCGGGTCTTCCCGCTGGCGCTGGACCCGTTCACCTGCACCAGGTTTGAGATGGCTGACTTCGCGGTGGCCGCCCGCGATCTGGGGGTGGACTACGTCGGCATCTGCTGCGGCGCGGCTCCGCACCACGTCCGGGCCATGGCCGAGGCGCTCGGCCGCACGGTGCCGGCCAGCAGGTACTCGCCATCGATGGACCTGCACCCGGTCCTGGGCGCTGGCGCCGCGAAGCAGGATCCCGAGGTCCTTGACGCCTGGAACATGAAGCGTTAGCCGGGGTCGGCGGCCCGGGCGAACTGGCCGGCGCGGACCGCGTCGACAAGTGGCTCGAGGTCTGCCTGGGGGGCCTGTCCGCGGGCGGTGAAGCCGGCCAGTTCGCGCACCAGGCGAAGCGCCCGCCCGGTCCCGTCGCCGAGACGGGAAGGCCGGCGCAGGTCGACGGCCTGAGCCGCGACGAACAGTTCGAGGGCGACGACCCGCGCGGCGAGGTCGGCCATCTCGGCAAGGCGCCTCGCCGACAGCGGGGCCATCGTCGTGCGGTCCTCGATCCCTTCTGCCTTGCTCGAGCTCACGACCTCGAAGGAGACCGGGTGGGCGAGCGTGCGGGACTCCGCCGCGATCGACTGCGCGGCCACGGCGAACTCGGCGAGGGCGTCCTCGCCGGTGTCCGGCTCGGCCGCCAGGCCGGCCGGCAGGCCGGAGACCGGGCTCTGGAGTAGCTTCACGGTCCGCTCGGCCGCGGAGGTGACCACGGGAGCAAGCGCGATGCGCGCCAGGTCCAGCGCGGCCGCGACCGCGACGACGTCGAGGTTGCCCACCGACACGATGCGCCGTTCCGCCAGGACGACGGCCGGGTTGCCCTGGGCGGAGTTGAGCTCGGTCTCGATCGTGGCCCGGACGTAGCCGAGGGCGTCCCTGGCGGCGCCGAGGATCTGGGCGATGCTCCGGAAGGTGAGCGGGTCCTGCAGGTTCCGGGCGTTACCTGGCTCGAACAGCCAGCTCCCGGCGAGCAGCGCGCGGAGGCGGCCGATCGTGGCAGCCAGGCCCGGGTACGGCCGGATCTCGGCGACCACGGGATGGAGCGGGCTGGGGTTGGCGGCGAACCCCTCCATGGCGAGGGCGGCGGCGACGTCGGCCTCGCCCAGCAGCCGCTCGGCGGCGAGTTCCGCCAGCGCGGCCCAGCCGGTGCCGAAGGCATTGTTGTTGATCAGCGCCAGCCCTTCGTTGTCCTCCAGAACGAAGCCGGTGTCGCGAAGCAGGCCGTCCGCGAGGTCGGCCAGCGGGCCGAGATCAGCCTGGCCCACCGAACCGAGGCTGCGCACGGCAGGCACCACGCCACGGTTCAGCGCCGCGACCAGCACCTCGGCGAGCCCGGGCCGGACACCGGCCGCGCCCTTGGCGAAGCCGTTCACCAGGCAGACCATCGCGGCGCGCACGACCGGGGCCGGTGTGAGCGGCCCCTGGGCGACGAGGTGACCCTTGATCAGGAACTGGCTGCGGCCCCGCCGCGCCGCGGCATCCAGCGCGACGCTCTTTCGCTCCGCAACGGCGGTCGTGAGACCGTAAACGGAAACGTTCAGCGCCAGCGCCTCCTCGACGACCTCCCGGGCCGCGGCCATCCGGTCGCGCGCCGCGGGGGCCAGGACAACCTCATCCCGTCCCTCAGCGACAGCGGCCAGCGAATCGATCGTCAGTGACGCACCGTCAAGTACCACCATCCGCGCGACCCCCCAAGGGCAGGCGCCCCGGTCAGAGCTTCTCCGGGGCGGGCAGCGTAGCGACCGGCCTAGATTCGCACGCGGCGCCGATCACCGTAAACAGGCGCGGCCCGATTGCCGGAATTCGGGCGACGGCCTTGGTGAGGTGGTATCAGCGGCGCCGCCGGGTGCCTCTTCTTGTGGTAAGGGCGCTGCAGCCCGGGCGGACGGGCTGGGAGCACCGGCCGGCGCGGCCAGGCGTCCTGGGCAAGATCGGCCTCACACTATGGAAATCAGGGATCGGATGATATTGCCGACGTCAGCGCATTGACGTCTCACGCTGGTTCTGCTGAGGTATTTACGATCCGGCGTGCGCCTGGCGGGGGAAGGAGCCCCGGCGTGGACATAAATTGGTCGCCCACTCAGACGGCGAGGATGCCCGGTGGGGGCATTGCCCGTCGTCCGTTGCATGTCCTGGTCCTGGCCGACTGCTCGGGATCGATGAAAGGTGAGAAGATCCAGGCGCTGAACTTCGCCATCGCCCAGATGATGCAGCATCTCGCCGCCTGGGAGGAGGAGCAGGAGCGAGCGCAGATATTGGTGCGGGCGATTGCGTTCGCGACTGAGCCGCGCTGGCACATTGGTGAGGCGCTCCCGGTTGTCCATCTGCGGTGGGTCCCGTTGACCGTGGTGCCGGGGGGGCGGACGAACATGGGCCCGGCGTTTCGGATGGCGGCCTCGGTGCTCGGCAAGGATCACATGCCGCGCAGGGCTTTCAATCCGGCATTGCTACTGATCACCGACGGAATGCCAACCGATCAGCCGGCCGAATTCGACGCTGGCCTGGACGCGCTGATGTCCCAAACGGCCGGCCGTGATGCCCTGCGCATGGCGGTCGCCATCGGCCGGGACGCACGGTCAGAGGCTCTGACCAGGTTCATTGCGGATCCCAAGGTACCGGTGCTGGTCGCCGGGAAGGTGGATCAGATAGCCGACCAGCTGCGGCTGGTCACGCTCGCTGTCACCGGGGTCAGGAGCTGGGCCGATGATCCTGATGAACGCGGCATGCCCACCGACGGTCTCGACATACCGGTGTGACGGTGCCAGGCGCTCCCAGTGATGCCGGAGACCCGGCCACCACGGTTCAGAGGCTTCCGTGGCAGGTTCACGCCGCCAGCGCGATCGGTGCCGGACATGTCAAGGATGGCCGGCCCAATCAGGACGCGGTGGGATGGAAGCTCGCGACCCGGCCAGATGGAGCCACGGTTCTCGTGATCGCCGTCGCCGACGGGCACGGCGACTCACGGCATTTCCGCAGCGAGCGGGGCGCCGAGATGGCGGTTTCCGCAGGTATCTCCGCGGTGCTGGCCTGGTCAGCCCAGATATCTGCGGCTCCGGCCGTGGTCCAGCTGAGCGCCCAGCGCACGCTCGTTCCCGACATCGTCGCCCGGTGGGACGCCTCCGTGGCGGCGGACCTGGCCCGGGACCCGTTCACCGACGCCGAGCGCGTGCTCCACGCGGATCCGGCGCAGCCGAGGGAGATCGCCTACGGCTCGACGTTGCTGCTGGCCACCTTGACCGCCGACTACGCGGTTTTCGCGCAGATCGGTGACGGAAATATCGTCGCCGTGCTGCCTGAGGGCGGCTTTCTCAGCCCGGTCCAAGAGGACAGCACGCTCGATGGCTGGCGCACCACCAGCCTGTGCCAGGCCGACGCGGCCGCCGCCTTCCGCGTGGGGGTAATCCAGCTCGCCGCGTCCCCCCTGTTCGCGGTGCTGGTTGCCACCGATGGCTTTGGCAACGCCCAGGCGGATGACCCATGGCAACCGGGAGTGGCCACGGACCTTGTCCGGCTGGCCCTCGAACACGACGTGGCCTGGTTCGCCAGTCAGGTGCCCGGCTGGGCCGCCCAGTGCGCCTCATCGGAGGGCAGCGGCGACGACTCAACGCTGGCGCTCGCGATCAACTCGGCCGTGGCGCCAGCCCACCGTGACCGCAGGCCCGGCCACCGTCCTCAGCCCGCGGTCGTGGCGGGTCCCGCCCGAACACTGGAGCTGTTCCCACCGCATGACGATCGGACAACCGCGGGTTACCTGGCGGAGGAAGACCTGTCCCGGGCCGGCGCCGGCGGTGGAGGGGGAGCATGGCAGCGCACCGGCGTCTCGCGGACCGTGGTATGGGTGGTGGCCGCGGCGGCCGTGCTGTTGGGCCTGGCCTTTGCTCTCCTGCTCCTCGGACACGGCCAGCACCGGCCGACACCGACCCCACTGCCGGCCCACAGTAGTTCGCAGCAACCTGCCCGCAGCCCGCGGCCAAGCCCCGCGCCCAGCCCGTCGGCCAGTCCCCGCGCCTCGACAAGTCCCACCTCGTCCGCGACCCGCGGCCCGTCCCCAGGCGCTCGCTCGTCCGCGAGCCCATCGCCGCACCGCCGGGCCACCGCGCTCAAGGCCGGACGGCAGTTCGGTCCTGCGCCGTCATCTGCCCGGCGAGTTTCCCGGATGAGGTTCCGGACATGACGGAGCTACGGACCGGCGACAGGGTGGCGATGCGATCGGCCGGTGCGACCTTGCTCGTCGGCAAGCGCCTCGCCCAGGGTGGGCAGGGCGTCGTTTACCAGGCCGAAGCGAACGGCCAGCTGTTCGCCCTGAAATGGTACGGGCCATCGAAGGACCGCTGGCTGACCGACCGGATCGCCGCGAACCTGGCGAAGCTCGTCGAACGAGGCAAGCCGGAGCACAGCGCGTTCATCTGGCCGATCGACATGGTGGGCAGCCCGGAGCGAGACGGATTCGGCTACGTCATGCCGCTGATGGACACGAGATTCACGTCGTTCGTGAAGATACTGAAGGCACCGGAGCCGCCTGGGTTCCGCACGCTCATTAGTATCGGCATCAATCTTGTTGATGCCTTTGCGTCCCTGCACACCAATGGGTTGTGTTATCGCGACATCAGCTTCGGGAACATGTACGTAGATCCGGGTACGGCCGACATCGCCATCATCGACAATGACAACGTAGGGCCGAGCGGCGGCGAGGGCGTCGTCAGGGGAACTCCGCAGTTCATGGCCCCTGAGGTCATTCGCGAGGAAATGCTGCCCTCAACCGAAACTGACCTCTACTCCCTGGCGGTCTTCCTCTTCTACCTGTTCTGCTTCGGCCACCCTCTGGAGGGGGCGGCCGTAGAGGCGTCGTACAGCTGGGAAGGTGGCCGGCGCCTGTCTGAGCAGGAACTCATGGTGAAGCACTTCGGCCGTGAGCCGGTGTTCGTATTCGATCCAGAGAACGACAAGAACCGCCCTGCGCCGGACAGTTCGGTGGCCAACTGGTGGGGAATCTACCCTGTCTTCTTCCGAAACCTGTTCACCAGGTCGTTCACCACCGGCCTGACCGATCCCACGCTGACCGGGCGGCTGACCGAAGGAGTGTGGCGTAGGGGCCTGTACCGGCTGGCGGATTGCGTCTGGCAGTGTGACCACTGCGGGGCGTCGGTCTTCTTCGACCCGGATGACCCTGAGCACAGGTGCTGGGGATGCCGGACCGTCCCACCGCCGCCCCTGCTGCTTACTGTCCCTGGCCATGCGGTCGTGCTTGCCGCCGGGGCAGTCCTCACCGGACGTCATCTCAAGCAGGCGAGCATGCCCGATCAGGTTCTGGCCGCGGCCGAGGTTGATCCGCGTTATCCCGGTGCCGTGCTGCTGCGGAACCTGACCGACGAGGTGTGGACCGTCGAGCCTGCCGGAGAGGAAGCCAAACAGGTCAGGCCGCGCCAGCGGCTGCTCGCGCGCCCTATGACCATCGAATTGGCGGGCAAGCGGGCAGTGATCCGGCGCGGCCCCGGAGTGAGGGATGCAGCGTGACCTCGCCGGAACCAGAACTCATCGCCCAGATCCTGCCGGACGGCGCCGAGCAGCGATTCCCATCGGATCAGCCGGTCACCATCGGCCGGGACCCGGCAGCGCAAGTGGTGGTCGATCAAGGCGCGGTGTCACGCCGTCACGCCGTGGCCGTCGTCGAGCCTGGCACCGGCTGGGTTCTGATGGACCGCAGCACGAACGGCACCTTCCTGGGCGATCAGCGGGTCGGCCGGATCGTCATCTCGGGTCCGCTGACCGTCCGGATCGGGGATCCGCACACCGGAGTCGAGGTCAGGCTGGCACCGGCCGCCCGCCTGCGTGACGGCGGCGCCGGAGGCGGCCAGGATGCCAGCGCCGGCAAGGCTCGCTTCGAGGCGGGCAGTCCGCCCAAGCTTGGTCAACTTGGCGCGCTCAAGGCATCGCACCTCGGCCTGGGCCAGTTCAGCCGCGCCATCGAACTGCCGACGGTGCGGATCCGGATCGGCCGGGCTCCCGACAATGACGTGGTTGTCCCTGACCTGCTGGTGTCGCGACACCACGCCGAGGTCAGAACGAGCCCTGACGGCCGTTACCAGGTCGCCGATCTGGGCAGTCACAACGGCACCTACCTGAACGGCAAGCGCCTCCAGGGCCGGGCCACGGTCTCCGACGGCACCGTGATCGCGATCGGCCACCACACGTTCGTGCTGTCCGGAGGCCGCCTGGAAGAGTTCATCGACGCCGGTCCGGCCAGCTTCGCCGCCCTGGACCTGTCGGTCAGGGTCGGCGCGAAGTACCTGCTGAAAGGCCTTAGCTTCGCGGCGGACGGGGGTGACTTCGTCACAGTGCTCGGCCCGACCGGGGCGGGGAAGTCCACGCTCATCAAGGCCCTGAGCGGCTACCGCCCCGCCGACAGCGGGTCGGTCCTGTACAACGGCCGCGACATCTACGCCAGCTACCAGGAACTGCGAAACCGGATCGGCTACGTCCCCCAGGACGACGTGCTGCATCCGCAGCTCACCGTCCGCAGCGCTCTGCGCTACTCCGCACGGCTGCGGTTTCCGCCGGACGTGCCCGCCGGGCAGCGGAATGCGCGCGTCGAGGAGGTCATCGGCGAGCTCGGGCTTGGGAGCTGCGCCGACCTACGGCTGGCGACGGTCTCCGGCGGCCAGCGCAAGCGCACCAGCATTGCTCTTGAGCTGTTGACCAAACCCTCGCTCTTGATCCTCGACGAGCCCACGTCAGGCCTCGACCCTTGGTACGAGTGGACGGTCATGGAACTGATGCGCAAGCTGGCCGACGGCGGACGGACCGTCATCGCCGTGACTCACACGGTGGAAAGCCTCGACCTGTGCAACCGGATCCTCTTCCTGGCCCCTGGCGGGCAGACGGCCTATTTCGGGCCGCCCGCGGAAAGCCTCGCCTACTTCGGCGCCCAGCGATACAAGGAAATCTTCAATCAGCTCAACCACGCACCTTCCGGGCAGCTGGCGGAGAAGTTCGTCAGCTCGGCGGAGGATGCCAAGTACGTCGAGGCACCACTCGCCGCGGTCCGTGCGGGCACCCCATCGCCCGGTTCCAGCACACCGGCCGCCTCTGCGGCCAGTCCCGGCTGGACCAGCCAGCTGGCCACCCTGGTCCGCCGGTTCACCGCCGTGGTCGCCGCCGACCGGCGCAACATGGCGCTGCTGTTCCTTCAGGCGCCGGTACTCGGGCTGCTGATGGCCGCCATTCTCCCTACCGATAGCCTGGCGGCCATCCGTCCGGGCGAGAGCCCGTCCGCCGCGCTGGCGCACTCGCGCGGTGCGGCGCAGATCATTACCGCGCTGGTCCTTGGCGCGACGTACCTCGGCGCTTCCAATTCCATCCGCGAGATAGTCAAGGAACGGGCGATCCTGACCAGGGAACGCGCTGTCGGCTTGTCCCCGCCCGCCTACGTCCTGTCCAAGGTGTTCCTGCTGGGCCTGCTCACCGTGGCTCAGGCGGCCGTTCTTGTCGTTTTGGGCCTGCTCCGTCAGCACGGCCCCGGGGCTGGCTCCGTGCTGCCGAGCGGAGAGTTCGAGCTCTTCCTCGTCGCCTCGGCAGCCGGCCTGGCGGCCATGGCCCTGGGCCTGCTGATCTCCGCCTTCGTGTCCAATGCCGACAAGGCCCTGACGATCCTGCCCGTCGTGCTGTTCGCGCAGTTCCTGCTGACCGGCGGATTGTTCTCGGTGAACGCACCAGGCATACAGCAGCTCAGCTACCTGTCGTCGGCGCACTGGGGATATGCCGCGGCGGCGTCAACCGTCGATCTGGACCGCCTGACGTTCGACGGGTGCAATCATGCTCCCTCAGGCGGCACGCACATAGCCTGCGACGGCACCCGGGCCCACACCGTGGGCGCGTGGAGCGAGGACATGGCAGTCCTCCTCTTGCTGTCGGGGGCATTCCTTGCTGGAGCGGCTGGCGCTGTTCAGCGCATCGGCCAGCCGCGCAGAGTGACCAGCCGGGTAACGGTGGCCGGTCAATCAGCGAGAGTTTGACGTGGATTCATCGAGTCAGGAAGGTCAGGTCCGACCATGGCAACGCACCCCTTGGACGCCAACGGGCAGGCCCGTACGGCGGTCCGCAGCATAGCGCAGGACTACGGGCCGGCCGCTCTGTCGAATCCCGAGTTCCTGAACAGCCTGCTGCGGGATATGATCCCGGATTCGCCGCGAGAGGCGAGCGTCCTGGTGGCGGCCGCGGAAGCCAACGTCGCGGGCATCCTGCAAGAGCGCACGGCCCAGCGCATCAGCACCGATGCTGCTGTTGCCCAGGCAGTTGCCGCGCTCGAGGAGCGCACCGCGCTGGCCCAGGACGCGTGCCAATGGGCGGTGCGCCAACTGGCCGAGGCGCTCGGCCTGCTGAACCAGGCGGGCACCACCACCCCCGACCCCGGAAGCTACGCCGGGCCAACCCTCGCGCCCGGACCCGCCCCTGGGCCCCCTACTGCGCCCGGACCCACCATCCCGCCCGCGCCGATCTTCGCGCCGCCCGGGCCCACCTCATGGCCCGCGCCGCCCGCACCCACCGCTCGGCCCGGACCCGGACCCGGACCCACCCCCGGGCCCGTCGCGGCGCCGCAGCAGCCGCCGCGCGTGCGCACTCCCGCCGCGATCACGGCTGCCGTGCTGGGGGTGGTCTGTGCCCTGTCCGTGTCACTGCAGGTACTGGCGCACGGCCGACTGGGCGCCGCGTACAGCTGGAATATCGCCGTTGCCGCGCTCACTCTCTTCGGTGCGGCCGTGCTGACCTTCGGCCGGTCCAAGTACGCCGGAGCAGGCATGATATTCGGGGCCGGCCTGGTAATGGTGTCTTTCTTTATCGAAAGCGCCTTCTATAGTTCCGGGTCCGGCGGACCGTACGTGGCCGCAACGGTGGTCACAATCGTGACGGCGGCGGCCGCCGCGGTCAGCGCAGCGGTGTATTTCACACCGGAGGCGCACCAGGGCCGGGCTAACCTGCGCCGTCCTCTGGTCGTGGCGTTCTGCGTGGCGGCAATTGGCTACGTCGTGGCCTTCATCCCGGGCGATTGGCAGTATAACTTCAGCGGAAGCCGGTGGTTCACGATTACCGGCTTGCTGGGGCCTGGCGTTCATGGACGGTTTATTTTCGCCGGTGTCGTAGCCATCATTGCTCTGGCTATACCGGTTGTGATCATCGAAAGGCTGGCTCCTGGCACCGGCGCCCGCGTGGGCGTCGTGGCTGGCTGGCTCCTGGTTACCGGCGCCGGGCAGCTCGACAACACGATGTTCATCGGCCTGCCAGGCGTTCGGGCCGCGCCAGCGTTCGCCGTTACGTGGGTTTTCTGGGGTCTCA
>Ga0207646_10000637_pt1 | contig 45634 bp, 36 predicted proteins | sample KBSK5502metaG_FD_184343 | JGI IMG/M metagenome (GOLD analysis project Ga0207646, IMG submission 184343) | Corn, switchgrass and miscanthus rhizosphere microbial communities from Kellogg Biological Station, Michigan, USA - KBS K5-50-2 metaG... | ecosystem: Host-associated > Plants > Roots >...
TCTTGCTCATGATGTATCTCCTTGGTGGATTGGCACCTTCCAGGGAGATACATCTTAACCCCTCTCACGGTAGAACCTTTTTCTTGCACCACTACCGGAGGTAGTGGTTTCTATCAAGAATGAACAATTTAAGATGGAAAATGGAAAATGCCTTTCCTTCCTGATGTCGCGATCTCCTGACAATTCAGAACCCCGGCGGCCCGATAAACGGGACCCTCCCCCACGGGAACTGGAAGAAGGAATAGGTGTAAGGGACCGTCGGCGGCGGCATCATATAAGACCGGGCCGCGCCCTGTGCCGCGACCGGCAGCTCTCTGAGCATCAGGTTGATCAACTCGTGGATCTCTTGGAGCTTTTCCAAATCATCTTCTGACAGTTGTGCGCCGCCCATCGGGTTCGGCATCGGGTATCGCGCTGCTGCAGCCGTAGACATAATTTACTTTACCTCCAGGTATCGCTGTTTGCTGCCTACCTCATTCTAGCCCCTCCGGGAGCTAGACTTCTTCGATTGCGTCGTGGTGGTCGCTGACGCGGCCGTCGCCTTGGGCAGAGTGATCTCCAGAATGCCGTCCGAGAGCGTAGTCTTCGGGCTGTCAGCTTCGACGTAAGCGGGCAGCGGGAAGAGGCGCTCGAAAGTGCCGTAGATGCGCTCCGAGTTGTGATACTGCGCCTCCTCGCTCGCCCGCCGGAAGCGCCGCGTGCCGCGCACGACCAGGATGTTGTTGATCTGCTGCACGGCGACCTCGTCCTTACTCATCCCCGCCAGCTCGAGCTCGATCACGTACTCGTCCGGGGTCTCGTACACCTCCGCCAAGGGGGTCCAGGTGGGCGTCTTGGAGAGGCGTAAGGAGATGCCGCTGTTGATCAAGTAGAGGTTCAGGTAGTTGATCTCGTTCTGCACCAGCGCCACCGGGTCCGCTCCGCGCGGCAGCGGGAAGCGCGGCTTCTTGAGATCCACCTTCGGAGCCGGGAGCCCCGTCAGTTGCTCGTAGACGTCGCGGACGTCCGTCAGCACCTGATCGTAGGAATACATGGTCATAGACTTTCTCCTTTTCGCTTCGCTTCAGGGTTGCTGTCTTTCGCTTATCGGATGTCTTATACACCACCGACCTTAACCCGGCATCAACCGACAGTTAATTCTCTGTTAGCTTTCAGAGCGCCAGGCACAGGTCTTAAAGAGAGCGTTCGGGCGGGGCGGATTGTGGCTTCTTCAGTAGAGTGAACAGGGTGGCAAACGGCGAGCCGCCACGGCCCTTGGGCCAGGCCGGCGGGCAACCGGGCGCAGAGAAAACCGCCGCGGCCGCCGCACCTCGCGCGGGCGCTACCATAACCTGTTCGCCGCCTTAGCGGCTTCGGTCAACTACGATTCAAAGGGAACAAATATTACCTTAGTGAACACAAGATACTCTGATCGCTCGAAAGAATCAATAGGGCTGCGAATGAAAGTGGGCAGAAATCAGCCTGAAAATAAAACATCGCCTGGAAAAAAATGCTCGCCGTCCCGCCTGCGGCCGATGGGCGAGGGCAGCCCCTGATGAAGTCACTCGGTCAAGCGCTGAAGGCACACCGCCTTAGATAATCTCCGTTCAGTCGCCGCCTCAACTTTGCGGCGAGGGAGAACTGCCCGCACTGTCTGCTTACCCTTCCTTGCGCATCAACCGGAGTGCCTTCTTTCAAGCCACTACCGATTCGAGGCCGCGGCCTGAGCTTTAGCCCCGGCCCCAAACAGCTTGGCCGGCCACGCGGTAATTCTCTCTCACCCTAGACCATGAGCATAGGTCGTGTGATGATATGTACTCAGTTTGAGGAGATCATCCGCGCGATGCAGCGTCACCGCTTCTACGCCCCACCATCAGACACCTCCGCCTCGCGGGTCACGCTCGATCCTGACGAGTCGCATCACCTCGCCCGCGTGCTGCGCCTCCCGGAGGGCGCGCGCGTGTTTGTCTTCGACGGGGAAGGCGCTGAATACGAGTGTGAAGTTACCAGAGTGAGTAAGCAGGCGGTCGAGCTCTCCGTCATCACACAGCTCACCGATGAAGTTGAATCGCCGCTGCGCCTGACACTCGGCCAAGCGCTCATCAAAGGGGACAAGTTCGATTGGGTGGTGCAGAAGGCGACCGAACTCGGCGTCACCCGCATCGTCCCCTTGGCGACCGACCACAGTGACCTACGCAAGGCCGAGGAACGCGCCGAGCATCGGCTGCAACGCTGGCGCCGGATCGCGCTCGAAGCCGTCAAGCAGTGCGGGCGGCGGCGACTGGTCGAGATCACGGAGCCGGTGAGCTTCGCGAAGTTTTGTGAAAGCGGAGAGGACCAGACGAAACTGATCTTCTCCGAGCGCGGCGGCCGGGGTCTGCGAGAGGTCTCCGCCGAGCGCACACCTTCAAGCTCGGTTAGTCTTGCTGTCGCGTCGGAGGGTGGCTGGAGTGATGCCGAATTGAAGCTGGCCGATGAGCACGGCTTCATCCCGATCCACCTGGGCGCGAGAATTCTCCGGACTGAAACCGCAGCCGTCGCCGCAGTCACACTGGCGCAGCATCTGTTTGGAGACCTCGGCTAAATCTGTGCTGCCCGTTGGCACTTCAAATTGCCGAAAAGAGGAAGAACTGAAAGTTTTTCATCCCATAAACAACGTAATTATCCTCGCTTTAGGGTTCAGCTCAGATGCTAGCGTGACGATACTCACTCGTCGGAGGACCATCGCACTTGGCCATCGGCTATATATTTCCCCCGTGAACCATTTTCCTCGTCCTCAACAGTAAACTCAAAAACACGCTCTACAGAGCCACCTTTATAGCCAAGTTCTGCGGTTAACCGATAATGCGTCGCGTTGTCTATCTCCCAAGGGGTATCACCTTCCCAGGACTCAACGTCCTCAGGCTCGAATGGGCTGTCTGAGATTTCGGCCTCGTAACTTAACGAGCATTCTTCTGGTGGGTCGAGGAAGGCTTCTGCGAATACTTTAACTACCGACCGAGAACTCTTGCGTCCTGTGTGTCCATCAACAAGCTCTATAGTGCCGATGTTGGCCATCAGCAATGCAATGCACTCTAAAACGGCGGGGTCATCGATATTGAGGTCATACACATCAGCTACATCGAATTCATCTAACGGGAAGTCATCTTCTTCATATTCTTCAGCTACACGAATCAACTCACGAACTGCCTTATCAACTTTAGCCGCTGGTCGAGACTTCCAACCGAGAGTGCGACCAATTTCCTCTAGTAGGTGGTGTATGTCGGCGCTGTCTGTCCCTTTTATCACGTGAAGTTCACGCAGTGGCCCGGGTAAGTCCTCAAAATCTAGCCCCACCAAGAGCGGCACGACCCATTTCCCCTCCATAGCCCAAGCCGCTCCAAGTTCGAATCGTACCCACTCCGACTCAGTGCTGACCGGTGTGAGAACGCAGAGGACAAGCTCTGCCACTCGTAGTTCATGTTTTAGTGTTGTTGACGTGTGACTCCCAGGGCGTAGTTTGTAGGCTGCCAGCGATGTGCATCGAATCTCTTTCTCATCAAAATGAAAGGCGGATTCAAGCAATGACACAAGGGCCTGTGTCACCTCTTCATCTTCAGAAGAGTGGCTTATAAACAATCGGACTGACATCTCTTTAGTCTCCTGAGGTGCGTGTGAAGAATTTCCACTCTTGACTGCTTTCGGATGTTGTGTGGAAGACTTCTTATTAAGAAGTTTGAGGTGCCCTTTGGTAGTCGCTTCTATTAAATCATCAATGAAGGCGAGAGATGGCCTGCCGCGCTCGCGCACGAACAGTTCAAGAGGTCCTTCGCCACGGAGGGCGTAGTAAGCACCAGGGTAAAGTAGAGCTTGGAAGCGAGCTATTTCATGTGGGGGGATATTTTCTCTTAAAAAGCCCGTGAATCTATCCTCCCATCGGGCGAATGCCAGTCGTCCCCGCTCCTCATCACCCAGGCGATAATGAGGAAGCACCTCATCGATTAGTTCTTGCCTCCAAGTTTGTAACCGTTTGACAAACTGTTTTACAGTCACATTCAACTCCCGGACTTCTTTTCCGCGAGGCGTGTCTTACTGTTCTATTGTCTGTGTATTCAAATCGGCATGTCGTGCAAGACGCTCTCAACGGTTGTGCGCCGACGCTTATCGTAAATCTGAGTTGTAGTGATATGCCGACGGTCGAGCAGTCCTTGAACCTTGCGGATATCAACACCAGCATCAAGCAAGAGAGTTGCTGCCACTGCTCTCAACGAATGGATAGTATATGCAGCGCTTTCCTTGGCCATCATTCCTCTCGACCTCTCTCATCGCTCTAGAGATAGCTTTGAATGAGCCGATACATTGTACTGTTGCACTATGACACTGACCTAAGTACACAGCGATTGAGAAATCTTGAAAGTGATGGCGCTCAGGATAACTGTCTGATTACATCCTTCGCAAAATAGGTCAAGATCGCGTCCGCCCCGGCCCGCTTAATCGCAACGAGCGACTCCATCATGATGCGCTCCTCGTCGATCCAGCCCATCTGGGCCGCGGCCTTGATCTGCGCGTACTCGCCTGAGACTTGATAAGCTGCCAGCGGCAGGGTGAAGCGCTCGCGCGCCGCCTTGATGACATCGAGGAAGGGCAGGGCGGGTTTGACCATTAGCATATCCGCGCCCTGCTCTACGTCCAGCTCCGCCTCGCGCAGCGCCTCGCGGGCGTTGGCCGGGTCCATCTGGTAGCCGCGCCGGTCGCCGAACTGGGGCGCGCTATCGGCCGCCTCGCGGAAGGGTCCGTAGAAGGCCGAGGCGTATTTGATCGCGTAAGAGAGGATCGGGATGTCGGTGAAGCCGGCCGCGTCCAACCCCTCGCGGATGGCCGCCACCATGCCGTCCATCATCCCCGACGGGGCGATCACGTCGGCGCCCGCCTGGGCCTGGCTGACGGCGGTCTGGGCGAGGATCTCAAGCGTCGGATCGTTGGCCACCTCGCCGTCTTTGATCACGCCGCAGTGGCCGTGCGAGGTGTATTCGCAGAGGCAGGTGTCGGCGATGACGAGCAAGTCCTTGACTTCACGCTTGACGGCGCGGATCGCGCGCTGGGTGATGCCGTCTTCGGCGAAGGCGCCGCTGCCCTGCTCGTCCTTGCGTTCCGGCAAGCCGAAGACGATGACCGATGAAACGCCTAGACGACGCGCCTCCTCTGCCTCTTTGACCAACTCGTCGACCGAGAGGTTGAAGACGCCGGGCATCGAGCGCACCTCGCGGCGCACGCCTTCGCCAGGGCAGGCAAAGAGTGGGTAGATCAGGTTCGCGGCATCGAGTCTCGTCTCGCGCACCATCGCACGCAGCGCGGCGGTGCGGCGCAGGCGCCTGGGACGATTGATCAATGGGGTCATAACATCTCCTAAATTTTCTCAGTTGCTGCGGCGTGTCAGGGGTTCAGTATAGCAGAAACGGGGCGAGACGGCGCGGGCGGCGGATTCTTCAACTGAACTTTTGGTAGAGGCCGATGAAGTCCCACGCCCCTTCAACCTTGGCCCGAAAATCTTCGGGCGTGTCCCAGGCATCGACGCGCACGCGCCGCAACAGGTAAGGATCGGTGGCGGCCGTATTCTTGCCCCACAACGAAGAGCAGGCTGCAAGATAACCAGCCTCTCGCAGCAGCGACGGAGTCTCCCGGCCGATGTTTTGGCGATAGCCCCAAGGGTAGGCAAAGAATTTAATCGGCGCCTCTAACTGATCCTCCAATATTTTTTTTGAATAGGTCAACTCCTCAGCCGCCTCAGCGCGAGTGGCCTGCCCCAGGTCGCAGTGGCGGTGGGTGTGTGAGCCAATCGTCACGCCGCCGGCCTGTAGCTCTCTCAATTGGCCCCAGCTCAGCGGCGGCAGGTGACCGTACATGCCCAATCGCGCTGCCACCCCACAGCCGCCGGTGACCAAGCCGGTGGTGATGAACAATAAAGCCGGCACTTCGAACTTTTGCAGGAGCGGGAAGGCGAACCGGAAAAAGTTTTCGTACCCATCATCGAAACTGACGAGCGCCGCCGGCCTTTGATCAGCCCCACCACCTTCCGCTCGCTGAAGCCAGGCATCAAGTGAGACCAACCTGAAGCGCTCGACTAAATATTCGAGCTGACGGGCAAACACATCGGGCGGCGTCGAGAAAGTTTCATCAGGCAGGATCGAATGGTAAGTCAGAACGACTAGATCGCCGGCTTGCCGCGGGGCGGCGAGGTGTCGATAGAGCGCTGCCCAGCCGCGCTTCACTTGCTGACGGAAGGCCACTGCTTTGCCCATGCGATAGCTCATGCTATTCAGGGGTTGGAGGGTGACTCAAGCGATAGCTCTCTTCACTGCCCTCCACGTTCATTTCCGTTACTCGCTCGAAGACGCGCAGCGTTTGCCGAACCGATTCAGGCCAGGAAAAGAGCTTGGCCCGCGCTACAGCCTTACGGCTTAGCTCCTCCCGAAGAGACTCGCGATTGATGAGTTGGTTCAAGACCGCCGCGATCTCAGCCGGGTCGTAAGGATCGAAATAGACTGCGGCCTCTCCGCCGATTTCCGGCAGCGAACTGATCCGCGAGGCAGCAATAGGGAGACCGAAGGCCAAAGCCTCCAATACGGCAAACGGGCAGTTCTCAGCCAGTGACGGGTAAACAAAGGCCAGAGCCGCGCGGTAGATCGCTTTCAATTCGTCCCTGGCCAGTCCCGGGATGAGTGTCACGCGCGAGCCGCCCCCCAGCCGCGCTATTGCCTGCTCGACCTCTTTCCAATAAGTTGGATCCGTAAGCGGGCCGACCAGCACGAGAGAGAGGTCAGGGTGCTCGGCCAGCAGCGACGCGAAGGCATCGAGCAGACGCAGCAGGTTTTTATAGCGCTGGCATTGGGAGACGCACAGCAAATAAGGCCGGCGGATGCCTAGGCGCCCAAGCTGAGCCGGATCAGGTTTGAGCTGTCGCTCCGCTTCGCCCCACTCAATGCCGTGGTAGATGACCGCTGGCTCGCCGTCGAGGTCGTCAGCCTGCGCCATCACGCGTTGCTTCAGGTCCTGGCTGAAAACGATCACCCCGTCGCAATGGCGCAAGGTTTTACGCAGCAGCCGCCTCAACCAAACCAGCCGGAGCCGTTCGGCCCTTGAGCCTTCAGTCCGCACCAACTCATCGTGCAGCGGCATCGAATTGTGCAGGGCCACTATCAATTTGGTCTGCGCCGGCCGCCAGCCTGGCGCAAACCCGGCATTGCTAAAGAGCAGGTCTGGCCGGAGGCGATGCAGATGCCAGGGCAAGACGATCAATCTCCACAGCATCCGCAGCAGGCTCGCTCCGCGCCAATGGCCGGAGGTCAACGCAGGGAGGCCGATCCGGCGGAATTGAAATCGCCGACCTGCTGCCGCCGGCACTTCGGCGAAGTCGTCAGTGTGAAAGATGATGAATTCGTGAGCAAGATCAAGTTGTGCGGCGTGCGAGAGCAATTGAGTGAGGTAGACCTTGCCGCCGCTCACCGCCGCTGTCGCATCGATCACAATTCGCATATTTCCATCATCATTGGTACGGTACGGGGAGCGTGAGCGACCTGACGCTTCCGCACAGAGCCGTTTGAGTTAGGCGCAGGTCGCTCACGCTCAATGGCCTGAAGTTAAGGAGTGGAGCTGCTCCTGGGAGCGCCCGCGTCCTCGCGGGCCAGCTTGATCACCGAGCCGGCCCGCGAGGACGCGGGCGCTCCCAGGGCTCGTATTATACTGTCAAAGTCAGCCCCTGTTGCATCGGCTGACCAAAGCATCATGACCTTTTCTCTCCGCACACCTGTTCCGCCGGCCTGCCCCGAAGACTTAACTGAACTCGAAGCATGGCCGACCAATCTCCACTGCCCTCGCTGCGGGCGCGACTTTGCTCGTGTCGAAGGGATCTATGATTTGCTTCCTCGCGAAGCGCCAAGCGGCTCTTCAGCTCAAGGCGCCGAGCTTCGTCGTTATCAAGCGAGTTTTGCCGAGCGCCGGGACAGGGCCTGGTATCAACCGCTGCGCCTCCTCACCGGGAGCCTCGCCAACGGATACCTGTACGCCTGGGCCGCCCGCAGCGTGGAAGCGTTCGCTGGCAGTCGCGCGCTCGCGCTGCTCGACGCCGGTTGCGGGGACGGCATGCTGCGGTATTATCTATCAGTCAGGCACGTCTACGTCGGGGTCGATTTCGCCATGCGGATGTTGGCTCGCGCCCGGCGTTACCGCCCTGCCACTTATTTCCGCGCAGACCTCAATCGCCTGCCCTTTCCGAACGAGAGCTTTGATGCCATCGTCTCGCTGCAAGCGCTCCAATACTTGGACCGGCCGGAGGTGGCGCTCGCCGAGATGGCGCGGGTCTTGAAGCCAAGGGGGAGGCTTTTTCTCTCTTTGCCCAACCATCAAAGCTTCAAATACCGATGGCAAGGCATCTCATCCACCCAGGTGCAGCATTTCAATCTCGCATCAGCCACTGCCCTCGTCTCGCGCGAGTTTGACTGTCTCGAGTCTTCCGTGCGCGGCTTCTGGGTCCCGCTCCCTCACATCCCCATCCACGTCGGGATGCAGATGCCCATCAATCAGGGCGTGGCTTTGACAATCATCGCGACGCCTAAGAAGTAAGACTGTTTGGAGTACCGCCTTCAGGCGGGCTTTTCGCGGCGGCAAAACCCGCCTGAAGGCGGTACTCCAAACAGTACTCCAAACGGCGGTGCTCCAAACAGCCTCACTACTGCGATTGCTCATCGGCCATCGTGGCCCACTGTGCCCGATACGAGGCGCGCCGCTTGGCGACCCTCACCAGCAGGAGGATGGGCAGCACGAGCTGCGCCAGTTCAATCGTCGCGTTGAAGAGGCCGCCGCGGACGATGTTGCCGGTGAAAGCAAAGACGCCGCACGAGTAGATGAGCACGGCCAATTGCGTCGGAGCGTTGGCCGCCAGCCAGCGGTAGCCGCGCCCGAAGAGGTAGCCGAGCAGGAGCGTCCCCGGCAAAATCCCGAACCACCCGAATTCGAGGTAGAACTCGCCCACCATCGAGGCCCCCGCGCTCCCGCCGCTGAGGTAGGTCACAGGGTCGTAGCGCTGCGTCATGACGCGGCTCAGGTTCTCCGGCTTGTCGGGCCAGATTTCGCGCGGGATCAGGAAATAGACGAAGCGGGCGAGCCCCGCCCCGTAACCGTAGTCGTACTGCGCCGGGACCGTGCTGATGATCGCGATCAAGTAATCGAAGACCGCGTTGTCGCCCTGCGTGTAGACATCATCGAAGACCTGCTTGGTCTCCAACTGGCCGAGCCGGTAGCGCACTGCGTCGAAGCCTTGATCCATCGTCGTGCGGACGTAGAGCCAGGTGAAGGAAAAGGCCAGCAGGAGGACGAGCCAGGGCAGAGCGCGGCGCAGGCTGAGCGGCCGGCGCAGGTAGTGGCGCTGCATGAGCATGGCGAAGACGATGTTGACGATCCCGCGGCGGCTCCCGGAGAAGGCGATGTCGAAAGCGCCGTAGACGAGCGAGGCCAGAAAAAAGACGCGCCACTGCACACGGGTCGAGCGCTTGAGGATCGAGAGGAAGTAGAGCACCAAAATCCCCACGCCCATCAACGCCGTGAGGTTGGCCACGTAGGGGTTTTTGGCGACGATGAAGTAGCGCATCGTCCGCTCGGTGCTGAAAGTCTTGACCAGGCCGCCGCCCAGCACGTAGATCACGTAAGTGTAGGCTGCCGCGCCCACGCCGATGCAGCCGATGGCGATCCACCAGGCCTTCTGCTCATCGAGTTCATCGATCGCCTTGAAATGCCCGGCCGCGGGTCGCCGCCGCCCCCAGTAGTAACCGGCCAGAAAACCGCACAGGCCCCACGCACAGTACATCAGCGCCAGGGTGAAAGTTTGGCGGTCGAGGTAGAAGCCGAGGAGCGAGGTCTGCTCGCCCATGTAGAGGATGTAGAGTGGCCGCGAGACGTAATAAAAAGTGTAGAGCGCGAGGAAGAGGAAGATGGGCTCGAAGATGTCCACCTTGCCTTCCACCAGATAGCCCCGCCAGAACGGGAAACTGATCATCCCGGCCATGAGCGCGAGCCAGACGGCGTGGGCCCAGTAAACGGGCGAGAGCGCGGCCAGCGCCGCGAGGCTGACGCCGAGGGTGAGGAGGAAAGTAAGGACGACTCTGTTCATCGGTTCAAAGTCGAAAGTCGAAAGTAATAAAGTTGAAAGCGAGTAACTCGTCACTTTCGACTTTCGACTTTCGACTTTCGACTCTTGGTGATCGTTAGCCGCACCGCGACCTCCGACATCGCCGCGCGGAGCACCATCGAGAGCGCCACAGCGACGGCGGCCCCCATCAACCCATAAAGCTTGACCAGGATGAAGGTGCTCACGGTGATGAAGAGCACGCTGATTGTATCGATCCACACGATCCACACTGGCGCGACGTGCACGATCAGCAGCCCGCGCAGCAGAATCGAAACGACCGAACAAGAGCTGCCCGCGAGGATGATCCAATAGAGCGGCTTCCCGCTTTCAAACGCCCCCGCCCCGTAAAGCAAGTCGGTGAGTGGCCGGCCGAGGACCACCCCTATCGCGAGCGAGCCGAGCATGCCGGCAGCGATCAACACGTGCAGGAGGCGGAGCTGTCTGATCGTGTGTTCGCCGATCCGCTCCTGCGAGGCCATGCTCAGCACGAGCCCGGCCACCGGCTCAACCAGCACCACGATCAGGTAGGCCACATTCGTCGACTTGAAGTACGAGCCGACGGTGGCCGTGCCGAGCAGGTAGCCGATCACAAAGCGGTCCGTGTTCTGGAGCAGCGAGAGGCTCGCCGCCCCCCAGACGAAGACCCACATCCGCCGGCACATCTCCCAGGCCTCCGCCGCCCGCCACAGCGGGGCCGCCTGCCCCGCCGTCTCGCGATAGCCAATGATGAGCGTCAAGAGCAGCGGGCCGACGCCGGCCGCGATCAATCCCCAATAAACTCCCGGCAGCCCGAGCCAGAGGTGAAACGGCACTACCACGATCAAGCCTGACCCGGCGACGAGCTGCATCAGGCTGAAGAAGGGGATGCGAAAATGCATGCGCCAGTAAGTCTGAAGGATCACGGTCAGCGTGTTGGCTCCGCCCCAAACAATGAAGGCGAAGATCGGCAGCGCCTGCTGTTGGAGAAATCCTGGCCCGCTGCGCACGGCGAGCGCCAGCAGCGCCAGTGTGGTCACTACCCCCGAGAGCATCAGGCCCAAGATGCCGGCGCTCCGCACGGCCACTGCCTTGGCCGCGCCCTCCCAATCGCGGTTCTGGCGCAGGAGCAAATTGTAAATGCCGGAGACAAGCCCGCCCGCGAGGATCAGCGTCGCGTTACGGCCAAGCAGCAACCCGCCGAATGAAGACCCGTCCAGGTTGCGCGCGAGGTATGGAATGACGATCAGTTTCTCGGCCGCCACGCCGGCCGCATAAGCCGCCAGCGTGAACATCAAGTTGAGTGAGAAGTCTTGCGCGCCCCGGCTCTTGACGAGCGCGGCGGCATCAGCCGCGTAGCCACGCCACCACTGTCTTGTTTGAATCTGCTCTGTCGGCGCCGTACTGCTCACTTCGTGCTCGCCTTTCCTTGGGCTGCCTCAACGATCCCTTGATATAAATTCAAATAACGCCGGGCCACGCAGTCCCAGCTCATCTCTCGCTCCAAATGCGCGCGGCCACGCGCCGCCATCTCCCGCCTTGATTCAGGCGCATCCGCCAGACGCTCCAAACATCCGGCCAGGCTCGCGACCTCCCCGCGAGGGAAAGCCAGCCCGTTGCCCGCTTCCACGTAATGCCCGGTCGCCTGGCTCTCACTGACTACGAGCGGCAGCCCGGCCAATGCCGCTTCGATCGCCGCGTTGGATGATTGACTCGGCCAGACTCCGATGTCGGCGGCGCTGAAGAAGCGAGGCAATTCTTGATTGGGGATGGCCGGGCGAAGAAAGATCGGATGTCGCCCCGCTTTGGCCAGCTCGCTCAACCTCGCGCAGTAATCCGATGTTCCGTTGCCTAAAAGTAAGAGGCCGAGCGGCGCACGCGGCTTGGCTCGCCCAACGGCCGCCGCGAGCACATGCACGTCTTTGTCGGCGATCAATTTGCCGGCGTAAACCACCAACACCAAATCGTCAGCGACGCCCAACTCCCTTCTGACCTCTCGCCTGGCTGCCGCATCGAACCGGAATCTCTCGCTGTCGGCCCCGAGCGGCACGAATTCGACGCGCTCGATGGGCAGGCTCAAGACCTGGCTCAGGACCTCTCGCGCCCCTTCGCCGACGGCCGTGAAGACGTCCACCTGCCGGCGCAGCACCGGAGCTACAAACGCGGCATGGAGTTGATAGTACATCTGCCGCGGGAAGGATTGCGGGTAGAACACCTCCTTCTCCATGCTGCTGGCGATGAGCAGGCCGTAGCCGTTCCTCGGCTTGGCTAGAGCGCTTTGGAAAGCCGGGAGCGTGAAGGGCTCGTGGACATGCACCACTTCAGGCTCGAACTCGGCCAGCGCTCTTTCAAAGCCGCGCAGCCAGAGGTGGTGCCGGCACTCGAAGGCGATGGGCAGGCGGTAAGCTTGCAGTCCACACTCTTCACGCGCGCCGCTGCCCACGACTCGCGCTCCCAAGAGCGGTTGGATGGTGGCCTGATAATTTGGAAAAGGAAAAAACCGGTCCGAGGTCAGCACTGCTACGGTATGGCCGAGCCGCTGTTGAGCCATGGGGAGGTGATACTCCGAATAACCGAGCTGGGGCTGGAACCAACTGCTGACATGAAGAATCCTCATGCGTAAAGACTAAGACTGATAGAACCCAGCGATCCTCTCCACCACGTAGCCCTGCATCTCGGCGGTCAGCTCCGGGTAGACGGGCAACGACAAACTTTCACGCGCCGCCTGTTCGGAGGCCGGCAGCGCGCCGGGGTGGTAGCCGAGGTAGGCGAAGCACTCCTGCAAGTGGAGCGGGACGGGGTAATAGATCTCCGTGCCGACGCCTTCGCGCCGGAGGTGGGCCATCAACTCGTCGCGCTGCGCGCAGCGGATCGTGTACTGGTGGTAGATGTGGCGGCGGTCCGGGTGCGCCACTGGCGTGATGACCTCTTCCAGGCCGGCCTCGGCGAAGAGGGCGTTGTAGCGCGCAGCGTTGCGCCGCCGGGCTTCAGTCCACTGGTCTAGATATTTGAGCTTGACGTTGAGCACGGCCGCCTGCAACGCGTCCAGGCGGCTGTTGATGCCGACGACGCGGTGGTAATACTTCGGCTGGCCGCCGTGGACGCGCAGGAGGCGCAGGCGTTCGGCCAGTTCATCATCCTCGGTCGTGAGCAACCCGGCGTCGCCTGCCGCGCCGAGGTTCTTCGACGGGAAGAAGCTGAAGCACCCGACCTCGCCCATCGTCCCTGCGCGGCGGCCCTGGTATTCGGCCCCGATGGCCTGCGCCGCGTCCTCAATCACGGGGAGATGGTGGCGGCGCGCGACCTCCAGAATCGGATTCATCTCGGCGCACTGGCCGTAGAGGTGGACGGGAATGATCGCCTTGGTGCGCGGGGTGATCGCCCGCTCGATCAACTCGGGATCGAGGTTGAAATCATCGAGCGCGATGTCTACATAGACCGGGCGTGCGCCCAGTCGCGCCACCGCCCCACCGGTGGCGAAGAAAGTGTAGGGGACGGTGATCACCTCGTCACCCGCCCCGACGCCGAACGCCATCAGCGCGAGCAACAAAGCATCTGAGCCCGAAGCGCACCCGATGGCGTGTTTGGCTTGGCAGTACTCGGCAACGGCGGCTTCGAACCGCTCAACCTCTGGGCCGAGGATGAATGTTTGGCCTTCGAAGACGCGCTCGACCGCGGCCATCACTTCCTGGCGGATAGTTTGGTACTGCGCTCGCAGATCTAGCAAGGGAACTTTCATCGGGGACATTGCTTTACTTCACCTTCGACACCGGTTGATCAGGGTGCGCCGGATTGGGCACCAACCGCTGGTTGACGCAATCTACGAGCAGATCTAATTTCTCCAGCACTGTCTGACCAATGATGACTTCATCACCCAGGACTAGCGCCTCTTCCAAAGTATCTCGACCTTCCCAGGTAACGACTACTGGCCCCGTGACGTCAACCACATCTTTTCGCCCATCAGCAGACTCAGCTACCCGCTGACCACGGATCGATAGGCCAAGGAGCTGCACCACCTGAGCAGGAAGGACAGAGCGCACCGCGCCTGTATCGACCAGCGCGTTCGCCTCATACACACGCACCTGATCTGCCGCGAGTTGTCCGCGATGCGCTAAATCTTCATCTACTGCGTTTATGAGCTTCACTTTCGCACGAGCTTCTTCCATTCTCCCGCCTCCTTTGCTGTTACCACACGGTTAAGATAGACCTCTTCATGAATATCGCCCCGCTGGATAAGATTCTCAGCCGAGTGATCAATGACCATCAAGCTCGGACAAGACGATCCGCGTCACTCAACCAATGTCCCCGCGCCTCTATCTCGACTGTGGTCCAGGATCATTTTTCTGGGGCGTGCTCTGGGCGAGAGAGGCTGAATCAAGCGGGGTCGCAAGCGCGATGACCAGCAGAAATAATAACGCGTTCGAGGTGATTTGCAAATTGAAATCGGTGAAGCTGTGCACCATCAGTCCCAGCGCCGCGACGTAACCGCCGGCAGTGAGACTCTGCTCCAAGCTGCCGGCTCCGGCCAGCTCGCGCCACTGCCTTCGCGCCGCGATGATCAGCTCGACCAGGAACCAGAGGCCGATCACGCCTCCGATCAGTCCGCCGTCGGTCAGCAATTGAAGGTAATCATTATGCGCCTGCTCCAGCCGCTCGCGCTGCGCCGACGACCGGCCGTATGACGGGTAAGCAGTCGGGAATGCTCCGAGCCCGACGCCCCAGACCGGGTGCTCGCGGAACATCTGCCAGCAGTCGCGCCAGACTTCAAGGCGCTTGGCGACGGAAAGCTCGCTCCGCCCCTGCCCTATCACTCGCCACCGCGCTGCCACTTGGTCGTAGCCGACCCAGAGCGCGATGATGGCAATCGCGCTCACGGCGATTGGTGCCAGTGCCCCACGCGTGGCCAGAAGCTGCGGCCCTCGGCCGGCGTCCCATCGCCCGCGGCTCACCGCCACGACGACAAAAGCGAGGAGTTCCACGCCCAGCGCCAGCATCCCGCCGCGCGAGAGCGAGAGGACGACTGAGACGGCCATCATCACGGCCGCAAAGAACCAGAGCGCCCGCCGTTCGGCATCGACGCGGGCGAAGAGCAAATAGGCGAAGGCGAGCGGCAGAATCAGCTCCATCATCCCGGCGAAGTGATTGGGATTGACGAACGGGCCGAAAGCCAGTAACTCCGGCGCAATCGGGCGCACCCAGTAAATCCTCCCGTTCCACGTGAGCCGCTGAATGATCGCGAAGACGGCCAACGCGAAGCCAAGCGTGGTGATGACATTGAACGTGACTTGCCGGCGCCCTCGCCGGCCGAGCGCATCGACCGCCACGAAGAAGTAGACCGCGAGCGCCAACACTTTGACCGTCGCCTCGCGCGTGGCCGCAGGATCGACTGAGAGCGTCGGCGGGCCGAGTTGCGCGAGCGGTATATTCTCAGGAGCAGCCGGGCTGGGCGTCGTCGATTTGAACGGCACGGTCTGGATCACGCCGAGCAAGACCAAGGTCGTGAGCGGCAGCATGACGCGATGGAAACGAAATTTGCCCTCCGTCTCAAGTGCGAGCTTGCCCGCCAATAGAACGGCGAGCAACAAGGCATTCAATTCAAAGAGCGCGATTGACCACGCTTCGACTGTGCCGTAAGCCAACGGCGCGCAGACTACCGTCGCCAATAGATCCGTGAAGATCAGGCGGTCGAGCACGAAGATGAGGGTAGAAGAGTGAGGGGCGTGCTCCTTTGTCTCTCTCTCTTGCTTAATCATCACTCGATACTGAGAAAGGATGCTATCACTGTCCCGCGACCTGTCAGGTTGCGGCTGCATGCGCATCAGCCCTTTGACCTCCACTCACCCTCTTAGTGAAAGCCTCCGCAACCTGACAGGTCGCGGGACAGACCCTCTACTCTGCCTTCTCAACTCTGAAATCGTCAAGCCACAGCTCGCCGATCTGAGAGCTACTAAACTCGACGAGCTGCGGGCTGCGGATCGTCAGGCGCAGGGCGTGCGTCGCCGCAGGCGTGATGAAATCCAGCGCCACTTCTTGCCAGTCGCTGGTTCCGCCGGGGACGACGGAGCGCCGGATGAAACGACCGGGCTGCGCCGCATCGCTGATTTCGATGAAGGCCGCGGACGAGGGCATGAGCGCCGTCTTGACGAAGTAGCGGAGCCGATAAGACCGCGACGGCTCGACCGAGATCAGTTGCGAGACCTCACGGAATTCGGACCGCATCGAGGCTGCGAAAGTGAGGTGTAAGGCATAAGCCCCGGTGTGATGATCAGAATCGTCACGCCGCGCGCGGACTTCCGGATGCGGGCGCAACGTCCAATCGAATCCGGTCGGCGGGTCCGAGAGCAGCGGGTATTTTTCGCCCCAGGGCGCTTGCTCAAATCCGGGGTTGGTCATCAGGTTGCCATCATCATTCACTCCGCCAGCGCCTTCAAGCTTCAACAGGCGGCGCCACACCTCGCGCTCGTCATCGAAGCGCCCCGCCCGCTGCGTCAGATCGAGCAATTGAAAGAGGAGGCTGCGGTACGTCTCAGGCTCATCGCTCGGCAAGCGGCGCCAGAGGTTGAGCGCGGCGTCGAGCGAGTGGTTGGCGAGGTAGCTCGCGAGATAAGTCTGCGAGACACTGTCGTCCGGGGCCACCCGGCGGAGCACATCAAAATCGTTCCCCGCCCCGTGAGCGACCGTGTCATAAGCATTGAGGGCCGCCATTTGATCCGGCCTCTGTGCACTGCCTCCGGAAAGCATCATGGCCAATTTGAAATCACCGAGCGCCGGCTCAACCTGTCCCGCTCGCAAGCGAAAATTGGCCAATGTCCAACGAGGCTCGAAGTATTTGGGGGCGAGTTCGGTCGCCCGTTGGAATGATTGCTCGGCCCGCGCCTGCTCGCCGTTGCTCTCGTAGGCCCGGCCCAGCTCGAGCCAGAAGCGGTAGTCACGCGGCGAAGCCACGACCGCACGCTTCAGGTCATCAATAGCTTCAGTCGCGCGAGGCGGAGTGACACGGTAAAGCTGGAAACGGCCGCGCGCCGCTAAAACTTCGGCATGGGTCGGGGCAAAGGAGACCGCCGCGTCCCGGCTCTCTTCCGTCTGCCCGTAGGCGATGAGCGCCGCCCCGACGAAGTTGTAGACGACAAACTTGCCGACCCACACCGCGAGAGCGAGAACGGCAATCAGCAGCAGCGCGCGTTTAGTCATAAAGGCAGTAAGCAGTAAGCAGTAAGCAGTAAGCAGTAAGCAGTAAGCAGTAAGCAGTACAGCAATTCTCAGTTTGGCAGTGTGTGCCCGGCAAAGTGTGGGACAAGATGCCATCTTGTCCCACAAACAGAGGCAGATCCCTGGCTTCAGCGACGCCAACCACGCCAAACTGAGAATTGCTGTAAGCAGTAGGCAGAGAGCGATCTACTGCTTACTGCTTACTGCTTACTGCTTACTGCCTACTTTCCCCATAAGAACTCTGATACGAATACTTGTAGTTGTAGTAGTAACTCTCAGCGTCGAGGTCGATGCAGTTGAGGACGATGCCGAGGACCTTGGCGTTGACATCGCCGAGCGCCTGCTTGGCGCGCATCACCGCCTCGCGCGGCGTGTGGCCGCTCTTGACGACGATGACCACGCCGTCAACCAGGGGCGAGATGATCAGCGCGTCGGTCACGTTGATGACCGGGGGCGAGTCGATCAAGACGTGGTCGAACCGTGCCTGTAACTCTTCGATCAGGCCGCGCAGCTTGGTCGAGCTGAGCAGCTCCGATGGGTTCGGCGGCACGGGGCCGGCCGCGATCACGTAGAGGTTGGGGATCTCTTGCTCTTGGATGACGCTGTCGAGAGTAGTCTCGCGGGCGAGGTAGCTCGACAGCCCGGTCTCGTTCTTGACGTTGAGAATTTTGTGGCAGCGCGGGCGGCGCATGTCGGCGTCGAGGACCACGACGCGGGCGCCGGTCTGCGCGAGCGAGATGGCTGTGTTGGCGACAATCGTCGTCTTGCCTTCCGCCGGGTGGCTGCTCGTCACGAGCATCGTCCGCGGCGCGTGCTCGGCCGAAGAGAGCAGCAGCGAGGTGCGCAGCGCCCGGTAGGATTCGGCGAACGACGAGAGCGTCTCGTGCCCGGAGAGCAGTTCGTTCTCCGCCGGGGCGAGCGCGGCACTCTGCGGCCGGCCGTCTCCGGCGAAGAGTTTGCGCTTGGCCAGACTCTGGAGCGACGGGATGGCGCCGAGCGGCGGCAGGTGAATAAAGCGCTCGACGTCCTCGGACGTGTTGATGGTGTTGTCGAGGTATTCGAGGAAGAAGGCCAATCCGACGCCGAGCGCGAGGCCGACGATCAAGCTGAGGCCGACATTCAGCGGCCTGTTCGGCTTGACCGGGAAGATCGGCACCTCGGCGTTTTGGACGACGCGGATGTTCGACGGGTTGAATTCGCTCTCGACTCCCGCCCGCCGCAGTTGCTGGAGGAGGTCGTCATAAATCTTGCGGTCGGTATCGAGCTTCTGCTTGAGCATGTTGAGGCCGATGGCTTCACGGTTCTGTTGGATCGCCTCGGTCTTCGACTCGCCGAAAGAGGCGACGAGCGCCTCCTCGCGTTTGCGCGCCACCTGGTACTGCGTCTCGACGTTCTTGACGATCTTCTGCTTGACGGCGGCGAGCTGCACTTCGAGCTGGTCGATCTGACCCTGCACCTGCTTGACCGCCGGGTAGGCCGGCTGATAGCGGACCGAGAGGTTGGCGAGCTCCTGCTTCTGCTTGCTCAGCTCTTTGGTCAGGCTCTGCACGGTCGGGTCGTTGAGCACCGGGGGCAGCTCGTCGGCGGGGACTTCAAGGCTGCGGTGGTAGAGCGCCTCGGCGGCCTGACGCTCATTCTGCACCTGGACCAATTGGCGGTTGAGTTCGGCGGCGCGCTCGACGGTGATGTTGCCCTTGTCATCCATCGAGATGATCTTGTGCTGGGCAGCGTACTGCTGAAAAGCTGCTTCGGATTTGCGCAGTTCTTCTTCGGCCTCCTTCGCCCGTTTCTCCAAAAAGACCTTGGCCGTCTCGACGCCGTGGAGGCGGTTCTCCATCGACCAGTCGATATATTCCTTGGCCGCCGTGTTGGCCACGTCGGCCGCGAGCTGCGGATGATTGGCGTCGAAAGAGATCGTGATGACGCGGCTCTGGCGGCCGACCGAGACGTCGTAACGCTGCTGGAAGGCGTTGACGAGCAGGGCGTCGCGCTCGGCCTCGCCGAGCGGCTTGGCGGAGGCGGCCTTGCCCTTGAACTCTTCGCTCTCACCGAGGTTCAGGCGTTGAATGACGCGGCGGGCGAGGTCGCGGCTGTGGAGGATGTCCACCTGGGTCTGGAGGTAAAATGGATTGAAGACGTTGGCCGTCTCGACGTCTACGATGCGCTGACCACTCATCACCCGCTCGGTCTCTTTGCCGATCTCGACCTTGACCTCAGCCCGGTAGACCGGGCGCGTGAGCATAGTGCCGATGGTCACGATGGTCACGAGCACGACGAGCGTCGTGGCGATCACCCACTTATGGCTGCGGATGATGCGCCAGTACTCGCGCAGTGAATTCTTCTCGACTTCAATCGCGGGGTAGCGGCTGTAGGCCGGATAGCCGCCCGCCGCCGGTCGCGGCGCAATCTCCTGTGGGCCGGCCGGGGTCAGCGTTTTAGCAAAGGGAGTTTGATTCTCTTCTTTCATTGTCCGTGATCAGTGGTCAGTGGTCAGTGGTCAGTGGTCAGTGGTCAGTAGCAAATGGCCACTGACCACTGACCACTGACCACGGGCAATTATCGAATCACGCCGTAGCCGCTCGCATTGGCCAGGCCCCCGACGAAGGTTTGCAGCAGGCTGCGGGCTGACTTCGCGCGGGTCGCTTCCGGAACCAGGATGACATCGTAGGGTTGGAGAATGATGTCCTTGCCTGGATTCTTTTCGATCTCAGAGAGGTTGACCACCTGCGCCATCTTCGCCGGCTGAGTCGGGTCGGTGGTGCGAAAGAGTTGAATCTCTTTCTTCTTCGAGTCGGGCGCGAGGCCGCCGGCCATGGCGATGGCTTGCGAGAGCTTGATCGTGTCCTTGATCGCAAACGAGCCCGGCTTGTTGACGCTGCCCGAGACGTAGAAGACGCCGGCCTCCGGCACGTTCAGCACGTCCCCGTTCTGGATCACGCGGTTGAGGTCGGGCCGGCGCACCAGTTCTTTGAGGTCGATGATCTCGATGCCTTCGGCACCGGTCGCGCTGCTGCCCATCTCGGAGCTGGCGGCCTTGGTATGAATCAGGTGGAGCACGGTCCCAGCCTTGTCACTCAAGCCCCCGCCTTCGCTGATCAGGTCGAAGACGCGCAACTCGCGCGTGAGCGGGATGCGGCGCGGCTTGTTGACCGCCCCGACGATCGAGGCGAAGCGCGCGCCGTAATCTTCGATGTAAACGGTGACCTGCGGCTGCTTGAGGATGACCAGGTATTCCTGCTTCAGCAGGGCGCCCGCCTGCGCCTCGGTCAAACCTTCGACCTCGATGTCGTGTTCGATGTAAGGCAGGCGGATGGCCCCTTGCTCAGTGACTTTGACTTTCCGCTTGAGCTCCGGCTCGCCCGCGACCTCGATTGCGAGCACGTCGCCGGCGCCGATGCGGTAGTTGTTCTCCGCGCCGCGCCTTTCTCCACTTGATGGGGGCGACTGTTGGGCGGACACGGAAATCGTCAGCGTCAAGCAAAGAAGGACGACGGCGCTCTGGCCGATAATCAGCTTACGGTGGATCATATCAGTTGCGACCTGATGGCAGCCCGTCGTCACTCGATACGATGAGGGCCAACTGTGAGGAGTGACGCGAGCCGAATGTGTGTGTGATGTGATCTGAACGAGGCGCTGTTGACTTGGCGGGTCGCGCGGGGCGTCAAGCTTCAACAATCCCTGGCGCTCGGCCCAATCACGACCCGAGAGTTCTATTCCTCCCCAACCTCAAGCGGTCGCCTGAGTGGGGCGGCATCCTCGTCGCCTCTCGCCCGGCGGGCCTCATCGAGGACCGGCGGGGCGAGGGTGACCAGGTTCGCGCACTTGTTATTTAACGACGGCAGCAAGGGGCACGATAAAAAAGGCTCCTCGCGAATTCACGCCATTCCTGCCGGAGGACGACCGTCGGAGTTTCTCTGAAGCAAGGGCTCTCACGCACCCGAAGTGGATGGTGAAAGCGTTAGGGCACCGGTCCCCCTTTGAGAGGGGAGGCCGGCGCAAGCTTTTTCGATCAGCCCAAGAGAGAGCTTATGGCCTGAAACCGCTGACGACGATCTGGCTGGGTGAGACCTCGTCGGACTGCGAAGCAGCCACGATGCCCGCCACGGCGCCACCGACGCCCGCAATAATCAGAGCCGCGATTGCCCCGGCGCTCAAGCCTCCCATGCCTCCCTGGTTAGCTGCGGAGAGACGGGTGCAGCGTGAGGCAGCGGCTGCCGCCTGGCCCACCTGGACTTCTTGCCCGGCGGCCACGTACTCCACCTTGTTACCTGCCGTGACCTTGGCGTCGCTGCGGCTGGCCGCCACGCGCGTGTTGCCGCACGTGACATCGACCGTCAGTGCCGCCGCCTGCTTGCCGTCCGAGACGGCGATGCCATCAGCCGTCACCACGGAAATCCCGACCCCGGCCGGGGCGTTGACTACCGCCCGCCCGGCGCGCAGATTTCCGCCGACTGTGCCTTCGGAGAAGCGCAAGGTCATCTCAGATTCCGGCCCGAGTTCGACGCGGCCGAGTTTCCCGAGGTTGACCGTGGCTCCACCGTTGCGCCCAGTCTTGAGGGTGCTGTCGCTGAAGACCGTAGCTCCGGAGATCGCGGCCGTCCCGTTGAGCGTGACCGGCCCGCTAATCGCCAGCTCGCCCGAGGCCTTCGGAGCGGTCTGCGCCATCGCCGGGGTGGTCACCAACGTGTAGAAGCTGCCGACGGCGAGCATCAGCCCGACCGCCAACGTCTTCCGGAGTGTGGTTGGTTTACGACTCATTATGGTTCCTCCCGTTAAGCAAAGAGTTTGATCGTGGACCCGAACGCGAGCGTCCAGGGATTGTTGAATTGGTTAATTGATATTTTTGTAAAAGACCATAGGGATTGGCCAAAAGCCACAGGGATCACTCAAGAGCGCTAGCAGCTTCCGTAATCGGCAGGCTTTTTCAAACTTAATTTTCAGGGGACGAGAGCGTTTAGATTTTTACCCCAAACGGTGATGGGTGTCAATTGAAATAGGGGCGGTCAAAGGCGCTAGAGTCCTATTCCTGCCAGGTTGCGGCAGCGTGCGCACTCAGCCTATCGATCTCCACCAGTCCTCTTAATGAAAGCTGCCGCAACCTGACAGGAATAGGACATACACTCAAAGCTTGGTGGCGGGTGAAGACCGCGCTATAATCTTCCTATCGTATCGCACTTTTATCTGGATCCACTTCCCCGAAATTGAATCATCGGCCACCTGCCGCGGGTGGCCTCTGCGAGCTTGGCTGAAGAAGGAGGGTTAAGAGATGAATCGGTATATCGTCAAACTCAAAGGTGAATTCGAGGTAACTCAGGCAGTGGTTGCCAACAACGAGGAGGAGGCAAGGGATAAGGCGAAGCGAAGTTTAGGCGAGACTATCAACCGGACTGCGGTCGGCGACCAGCAGATTCTCGAGGTCAAAGAGATGCCGGACCGAGGAGCCAGCGTCACCAGAGGAAGTCAGAATCCGTAACCGGTGGTCGGCTCCACCAAGGCCCAACTACTCGGGTGAGGCTGCCCCTCATCCACGGTGTTCCTTCGCCTTCTCGTTCAATGTGCGATACCACTCGATGGTCCGCCGCAGCCCGTCCTCGACGGCCACGCGCGGCTCCCAGCCGAGCACTTCTTTGGCCCGTGAGATGTCGGGCCGGCGTGTCTTCGGGTCGTCTTCGGGCAGCGGCCGGTATTCGAGCTGACTCTGGCTCCCGGTCAAGCGGAGGATCAGCTTGGCGAACTCCAGGATGGTCATCTCGGTCGGGTTGCCGATGTTGACCGGGAGATTGAACTGGGCGTCCATCAACCGCCGGACGCCCTCAACCAAATCGTCGACATACTGGAAGCTCCGTGTTTGCTGGCCCTCGCCGAAGACAGTCAGCGGCTCACCTCTTAACGCCTGATTGATGAAGGTGGGCACGACGCGCCCATCATTGATGCGGTTGCGTGGCCCATAAGTATTGTGGCAAGCCACGCCATTGCCGGCAACAAAGTTCTCGAAACCCTCGACACTGAAATCGTAGACGTAGGGGGTAGCCTCAATGGGTGTGAGGCTGCGGACTGAAGCCCAGACTAAATCTCCTAAACGAGCTGCGTTAAGCTGCTGCGTTACCCCTTGGTCCCAGGTCAGAATATTAAAGTCCGAGACCTCACAGACCGTGATCGCGTAGAATGGATAGCGACGTTCCGGGTATCGCTTGATCGTCGATTCGTAATGGCCAACTGAGGCGACAACCCCGAAGCGCAACAGCAGGTAGGTCAGGTCCGTAGCTAGCCCCTCGCTCACCGTGACGAAGGTGAGCTCTCGTTTTTCGGGATAGTTCGTATGTGTCCCATCACCTTCGCGGTAGCCTTCCAGGAAGTGTTTCACCCGTGCCAGCGGCAATTGCATAATCCAGGATGGAATGCGAATGTGATGTGACGTGCCCACGACCCCTAAGATGCGCTGGAAGGCGTAGAGCAAGAGCCTCGAATCAACGTACAACTCCGGCGCCCGTTGGGGACTTGGTGGGACGTATCTAGGTTCTACGCCGAAGTGGCTCGCCAGCACCCGCCTGGCTCGTTCTACGAAAGCTTTGTCCGAACTGAGGAGCAGCCGGTAATCGCCGTCCTTGCTCACCGAACAGCCTTCAGCCACATATAGCCCGAGCAGCCAAAGCAGATCGTTAGTCAGGGCTACAGTGTTGCGGACCGCCGTCCCCCCGCCGCTTTTGTAGGGGCGGATCAGAGCATCCGCCGGCCAGTCCCAGGGGCCACGTCGCATCAGGGCGGCGATGACGAAGAGCGGCAGCATCCCTTCTCGATGGAATTTCCACCACGCAATGCTGGCGGCCCGATGCGAGTCCTGGTTGCGAGCAAAGCGTTTGCTGCTCGCGCCTACGTCAATAATGAATTGTTTATGTTTCTCAATCAGCGGCACGAGTTTGGGCGAGACCAGGACGTACTCCCAAAGTTGCTCTTCATCAGCGTGTTGAATCAGATGCTCCGCGAGATTGATGCCCGTCACATCTTGTTCGATGACAGGTAAGTAAGCCGGAATCGCAATGTGATCGCCCACGCGGAGATCACGCACCGGGACGGCCTCCGGCTGCCCTTGCGCGTTCCGGCGAAAGACGCTGTGGTCACCTGTTACCTTAACCTGCCGGCCGTAGCGGGTCTTGACTAAAAACGCATCCTTGCTCACCGCGGGGTGCTTGATCAATGCGTTGGCAAGGCGCAGTTCGATTTTGAAGGTGGCGGGATTGAAGGCCGGCACATAAACGCGCCGTGGCATCGCCAAGGGGCTTGACTCCAGCGAATCGGAGCAGGCTTCAATCGACCCGATATAAGCGGTCGCGTCATTGAAGAGCACCACCGTCTCATCAGCCAGGATGCTATTGAAGATCCTCACGATGCGCACGTCCACTTGATGATAGCGATGATAGGCCATCGCAATCGCCTCAGCGTAACGCTTCGCCTCGTCGTAGACGCCACGAGGCCCAATAGGATTGACATTGCCCCAGTAATCTTCCGGCTGCGGGTGGACGAGCGGGTCGCCGTAAACCTCCGAGGTCGAGGCGAGCATAAACTTCGCGCCCTTGGCCTTCGCCAGGCCGAGCGCGTTGTGCGTGCCCAGAGCGCCGACCTTGAGCGTCGGGATCGGAAGTTGGAGGTAGTCGATCGGGCTCGCCGGGCTGGCGAAGTGCAAGACCCAATCGAGCGGGCCGGTGACGTGGATGTGATGGCTGACGTTGTGATGGATGAACTCGAAGCGCGGGTCTGACCGGTGGTGGGCGATGTTTGCCAGGTCGCCCGTAATCAGATTGTCCATCGCCACGACCTCGTGGCCCTCGCCGAGCAACCGGTCAGCCAGGTGGCTGCCGATGAAACCGGCCCCGCCGGTTACTAAAATTCGCATGTCTATCCTTAGGGGTTAGGGATTAGGGACTAGGGGCTAGTAAAGGCTATGTTTTCCCCTAGCCCCTAGTCCCTAATCCCTAACCCCTGATCTATCGTCCAATCCCGCGGTAGTTGAAGCCCGCCTGGATGACGGCCTCGCGGTCGAGGACGTTGCGGCCGTCGATGAGCACTTTGGAGCGCATCACCTCGGCTAATTGGTTGAGGTCGAGTTGCCGGAAGTCTTCCCACTCGGTGACCACGACCAGGGCGTCACAATCTTCGGCTAACTCCACGACGTTGCGCGCGTACTCGACTTTGAGTTCCGGGTATTGGCGGCGGCAAGCCTCGACGGCAATCGGGTCGTAGACCTTCACCCGCGCGCCCATCTCCAGCAGTTGGCGCGCAATCGAGAGGGCCGGCGCATCGCGCAGGTCGTCGGTCTCCGGCTTGAAGGCGAGGCCCAAGAGCCCGACCGTTTTGCCCTTGATGATCTTCAGCGTCTCTTGCAGCTTCTGCACCGCCACCTGCCGCTGCCGCCGGTTGACCTCGACGGTCGAGCGCAGCAACCCCGGCTCGTAGCTGTACTCTTGCGCGATGTCGATGAGGGCCGAGACGTCCTTACCGAAGCAGGAGCCGCCCCAGCCGACCCCGGCGTTCAAGAAGCGCGGCCCGATGCGCCCGTCCAAACCGACGCCGCGCACCACCTCCGTGATGTCGGCGCCGACGCGCTCGCAGATGTTGGCGATCTCATTCGCGAAGCTGATCTTGGTGGCGAGGAAGGCGTTCGCCGCATATTTGATCATCTCGGCCGAAGCCAGATCGGTGGTGATGACGGGCACGGCCGTAAACCCGGCCGGGCGCTGGGTCGAAGGCGGCGGGCTGAAGGTCTGCTCGATGATCGGCTCGTAGAGCGCGCGCAACCGCTCGATCGCGTACGGGTCCGAGGCGCCCAACACGATGCGGTCCGGGTAGAACGTGTCGGAGATGGCCGACCCCTCGCGCAAGAACTCCGGGTTGGAGGCCACCAGGAAAAGATCTTCCGCCTTGGAGCCGGAGGCGCGCCGCCCGGCCCCCGCTTCAACGCTGCTCTCAACCGCCCCACCCGTCGCCAAGCGGGCGCGGTAAGCCGGATTGTCATGCAAGCCCTCTTTGACGAGCATCTCGACCCAGTTGCCGGAGCCAATCGGGACGGTCGATTTGTTGACGATCACGCGCCGCCGCTCACAATCAAGGGCGAGTCCGATCTGCCGTGCGACGGTCTCGAGGGCGGAGAGATCGGCGCGGCCCGAGGGGAGCGGCGGAGTGCCGACGGCGATGAAAACGATTTCGGACTGCTTGACCGACGCCGCGAGGTCGGTGGAGAAGCGCAGATGGCCCCGCTGTTGGCCCGCGGCCATCAACTGCTGGAGGCCCGGCTCATAAATCGGCGCGTGCCCCTCCTGCAGCAACCGGATCTTTCGTTCATCAATATCGACGCAAACGACCGAGCGCCCGAGGTAGGCCAGACAAGTCCCGGTGACCAGTCCGACGTACCCGGTCCCAACCACACATACTTCCAAAATTTCCTCCTCAAGGAGCCAGAGACGGGGGGCTCTGCCAGGGCTAGTAGAAACTAAAGGACGCGCTACAGGAGCGCGTCAGTCCGACACTATAGCAGACTCAAGTGAGTGCTGTCATGATTTTTAAGTTTCGCAGGAGCCCCAAGTCTGAAGTGACAAGAGTTGGGACTCCCGCCTCATCATGATTACTATTCAGGCTTCTGCTCAAACAGGTAGGCGGAATCCACCAGCTTGGACTGCTGACCGTCGTGCACCGCGAACCGGCTGTGCTGTTCCCCTCTGGCGCTCTTGCGCATCCCCCAGAGGGCGGCGGCGCCGTACTCGCCCCGCTTGTTGACGGCGTAGAAGTTGATGTCAATCGAGCGCAGTTCCGCGAGGTTGTTGCCGTAGCGCGCCGCGACGCGCTTGACCGCGTCCAGCGCGGCATCGGTCGGCGACATCCCCCGCCGCATATTCTCCACCACCGTGTGGGCGCCGTTGATGTAGATGCACTCCTCGCCGCGGCCCGTGGAGCCGGCCGCGCCGATGTCGTTATCGACGTACAGGCCGCAGCCGATGAGCGGCGAGTCGCCCACTCGACCCGGAATCTTCCAGGCCAGACCGGAGGTCGTCGTCACCCCCGAAATGTCCCCCTTCGCGTCAACGGCCAGGCAGTTGATCGTTCCGGTCGGGCGGTGGCGGAGAATCTCTTCGACCCACTCATTGAAGGCGACCTCCTCGGGCGAGAGTTTGACTTGCGAGACCGACCCGTTGCCGGCACGCGCCGGGTGGTGCGGGCTCGGGCCCCAGTTATCATTCGGGTTCAACTCCTCCCGCCACTTGAGCCACGCTCTTCGCGACTCGTCCGTGAGCAACTCTTCTTTCTTGAATCCGTGCTTGAGGGCGAAACGCAGCGCCCCTTCGCCGACCAGCAGGATGTGGTCGGTCCGCGCCATGACCACCTGTGCGACTTGCGAAGGGTTCTTGATGGAGCGGAGGCTGGCGACGGCTCCGGCCCGCCGCGTCGGCCCGTGCATGACGCTGGAATCCAACTCGACATCGCCCTCTTCGTTGGGCAGTCCGCTGTAACCGACTGAATGGTCATCCGGGTCATCCTCGACGATGTTGACGCCCGCAATCACCGCGTCGAGTGTGTCGCCGCCCGCCTTCAAGATCTCCATCGCGCGGGTGACGCAATTGACGCCGGCCGGTGTCACGCCACGCTTCGGGATGTTCGCGCCATTGGCGCTTGAGATCACTACCGGGCGCACCGCCGGCCGCACCTGCGGCCTTGAGAGCAGTGACTCTCCGAATGTTTCAGGCGCCAGGAGCGGGGCGCTCAGCCCGGCCAGCGCGGTGCCTTTGATGAAGTCCCGCCGCTTGATACTTTGCTTACTCATCGTGCCTCCAATCGTGGTTAGTCAGGGTCTGACTATTTATAGGATGTGCTGCGAAGGAGAAGTGCATTGTCGCGCTGATGGGCGTTGGCGTCAATAAATTTGGAAAGAGTGGAACTGAGGCAGACAGAAATTGGGACAGGCGTCAATACGGTACGGGGAGCGTGAGCGACCTGCGGCTGGCGGCAAGAGCCGTTTGCGCCAGCCGCAGGTCGCTCACGCTCCCCGTACCGTACCGATGTGGCGTGCTCCGATTTAGGGCCGGCGCTCAGGCGCAGCGGGAGTAGGCTTGGCAGCATCCGGCTGGCCGTAGCCACGCTGATCTGCGGGGGGCGCGTTGAGTTGCCGCAGCATCTCTTCGGCGTGCTGCAAGCGCTTCTCGGCGTCGCCGGTCGAAGCGCGGTAGCCCGCCAAGGCGTTGCTCAGTTCGGCCTCACGTTTTTGCAACAACTCCTTCTCCGCCTGCACGGCGCGTAACCGCGCCTCGTGCCCCGCTTTGATCTGTCGCATCGTCGTGTCGCGGTCGAGCGTGGGGATCGAGCGGAGCTGGGCTTCCAGGCCCTCCGGCTTGATCAACAGTTGCAGGTTCTGCTCATCGGACTCGAGCTGCGCCAGGCGGTCACGGGTCGTCTTGAGTTCGCGGTCATAGAGGTCGATCCGGAGATCGTTGCGCATCATCCGGAGCACATCGATCTGCGCCTGCTGACGCACGTTGAGTGCCCGCATCTCCTGCACCAGACTCCGCACCTCGCCCGCCAGGGATTCGACGGCGCGCACGAGTTGCTCCGACGGCTGCGGTGTCGTACCGGCGGCAGTCGGGGCGGGCTCGGTTTTCTCTTGCGGGGCGTCCTTTTCGTCGCCCCCAATGATGCGCGGGTACTGCGGTTGGTTCTTCATCGGCCGCTTCTTCGCCGGCTGCTGCGTCTGAGCGCCAGCGACGACCGTCAAGGCGAGAGCTAACAAAAACGACCATAGACCAAGTTTCTGATACTTCATAAAACCTTCTCGTCGGGGTCTGAAACTAAAAAGGTGGAGGTGGTGTCACTCCCCCGGGATTTTGATCTCGCGCCGCGTTCGGCCTGGGCGCGCGGGCCGGCGGGCGCGGGAATGCGGGGACGCTCATATTGCCGTCGCGGTCCACGGCTTGGATCGCGAAGAAATAATCGTCCTTCGAGACGCCCCTCATCACGTACTCGGTCACGTCGCCCACGTAGAGGCTCCGTTCCCAGAACGGAAGGTGGGTCGCCCGCCAGACGATTTGATAGCCCGCCACATCGGGCTCAGTATTCTTCTTCCAGGTCAAGAGGGTATCAAACTCTTGCCGCGCCGTCTTGAATGCCGCGCCGGAAGGCGAGGCGGGAGCTAAAGCCATGCTCGCCAGCGCCGACGCGTTGACGCGCGCGACCTGGGCGATGTAAGCGAAGTCAACCATCTCCGGCACGTCGCCGTATTTGATCCCCTTCTCCTCGCGCACCTTCTGGTGCTGCCGCGTGAAGTCTTCGTTCGGCTCCGTCAGGCGCACGGCCGGGAAGCCGCGCTGGAGAAATGGAATGTGATCGCTGCCGCGCCCGAAGCGATCGCGGCGGAAGACGAGCGTGACCTCGAAGTTGTTGACGTAACGCTCGCCCACTTCTTTGATGTAGCGAGCCAGTTGGCGCGAGGGGCTGTCGTTTTCGCCGCCGACTGACTGGCGGATGCGCGCGTCGGCCTCGGTCTCCACCGACGGCACGCCTTCGGAGAAGACCCGCACCCGTCGATTATCTCGCACGCCGTTGCCCCCCACGGTGTTCCCAATTATATCGTTGGAGAGCATGGCGGCGACCTTGAGACCTTTCTTTTTCGCCTCCTCGGCCCAGTGCGCGGCGCCGAGCGTCCCCTGTTCCTCGCCCGCCACAGTCATAAAAATGATCGTCGCGTCGAATTGGTACTTCGACATGACGCGGGCCATCTCCATCACGGCGGCCGTCCCGGAGGCATCATCATTCGCGCCCGGCGCGTCGCACGTGGTATCGCCGTAGGGGGAGCAAATCGAATCGTAATGGCCGCTGATCAAGTAGAGGCGGTCGCGCGACTCGGGCTGCGCGCCGGGCAGCGTGGCTACGAGGTTGACGACCTTCACCGGCTGCGGCACGCGCGGGGTCTGCGGTTGGATGAACTCATCTTCCATCACCTCTAAGCGTCCGCCCGACTCCCGGCTGTAGCGCTCGAACTCCGACTTGATCCAGCGCCGCGCCGCGCCGATCCCGCGCGTCGGGCTCTCCGCGTCCGAAAAAGTGTGGCGCGTGCCGAAGCTGACCAGCTTGCGCACGGTGGCTTCGATGTTCGCCGGAGAGATGTCACCGACGATCTTCTCGATCTGCGGGTTCAGCTTGTAAGCAAGCTGCGCCTGCTGGGCGGTAGCCGTCGGCAAGGGGGCATTACCAAGAAGTAGACAGACCAGGGCCAGGGTCATCACTCGTTTCATGTAGTAGCTCCGGAGCAAACTAAAATTGAAAGCGTCACGTCAATTGGTCGTGGTCGCATAAAGGAGTGATTAATTATAGTGGGTCGTGTCAGAGATTGAAAGCATGCGCCTTGCGCTCGCCGAAATTGCGTGTCCGGGTCAGTCCCGCGAGCGGTAGCGAGCGTCGCTGCCACCAGTGCCTCGCTGCCGAAGTCACGCTCGCTACCGCTCGCGGTACTGATTTGATTGAGGCTTGCCGTCAAGCTCAGCGCTCGTCATTCGGCACTCGAAGCAAGTGCTCTACGGCCGTCTCAAGGGGACGGTCGCGCCCGGCGAGCAAGTCGGTGATGCGTTCTTCGACGCGGCGGTCGGGCCTGAGGCCGGCGCCTTCGATGCGCTGGCGGTGGGCGGTCCGGTAGTCGGTATCACTCACGTTCAGCTTGCCGCCATCCGGCAGGCGTAAAGTCCGACTCACGCCGAGCAGGCAACCGCAGGTAGTCGAGCTGGTGCCGATGACCACAGCCCGCTGCGTCTCCTGCAAGGTCGCCGCCAGCATCTCGGCCCCGCTCGCCGAACGCGCGCTCACCAGCACGACCACGGGCCGGCGGTAGACGAAGCTCAGCCGTCGCGTCCGATGGCCGAGGGAGCGACCCTGGCGCGTGATGAATTCGCCGAGGCTGGTCTCGTCGGCGAAGAAGTAACTCGCCACCTGGACGACCGTGCGCACAAAGCCGCCGCCGTTGTTGCGCAAATCCAGGATCAACCCGCGCGCCTCCCCGAGCGACTTCAGAGCCCGCTCAAAGTCATGCTCGATCTCCGGCGCAAAGCCGGTGACCTCGATGTAACCGAGCTCGCCCGGCAGCCAACGCGCGGTGACGCGGCGGGGGAATTCCGTGAGGCGGCGCATGAGGCGCAGCGTCCGGGTGCGCGCTTCTTCATCCAGGAAGGTGACGGCGACCGCGGTATCCCGCGGCCCGTAGAAGAGGCGATTGAAACTCTGTAGGTCGCCGGCCGTGGGGCTCGAGCTATCGCCGAACTCGTCACGCGCCCGCGTGAGGGCCCGCTCGACCGGGGTACTGTTCACCGCCGTCACCGCAAAGCCGGGCCGAATGCCTTGCTGCGCAGCCTCCGAACCGGGCTCCACCCAGACGACCACCGGCCGCCCCTCGACGCGGCGAACCAGGACCCCGACCGTCAGGCCCGTCGGGCGGTAGCGGTCAAACCCTTCCTCGGGCGCATAGACGCGCGTATGCGCATCGCGCAGCTCGCCGACCATCCGCCGCAGCACGTGGTAGAACTCCGCGTTGTCACGCGCCGCCTCAACCAGCGGCCGGTACGAGGCGTGTAAGCCGCGCCAGCCGACCCCGTGAAAATTCTTGTCATAGTAGTTGTCATTCACTGCCTGCCAGACCTGCTCGAAAACTTTGATGCGCTCCTCAAGAGTGAGTGGCGGCCGGGCCTCCTGCGCCTGCGCGGCCAGCGCCGTCCAGCAGACGAGCAAGCAGAGGGCAAGGAGCGAGAGCGTGAGGGGGCGAGGGGGCGAGGGGGAGACGGGGTGACGGGGTGATAGGATGAGGGAACGGATAGTGTCCTGTCCTTCCCCCTCTCTTCCTCTCTCCCTCTCGCCCCCTCGCCCCCTCGCTCCCTCGCTCCTCATCTACTTCTCCTTCCGAATCTTTTGCAGGCTGCGTTTGAGCCGCTCCGCCTCCTCTTTGCGTTCAGCGGCGGATGGCGGCCGGCGGAAGTTGTAGCGCACCAGCGCACGGATCGTCAGCGGGCGGCCGTCACGCTCTGCCGGCTTGAACTTCAGTTGACGGACCGTGGCCAGGGCAGCCTCATCAAGACCGAAGCCGGCCCAGCGGACCACCTCCACCTCCCCGACGCGGCCGTCATCGCGGAAGACGGCCTCAAGCTCGACGGTCGCGGTGAGGCCGACTAGGCCGGCCTCTTCGGTGTAAGCCGGCTTGAGACGCTGATAGAAGATGGGCTGCCGCGCACTCTTCCCGGCCGTCTCGTCCGTGAAGACCTCGATCACTTCGCCCGGCGGGCGGGTGGGGGCCTCAGCCTCAGACAAGCTGCGGTCCCTCGCGGCCATGACTGCCCCGGCAGAGCGGCCCCAGCCCTGTTTGATCAACTCGGCAAGCTGGGCGCGCGCCGCCGCTTCATCATTCGCCTGAGTGCGCTCGAAGGCAAAGTGGACCAAGCGACCGCCGCGCGTCTCGACGAAAAAGAGTCCGGCGAGCGCCTCGTAGTAAAAGGCTGTGGCCGAGACGATGCGCCGCGCCACCTGCACCTTGCCCAAGATATAAAACTCGCAACCGATGCTCATTCCCAGGGCGCGCGCCTCATCCAGACTCAAATTCAAGCTGCCCGAATAACCCGCCCCGCGTACGGCCGCGCGCGTCTGCTCTTCGTCGATCAAGTTGAATTCTCGCGCCGAAGCTCGCACCAGCGCGGCGATCTCCCCCCGGTCATCGCCTACCAAGTCCACGACCGCCACGCGGGGCAGCCCTTGGCCGAAGGCAAAGAGCAAAGGGCAAAGGGCAAGGAGCAAAGGGCAAAGAGCCAAGCGCCAGGAGCAGAGAGCCAAGGGCAGGGAGCCAAGCGGGAAGAGATTTCGCTTTGCGCCCTGCCCTTTGCTCTCTGCTCTTTGCTCTTTGCCCTTCGCCTTCATTTCACTTCTGCGATGGCCTCGCTCGCCTCCGCTGGGAAGCAAATCCGATGGATCTCGTAACCGCGCATGCTGCGGACCACCTCCGAGACTTCGGCGATGTCGCAGATCTCGGGGGCAAACCCGCCGCGCTCGATGTAGAGCCGCGCCTTGCCCTCGGGCCGGTAGTAACTGTAGTACGGGATGTCGGCCGCCCGGTCTTCAATCAGGTAGTAAGCCGGGTCGAAGCCGAGCGCGGCGACGCGCTCGCGGGCGCCGGCGATAAAGCTCACCCGCCGGTCTTCCGACAGGTCGACGTCCATGGCCTTGAAGAGCCGCCGCTCGATGAAGCGCCGTGACAGATCGCACAGGACCGGGTCGCGCTCGCGCGTCCACTGCTTGATGTGAAACATCACGTCGTGATCGTCGAATTGCAGATAGTCCCGCGTCACCAACTCCGCCCCGGTCAGCACTTGCTCCAAGACCGAGCCCGCGACAAGGAATCCGAGCCCCCCCTCTCGCACCAGTTCGACGGCGCGACGCATGATGCTTAAGAGCACCGCCTCGGCCGACCGCAGCGTGCGGTGGAAGTAGACTTGGCGGAACATGTAATAGCGCGCCTGCAAGTACTCTTCGACCGCGTAGAGCCCTTTGGCCGAGACGTAGACGCGGTCGTTGGCCTGGTCGATCTCCAGGGCGTGAATGATCCACTCCAGGTCATAGAGGCCGTATTTTACACCGGTCATCAGGCTGTCGCGGAGCAGATAATCGAAGCGGTCCACGTCGAGCTGTGACGAGACGAGCTGGCCGACGAAGGCCGGACGGTATTGGTGCTCGATGGCCGCGATCACCTGGCCAGGGAGCGCCGAGTCGAATTCGGCCAGGCGGGCGTGGACCGCCGTCGCCGGGTCTGCGATGATGCGCGTCGTCCAGTGTTCGTGGTCCTGTCGGAGCACCTTCTCGATGACGTGCGAGAAGGGCCCGTGGCCCAGATCGTGGAGCAGGGCCGCGGCCCGCGCGACGACCCGGGCCTCGTCGCTGATCGTGTACCGCTCGCCGAGCCGATCCAGGACCCGCGTCATCAGGTGCATCACGCCGAGCGAGTGGGTGAAGCGCGAGTGCTCTGCGCCTTGATAGGTGTAGAGCGCGAGGCCGAGTTGCTTGATGTGTCGCAGGCGCTGGAATTCCGGCGTGTCGATCAAGGCCACGAGCAACGCATCATCCGCCCGCGCCTCCGAGAGCACGATAACGTTATGGACCGGATCGCGGTAGATGCGTTCAGCCATAAAAACAGTAGAAAGTAGAAAGTGGAAAGTGAAAAGTGCAGAGAGTATTCCCCCTTACTTTTCACTTTCCACTTTCTACTTTCTACTTTTCACTTTCTACTTTCCACTTTCCACTGCCTTTACACCGTCTGCAACAGGCGCGTCAACAATGTTGTGCGCCGGGGGATGTCGGAGAGGATGATATGCTCGTGCTCAGCGTGTGCGCCGGCCCCATCGACGCCTAAGCCGTCCAGGGTCGGCACGCCCATCGCGGCGGTGAAGTTGCCGTCCGAGCCCCCGCCCACGCCCCCGTCTCTGAGGTCGAGGCCGATCTCGGCCGCCAGCCGGCGGGCGTGCTCGTAGAGCGCGGCGTTCTGCGGCGAACGCGGCATCGGCGGGCGGTTGATGCCGCCGGTGATTTCGAGTTGCGCGCCAGCGAGGACCGGAGTCAGGCCGCGGATCGCGCTCTCGACACGCGCGCTGCCCTCCGGCGTCCAGAAGCGGACGTCGACCTCCGCTGTGGCCTCGGCCGGGATGACGTTTGAGGCCGTGCCCCCGCTTGAGACGCCGACGCTCACCGTCGTCCCGCGCTCGAAGTCATTGAGCGCGTCCAGCCGCAAAGTCTGGTGGGCTAACTCGACAATTGCGTTGATCCCTTTCTGGGGTTCGAGCCCCGCGTGTGCGGCGCGGCCGGTGACGCGGACGGTAAAGTGGCCGATCCCCTTGCGCGCCGTCTTGACGACCCCGCCCGGGATCGGCGGCTCCAGGACGAGAGCGGCCGCGGCGCGGCGCGCCTCCTCTTCCACCAGCGGGCGCGAAGTCGGGCTGCCGATCTCTTCGTCACAGGTGAGCAGGAGCGTCACCGGGTGCGCTGTCGCGAGCCTGAGTTCAGTGATCGCCCGCAAGGCCTCAACGACGATCACGACGCCCGACTTCATATCGAAAATTCCTGGCCCGTGAGCCCGCCCTTCATTGGTGACCCGAAAAGGCCGGCGGGCGAGCGTCCCGATGGGCCAGACCGTGTCGAGGTGGCCGATCACCAGCACGCGCGGCGAGTCCGCGCCATGCCCGAAATCGAAACGGGCCCGCAGGTGCGTCCCATAGCCGGGCCGGCCAAATAATTCGAGCTCACCGGCGAGCGGGCGCAAGTGAGTAGCCAGATAGTGCGCCAGCTCGCTCAACCGCGCCTCTTGCTGCGAAGTGGTCTCGCGCTCGACGAGGTCGCGGATGAACTCCGTGATCAAGTCCTGGCGACGGCTGAAATGTTCAAGTAGTGCGGGCATAGTTCAATGATCTCGGATCGCGGACCGAGGAATCTTTAATTCATCGATCATCCAACCCGGACCGTCCTCCGGTAATCCAAAGTCGGCTGCCATTTAGCGGCCAGGTGATTTGCCGCATTTCTTGACAAAGCACCTGAATCATGCACAATACTAGGAAATCTGACAAGTTCTTGGAAGGGCCGTTAGAAGGGCATCATCATCATCTCCGTCAAGAGGCCCCATCTTAACTGATTTGTTTTTGATGGTGAATTCGGTAATGCAGGCCGCGACTGTGCGGCGACTAGAGGACGGGCATGGCTTGGAGATGCTGCGCAGCAAGCTAACGAGGCATTAAGCGGACAGTCAGATGGACTCGGGCCACGCGTCGCCGTGGTGGGTGGAATCCCCTCAGAATTTGATGAGTGAGATACTCGGAGGATGAATCTCTATGAAGAAACTTAGCCTTTTGATCGCGGTCTCGCTGCTTGCCAGCACGTTCGCGGCTTTGCCAGCCTTGGCCAACAACTATCGCCTCACGCAACAGCAACAGCCCCCCAAATTTGGCAGTGACGAGGAGCGTCAAGCCTATGAGGCTTGGTTTGGTGAGAAAGACCCTGCCAAAAAGTTCGCGCTCGCTAAAGAATTCGCGCAAAAGTTTCCGCAAAGCAACTTTATCAAGTACATCGAAGGAAACATTCTCAGCACCTTAGGCACCAACTTCCAAACGGCTCTGCAAGCCTTCTACCAAGGCCCGGATGCGTCGAAGATCGAGAAGCTGATCACGGCGGGCGATGAGTATTTAGCCAAGCAGCCGGGTCAAGTCTACATTCTCACGCAAGTCGCGCTGGCGACCGGCTATGGTGTGCTCGGCGGTTTCTACAAAGACATCGACAAAAGTCACAGCTATGCCGATAAAGCGCTTAAGCTGCTAGAGAATCCGACCCCGCCGGAAGGCTTCAAGCCGGATGATTACGCCAAACTCCGCGCTGAAGGGTTGGCGCGGCTCAACCAGTATAAAGGTCTCTACTATTTGCGCCAGGCAACTCCGGATCCGGAGCAGGCGATTGTTTACTTGACGAAGGCGGCAGAGCACAAGGACTGGTCGACGGCCAAGGATCCTAATACCTACGCCTTACGCGCTGAGGCCAACAGCATTATCTATGATAAGTTGAGCGCTGAATACCGGGCCATGACCGACAAATCCACTGATGCTGCTAAGGCCATGCTGACGAAGATCGACCCGGTCGTAGACAAGATGATTGACGACTATGCGCGGCTCGTTGCCCTGTTCAATAAGCCTGACACCAAACAACAGCATGAGGCCGCCAAGGGCCGGCTCGAAGATTTCTGGAAGTATCGCCACGAGGGTAAGCTGGAAGGGATGGCTGAGTATGTCAAGCGCTATGAAGCTGACCCCACGGCACCGCCCCCACCATCTACCGCCTCGACCTCCACCCCTCCGGCCTCGCAACCGAGCGGGGGCAACAAGCCGAACGGCCGGCCGAAAGGCAGATAACAGTGCGGCGCGCGCCTCTTGAGGCGCTACGCTTCGCTCGGAGGCGACGGATCAGACGAAAGCCAGCCCTCGGCAACCGAGCGCTGGCTTTCGCCGCATCTAGCCAAGTGAGTGGTCCAAGTGATCATGGATGAAAGTCAGGCGTTAACAGAGCAGCAGCCGGTGACGCCGCCCTCGCTCGATGAAATGCTCGCGCGGCTCGAAGGCGTGATCGACTACGCTTTTCGTGACCGGGCGCTGCTGCGCCGCGCCTTGACGCATCGCTCCTTCGCCAACGAGCAGTCAGAGCCGCGCCCCTTGCACAACGAGGCGCTCGAATTCCTCGGTGACGCGGTCCTCGAATTCCTCATCAGCGCCTGGCTCCTGGAGTTGCACCCGACCCAGACCGAAGGCACACTCTCGAAGCTGCGGGCCTATGCCGTGAGCGCCGCCAATCTGCAAAAACACGCGGCGCGCTTGCGCCTGGGCGACTACCTGCTGCTCAACCGCGGCGAGGAGAAGACCGGCGGGCGCAGCAAGTCCGCCTTGCAGGTGGATGCTTACGAGGCGCTGATTGCCGCCATCTACCTCGACGGCGGGATCGAGGCGGCCAAAGAGTTCGTCCATCAAGAATTCGGCGAGACCTTCGCCACGCTGGACCCGCAGAACCTGACGGCCACCGATTACAAGACGGCCCTCCAAGAGCGCCTGCAATCACATGGCTTCCCGACCCCGCAGTACGCCATCGTCGAGAGCCTCGGCCCTGACCACCGCCGCATCTTTCAGGTCGAACTCCTCGTCAACGGCCAACGCCTCGCCACCGGACAAGGCACGACGATCAAAGGGGCACACCAGGCGGCGGCGCGGGCCGCGCTCGATAATCTCAATTCAGAGCTGGATAAGCTGCGGGAGGTCAAGCGGCTCGTGGAGGAGAGCGCAGAAGAGGCCGCCGATGACCCCTTGACGACCGACCAGCAAACTTGAACGTCAACTTGAAAGCTCGCATCAAGATTTATGATTGAACAGCAAGAGCTCGCTCAACCGGAGCCGGGGCCGGAGCATGAAGGGCTGAGCCCACAACCAGCCCCCCTGCTCCCGGCCGGCCCGCCGCCGAAATCACTCGCCCGCGAATATTTCGAGCAGGGCGTCGTCACCGTGATTATGGCGCTCTTCCTTATGACCTTCATCGCCCAGGCGGTCCAGGTGCCGACCGGGTCGATGCAGAACAACATTCACATCGGCGACCACCTCTTCGTCAATAAATTCGCCTTCGGCCGGCAGACCCCGGTCATCGGCCCGCTGCTGCCGGCGCGCGACATTCGGCGCGGCGACATCATCGTCTTCAAGTTCCCCGGCGAGCCGAAGACGAACTACGTCAAGCGTGTCATCGGCCTGCCCGGGGAAGAAGTCCAGGTGCGCGGAACCCACGTTTATATCGACGGCCGGGAACTGCCCGAGCAACACGTCACCGTCCAGCTCCAGAGCCAAAACCACTCCTCACACCCGGTCATCAAAGAGGAGCCGGCCCCGCCCGGCGCGACTTACAAGGTCTACTACAACAACATGGAGCACAACGGCGACGAGCTGGAATTCGACGCCCCCGGCAAGTACGCGGTGGGCAGCCCGGTGATCGTGCCGCCCAACAGCTACTTCGCCATGGGCGACAATCGCGACAACAGCCTCGACAGCCGCGCCTGGGGCTTCGTGCCGCGCGCCAATATCATCGGCCGCGCCCTCTACGTCTACTGGTCATTCAACCCGCACGACCCGGAGCACGGCGCGACTGGCAATCCCCTGCTCGACTTCTTCACCAAGACCAACTGGCGCCGGACAGGCAAGGCCATCAAGTAAAGCTGACTGGGCGACTGAGCGACGGGGCGATGGGGCGAAAGAGGGAAAGCTTTTTCCTTCGCCTTGTCGCCCCGTCGCTCAGTCGCCTCGTCGCTCGAGGTAGACGATAGGATCAACCATGAAAACCAAGTATTTCGTTCTTGCCTTCTGCGCTCTGGTCTGTATCCTGGTCTTAATCACCGGCATCACCCTCTCAGTGGCCCGCGGGGCGCAATCCAACCCGCAGCGTGAGCGCGAGGCGCTCTACCGGCTCAACAACGTCGGCGTCGGCTACCTGGAGCAATACAAGCACGAGGAGGCGGCCAAGGAGTTCAAGCAGGCTGTCGCGCGCGACCCGGGCTTCGCGGTCGGACGCACCAACCTGGCCGTGGCTTACTACTTCCTGCGCGATTTCCGCAGCGCTGCGGTTGAGGCGCGTGAGGCGATCAAGCTCTCTCCCCAAAATCCACATGCCCACTACGTGCTGGGGGCAGTCCTCAAGAACGAGAAACAATCCGACGCCGCGCTCGCGGAGTTCAACCAGGTCGCTGGCATCGATCCCAAAGATGCCGCGACCAATATCCAGATCGGACAGATCTATTCGCAGAAACAGCAGTACGACCAAGCCATCGCAGCCTTCCGCCGCGCCCTCGACTCCGAGCCTTACAACGCGACGGCGGCCTACAGTCTCGCCACCGCCTACAACCGATCGGGCAACACAGCCGAAGGGCAAAAGATGCTGGCGCGGTTCCAGCAACTGCGCGCTTCCGGCTACGCGACCACCCTCGGGCTGAACTATGGCGAGCAGGGGCGCTACGCCGAGGCGGTGACGAGCACGGGCATAGAACCAGACCTGGTCTCGAAAGAGGCGCCCCCGGTGCGCTTCGTCGATGCGACCGCGGCTGCGGGCCTCAACCTGCGCTTGAACGCTCAGCCGCTCGCTTCGGTGCTCGGTCGCAAGGTGACGAAAGCAGAGTTTGCGCAAGAGGCGACGAAGCGGGAGTTGATCGCCCCGTTCAGCTCCAGTCTTGGTTTGCTCGACTATGATCATGACTGCCGCCTCGACCTCTTCGCCACCGGGCTTGACGCTGCCGGCAAGCCCTTCGCCCGCCTCTTCCACAACGAGGGCGGCAAATTTACTGAGGTGACCGAGAAGTCGAAGATCACCCTCAGCGGCCTGGCCACGGGCGCCGTCTTCGGCGACTTCGACAACGACGGCAAGCAAGACATCGCGGTCTTCGGCTACCACCTGCTGGCGCTTTATCGCAACAACGGCGACGGGACCTTCACCGATGTGACGGCGAAGTCCGGCTTGCCCGCCGACTACAATGCCTGGGCGATGACGGCCGCATTCGTGGATTACGATCACGACGGCGACCTCGACCTGTTCGTCGGCAACTTCGCCGACCTGTCCGAGTGGCCCGGCGGCGAGACGGCGACTTTCCCCGATGACTTCGCGGGGACGCCGAACAGGCTCTACCGCAACAACGGCAACGGGACATTTACCGACATCACCGACCAAGCCGGGCTCGGCGGCGGCAAGCAGAAAACCACCGCGGTCGTCTGCACCGACTTTGACAATCATCGCGACATCGACTTCTTCGTCGTCAACTACGGCACCCCGGCGCAGCTCTTCAGCAACCAGCGCGACGGCACCTTCAAGGAGGTCGCCGCGCAGGTCGGAATCAACTACGCAGGCCGGTCCTTCAGCGTGGCGGCCGGCGACCTGAACAAAGACGGCTTCACCGATTTCTACCTCACGGAGGTCAGCAGCGTGGCCGCACAGCGGCCAGACGGGACGCTTTCAATCAGCCTGCCAACTCTGTTTCTGAGTGATGGGCGCGGCGGCTTCTCTCGCCAACCGGGCGGCCCGATCAATGGCCGAGTGCCGACTGGCCCGGTCGCGCTGATCGCCGATTATGACAACGACGGTCTGCTCGATATTTTAAGTCTCTCTTTCGGGTCGGTGCTGGCTTTCCGCAACACGGGCGATTACCGCCACCTGCCGATGTCCAATCTGCTGCCGCCGGGAATGCGCATCCTTGAAACTCGCGCGCTCGCCGTCGGCGACATCGATGGTGACGGCGCAGTCGACCTGGTGACAGTGGGCGAAGGCGGATCGCTCGTCGCGCTGCGCAACGAGGGCGCGAGTAAGAACTACGTGCGCCTCGCGCTCGAAGGCAAAACCAGCAACCGCAGCGGCGTCGGGGTGAAGGCCGAGTTGCGCAGCGGCAGCCTCAGTCAAAAGCTCGAGACCTACGCTTCATCACCGGCGCCGGCCGCCGCCGGATTGACCTTCGGTCTCGGCTCTCGCGACACGGTCGATACCCTGCGGCTCCTGTGGCCCGCGGGGGTCCTGCAATCCGAGTTGAGCGTCAAGCCGGGCGCCTGCACGACCCTCACCGAGCTTGATCGCAAGGGCACCTCCTGCCCGCTGCTCTACGCCTGGGACGGCCGCGAGTACAGCTTCGTCACGGACTTCCTCGGCGGCTCGGCCATCGGCTACCTTGAGGCTCCCGGAGAGTGGAACTACCCCGATACCGACGAGTACGTCCGCGTGACCGGCGACCAACTCAAGGAGCGCGATGGCCGCTACTCAGTCCGCCTGAACAATCAGCTCGAAGAGGTCATCTACTTCGACGCCGTCAAACTGCTCGCCGTCGATCACCCGGCCGAGACCGACATCTACCCGAATGAGCGGTTGATGCCGGGGCCGCCCTACCCTGACTTCAAGATTTATTCGGTCAAAGCTCCGCGCCCGCCGGTTTCAGCCGCGGATGACCGCGGGCAAGACATCCTGCCGCTCATCTCCGAGCTTGACCGCCGCTATCCCGAAGGCTTCGAGAAGCTGCCGTTCAAAGGCTACGCGCGTGAGCACGCGATCACCCTCAACCTCGGCGACCTGCGGCGGGCGAAACGCGTGCTCTTGCTTCTGACGGCCTGGATCGACTACGCCGACTCCACCTCGAACTTGGCGGCGGCACAAGCCGGCGCGAAACTCATCCCGCCCTACGTCCAAGTCAAAAATGCCAGCGGCCAGTGGCAGACCGTCATCCCGCAGATGGGATTCCCGGCCGGGCTGCCCAAAACGATGACGGTGGATTTGACGGGCAAGTTCTTGTGCGATGACGCGAGCGTGCGCATCGTCACGAGCATGCGCATCTACTGGGATCAAATTCTGGTTGACACTTCGGGCGGGGAGTTCCCCACGCGAATAACCACGCGGGAGCCGCTGCGCGCCGATCTCAGGTGGCGCGGCTTCCCGCGCGAGTACAGCCCCGACGGGCGGATGCCACTCATCTACGACTACCGCACGATTGAGCCGTCGGCGCCGTGGAAAGCGCATCTAGGTAACTACACTCGCTACGGTGACGTGCGCGAGTTACTCCTCCGGCCCGACGACATGTACGTCATTACGCGCAACGGCGATGAGATCCAGGTGGATTTTGATGCCAGGGCATTGCCGCCCTTACCTGCCGGCTGGAAGCGCGACTTCTTGCTCTATGCCGATGGCTTCGGCAAGGATATGGATGTCCATTCGGCGCGGCCTGAGACGATCGGTGAGTTACCATTCCACGGCATGAAGAGTTACCCCTACTCGCCCTCGGACCATTACCCTCACGACCAGCGCCATCAGGAGTACCTGGAACGTTACAACACACGCACGGTAAGCTATCAGCAACAAGCGGCGTGGCGCGGGCTGAGGTAATTGATCGGGATGAGCTGCCTAATAGTAAGAATCGGTCGGCGCGTCCGGCGCCTCCCTAGATTACTTCTCGCTGCCTGAAGAAGCCATCGCGTGAGGCGGGCGGTGTGATCAGTGACAGTTCGTGTGCGCCGGTCTCAGCGGTGAAGCCAGGCTGATCCATAGATCATTCGGGCTGTGAGTGGATTGGGATAATGTTATTCACCATCGAGGTCGAGCATACGTGCGGGGGGCCGGCCCGCGTCGAGGTTTACCCGAAGCGCTCCGGCATGCTCCACCGCTGTCTCAATTGTGTGGCGGGAATCATCGGCGGGTAGCTAAGAAAGCTAATCTCGTCGCGGACGCAGGCAGGGCAAGAGCTTATTGCCCTGAGCTTGCGCCCGCGATCCTTCCTACTGCTTCTAACTGTCGCCCACCTTAAGCCGCCCGCGAAGACTTTTGGGGGCTGCCCTTCGGCTGAGTGAGTCTCACTGCCTTGTACCCGCCCGTCAGATAATCCTTGATCCACCAGGCAGCGAAGACGATGAATGGGATGATCGCCAGCATGGCGACGTATCTGAAAGCTGCCGCGTCGGCGACCGCGGCATTCCCTCCGGCGGCCTCACGCAGGGCATCGCGAATCCCGCCCATCTTGAAGATGACCAGCCCCAGCACGAACTGGCCGGCGAACCCCATAAGCCCCATCGTAAACGCCCCGCCCTGCGGGAAACGTTCCGAGGTGATGCCCAACATCGTCGGCCACATGAAGCACACGCCCACGTAAAAGACGGTGGCCGCGGCGTAGGCCATCGCCGGCGTCGAGACGGCCGAGAGCAGGAAGAGCCCGATGGCGGCGATCGTCACTGAAGCCCACATCATCCCGATCGGCGAAATCCGGTGGGCGATCGGCCCGGCGAAGTAGCGTAGGACGAACATCAGCGCGCTGCCATAGACCAAGATCATCGTGCCGGACATCTTCGCCAGGTTTTGCAGCACGGATTCGACCATCTGACCCGGCGCCAACTCAATCGAAGCGGTGATCGTCATGCAACCCAGCAGCAGCAGGAAGGCGGGATGCAGCGCCGTCTTGATCATCTCGCCGGTCGAGATCCCGGCCTCAGCGCGCTCGGTGCGCGGGAATTTCTGCCCGAAAATCAGGATCGCGTAAATGACGGCCGGGAAGAGGACGACGCCCATCTTGGTTTGCCAGCTCCAGCCCAGTTTACCCATCACCACCCCCAAGAGCCCACCGATAATCAGTCCGCCCGGCCACCACGAATGCAGCACGTTCAGCTTGTGTGTCTTCTCTTCCGGGTAGATGGTGGCCACCATCGGGTTGATGACCGCCTCGATCAACCCATTGCCGAAGCCCGCAAACAGCATCGCCAGGCTCATGACCGCGTAACTAGGGGCCACAATGAAAGCCAGAATCCCGCCGATGTGCAAGGCGAAGGCGAGATACAGCAGATTCCTCATGCCCAGCGCATCCAGCATCGGGGACGCCACCAGAATCGAACTGGCAAAGCCGAAGAAGGCCATCGTAGATACCCAAGCATATTTGGCGTGGTCAAGATTGAAGGACCTCAAAGCCGGATCGCCCAAGACTTGATCTTCAATATTGCCGCGGATAGCGAAGATCATGCCGGTGACGGCCAGCGAGATACAACTGGCAATGAAAAGCCTGCGCTGATTCATATTCTCACTCCCTCCACAGTGGTGCCGGATCGAATTGACGTTTATCGTGGCCTGGCGGAGAACCCGCCCGGAGAAGTTTCTGGAACAGTAGAGCGAGATTATGCCGCAAGACAGGCCGCTGCGCCAGCCGAACCGTGGCCAGTCGCAAATTAAGCGTCCAGCTCAAGCCGCCGAGGTGGAGACGAGGTCTTCCGGGTAGGCGCGCTCAAGGATCTCACCCGGGCGCGGCGGCCCCTTGACCAGGGCCAGAGCGTCGCGCAGAACACGCCGATGCAGTTCGCGCTGGCCGGGATGGCCGAGCGAGTTGCCGATCTTGAACCCGCCGGGGTAGAGCGCCCGCGGGGGGCGCATCTGCCGCGAGGCTTCCGGGCTGACGGTGATGAGCACGGTGGAGAGGCCGCGCATTTCAATTTCGCGGATGATGAATTGATTATCGCCGGGAGTGAAGTAGGCGACAAACGGGAGCCGAGGCGAGTTGCGGATTCCGGATCGTGGATGGTGGGCGGCGCCTTGATCCGTCATCTCCACAGCGGGCTCAGCCGAGCATGCCATAAGCCAGTAAGCACAGGACCCCGATCCAAGAGATCGCTCCCATAATCGACAGCATCCCAATGAGGCGGAAGCCGGGATGTGAGACACCGGAGGGTGAGGGCGCCCAGCGCCCCAAGGCCGCCCGGACCGACCTTGTGCTTCCGACCAGCCACCACACCCAACCGCCGACATTGGCCGCCGAAAGGATGCCCGTGAGAGTCGGAAAGTCATCAGCGTCGCTGTACACAACCAGCAGCCCGAGCATCAGGGCCGAGGCCGCATTAACTAAGGGGAGCATACAGCAGTAGGTGAGCAATGCTCTGGCCTCCCGCAGCGAGCGAGGATAGCGCGGTTGGTGATTAACCATGACACTCCCTCCCGATCTGATCTCAACATCCGAGTCGGCCGCCAGCATTTCAGGCCAGCATTTCAGGCCAGCATTTCAGGTACGATCTGCCGGGAGCCGCCGAACTCGGGTAAACATCACGAGTATCCTTCAGGTGGAAAATAAAGTCCAGGCACTTCATCTACTGTCAGCAGAAAACAAACACACCACCACCTAAAAAGCTTCTACCTGCTTTTTTGACCTGTACCCCTCACAGCGATACCGTCAGGATTCTGGTCTCAGGAAAATTTAGTGACGCAGAC
>Ga0207646_10000639_pt1 | contig 45627 bp, 50 predicted proteins | sample KBSK5502metaG_FD_184343 | JGI IMG/M metagenome (GOLD analysis project Ga0207646, IMG submission 184343) | Corn, switchgrass and miscanthus rhizosphere microbial communities from Kellogg Biological Station, Michigan, USA - KBS K5-50-2 metaG... | ecosystem: Host-associated > Plants > Roots >...
AGGCTCCCCGAAAAAATTCTTCTGGCGGCTGCGGCAGGCTTCTCCACCATCTTGATCCCTTCCGGGCAAACTCGCACCCCTGACTGGGATCTAGGTCTTCTGGCGAAAAGCCTCAACCTGACAGTGCTGGAGGTCTCCACGATCAAGGAGGCCTATGCATGGATGACCGGCCAAAGTTTTTAGCTTATCCAACCTCCAGCACCTCGCGCACCTTTTGACCCAACACCGCCGGTGCAAATGGTTTTTTGAGGAAGGGCTGGTCTCGGCCGACGACCCCGTACTGCGTAATCGTTTCCTCCGCGTGTCCCGACATGAACAGGACCCGGATCGTTGGCTGCAGGGCTTTGACCTTCTCCCACAACTTGCACCCGCTTATCCCCGGCAGCACGACATCAGTCAGCAATAAGTGGATGGGGCCTGCGTGTTGTTCTAAGGTGTGCAAGGCTTCCTCGCTGTGCTGCGCCTCCAGGACCATATAGCCCCATCTCTGGAGAAGGTAACTGATGAGACGCCTTAACGGCTCTTCATCTTCGACAAGCAGAATGGTCTCATTGCCGACGAGCGGTTGCGCCATGACAGGTTGTGGCGCCACAGACTCGACCACGTCTTCAACTTTGGGAAAGTAAAGCCGGAACGTCGCGCCTTGCTTCGGCTTGCTTTCCACTTCAACATGCCCTCCGCTTTGTTTGACAATTCCGTATACAATTGAGAGGCCTAACCCGGTGCCTTTGTCCTCCGCTTTTGTGGTGAAGAAGGGCTCAAAAATATGACGCTGCGTCTCGGTGTCCATGCCGCACCCGGTGTCACTGATTGCGAGCATGACGTACGGACCAGCCTGAAGACGCACGTGCCGGGTTGCGTAGGTTTGATCCAAATTGACGTTGGCGGTCATAATGGTGAGCCTTCCGCCAGTCGGCATGGCATCGCGGGCATTGACCGCCAAGTTCATCAGCACCTGTTCGATCTGCGCAGGATCAGCCTTGACCAGCGCCAGATCCGGCGCAAGGTCGGCCTGCAGTGTGATGTCTTCTCCGATCAAATGCAGAAGCATCTGCTCCGTCTCGGGAACGATATCGTTCAAATTCAAGATCTTCGGTTCAAGGATTTGTCTGCGACTGAAGGTGAGCAATTTCTGCGTCAGCTCGGCTGCGCGCTCCCCCGCGATCTTGATTTGTTCCACTTTTTCGGCTTGTGGGTCATGAGGGTCGAGCGACTCCAACAACAGTTGGCTGAAACCAGAGATGACCGTCACCAGGTTGTTGAAGTCATGGACGATGCCGCCGGCAAGTCGCCCGATTGCCTCCATTTTCTGTGCATGGAAAAGCTGCTCTTCGCTTTCCCGTAAGGACTTCGTTGCTCGTGTCTGTTCAATGGCCGCAGCCGACAGTGCTGCAATGACGACCAGGACGTCCATGTCATCCTCATCGAGTCGCCCCGTGTGCTTGTTCAGAATCGTCAGGACGCCGACGGGTTCCCCCGCCCACCGCTTCAGGGGGATCACGATCATGTCGCGGGTAACGTACCCTGTCATGGTATCGATACCGGGAAAATGGCGCAGGTCTTGTTTGACGTCGGAAATCACTTCCGGCCTGCCGGAGGTGAACACAGCCCCTGCAATGCCCTTGTCCCAGGGAAAGGCTATCCCCTGTAGGAGATCCGCCTTCTCTCCGATGAGATAACTGAAAACCAATTGTTCAGTTTCGAAATCGGCGAGAAGGACTGATCCGCTGCTTGCTCCGATCACATCCAGGGCCGTATGGAGAGTATTTCGTATTAACTCATCAATGGCGGTACGTTGGAAAAGAGCTTCGCTAATGCGTCGCGCCGCACCCAATTGTCGTTCCGGACGAGACAGGAATCGGTCATCTCGCCTGCGAAGAGCTTGGCGGCGCTCGGCGAAGCGACCAGAGGGAAGAGTGTCCATACTTCAGATACTGAGCAACGGAGATGCCATGTCAGGACTTGTCTATATTTGGACAAGGAAAGCACCGTCTGATCGGTCATCCCGTACGATGAGGAGACACGACTTGAAGGGTACTCCACGCAGTTGTTTATACGGTGAAAACCACTCTCCGAAGAGTGTCCCGTAGAGTCCCACAGCCTGCCGGAACCACGATTCTCGTGTGGCCAAATTCCAGCCGCGTCCGATACGTCGCGCGCAGCTGATCGAAGCGTCAGGACCCGCACTTTCCTTGACCCTTAACTCCCGCACCGTTATCCTGTAGCACCCATGCCGACGATCGACGCCAAGACACGCCTCTGCGCCCTCATCGGGAATCCGGTGGAGCACTCCCTCTCGCCCGCCATTCACAACGCCGCCTTCCAGCACCTGGGGCTCAACTACGTGTACGTGGCGTTCAAAGTCGAAGACGTGGAAGGAGCCCTGCGCGGCCTCCGCGCGCTCATCGGCATCCGGGGCGTCAGCGTCACCATCCCGCACAAGGTCGCCGTGCTGCCTTACCTTGACGAGATCGCGCCCACTGCCCGGAACATCGGCGCCGTCAATACGATCGTGTCGGATGGAGGCAGGCTCACGGGTTACAACACCGACGCCTCGGGAGCGCTGGCGGCACTCCGCGCGGGCGGCGCGTCGGTGGACGGGGGCCGCGTGCTGATCCTGGGATCAGGCGGCGCCGCTCGCGCCATCGCCTTCGCCCTCTGCATGGACGCCAAAGTGTCGGCCTTGACGATCCTGGCCATCCTCGATCAGGAACGGGAGACGCTGGTGCGGGACCTCCGTGACAATACCGGCGCCTCGGTCACAGGGCATCAGCTCACGCCCGATACGCTCGGCCGGTCCATTCCCAACGCCCAGGTGATGATTCATTGCACGCCCGTCGGCATGAGCCCGAAGGTCGACGAGACGTGCGTCCCCGCCAAGCTCCTGGACTCCCACCTGACTGTCATGGACATCGTCTACAATCCTCTGGAGACACGCCTGTTGAAAGAGGCGCGCCAGACCGGCTGCCGCACCGTCCGCGGCGTCGAGATGTTTCTGCATCAGGCCGTCGGACAATTCGAGCTCTGGATTCAGCAGCCGGCGCCGGTCGGGGTCATGCGGTCTGTCCTGGAAGGATACTTCACCACATGAACATTGTTGTGATCGGCTATCGCGGAACGGGTAAGAGTAGCATCGCCAAGATTCTGGCGGAACGTCTCAAATGGCCGCTCGTCTCCATGGACGACGAGATCGTCAAGAAAGCCGGTCTACCCGTTCCTGAAATCATCCAAAAAAGAGGGTGGGACTACTTCCGCGACGTGGAATCCAAGATCTGCCAGCGCGTGGGAGCCAAGGATCGGACCATCATCGACACCGGCGGGGGGGCTGTGCTTCGCAAAGAGAACGTGGATGCGCTGCGGCAACGTGGCCGCGTGTTCTGGCTGACCGCGGAGGTGCCCACGATCATGGAACGGATCAAGCACAGCAAGGATCGGCCTTCGCTCACCCAGAAGAAGAGCTATGTTGATGAGGTGGAAGAAGTTCTCAAGGAACGCCTTCCGCTGTACAAAGCCGCTTGCGACCAGATCATCCCCACCGATGAGCGTACCCTCGAAGAGATCGCCGACGAAATCCAAAGCAAGATGTAGCCGGTTATTTCGCCGGGACGATCTGAAAGCGGAGAGTCCCGAGCTGACTGGCGCCGGTCACCTTCTCGCCGAGATGGATCTTAACCTTATACTCGCCGGGGACCCAACCCTCCTTGGGCCGATAGAATTCGATGAAGCCGCTGTCCTGAGAGGTCTGCAGGTAAACCCCCTCCTCCTCCAGCAATTTGTCGCTGGGCCGGCCTTCCCCCTTGGCCAGGAACAACTGGCCCTGGATATGCACCGGGTTTTCCCTGGGCAGCACGTCAAAGACCATGAAGATCGATTCCACGTCGGCCTGAAACGCGGTCGCAGGCTTGTCCGGCTTGTAGCGGTCCGTCTGGAAGGCATCCTTGGATTCTTTATAGCCGTGGGCCATGGCGAGACTCGTAAAAAATCCGGTGGGGGGTTGGTCCAGAGACTTCACGTCGGCAGGCGCAGCCGACGCGGGAGCCACTGCCAGTCTAGCCGCCAGGATCAGGCCGCTCAGCCCGAGGACTACCTTCTTCGGCACGAGCCACGATCCCTTTACGCGTTCCATGCATCTCCCATCGCAACCGACTTACTGCGTTTTCGCGTTTAAGTAAATTCTATCAATGCCCCCGGATCAATGCAATGTGCGGAGTCCCTGCGCCTCAGCCCCATCGAGCTCGCGCCACTGGCCTGGCTGAAGCTCACCCAGGACGACAGGCCCGATCGCGACGCGGACCAAACGCAACGTCGGATGGCCCACCGCCGCGGTCATGCGGCGGATCTGACGGTTCTGACCCTCGCGCAAGGTGACCTTGAGCCAGGCCGTCGGGACGGACTTGCGCAACCGGATGGGGACCGGCCGCGGCGGGAGAGCGGGCGGCTCCGGCAGCCGTTCGACCTCTGCCGGACGCGTGCGTCGGCCGCCGAGGAGAACGCCGCGGCGAAGGCGCGCCAGAGCTGCTTCATCCGGCGCCCGCTCGACCTGGACCAGATAGATTTTCGGAAGCTTGTGCCGAGGGTCCGTGATGCGATGCGCCAGCGCGCCGTCGGAGGTCAAAAGCAGGAGACCCTCTGTATCATGGTCCAGCCTCCCTGCAGGATAGACATCTGGAACCGCAATGAAGCCCGCCAGCGTAGGCCGTCCCCCAGGATCCGTAAAGCACGACAACACGCCGTAAGGTTTGAAAAATGCCAGCGTGCGGGCGGCGGTCACGGGACCAAGGGTTTCGACGGAGCCGTCATTCGCATCACGAGAATATACAGCGCGCATAGCACGAGGGCGAAGCCGGCGAACCACCAGGAGCGCTCGCGCAGGACCTGCACGAGCACGGCGGGATCGTTGAGAAGATCCGGCTGATCGCCCAGCATTTTGCCGCCGAACCAGCCCAGAATCCCGCACCAGAGCCCCGATCCGACGATCGTCATCACGCTGTAGAGGCCGAACGGCATGCGCACGAAGCCAGCCGGGATGCCGATAAGATGGCGGACCACCGGCACCATCCTGGCAAAAAACACGCCGCCCGCTTCGTACCGAGCCAGCCAGCGCTCGGCCAGAAGTAGTTTGTTCTCGGGGCAGAAGACGTACGGCCCGTATCGCACCAGCAGGGGCCGTCCTAGCCACCGCGCCATCCAGTAGGTGGCGGCGGCACCCAGGTAGCTGCCGACCGTCCCCGCCAGCACGACCCCGCCGAAACTATACCGGCCCTGGGCCGCCCAATAGGCCGCGGGCGGAATGACGATCTCGCTAGGAATTGGGATTATGGAACTCTCCATCGCCATCAGGAGGACAATGCCGGGATAGCCCCAATCGTGCACCCACTGGAACCAGATACCGACCCACTGCTGCATGCGCGCTTCTCCCTCCGAACCGAGAGCGATTCTACCTAGCCGCACGTCCCATTACCAGTGCCGGCAACGTCGCGGTTGATCGTGATGCGCGAAGCTCCTATAATCGAGCCGCGATTGGAGACCGCGGACATGCGAGTCCAGTTCTGGGGAACGAGGGGTTCAATCGCCACACCCGGTCCGAGCACGAACCACTTCGGCGGCAACACATCGTGCGTGGAAGTGACCGCATCCGGAGGCAACCAGCTGATCCTCGACTGCGGGACCGGCGCGCACCCGCTCGCCGTCGAGATGAAGGCAAGGTCGTCGGCGCCGGCGAACATGAACATCCTCCTCGGTCATACGCACTGGGATCACATCCAAGGCTTCCCATTCTTTACGCCGGCGTTTACATCGGACAACGAGATCGCGATCTATGGGCCGGAGGGTAGCCGCCGCTCTTTGCACGACGTCCTCGCCGGCCAGATGGAGTTTACCTATTTCCCCGTCGGGCTGAACCAACTGCCCGCCGCGATCACGTACCACGATCTCACCGAAGGCATCCACAAGATCGCCGGCATGCGGATCATGACGCAGTTTCTCCACCACCCGACGATGACCCTCGGCTATCGGATCGAAGCCGACGGCGTGGTGGTCGTCTACCTGAGTGATCACGAGCCATTTTCTGATCAGCTCTGGCGGGTCGACGCCGAACCGGGCCACATCGAATCCATTCTGCATGAAGGAGACCGCCGCCACGCGAAGTTCATGGCCGGCGCCGACCTTGTGATCCACGACTCCCAGTACACGCCGGAGGAGTATGCGTCCAAGAAGACGTGGGGGCACAGCCCCTATGAGTACGTCGTGGAAGTGGCCGCAGCGGCAGGCGCGCGGCGGGTCGCGCTGACTCACCACGATCCGGACCACGACGATCACTTCGTGGCCGAGATCGAGCGCAAAGCCCGCGCCGTGGCCGAACGGCGCAGGTCCGAGATCGAGGTCTTCTGCGCGTACGAAGGCTGCGTGGTCGACCTGGCACCACGTTGCGTCTTGCAGCCGGTTTCGTTAGCGACTCCCCTGTCAGCGCCTGTCGCGCAGCGCAGCTTCCGCATCCTGGTCGTGGACGATGATCCGGACACCCGGCTGATGGCCGTGCTGGCCCTCACACAGGATGAGCACATGGTGAGGGAGGCGAACAGCGGGCCGGAAGCGCTCCGGATGATCAACGAGCAGAAGCCGGACCTCATCGTGCTGGACTTCAAAATGCCGGACATGGACGGCATCGAAGTACTCAAGACCCTCCGTGCGAAATCGGAGACGGCGCACCTGCCGGTCCTGATGTTGACCGGCATGACCGATGAAGCCAGCACCCGCGCAGGCTTCGAGGCGGGCGCGACCGACTACCTGGGGAAACCGTTCTCGATCCCTCAGCTCACCACGCGCGTCCGCGCCTGCATGGCCCGGACCACGAAAGAATAACCACGCCGTGCCGATCAAACCTGTGGTGGTGTGTCTTGACCTGGAGGGCGTCCTCGTCCCCGAAATTTGGATCAGCGTGGCCGAGACGACAAAGATCCCCGAGTTGCGCCTGACGACGCGGGACGAGCCGAACTACGACGTGCTCATGAAGCGACGTCTCAAGATCCTGGAGGAACGCAAGCTCACCCTGAAGAACATCCAGGACGTGATCGCCGCGATGGCGCCGCTCGACGGCGCGAAGGACTTCCTGTCGTGGCTCCGGGCGCGGTGCCAGGTGATCATCCTGTCGGACACGTTCGAACAATTCGCCGCTCCCTTGATGCGGCAGCTCGACTACCCGACCCTCTTCTGCAACACTCTGGAGGTGACGCCGGACGGCTGGATCGTCAATTACCACTTGCGGCTCCCCGAACAGAAGCGGGCGTCGGTGCTTGCACTGAAAAACCTCAACTTCCATGTGGTCGCCGCCGGCGACTCTTATAACGACACCTCCATGCTCCTGGCCGCCGACGCCGGCATCTTTTTCCGTCCTCCAAGCAACATCGCCAAGGAGTTTCCCCAGTTTCTGGTTACGCAGACCTATGTGGAACTGCGAGCCGCCTTCTGCAAGGCCGCGCACTTGCCCGCCTGAGCGTGGCTCAATTGGATACGCTACAGATCAAAGATGGAGCTAGCAAAGGAGGAACAGTCATGTTGAAAGAGTTCAAAGAGTTCGCCCTAAAGGGGAATGTGATCGACATGGCCATCGGGGTCATCATCGGCGTGGCTTTCGGCAAAATCGTCACGTCTATGGTCAGCGATATCCTGATGCCGCCGATCGGATTGCTGATGGGCAAGGTGGACTTCGCCAGCCTGTTCATCAATCTCTCGGGAGGGTCCTATCCTTCCTTGACGGCCGCCAAAGCCGCCGGGGCGCCCACCATTAACTACGGCGTCTTTTTCCAGACGATCCTGGACTTCGTCGTGGTGGCGTTCGTCGTTTTCCTGCTGGTAAAGCAGATCAACCGGTTGAACCGCCAACCGGACGCACCTGCGGCGGTCCCCACCACCAAAGACTGCCCCCATTGCCTGTCGAGCATTCCGATCAAGGCGACACGATGTGCACACTGCACGTCTGAAGTGACAGTCGCATAGGCTCAAACTAGCGGGCGGAGGGTCGGCTATGAAAAAAATTCTTCTCGCGATCGGCCTCGTGGTCGTTCTCCTGATCGCTTTGGTCCTGCTCTTACCCTTCCTGGTTGATCTGAACCACTACCAGGCCCAGTATCGCCCCGTCATCGAAGAAACCCTGAACCGGAAAATCGAGCTGAAGGACATTCAATTGATGCTTTTCCCCCGGATCGGGGTCCGGCTTACCGGATTCACCGTGATGGATGATCCGGCCTTCAGCACCGCCCCCTTCGCCTCTCTCGCTTCCTTGGATATCGGGGTGAAGCTCGGCCCTCTCCTGCACAAGCAAGTTGTGGTGGAGGAGATCACGCTCCGAAACCCGGTCATTACAGTCCTGAAGGACAAGCAGGGGATCTTGAATACCTCGACGTTAGGCAAGAAGGGTCCGCAAAACCAGGCCACCCCCAAGCAATCGGTCCCGTCGTCAAAAGCTGAAGGGCCGTTACATATCCTCACCCTGTTGGCAGTGGATCGCGTCGATCTCACAGGGGGAACGCTCACCTACCGTGATCAGTCAGCCGCCAAGCCTTCGGAATACGTGCTGCAGAAACTGGAATTCCTGCTCACCGCCGTCGGCCTCGGACAGACCCCCCGCCTCCACGCGGCCACGACCGTCCAGCCGCTGAACCTCCCGGTCAAGATGGACGGCACATTCGGACCCCTCAGAGAAACGATGGATATCGCAAGAATTGATTTGGCCATCGAGCTGGGGAAGACCGCCTTGGCCGTCAAGGGCAGCAATATCGACGGAGACCTCAAGCTGAACGTGACTGCCCCGGCTATCAATACGGCCGATCTGCCGATGGCCCTTTCGCTGAAGAAACCCATCGAGGCCAAGGACCTAAAGATCGCTGCGGAGATAAAAGGCCAACAAGCCACGCTTCACAACATGTCGGTCAACCTCTTGGGCGGGCAACTGACGACCCAGGGAGGACTGACGACCGGGAGCCAGGCGCCGCCGTTTGGTGGGAAGGTCGTCCTCCAAGGGGTCCAGCTCGGGCCGATCATGGAGGCGATGGGAAACGATAGGGTCTTAATCAGCGGGACCACAGCCTCCGAGCTCGCCCTGCATGGGGCCGGCTTTTCCATGCCTGACCTGACCAAAACGCTGGAAGGGACCGGCCACGCCGTCATCAAGGATGGAAAAATCGAGGGCATCAATCTGTTGAAAGAAGCGTTTGCACTGCTGAAGGCGGTCGGTGTCACGCAGGACATCGGTAACGCGACGGTCTTTTCGACCATCGAGACGAATTATGGGATCAAGAGCGGGATAATCAAAGTCGAGCGCTTGCTGATGGACAGCCACGATTACCAGGCCATCGCCACCGGCACGATCGGATTTGATAAAATCCTCAACCTGAAGGTCAATCTCAACCTCTCGGAAGCGCTCAGCGCCAAGATCGCCGGCTCGTCGCCCTACGCCAAGATGGCGATGACGGGAGGCCGGATCACGGTTCCGATGGTCATCACCGGTCCGACCCAGTCGCTGGCTTACGGCCTCGATACTAAGGCGCTGGGAGCGAAGGCGCAAGACATCGTGAAGGAGCAAGCGAAGGAGAGATTGGGCGAGATCCTGAAAGGCAAAGGCGCTCCTTCAGGCGACGCCGACAAGGGGAAGGATTTGCTCAAGGGATTATTCGGACAATAAGGGGTGACGCTATGTCGATGAAAAATATCCCAGTCGATCTTCTCATCAAGTACGGATTGCAGGTGTTGGGCGCGCTCGTCATTCTTGGGGCCGGTTTCCTCCTGGCGCGATGGGTCGGGAACCTGACTCAGAAATGGCTCGAGCGCAAGGACCTGGAGCCCCCGGTCCGTTTGCTGCTGGTTCGGGTCGTCAAGATCCTCGTGATCGCGATGACGCTGGTAGTGGCGCTCGACACGTTCGGAGTGCAGGTCGCGCCCCTCATCGCCGGCATCGGCGTCGCCGGCGTGGGCATCGGGCTCGCGCTTCAGGGCGTGCTCGGCAACGTCATGGCCGGGTTGTCCATCATCTTCACGAAGCCCTTTCGGGTCGGCGAGTACATCGAGATCGCGGGATCCTATGGGCAGGTGGAAACGATCGACATCTTCTCGACGAAACTGGTCCACGCGGACCGGTCGCGAGTCGTGATTCCCAACCGCAAGATCGTCGGCGAGATCCTGCACAACTACGGCACGATACGCCAGCTCAACCTGTCCGTCGGCGTCGGGTACGGCACCAACCTGACCGAGGCCCTCACGATCGTGCGCGATGTCCTCGACAAGAACCCACGCGTCCTCAAAGATCCGGCGCCCGTCGTGGGCATCTCCCAGCTCGGGGATTCCGCCATCACAATTGCAATCCTGCCTTGGACCAAGGTGCCCGACTACGGCCTTGCCCAGGCCGAGCTCTATCAGGCATTCGTGGAGCGACTGCGGGCCCGCAACATCGACATTCCGTTCCCGCAGCGCGAGGTGCGTCTGGTGAACGCACCTCCGACAGGCCAGGCATGAACGGTGACGTCCTAAGAGGCCGGGCGACGGGACCGCAGTTCTGACACGGTGGCTTCGGCTTCGGGAATCAGATCGGCACGCCCATCCGCCTGCGCAAGCTTCAGGGCCTCAGTGGCGAGGGTGAGGGCTTCCGCATTCTTGCCTCGGGCCGCGTAGGTTTTTGCCAAAGTCAAGCGGGCACTGATTGCTCGCGGGTCTCGTTGAATGACGCGCCGGAGCATCTCCTCTCCTTTTTTCGTGTCTCCGCCGAGTAGCGCCGGGAGCTTGATCAGAAAAGCGCCCTTAGAGGAAAGAGCATCTAGATGATCCGGATTCAACTCCAGGGTCCGGTCCAGTTCACGCATCACCTTCGCAAATCCGAACACCGCCGCTGGGGTTTTTTCCCCATCGATGCGAGATCGCTCCCCAAGGCTGCAGAAAAGCGCAAAATGGGCATCGGCGAGTTGGCCGTCGAGCGCCACCGCTCGTTCGGCGAGCTTCTCACTCTTCTCGAAATGAACCAGCCGGGTGGAGCGTTCCTGGGCACGCCGGCCAAGATCGCATTCCTCCTGCGCCTTTGCGCTCAACTGCCTGCTCGATTCCTCAGCCCATGCGATTCCGAGATCCAGGCTCAAGGCCGCAAGCATCACCACCACGACCCATCGTATCGACACCATTTCAGAGTTCCCCTGTGTCTAAGTTGCGCCCATGAAATATTGATTTTCTCTCGGCAGATTGCCTCTGTCAAGATTGCTCAGGCGAGGGCCGACGTTAATGAGTTCAGCCGATTCGGCTGCCTACAGCCTGGGACGGCGGAAGGATTCGTGCCAGCCATGGAAAAGCCAGCGTTCGCCTCGTCTCTCGAGAACCCCGGTTTCACATAGTTCCATGAGCATGCGGGTCTCGCCTTGTGGCCCAGGCAGAACGCGCATGTAATCCAATTCCATCGAGAACCAGGCGACATCTTCCCGCGTCCACACCTTGAGCTCCTTGATCGCAATTTCCAGCCGCTTCACTGCCTGAAATTCGGCCCGGAGCGCCTGTTCCAGATCGGTCCACCCGACGAACTTCAGACCCATGGTCCCGTAGGAGACGATATCGGGATCCTTGAGAAAGAGTTGGGACATGCCTTCCAGATCGCGGCGTTCATTGGCGAGCACTGCCTGCCGCACCACCGCTTCCGGCGTCGAAGGTGGGACGCTCGGGTCTGCCTGCACTGTTCCAACTGCCGCAAGCCCCGCGACACCTGATACCATGACCGCCAAATCCCATCGCCAGTGTCTCATGTTTTCTCTCCTCTCACGGTTGCGCCCTGAGCACCTGCAACAGTTCTTCCATGTCGGCCGGTGGAGGCACGGTGTACTCGAGGTGCTTGCCGATCACGGGATGGGTAAATCCCAGCGTCCTGGCATGCAGCATCGGCCGCGCGATGGGCGCGTCGCCCATCGCGCTGACCTTGCGGCCGCCGTAGGTGTCGTCTCCCAGCAACGGATGGCCAAGCGAGGCGAGATGTACCCGGATCTGATGCGTGCGCCCCGTCTGTGGATGCACTTCCACAAGCGTCGCCGCTTTGCCGAACCGCTCCACGACCTGGAACTCCGTCACGGCCTCCCGCGGCGAGGTCGTCCTGGCTGAGATCTTCTTCCGGTTTTTGGTGTCACGGCCGATGGCCAGCTCCACGCGGCCCGTCTTGCCCTTCACCGATCCGCTCACCAGCGCCAGATAAACCCGATTGATGGTATGGGCCTTGAACTGCTTCGACAGCCCCTGATGCGCCGCGTCGGTCTTGGCGATCACCATTACCCCGCTCGTGCCCTTGTCCAGGCGATGGACCAGACCCGGACGTTCGCGCCCGCCGATGCTCGCGAAACTCTCCCCTTCGGCAACTGCTCCCGACTGCATGTGATACAGCAAGGCATTCACCAGCGTTCCGCTCCAGTGGCCGGGTGCCGGATGCACCACGATGCCGGCCGGTTTGTTGAGGACCAGCAAGGCCTCGTCTTCGTAGAGAACGTCCAGGGGGATCGGCTCGCCACCGATTTGGAGCGGAGCCGGCTTCGGCACATCCCACGCAATCTCGTCGCCAGGCTTGATCTTCTGCGAGGGTTTGGGGTGTTTTCCGTTCACCGTCACGGCACCTTTCTCGATCAGCCGCTGGATGGCGGCGCGGGAAAGGTCGGCGGTGTGGGTGCTGAGGAAAATGTCGAGGCGTTTCGGGGTCTCGCCCGCGGACACAGTGACGTGCCGGTTCACCTACGTGGGAACCTTCGCCTTGTGCAGGAAGAAATGTCCGATCAGGAAGCACACCCCGACGGTAATCGCCGCATCCGCCACATTGAAGGCGGGCCAATGATAGCCCAGGAGCGAGAAATCCAGGAAGTCGATGACTTCGCCGAACCGGACGCGGTCGATCAGGTTCCCGACGGCGCCGCCGAAGATCGCGGCCACGCTCACCTGGCCAAGCCAATCGGCGGGCGAGAGCCGCACATAGATTGTGCCTAGCAGGGCGAGCGCCACCGCCGACGTGATCCCGAAGAACACTAGTCGAAAGCCGGAGTGGCTTCCGGCAAGAATGCCGAACGCAGCGCCGGAATTCCGGATGTAGGTGATGCTGAACAGGTCGGGGATGATGGAAATGGATTCGTGCAGCCGCAGCGTCCGCGTCACCTGCCACTTAGTGAGCTGGTCGAGGATCACGATGGCGAAGACGATCAGAGCCATGAGGCTGGCTCGTTTGGACTTCGAGCCCGCTGTCACGAAATCGCCTCGAGGCAGCGATCGCAGAGTTCAGGATGAGTCTTATTTTCCCCAACGGTGGATCGGTAATTCCAGCAGCGCACGCACTTTGAGCCCCCGGCTTCCGTCTTTTCCATGAAAATGTCACTTGCGGCCTTAGGATCCTTCTCCAGCGTAACCTGAGAGACAATAAAAAGTGTCGGGAGGTCCGCTTCGTACGGTTTAAGGAAGTCATAGGCGTCTGGTAAGGCATGCAAATGGACACTTGCCTCCAAAGACGATCCAATGCGTTTCTCGCGGCGTAACCCCTCAAGGAATCCCTGAACCTCGTTACGGTAGTCTAGAAGACGCTTCCAACGTTTTTCCAGTTCCTCGTCCCGCCAACGCGGGTCGGCCTGCGGGAACGCCGTCAGGTGTACGCTGGGCGCTTCCCGCTGCGACTCGGGCAGGCTGTCCCAAATCTCATCCGCAGTAAAGCTCAGTATCGGTGCAATTAACTTGGTCAACGCAACAAGTATGTCGAAAAGAACAGTCTGCGAACCTCGACGCAGCGGCGAGTCCTTGCGAAACGTGTAAAGGCGGTCTTTCAGTACGTCCAGATAGATGGCACTCATGTCCACTGCACAGAAGTAGTCAAGTTCGTGGCTAATCTGTCTGAAATCAAACTCCTCATAGCCACGCCGAACTTTAGTAATTAGATTATGTAGTCGCATGAGGGCCCAACGATCTAGCTCTGGCAATTTTTCAAATTGTACCCGATTGGCAACGGGGTCGAAATCGTAGAGGTTGCTCAGAAGGAAGCGGGCAGTATTTCGGAGCTTCCGGTAAGTTTCCCCAAGCTGAGCCAGAATTGCGGGTGATATCCGGAGATCGTCCTGGTAGTCTTGAGTGGCCACCCACAGACGCAGGATCTCTGCACCATACTGTTTGATGACTTCCTGGGGCGCTACGACGTTGCCGGCCGACTTCGACATCTTATTGCCTGCACCATCGAGTACAAAACCATGCGTCAGTACTGCTTTGTAAGGCGCACGCTCATCGGTTGTGACACTTGCCAGCAAGGAACTATGAAACCAGCCACGGTGCTGGTCTGACCCTTCCAGGTAGAGATCGGCCGGCCACCATTCCTGTCCGAGCGCCTTGCCCCGCGGCTTGAGTACCGCCGCGTGGCTCACGCCGGACTCGAACCAGACGTCTAGGATGTCCTTCTCTTTTTCAAAGTCTCGACTGCCACATTGGGGGGTCCGACATGTCGTACCGGTTGGCAAAAGATCCTGCACATCACGCACAAACCAAACGTCGGTCCCCTCTTTCTCGACAAGCTTGGCGACATGCTCGACAATCTCCGGCGAGGTGAGGACAGAGCCGCACTTTTGACAGGAGAACCCGGGAATCGGCACGCCCCACACGCGCTGGCGGGACAGGCACCAATCCGGTCTGCCCTCTATCATCCCGTAGATGCGTTCACGTCCACGAGGCGGAATCCACCGGACACGGTCGATCTCCTCCAGCGCGTGAGCTCTGAGATTGCCGATTTCCATCGAGACGAACCACTGATCGGTAGCCCGAAAGATCACCGGATTCTTGCACCGCCAGCAATGCGGGTAGGAGTGTGTCTGCTTGTCGTCAACTCTGTTAAGAAGCAGACCCTTCTCTTTTAGCTTTTGGGTAATGAGCGGATTCGCTTCAAAAACTTTGAGGCCTTGAAACTCGGGGACCTCTTCCGTAAAGCGGCCACGGCTGTCGACAGGAGCAAACACTTCAAGCTGTTTCTCATTTTCTTTCTTTGGCATCGAGTTGTATACAACCGCAAGGACATAGTCTTCTTGCCCGTGACCAGGTGCAATATGGACACAACCTGTTCCCTGATCTAAGGTTACAAAATCTCCCAGTAGAATCGGGGATAAATCATCAGAGAAAGGACGCTTGCAATATAACTTTGCCGATATCGGCGAAATGAGGGCTCCTTTACTTTTCCAAATAACTCTGTACTCGGATATTCCACATGCCTTAGTAAAGTCTTCGACTAGTTTGTCTGCAACTACAAACACTTCTTTTGCAACATACACAAACGCATAGTCGCAGTCTTCTTTTGGAGAAAGACAAAGAGCTTGGTTAGCTGGAAGAGTCCAAGGCGTAGTGGTCCATATAACGACAGAGACCTGAGAGATTTCCAAATTCAAAGGCAAGCCTATTCCTCGGGCGCGAAGGCCTTTCACTGTTTCGCAAATCGGAAACTTCACGTAAATCGAGGGTGAGGTGTGGTCCTCGTATTCCACCTCGGCCTCGGCCAGGGCCGTCTCGTCCACGGGGCACCAGAGGACCGGCTTCTTGCCCTTGTAGACGCCACCCGCCTTCACGAACTTGCCGAACTCCCGGAGGATGGCGGCCTCGTAGTCGTAGGTCATCGTCAGGTACGGATTGTTCCAATCGCCCAGCACGCCCAGACGCTGGAACTCCTCCCGCTGGATCTTGAAGTACTTCTCGGCGTACTCGCGGCAGAGCTTGCGGATCTCGACTTTGCCGAGCGCCTTCTTCTTGTCGCCCAGCTCTTTCAGGACCTGATGCTCGATCGGCAGCCCATGGCAGTCCCAGCCAGGCACGTACGGCGCCTGGTACCCTGCCATCGTCTTTGACTTGACGATGATGTCCTTGAGGACTTTGTTGAGGGCATGGCCGATGTGAATGCGGCCGTTGGCGTACGGCGGGCCGTCGTGCAGCACGTAGAGCGGCTTGCCCTTGCCGGCTTCCTGGATCCGGTCGTAGAGGCGCTCGCGCTCCCAGCGGGCCAGGATCTCCGGCTCGCGCTGCGGGAGATTGGCCTTCATGGGAAAGGCGGTCTGCGGAAGATTGAGCGTGGCTTTGTAGTCCATCGGTCGTCGGCATCGTAGCACCCGCCCCCTATCAAATCAACGGGATCAGGCTGGCGGCAACGCGTAATTCCGGTATAATAGGGCTACGCTATGACCTCCGGATTACTTACGGATATTCTGACGCCTTCGACTCCCCTCCTGGGTGATCCCAAAGCCCCGGTGCTCCTGGTGGAGTTTTCCGATTTCACCTGCGGGTACTGTGGGCGGTTCTATAGGGAAACTCTTCCCCCGCTCAAGTCCACCTACCTCAAGCCCGGCAAGGTCCGCTTCGCCTACCGGGACTACCCGCGGGATGAGAAAGGGTGGGGCTTAGTTGCGGCCCATGCGGCGCGCTGCGCCGGCGAACAGGGGAAATTTTGGGAGATGCACGACAAGCTCTTCGACCAGCACGCGAACCTTGGCACAGGGGTGATCATGAAGCTCGCCAAATCCGTGCAGCTGAACATACCCGCTTTTGAAGCCTGCATGGATTCGCAGAAGCACACCGAGGCGATCCTGGCCGACCGCGACAAGGCCAAGCGGCTTGGCTTCCCCGGGACGCCAGGTTTCCTACTCGTCCGGACCGACGGCAAACGCTTCACCGAAGTCTCCAGGGTCTCCGGCGCTCTTCCCCTCGCCAGGTTCAGCATCGAGATCGACCGCCTCCTCAAGAAGCATTGAGCGGTGGACCGGCTCCATTAAGGGAGAATCCGCTTAACAAAGAAGGAAATAGACCGCAGGTTCGAGTCCAGAACGGGGAGCCACGTTAGGGGCGGGTCAGCTGTAACACGAAATCGGGATCACGTCTGTAGTTGCAAGGCCCCGCTCATCATGTAGAACTGCATGACCTGTCGCTGGGATTCATCCAGTGCCCTGAATTCAGCGCCAATCAGGATACGACGATTATCCTCCCGCGTGTTACGAACGACACAGGGCAACTCCAACTTGGAGCGCCGGGGATCATCCAAGACGATCTTGGCGGTAAAAAGTTGGCCTGGGGAGATGGCTTTCAAGTAGTCGGTCAGAATGCGCATCCCTTGGATGAGTATCCCCTGGTCCGAAATATCAAGCACCTCACAGACTCGTTCGGTACTTTTGGGCTCCGACGGCACTGTGAAACTACCCATGAGCTTGACTCGCTTGCGAAGGCTCTTTCGATAGTTCAGCAGGACCAGGGAGGACACGCCGCAGGTGCATTTGTATTGGAAGGGGTTCGGCGGATTCGGCGGAAGTTCACTTAACTGACAGACTTTTAAGTCCTGGCAGTGGGGGCATACGACATAGAATGTCTTTTGGGAAGTGACGTTTGCCTTTAAGGGTTGTTCGGCCATCGCCCTGCCCTAAGTGGATAGATGAGAAATACTACAAGATGGAGGGGCCAGTCAAGCACTGTCTTCAACTAATCCACGCCACTGCTTGACAGGTGTTCAAGGGGGGGCCTAGGCTAGGCCCCCCCCTAATGTTAGACTCAGGCCACTTACTGGGCTTATTAGATCTGGGCGGCTGCTCTGATATGGAGGTCGGGCTGGATGGAACGCCTCAAGATCGTCGTAAGATACGCCGACGGCAGGACCGTGAAAGGGCATACTCAGGATTTCGCTCCGAATAAACCCCAATTCCATCTCTTTCCGGCTACGGCCGGACCCTTGGGTGAGGCGGCGACGGTATTTGTGAAAGAGCTGAAAGCGGTGTTCTTCGTGAAGGATTTCGAAGGGAACCCCCAGTACCATGAGCAGAAACAGTTTGCCGAAGGGGGGCGTCCTGCTGGTCGAAAGGTGGAGGTGACATTTGCGGACGGTGAGGTGCTGGTCGGATCAACCATGGGGTACGACCCGCAGCGCCCTGGCTTTTTCCTGTTCCCAGCAGACCCCGAAACCAACAATCTGAGAGTCTTTGTGATATCCGCGGCTGCGAGCAAGGTCCGCAACTTGTAATTCGATTCCACCTGCCCTCTCAGCGGGTCACGCGCGCGGACTGCCAGTTGACGAGCCACACGCCGGCGAAGATCAGGACGATGCCGGCCACTTCCTTGAGCCCAATGTGCTCGCCGAGGATGAGCGCCGAAAACACCAGCGCCGAGACGGGAATCAAGTTGACGAAGACGCCGGCGCGCGAGGGGCCGACCCCCTGCACGCCGTAGAGCCAGGCCTGCTGGCCGAGCGCAGTGGCGAACACGATCAGATAGAGCAGCGCCACCCAGCCGGACACCGGCACGGATGCTGCCCCTGCCACAACCATCTTCTGATCCGTCCAGAGCAAGGGAATCTGTAACAGGATCGAGAGCCCCAGCGTCGTCCAATTCACCGTAAGCGGAGAAAACCGTTCCATCGTGCGCCGCCCGCCGATGGTGTAGAGGGCCCAGCTCACCAGTCCCAACACGACGAGGATGCCGCCCAGCCAGGGATTCCCCCCTACGGCGGCATCACCCCCGCCGGCGGATACCAACGCGACTCCCGCGAACGAGAGCGCACAGCCGGCCCACACGGCACTGAACGGCACGTCGCGAATGAGCAGGGACGACAGCAGCGCCGTGATGACCGGGCTCGCGCCGATGATCACGCCCGCCGCCGCCGCGCCGATGTACCGCAGCCCGAACAAGATGAGCAAGTGATTGCCCAGGACGCCGAGGCCAAGAAGAAAAAACAACCACACGTCCCGCGCCGCGAACTTGACTGCCCCGCCTTCCTGCCACCACCAGAGCGGGATCAGAATCGCCAGGGCTCCGGTGCCTCGCAGGACCGACACTTCCACTGCCGAGAACGAGCCGAGCGAGAATTTCTGGGCAACGATCGAGCCACCCCACACGAGGGCGGCTGTGACGAGCGCGCCGTACGCCGCGAGATCGGAAGGTTTTGCCGAATGGGTCAAGCCGGAACGGACACGTCGAGCATGCGCTGCAGAGCCACGCGCGCCCAGTGCTTGTCGTCATCGGGGACGGAGATCTGGTTCACCACGTGTCCTTCGGCCAGGTTTTCCATCGCCCAGCACAGATGCGGCGCGTCGATCCGGAACATGGTGGAACACTGGCAGACGGTCGGAGACAAGAAATAGACCTGCTTGTCCGGTTGCCGGCGCTTGAGGCGGTTGACGAGGTTGAGCTCGGTGCCGACGCCCCAAATAGACCCCGGCTCCGCGGCGGACACGGTCTTGATGATGAACTCGGTCGAGCCGGCGAGATCGGCCAGGTTGACGACATCTTCATGGCATTCCGGGTGCACAATGATTTTGGTCCCCGGGTGCTTCTCGCGGAAGTAACGGACATGCGCGGCCTGAAACATCTGATGCACGCTGCAGTAACCCTTCCAAAGCAGGAGGCGCGCCCTCTTGATGGCCTCAGGGGTATGACCGCCGTTGGGCTGAAACGGGTCCCAGACCAGCATGTCCTCGCGCGGGACGCCCATCTTGTTGGCCGTGTTGCGCCCGAGGTGCTCGTCCGGGAAGAAGAGAATTTTCTCCCGCCGCGCCCAGGCCCACTCGATCACCCGACGGGCATTGGACGACGTGCAGGTGATCCCGCCATGCTCCCCGCAGAATGCCTTGAGGTCGGCCGCCGAATTGACATACACAACCGGCGTGATCGCCTCCTCGACCGGAAGAATCCGGCTCAGTTGCTCCCACGCCTGATCCACCTGCTCGATCTGGGCCATGTCGGCCATGGAGCAGCCGGCCGCCATGTCTGGCAGAATGACCGTCTGCTTGGTTTTGCTGAGGATGTCGGCCGTCTCGGCCATGAAGTGCACGCCGCAGAACATGATGTATTCATGGCTGGACCGGTCGGCCGCGATCTGGGAGAGCTTGAGCGAATCGCCTTCGACGTCCGCGTGGCGGATGACCTCATCGCGCTGGTAATTGTGGCCCAGCACGATGGCCCGATCGCCCAGCCGGCGCTTAGCCGCGCCTGTACGCTCCGCCAGTTCGTCCAGCGGCAGGTCGCGGTAGGACTGAATCTCAGTCGGCTGGCTGATCAGGCACGTCGCTTTCGCCACGGCTCTCCTCTCCCTAAGAAACTCATTCTAGGAGCGCCTCTTCCCCTTTGTCAAATGAGCCCAAAGACCTATGCCAATGCCTTGTAGGGGCACGGCGCGCCGTGCCCCTACTGTTGACAGCCGGAGAAGCTGCCATGTACGATGGGGGTACAAAGCTAGGGGAGCCTACTGCGGCTGAGAGCGCGGCCTATGACCTAACGGCGCCACGCACCCTCTGAACCTGATCTGGATAATACCAGCGCAGGGAAGCGATCATGACTTCATTCGCCAGCCAGCACCAGTCTCCCCTTTCCAGCGAAAGGACAAACTCTCTATGAGTTCACCATTCATCACGATCATCACGACCCAACCCTTGCCGGCCTCCCGGAAGGTGTACCTCGACGGCCCTCAGGGCATCCGCGTGCCGATGCGCGAAGTCCGTCTCACCCCCACCAAATCGTTCAAGAACGGGGCTGCCGAGGAAAACGCACCGTTCCTGGTCTATGACACCTCTGGCCCCTACACCGACCCGGACGCCACAATCGACATCCGCCGGGGAATCGCGCCGTTGCGACGGCCGTGGATCATCACGCGAGGGGATGTGGGAGAGTTGTCCGGTGTCTCCTCCGAGTACGGACGCCTGCGCCTCGCCGATCCCAAACTGGACTCTCTGCGCTTCGCGCACCTTCGTCAGCCGCTGCGGGCCAAGACCGGCCGGAATGTCACGCAGATGCATTACGCCCGCCAAGGGCTCATCACGCCCGAGATGGAATTCATCGCCATCCGCGAGAACCTGAAACGCCAGGCCGCGAGAGACCATGGCAACGGAAACGACACAGGCAACGGGCACGGCGCGAGCCGCCTCGCCTCCCAGCATCCCGGGAACTCGTGGAGCGCCAGCATCCCGGCCGAGATCACGCCGGAGTTCATCCGCGACGAGGTGGCGCGCGGCCGCGCCATCATTCCCGCGAACATCAATCATCCGGAAAGCGAGCCGATGATCATCGGCCGCAACTTCCTGGTGAAGATCAACGCGAACATCGGCAACTCCGCCGTGGCCTCCTCGATCGAGGAAGAGGTGGAAAAGATGATCTGGGCCACGCGCTGGGGCGCCGATACGGTCATGGACCTCTCCACCGGCAAGAACATCCACGAGACGCGGGAATGGATCATCCGCAACGCGCCGGTGCCCATCGGCACCGTGCCCATCTATCAGGCGCTCGAAAAAGTCGGCGGCAAGGCCGAGGACCTGACCTGGGAAATCTACCGCGACACCTTGATCGAGCAAGCGGAGCAGGGCGTGGACTACTTCACCATCCACGCGGGCGTGCGGCTGCGCTATGTGCCGCTGACGGCCAATCGTGTCACAGGCATCGTCTCGCGCGGCGGGTCCATTCACGCCAAGTGGTGCCTGGCCCACCACGAGGAGAATTTCACCTACCAGCATTTCGAGGAGATCTGTGAAATCATGAAGGTCTACGACGTGTCCTTCAGCCTGGGCGACGGTCTCCGGCCCGGCTCGATCGCGGACGCGAACGACGACGCCCAATTCGCGGAGCTGGAGACGTTGGGCGAGCTGACGACGATCGCCTGGCAGCACGACGTGCAGGTCATGATCGAGGGGCCCGGCCACGTGCCGATGCACATGATCCAGGTGAATATGGAGAAACAGCTTGCGGCATGCCATGAGGCGCCGTTCTACACGCTGGGGCCGCTCACGACCGATATCGCGCCGGGCTACGACCACATCACCTCCGGCATCGGCGCGGCCATGATCGGCTGGTTCGGCTGCGCGATGCTCTGCTACGTCACTCCCAAGGAGCATCTGGGGTTGCCCGACAAGGAAGATGTGAAAGCCGGCGTCATCACCTATAAGATCGCCGCGCACGCGGCGGACCTTGCGAAGGGGCACCCCGGCGCGCAGGCGCGCGACAACGCGCTGTCCAAGGCCCGCTTCGAGTTCCGCTGGGAGGACCAGTTCAACCTCTCGCTCGACCCCGACACGGCCAAATCGTTTCACGACGAGACCCTCCCGCAGGACGCCGCAAAGACGTCGCACTTCTGCTCGATGTGCGGCCCGCACTTCTGCTCGATGAAGATCACCGAAGACGTGCGGCAGTACGCCGCGGAGAAGGCGCTGGACGAGCAGGCCGCCATTGAGGCCGGCATGAAAGAGAAATCGGAAGAGTTCAAGAAGGCGGGACTGGAAATCTATCAATAGCACACGAGGCTCGCATGGCGCATAAGAATAAATGGACGGCCCCCCTGCGGGAGCGCGACATCACCCGGCAGATCGCCCGGGAATACTTTCAGGACTTCGACCGGCTCATCGAGAGCGACGTCATCGTCGTGGGAGCAGGCCCCTCCGGACTGCTCTGCGCGCGGGACCTCGCGTCCTTCGGCTTCAAGACGCTGCTGATCGAGCAAGCGCTGTTCTTGGGGGGCGGGTTCTGGTCCGGCGGCTATCTCATGAACAAGGCGACGATCTGCGCGCCGGCCGACAAGATCCTCGAGGAGTTCCACATCCCTGCGAAGCGGATCAAGGAATGCGAGGGCATGTTCATGGTGGACCCACCCCACGCGACCGCCAAGCTGATCGCCGCCGCCTACGATGCGGGCGTCAAGGTCCTCAACCTGACCAAGGTCATCGATCTCGTTCTCCGCCGGGAGAACGTTCTGGAGGGCGTCGTCGTAAACTGGTCACCGGTCGAGCAGGCAGGCCACGACGCCGTGCACGTGGACCCGATCGCGCTCGAGTCCAAGATCGTGGTGGACGCCACCGGCCATGACGCCGCCGTCGTCGCGCTGCTCAACCGTCGCGGGCTATACAAGGCCGTCCCCGGCAACGGCGCGATGTGGGTGGAGCGGTCGGAAGAGCTCGTCGTGGAGAACACCCGCGAAGTTTATCCCAACTGCTTTCTGACCGGCCTGTCGGTGTCGGCCGTGGATGCATCCCCGCGCATGGGGCCCGCCTTCGGCGCCATGCTGCTCTCCGGACGGCGGGCGGCCGAGCTCGTCAAGAAGAAGTTGAAGCAGGAATAGGTGGATTTGCGGCAGACAGATCCGGCTTGGGGCAATCGGAAGATGGAGCCCGAGGACGACCAGAAAGCCGCGTGGGACTTGTTCCGCAAGGCTTATGAGCGCCAGATGAAGGGCGAGTTCGAAGAGGCGCTCAAGCTCTACACCGACTCCATCGAGCTCTATCCCACCGCCGAAGCCTACACGTTCCGGGGCTGGACCTATAGCTTCATGGGGATGCTCGATGAAGCAATTGCGGACTGTCACCGCGCTATCGCGGTGGACCCCGACTTCGGGAACCCGTACAACGATATCGGGGTCTACCTGATTGAGAAGGGACAGTTCGATGACGCGATTGAATGGCTAGAACGAGCGACGCACGCCAAACGGTACGAAAACCCCGCGTTTCCGTACCTCAATCTGGGGCGCGTGTACGAGAAGAAACGGCATTGGGAGAAGGCCATGGAGTGCTACCAGCGCGCGCTGAAGATCAACCCGCAATACGATCTGGCGCAGAAGGCCTTCACCCGGCTCAGAGCCATGATGAATTAGGATAGGCCATGGACAACAAAATCATTCTCGTCGCCGTGAGCGACGTCTTCTTCTATACGAAGGTCCGGGACGCGCTGAAGCCGCAAGGTTATCAGCTCGAAAAGGCTCGAACAGAACGCGAAGTTTCCGAAAAGGCCGGCGCGCTACACCCGGCGGCGGTGATCCTTAATATCAACGATGAAACGCTGGATGCCTTCAAGGCGTTGGAAGCCCTCAAAGGCGACGAACGGTCGAAGGCCATTCCGGTCCTGGCGTTCGCCAACCACGAAGAAGTAGACAACTGGAAGCGGGCTCAGCAACTGGGAGTCACCAAGATCGTATCCCGCAATGAATTCTCGTCCAAAACTCTGCAACTGATCCAAGAGGTAGTGGGCACAGAAGGGAAGCTTTCAGCATGAAGCGTTCTCGCCTGCACGACGAACATACAAAGCGCGGCGCGTCGTTCATGGAACAGGCCGGCTGGGAGGTGCCCGCGCATTACGGAGATGCTGCTGCCGAACACTTGGCCGTGCGTCGAGCCGTCGGGATCATGGATCTCTCCCAGCGCGGGAAGACCAAGGTCACCGGCGAGGATCGGGTGAAGTGGCTGCAGAGCATCATCAGCAACGACATCCTGCCGCTGGCGTCGGGACAGGGCACATACTCAAGCCTCCTCACACACAAGGGGAAAATGCTTTCCTACTTCCGGGTCTACCAGCTCGGCGAATCGCTCATGCTGGAGGACGTCGGAGAGACCGGCGACGCCACTTTCTCGACCCTGCGCAAATTCCTGCTTTACGGCACCAAGGCCAAGATGGAGAACTGCGCCGAAACGTGGGGGCTTCTGCTGATCAGCGGCCCGAAGACGTTTGCTCTCGTCAAGGGCACATTCGGTGCGGACATGGCAGCGCTGAAGCCCCTGTCGTTCGTGCCCATGGACATTGAAGGGCACGGGGCCCTGCTGATCCGCGCCGAAGAGACCGGCGAGACCGATGTGGAGATTCTCATTCCAGCCGATGGCTTGAAGGCGGCATGGGACCACCTGTGGGCCACGGGAGAAGCGATGGGCTTGAAGCCCTTCGGGGCGCATGCGCTGGAGACCTTGCGCGTCGAGGCCGGTCTTCCCAAAGCAGGACCGGACCTCAATGAAGCCATCGTCCCTCCGGAAGCCAACCTGGAAGAGAAAGCGTTTAGCCTTACCAAGGGCTGTTATCCGGGGCAGGAAGTGGTCGCCCGGATGGATACCTACGGCTCAATCCGTCGTCGCCTGGTGGGACTCATCCTGGAAGACACGCTGGTCCCTCCTCCAGGCGCCAAGCTCTTCAGCGGGGAGCGCGAGGTGGGCTGGGTGTCCAGTGCGGTCCGATCACCGTCGCTCGGCAAAGTTATCGCCTTCGGCTTTCCGCTCCGCGACTTCACGCCTCCCGGCACTCCACTGACCGTGGAGATCAACGGCGAGCGCAAGCCCGCCACGGTCCATCCCCTGCCGTTCGTGAAAGGCTCGTAGACTCACCCGCCCTATGAATCCTGCCGCCGAACAACGTGGACTGCGTCTCGAGCAGGAACTCCATCGGATGACCGAGATTCTGATCCGGGAGTACCAGCCCGAGAAGTTGATCCTCTTCGGATCGGTGGCGCAGGGCGATATCCACGAATGGAGCGACCTCGACCTGGTGGTGATCAAAAAGACCGAGAAGCCCTTGCTGGAGCGGACCGAGGAGATCCTTCGCTTGATTCGTCCGAAAGTCGGGCTGGACGTGCTGGTCTATACCCCCGAAGAAGTGGAAGACCTGGTCGGTGAGCGGCGGGTCTTCGTGCTGGATGAAATTATCTATAAGGGAGCCGTGGCGTATGAGCGTCGGAAATAGGTGGGCCGCTTTCGCAGAGGAGGACGTGGCCATGGCCGAGGCCGCGAAAGGTTTGCGGTTGTGGAATCAGGTCTGCCTGCACGCCCAACAGGCCGCCGCCAAGTCGTTGAAGGCCTTTCTCGCCGAGCGTCACCGGCCCGTCCCGCAGGCCAGGCATCTGGCGGAATTGCTGGCGCTCTGCGCGGAAGCCGATCAGCACCTGTCCCGGTTCGAGGACCGTTGCTACGCCCTCGACAAATACCTGATCCCGTTGACCTACCCAGATGCCGTCCCGACTAGCCAGGCCGGCAGCCTGCCCACCGAGAAGGACGCCCTTGAAGCATTGGGGATACTCAAGGAACTGCGGGAAGCGTTGAGGGTCGAGTAAAAGACCCGCCTACATCACGGGAGAGCCGTGGTGATGGATCAGGAGCCATCGCCCCTGCTGCCGCTCATACAGGTTAGTGGCGAACACGCGCGATTCCTGTCCCTCGCCGTCCGTGCTGCTCGTGATGTTCTCCATGCAGAGCACCCACGCCACGTCGCCCGCCACTTGGATCATGATGTCCGTGAGGCGGAATTGCATCGAGAAGGTGTTGTTGAAGATCATCACCCAGCTGTCGCGGACGGTCGGCCAGCCGGACCGCAGGCTCCAGCCGGGATGAATGCAGGTGACGTAGTCCTCCTTCGCCCACACTTCATCCATCTTTTTGATGTCGAGGCTCTCGAAGGCACTGTAAAATCCCTCATTGGCCTTCGCGACCTCCTCGATCATCTCCTGCAGCATGGGGGGAAAAGACTAGTCGCCTTCAGGCTCGGCGTGGCCGTGCTGGTGCTTGACGGTCTCTTCGTCGAACAGGTCCGCCATCTCGTCGGAAATATCTTCCTGCTCCGACGGATGCGGCACGACAGTGAGCTCCTTCTTCTTGGGCTCGCTCGGCTTGGGCTCTTCGGAGTCTTTGAGTTTTTTCGCCATGCCATTCCCCCGCGCTCAGGGATCCGAGCAGTCCCGCATGAACCCACAGTTGCGGCAGATCAGCTTGCAGTGCACATCCAGCATGGGACAGCCGCAGATGTCGCAGAGCTCGCCCGGAGACGCCAAGGGCGACGGGCTGGGAGGACTTGCCTCGCTATTCAGAAGATCCACAAACCAATCCTACTCCAAGCCCGAACGGATTTCCACCGAGATGGTTAATCGGCGCGCACGACTCCCTGCATGGAGTGCCCGTTGAGCGTGCACTCGAAGGGATAGGTCTTTCCCTTCACAGCGTAGAACCAGATCACGGCCTCTTGACCGGGATCGAGCAGAACGCGGGAGACGCGCTTCTCGCTGTATTCGACTGTGCCGGTCCCCTGAACCTGGATGAACGTCCCCGCCTCGAAGAGGCTGGGGGATATCACTTCGTGCTGAACCGGACCGTCTTCCCGGTTCTGCACCACCAGGACGGCGAAATTATCGCCGGGGACCACGAGCGTATCGGGATGAAAACCGAGCTGCTCGATCGTGACGACATCGCCGAAGAACCGAGCCGAGCTCGAGGAAGGGAGAACGAGCAGCACGAGGGTCAGCACCAGGCCTGCGATGACGAACGGCCCGGAGGTCTTCATGGCTTACCTCGCACACATTCATTATACAGGTAAGCCCGAGAGTCTGCTGTGCAAGCAGGCTACTAAAAACCTCAGGCGTGGCCAATGAGCGCGCGCCGCACCTGTTTGTTCCTGAGAATCAGCGGGTCCAAGACATTCCCGCAGCAGACACAGCGCCAGCCGTAGAAGCTGAGAAACCCGCTGTCATCCATCATATCGTAGAATTGATCCTTCACCATCAAACCACGACACCGTAGGCACCGCATGGGAGTTCCTCCTTTCACATCAACGCCATACGCTTCGCGAGAAGCTTCACTTGCTGCATGAGCCACCAGCACCGCACGACCACAGAGAGCCGTCGAGCCTTTTGCCACCAGTGGTTCACCTTATATGACACCTGTACCTCCTACACCGTCTAGTCGCAGGCCGATCTTTCAATATTTATGTAAAGCAAACCCGATGCCAGGCCCTCTCGCGTCAGGGCGCAAGCAGAACCCTTTGATATGTTTTCATTTATGAAAAAGAGGATGCCTTGACGTGAATGGTTCTTCACCCTATGCGGGCTATCTTTTCCTGCACATGCCGGAACTGCTCCAGGCTATCCTTGACTAGCTGGAAGACTTCTTGCTATGGGGGGAGGGCCATGAACCAAGCGCGAAAGGCGGCCCTGGCACGGGAATGGATCATCTTTGCCCTGAGCTTCGGCCTCGGCGGCCATGTGGCTCTGGGCTTCGTGCTGCACAACCCTTCGCCTGAGCGCTGGCAGGCGATGGGCTGGAACGCCGTCTTTTTCGGGGTGTTCGTTTACGTGACCGTGCAGGCCGGCCGCTCGATCTTCCTCGCGATCCGTGCAAGCCGGGCTAAGCGCGACACCTAAATATAATTGATCTTCGGGGTGTCGTCTTTGCGGGACTTCCAATACGCGAGCTTGTTGAGCGCGTTGAGGTAGGCTCTCGCAGAGGCGACGATGATATCAGTGTCCGCGCCGTGGCCGGTGACCGTCTTCGGCCCCTCCTCCACTTTCACCATCACCTCGCCCTGCGCGTCCGTTCCACCCGTGATGGCCTTGACGACGTAAGCGATCAGTGTGCTCTTGGTCTGCGTCATCTGCGCGATCGTGCGATAGGCCGCGTCCACCGGCCCGTCGCCTTTGCCGGCTTGCTTCGTGACCTTCCCGTCCATCTCGAGCTCGATCTGCGCGGTCGGCGTCATGTCGGTCCCGCTCTCCACGTGCAGAGCCTTGAGCTTATAGGTCTCCGGGATGGTCTGGAGCTCCTCAGCAACGATAGCCTCTAAGTCTTCCTCGTAGACTTCCTTCTTCTGGTCGGCCAGCCGCTTGAACCGCTCGAAGGCTTTGTTGAGTTCCTCATCAGTCAGCTTGTAGCCGAGCTCTTCCAGCCGCTGCTTGAAGGCGTGCCGGCCGGACAGTTTACCCATCACCAGCGTGCTCTTTCCCAACCCGATGGACTCGGGCCGCATGATCTCATACGTCGTCTTTTCCTTGAGCAACCCGTCCTGATGGATGCCCGAGGCATGCGCAAAGGCGTTGGCGCCGACGATGGCCTTGTTCGGCTGGACCACCATGCCGGTGATCTTGCTCACCAGCCGGCTGGTCTTGACGATCTCCTCCGTCACAATCCTGGTGTCCGCGCCGTAGAAGTCCTTGCGCGTGCGGAGGCCCATCACGATCTCTTCCAGCGACGCGTTGCCGGCCCGCTCCCCGATTCCGTTGATCGTGCACTCCACCTGCCCCGCGCCTTCCACGATGGCCGCCAGGGAATTGGCGACCGCCACACCGAGGTCATTGTGGCAGTGGACGGAGATCACCGCCTGCTTGATGTTGGGCACGTTCTCCCGGATCCCGCGGATCAGCCTGCCGAACTCATGCGGCGTGGCGTATCCCACGGTGTCGGGAATGTTGACCGTCGAGGCCCCGGCCGCGATGACGGCCTCCAGCACCTCGTACAGGTACTTGGGGTCCGAACGGGTGGCGTCCATTGGCGAGAACTCCACATCCTCCACGTAGCCGCGGGCGCGCGTGACCATCTCAACGGCCCGTACCCGGGCCTGTTCCCGCGTGAGCCGGAACTGGTGCTTGAGATGGATGTCCGACGTCGAGATGAAGGTGTGGATGCGGACCTTGGGCGCACCCTTCAACGCCTCCCAGGCCCGGTCCACATCTTCCGGACGCGCGCGGGCCAGGCTACAGATGGTCGGCCCTTCCACTTCGTGTGCGATCCGTCGTACGGCTTCGAAGTCGCCCGGCGAGCTGTAGGCGAACCCTGCCTCGATGATATCCACGCCAAGACGCGCGAGCTGCTTGGCCACCATCAGCTTCTCGTCGAGGTTCATCGCCGCGCCGGGAGACTGCTCGCCGTCCCGGAGCGTCGTATCGAATATGCGGATCAGCCGACTCATCTTATTTTTTCAACTCTCCAGGCACTCTTTCCGGCTCAACGCCGCGCCGGACCGCGCGTCGCGTCAAGCCGAACGCCAACATCACTACGCCGGACAAGGCATAGCCGGCGAACAGCATGAACAACGCGATCTGAGGCGCCGCCGCGATTAACATGATCACCAACACGCCCCAAACTACGTACATGAAGCCTTCCCCGGCCAGCAGCCTCATCCCCTTGAACTTCGTGTACCGGATCGTGCTGACCATCAAAAAGGCCAGGGCGAGGGTCACAATTAGGGTGAGCACCGGCTTCACCTCCTGGCCCACTCTGAGAATGTGGTGGTCCAGCAGCATGAGCGAGGCCAAGACGCCGGCCGCCGCCGGAATCGGCAGTCCCATAAAATAGCGATTGTCTGTCGTGCCCGTCAGAACATTGTACCGGGCCAACCGGAGCGCGCCGCAGCCCACGAAGGCGAAGACGATCGCCAGGCCCATAAACCCGTACCCGCTCAGCGCCCACGAGTAGATCAGCACGCCCGGCGCGACGCCGAACGACACGAGGTCCGCCAGGGAATCGTATTCAATACCGAACTGGCTGGTGGTCTTGGTCCACCGGGCGGACTGGCCGTCCAATACGTCGAAGACCAGCGCCACCAGAATGGCGATCGCTGCCTTCACATAGTTGGCACCGAACACGGCCATGATCGCATAGAGGCCGCAAAACAGGTTCCCCGTCGTGAGCAGATTCGGCACGACGTAGATGACCTGCCGGCGGCGCTCCCGCAACGATGTTCTCATTCTCATGGCAACACTCCTATGACCGACTCGCCACCCACAACCCGGTCTCCGGTTTTCACCCGCAGCGTGGTCCCAATCGGCACATACAGGTCCATGCGCGATCCGAATCGGATCAGCCCGTACCGCTCGCCCCGGGCCACCTGCTCCCCCTCAGACACCCAGCAGACGATGCGCCTTGCCACGTATCCGGCGACCTGTACACATAGTATACAGCGTCCGGACTCCGTTTCGAGCAGCACCGCCGTCTGCTCGTTTTCCAGCGTCGCCTCCGGTCGGTTCGCCACCCGGAACCTTCCGGGAGAGTACGCGATGGCCTTCACGACTCCCGCGCAGGGCGTGCGGTTGATGTGCACGTTCAGCGGACTCAGGAAGATGCTGACCCGCACCGCCCGTTTCTTGAGAAAGCGCGGCTCTTCTTCCTCCACCACCGCCAGCACGCGGCCGTCGCCCGGCGACACGATCAGGTTGGGCCCGCCCGGCACCCGGCGGAGAGGATTGCGGAAGAACCACCCGATGAAGAGCGCCGCGGTGCCGAACAGCGCGCCGACGACCATCCAGCCGAGGATCCAGGCGGCAACCGCCGGAACCGCAGCGGCGGCCAGGAAGGGCACGCCCTCCCGGGCGATCGGCCAGCCCCGCGCTTGGTCAGCCATCGCTCAGTTCTTGGTCTTATCGACCAACTGATCTTTTTTCAGCCAGGGCATCATGGCACGCAGACGAGCCCCAACCTCCTCGATCGGATGCTGCTCGCCGCGCTTGAGCAGAGCGTTGTATTGCGGTCGGTTGGCCTGGCACTCGAGGATCCATTCTCTGGCGAAACGCCCGCTCTGGATCTCCTCGAGGATGCGCTTCATCTCGTTCCTGGTCTCGTCGGTGATGATGCGCGGCCCGCGGGTCACATCACCGTACTTGGCCGTCGTGCTGATCGAATAGCGCATGTTGGCGATGCCGCCCTGGTAGATCAGGTCCACGATCAGTTTCACTTCATGGAGGCACTCAAAGTACGCCATCTCCGGCGAATAGCCCGCCTCGATCAGCGTTTCGTAGCCCGCCTGGATCAACGCGGTCAGCCCGCCGCACAGCACCACCTGCTCGCCGAAGAGGTCAGTCTCCGTCTCCTCGCGGAAGTTCGTCTCGATGATGCCGGCGCGGCCGCCGCCGATGGCGGAGCCGTAGGCCAGGCCGATCTGCTTGGTGTCGCCGGAGGGGTCCTGGTGTACGGCCAGCAGGCAGGGCACGCCGCTGCCCTTCGTGTATTCCGAGCGGACGAGGTGCCCCGGGCCCTTGGGTGCGATCATGAACACGTTGATCATGGGCGGCGGGACGATCTGGCCGAAATGGATGTTGAACCCGTGGCCGAAGGCCAAATAGCTGTTCTTCTTCATGTTCGGACCGATTTCGGCGCGATAGATCCCAGCCTGCATTTCATCCGGCGCCAGGATCATGACCACGTCGGCCCGCTTCACGGCGTCCGCCACTGGCATGACCTTCAGCCCGGCCCGCTCGGCCTTCTGCCAGGACGCGCCTTCCCGCAGGCCGACGAGCACGTCCATGCCGCTCTCCTTCAGGTTCAGCGCGTGCGCGTGGCCCTGGCTGCCGAATCCGATGATCGCGATCGTCTTGCCCTTCAGCACCTTCAGATCGGCGTCTTTATCGTAATAGATCTTCAACATGATCGGTTCCCTTCTACGGACTTGGGACAGTTACTTTTCTTCCTTCAGGATGCGCTTGGGCTGCGCGGCGGCCGGCCGGAGCTGCTCGCGCGCGATCGCGACCCGTCCCGTGCGGACCACTTCCTTGATGCCCAACGGCTGGAGCAGATTGATGGCTGCCTCGACTTTCTTGACGTCCCCCGTGACTTCGATCGTGTAGGTGGTCTGCGTGGAGTCCACCACCTTTCCTCGGAAGATGTCGGCGGTCCGGAGCGCTTCAGCCCGGTCTTCCTGACGCGTATGGATCTTGATCAGCGCCGTCTCCCGCTCGACGAACTCGGTCTCGTTCAGGTCCACCACCTTGATGACGTCAATGACCTTGTTGAGCTGCTTCACGATCTGCTCGATGATCCTGTCGTCGCCTTTCGTCACGATCGTCATCATCGACATGGACGGGTCCAGCGTCGGGGCCACCGACAAGGTCTCGATGTTGTAGCCGCGGCCGCTGAACAGGTTGACCACGCGCGACAGCACACCGAACTTATTCTCCACCAGCACCGAGATGATGTGCTCCACAAGAACTCCTCTATTCGGGTTACGCCGTCAAGACGGTGTCTTTATCCTCACCGGCCACCTTGGACGCCGGCTTCTCCCCGCGCTTCATCTCCGGCGGGTCCTCCAGGATCATCTCGTGGTTGGCACCGCCGGCCGGGATCATCGGGTAGCAATTCTCGTAGGCGTCCACCTCGATGTCCACAAGGACCGGCTTGTCGGTCTTCAGCGACTCCTTGATCACGTCGTCCACTTCGGAGGCCTTCGTGGCCCGGAGACCCACCGCGTTAAAGGCCTCCGCCATCTTCACGAAATCCGGAACCGTGTCCAGGTAGGACGAGGCGTAGCGGCCCTCATAGAAGAGGTCCTGCCACTGCCGCACCATGCCGTGGAAATGGTTGTTCATGATGAAGGTCTTGACCGGCAGCTTGCTCACCATCGCGGTGGCCATCTCCTGCATATTCATCTGGATGCTCCCGTCGCCCGCGATGCAGAGCACCAGCTTGTCGCGGAAGGCGGCCTGCGCACCCATCGCCGCCGGCAGCCCGAAGCCCATCGTGCCCAGGCCGCCGGAGGTCAGCCAGCGGCGCGGCTTGTTGAGCGGGAAGTGCTGGGCGGCCCACATCTGATGCTGGCCCACGTCGGTCGCCACGATCGGGTCCTTGTCCTTCGTCAACTGGTACAGGCGGTCGATCGCGTATTGCGGCTTGATCTTCGCATCCGGCGGCTGCTGGTACGTCATCGGATGCGTGGTCTGCCACTCGTTGATCTGGTTCCACCAGGGCTTGCGTTGCTCGATGGAATGGCCGTTCGGCGTCGCCTTGAGCATCGCGTTCAACTCGCGCAGGACGGTTTTGACGTCGCCCACAATCGGGATGTCCACGTGCACGTTCTTGCGGATCGACGTCGGATCGATGTCGATGTGGATGACCTTGGCCTCCGGGCAGAACTCCGACACCTTGCCGGTGACCCGGTCGTCGAACCGGGAGCCGATCGCGATGACGAGATCCGAATAATGGACCGCCATGTTGGAGGCATACGAGCCGTGCATGCCCATCATGCCCAGCGACAACTGATGGTTGGCGGGGAAGGCGCCGAGCGCCATGAGCGTCATGTCCACCGGAATCTGCGTCAGCTCGGCGAACTCCAGGAGCTCCGCGCTCGCGTTGGAGAAGATCGCGCCGCCGCCCACGTAGATGATCGGCTTCTTGGCCTTGTGGATGGCGTCCACGGCCTGCTTGATCTGCCACTTGTTGCCTTCGTACGTCGGGTTGTAGCCCCGGATGGACACGCGATCCGGATACCGGAAGTCGCTCTTGTTCATCGCCACATCCTTCGGGATGTCCACAAGCACGGGGCCGGGACGGCCGGTCATGGCGATATAGAAGGCCTCCTTGATGGTCTGCGCGAGGTCGTTCACGTCCTTGACTAGGAAGTTGTACTTGGTGCAGGGCCGGCTGATGCCGACATTGTCCGCCTCCTGGAAGGCGTCGTTGCCGATGAGATGAGTCGGGACCTGCCCCGTGAAGACGACAATGGGCACCGAGTCCATGTAAGCGTCCACCAGCGGGGTGACGATGTTGGTCATGCCCGGGCCGGAGGTGACCAGCGCGACACCCGGCTTGCCGGTTGCCTTCGCGTACCCCTCCGCCATGTGGCCTGCGCCCTGCTCGTGCCGCGTCAGGATGACCTCGACGTCCTTCTGCTGATGCAGCACGTCGAAGATCTTCAAGACGACGCCGCCCGGGAGGCCGAAGATGGTCTTCACCCCTTCGCGCTTCAGGCTCTCTACAAAGATTTCGGCACCCGTGAGTTTCATCACAGCCCTCTCCTCTCCATCCAAACAGACCTAAATGCCTTGTAAATCAGCGTAGTTGGAATGGACAACATATCATGGAAAGCCCCTGATGGTCAACTTCGGCCATGAATAGTCCAGCCTAAAGCTTTTCTTACACTTCACCTTGACAGAGCTTCCATGCACTCGCTACCGTGAGAACATCATGAATCGTCTCGTCGAGTGCGTACCCAATTTCAGCGAAGGCCGAAAGGCCAAAACCATTGAGGCGCTGGTCGCCGCCATTCACTCAGTCCCCGGCGTGGTCCTCCTGGACCGCCAGAGCGACGCCGATCACAATCGCTCGGTCCTGACCTTTATCGGCCCGCCCGAGTCCGTCGCCGAAGCCGCTTTTCGCGCGGCCGAAGAGGCCCTGCACCGCATCGACCTGACTACCCATCGCGGCGAGCATCCCCGCGTCGGCGCCACTGACGTGATGCCCTTCGTGCCGATCCGGGGCGTCACAATGGACGACTGCGTGCACCTAACACGGCTCGTGGGACGCCGTCTGGCGGAGGAACTGCACATCCCGGTCTTTTTGTACGAGTACACCGCCAAAACGCCGTTTCGCACGCGCGTCGAAGACATCCGGCGCGGAGGACTTGAGGAACTGGCCGAGCGGATGCGGATGAATCCGGAGTGGGCGCCGGACTTCGGGGACGCGAAGCTGCACCGGACGGCCGGGGCTACCATCGTGGGAGCGCGCAGGCCGTTGATAGCCTACAACGTGAACCTCGCCAGCAAAGACCTCGACCTCGCCAAAGCCATCGCGCTCAACGTCCGCGCGTCCAACGGCGGCCTGCCCTCCGTCAAGGCGGTCGGTATCGCGCTCAAGACCCGCAGCATCGTGCAGGTCTCCATGAACTTGACCAATCATGAGGAGACCCCGGTGCACCGGGCGTTCGAGGCGGTCAAGGAGGAAGCGGCCAAGCGCGGCGTCACCATTCACAGCAGCGAAGTGATCGGGTTGATCCCGGAAGCGGCCGTAGCCCAGGTCGCAGGACACTATCTGAAGCTGGAAAACTTCTCCATGAGCCAGGTCCTCGAGGCGCGGATGGCGCAGGTTCTCGCACAGGACCTCTCCACCACGGTCGGGCCGTTTCTGGAGGCCGTGTCAGCTCCCAAGGCGGTTCCGGGAGGGGGCAGCGTCGCGGCCCTGACCGGTGCGGCCGCCGTGTCGCTGGGCGTGATGGTGGCCGGGCGCCTGCTCGAGAAGGAAAGCCAATCCGACAAAGTCGTCGCGCTCCGCTCGAAGCGTGACCTCTTGATCCAACTCCGAAACCGGCTCCAGGCCGCGATTCGGGAAGACGCCGCCGCTTACAACGCCGTCATCCAGAGCGCCAAGCGCCCTACGATCGATCCGGAGCGAGACGCGGCCATGCAGCAGGCCTTCAGCGTCGCGATCGCGGTTCCGCTCGCCATCATGGAATTGGCTGTGACCGGCACGGAGGTTCTGCGTGAGCTGATTCCTTTCGCCACTGCACCCATGGCCGCCGACCTCAAGGCCGGCGTCTTCATGACCCGGGCCGCCGGCGAAGGCGCGCTGGCCTGCGTGAAAGCGAATCTGGACTCGCTCAAAGACGATCCCCGTGTCCCTGATCTGCTGAAGCAGCTCATCCCCTACGAAGAACGGCTCCAGAAACAACCTTGATCTTTCCGTGATGTTCACACAAGTCGTCTCCGGTGGGCAGACGGGAGTGGACCGGGCGGCGCTGGATGTCGCGTTAGAGCTTGGCTTGCCCTGCGGCGGGTGGTGTCCGCAGGGACGCAAGGCCGAAGATGGACCACTTGTGTCTCGTTATCCGTTCAAGGAGACGCCATCCGCTGATTACTTTCAACGCACGGAATGGAACGTGCGCGATTCGGACGGGACGCTCATCCTAACGCGGGGAACTCCGACTGAAGGTACAGCCTTCACCGTCGAGATCGCCAAAAAATTTGGAAAGCCGTACCTGGTGCTGGACTTGAATGCAGCGCCCAAGGAATCAGCCGTGACGGCGTGGGCGGCGGAGCACAACGTGCGGGTCCTGAACGTCGCCGGCCCGCGCGAGAGCAAGTGCCCAGGCATCTACGCGCAGGCTGTGCAGTTTCTCAAAACAGTCTTTTCTACTTAAATCCAGCGGGTCCTGTCGCCGAATTACCCTGACGTGCTCATGGCCTTTCGCCGTCGCAGCCCCGATGACTCGGCTGTAGGCCATTCCGCTCCGCCAGGGTCCCATTCGGCGCCACCCGCTTAGCTTTAGCTCTCCATCATTTCAAGGCGGGCGTCGAACTCGTGGCCGCATTGGGTGCAGCAGACGCAGTCCCTCTCCGTTGTGCCTTCATCCCTGGGGGCGGCCATCCCACCGCAGTCCGGACAGCGCCGCAGGTGAGGGGCCTCCTCATCCAGCGTTTCGAATTTTGAGCCCCTGAAGCAGTACACCAATTTGCCATCCAGCATCCAGGGCTTCCCGACGTTGTCTACGACGGGCAAGGCGATGTAGTGGCGCGCGGCGTAATCCTCCCGCGCTTTCTGCGTGGCGAGTCCATCCTGGATCAGCTTGTTGGTTTTCGCGTCATACAACGCGTCGCCCTTCACGATCACTTTGGCCGGCCCCATCTTCGTCTTCCCCATCTTTCACCTCACGGTAAGGCGTTAGCATAATCGTTTCACAGTCCTTGTGCAATCATTGGCAAGTTGACCCGCCTGCGCATTGTCACTACAATGGCGCCGCCATGCCTGCGAAAACCCGCATCCACGCCCTGCTGGAAAAGGAGCGGACCCTCATCTTCCCCGGCGTGTACGACGCGCTGGGGGCGAAGCTGGTAGAACGCGCGGGCTTTCCCCTGACCTTTATTTCCGGCTACAGCGTGGCGGCCACGCAGCTCGGGCTGCCGGACTTCGGCTACCTCACGCAGACCGAGATGGTGGCCACGGCAAAGCGGGTCTGTGCCTCGGTATCCATCCCGATCATCATCGACGCGGACACTGGGTACGGCAACGCCCTCAACGTGATCCGCACGGTGAACGAGTTGATCGACGCCGGCGCCGCCGGCATGTTCCTGGAGGATCAGGTCTGGCCCAAGCGCTGCGGCCACATGCAGGGCAAGCGGGTCATCCCGGTCGACGAGCACGTGCAGAAGATCCGGGCCGCGGTGGACGCGTGCAAGGGCCGCGATTTCTTCATCGTCGCCCGCACGGACGCGAGGCAGGTGAACGGGCTGGAAGACGCGATCGCCCGGTGCAAACGTTACAAAGAGGCCGGCGCCGACGCGCTCTTCATCGAAGCGCCACGGAGCGTGGAGGAACTGAAGACGCTCGCCAAGGAGTTGCCGCCGCCGCTCGTCGCCAACATGCTGGAGGGCGGCGTGACGCCGATGCTCACCAAGGACGAACTGGAGAAGCTCGGCCTGCAGCTCATCGTCTGCCCTCTGACCGCGCTCTACGCCTCAGCCAAGGCCATGCAGGAGATGTTTGCGCTGATCAAATCTGCGGGCACGACGCGCGACGCGCTGGACCGCCTCATTCCCTTCCAGCAGTTCCACGACATCATCGGGCTCGACGCTTACTACAAACTCGACGAGAAATACCGCAGCTCGGAGTAGCTAGCGGCTAGCGCGCCGGGCCGCGAAATCTCCAGTTGCGGATCTCGGGCATATCTTCTCCGTATTCCGCGATGTACTGCTTGTGCTCGATCCTCTTGTCGCGAAGGGCCTGTTTCACATGGGCCGCCGCGGCCGCCAGGCCCGGCACGCGGTCGATCACGTCGCCCGCCAGATGGAACCGGTCAAGGTCGTTCCGGACGACCATATCGAACGGCGTCGTCGTCGTGCCTTCTTCCTTGTAGCCGCGCACATGCAAGTTCATGTGGTTGGTGCGGCGATAGGTGAGCCGGTGGATCAACCACGGATAGCCGTGAAACGCGAAAATGATGGGCTTGTCTGTCGTGAACAGCTCATCGAAGTCCTGGTCACTCAACCCGTGCGGATGCTCGCTCGGCGGCTGCAGTCTCATCAGATCCACAACATTGATGACGCGCACCTTGACCCGGGGGAGATGTTCGCGGAGCAGGTCCGCCGCGGCCAGCGTTTCCATCGTCGGCACATCGCCGGCGCAAGCCATGACCACATCAGGCTCGCCGCCCTGGTCGTTGCTCGCCCAGTTCCAGATGCCGATCCCCGCCGTGCAGTGCTTGATGGCCGCGTCCATATCGAGCCATTGCGGCGCGGGCTGCTTGCCGGCGACGATGACGTTGACGTAATGGCGGCTGCGCAGGCAATGGTCCGTGACAGACAGTAGGGTGTTGGCGTCCGGCGGCAAATAGACGCGAATCACCTCGGCCTTTTTATTGACGACGTGGTCGATGAAGCCGGGATCCTGGTGGCTGAACCCATTGTGGTCCTGCCGCCAGACGTGCGAGGTGAGGAGGTAGTTCAACGAGGCGATGGGCCGGCGCCAGGAGATGGCCCGCGAGGTTTTGAGCCACTTGGCGTGCTGGTTGAACATGGAATCCACGATGTGGATGAACGCTTCGTAGCAATTGAAAAACCCGTGGCGGCCCGTCAGAAGATAGCCTTCCAGCCAGCCTTGGCACATGTGCTCGCTCAGGACTTCCATCACCCGTCCGTCTCGGGACACATGGACGTCTGTCTTTAGGATGTCTTGCATCGAACACCGGTCGGTGACATCGAAGACGGCCGCCCACCGGTTCGAGGCGGTCTCGTCCGGGCTGAAAATCCGGAAGTTGCTCCCGTTGAGCTTCAGCACGTCCCGAATAAAGAGCCCCTGGATGTGCGTGGCTTCCGCATCCACGGCCCCCGGTTTCGGGACAGCGACCGCATAGCCGCGGAAGTCGGGCATTCGTAGATCCCGCAGCAAGAGGCCGCCGTTGGCGTGAGGGTTCGCCCCCATGCGGCGGGCCCCCGACGGCGCAAGCTCCGCCAGGTCCGGAACCAATTTGCCGGTCTTATCAAATAGTTCTTCCGGCTTGTAGCTCTTCATCCACGACTCCAGCAGCTTGATGTGCTCCTCGCGGTCCATGTCGCTTATCGGCACCTGATGGGAGCGACAGGTATTTTCCACCGGCTTGCCGTCGACGACCTTTGGGCCGGTCCACCCCTTCGGCGTTCGCAGCACGATCATGGGCCACCGCGGCCGCTTCCTGAAGCCATTGGCCCGGGCCTCATGCTGGATTTTGTGAATCCTGGACATGACGGCGTCCAGCGTCGCCGCCATGAGCCGGTGCATCTTGACGGGATCGTCGCCCTCGACGAAATGCGGCTCATAACCATACCCGACGAACAACGCTTCCAGCTCGTCATGCGGCATGCGTCCCAGCACCGTGGGGCCGGCGATCTTGTATCCGTTGAGGTGGAGAATGGGGAGCACGGCCCCGTCCCGCACGGGATTCAGAAACTTGTTGAAATGCCAACTGGCAGCGAGGGGCCCGGTCTCCGCCTCACCGTCGCCAACTACGCAGGCGACCAGCAGGCCCGGATTGTCGAACGCCGCGCCGGAGGCGTGCACGAGGGCGTAGCCCAGCTCGCCGCCTTCATGAATGGACCCCGGCGTTTCCGGCGCGACGTGACTCGGAATGCCGCCGGGAAAAGAGAATTGCTTGAACAGCCGTTTCATGCCTCCCTCGTCCTGCGAGATGTCTGGATACACCTTGCTGTAGGTGCCTTCGAGGTAGACGTTCGCCACCAGACCGGGACCGCCGTGGCCGGGGCCAGTGACGTATAGTACGTTCAGATCCTGTTCCTTGATCACGCGGTTCAGGTGTACGTAAATGAAGTTCAACCCGGGCGTCGTGCCCCAGTGGCCGAGCAGCCGCGGCTTGATGTGCTGTCGCTTGAGCGGTTTCTTGAGAAGCGGATTATCGTACAGATAAATCTGCCCGACCGAAAGATAATTCGCGGCCCGCCAATACGCATCCATCCGTCTCAGCAAGCCCGGACCGGGCGCAGCACCCGCTCGTTTTTTTGTGCTCCTCTTCATACCGTCTTCACCGCCCCTTTCGCAGCCGCAAGCAGGTCGTAGACCGATTGCGCAATCTCGCTTTCCTCATCGGTGCGGATGATCCGCACGGTGACTCCGCCGCCGTCCTTCGAAATAATGGAGGCCGCCGTCTCATTGCGCGCGTCCTCCAGGACGACGCCCAGGCATCCCAGCCCCTCGCAGATCCGCGCCCGGATGGTGGGGGCGTTTTCGCCGATCCCGCCGGCAAACACCAAGGTATCCAGCCCTCCGAGCGCCGCTGTCAAGGCACCGACGCCTTTCTTGACGTAATAGCAGAACAGGGCGACCGCTTCCGCCGCCCGGAAATCGGTCCGTTCCTTGGCGAGCAGGTCCCGGACATCGGGGCTCAGTTCCGAGACGCCCAACAGACCAGACCGGGTATTGACCATCGCATGGAATTGCTCGACCGTCATGCCCTCGGTCTTCGCCAGGTAGGCGACCAGGCCGGGATCGAGGTCGCCCGAGCGCGTGCTCATCGGCAAACCGCTTGTCGGGGTGAAGGCCATCGTGGTATCGATGCTCCGGCCCCTGCGGACGGCAGTGAGGCTGGCCCCGTTCCCCAGATGCGCCAGGATGACCCGGCCATCCGCTTCTTCGGGACGGCCGATCCTGGCCAGCTCTTTCATCAGATAGGCGCATGAGAGACCGTGAAACCCATACCGATGAACGCCGGCCTCCGCCAGCCGGCGGGGGATCGGCAACAGGCGCGCGACGACGGGCAAGTCCCGGTGAAAGGCCGTATCGAAGCAGGCCATCTGCATCAGATTGGGGGAACGCTCCATAAAGGCTTCGATGAACCCGATCTCGGCAGGCAAGTGTTCCGGATCGTAGGGGCCAAGACGGCGGAGTTCGGCCAGCACCTCCGGCGTGATCCGCTGCGGTTCGCGGTAGCGACTGCCCCCGTGCACCACGCGATGGCCGACGCCCCGCAGACTGGCCAGATTCCCCGTCCGTTCCAACTCGCCAAGCACCGGCCCGACGCAGGTCCTGTGGTCGTCGGCCGAAACCGTGCGTCGCTCCTGGTGTCCCGTTTTCACGTCGGTCACCATCATCACGGGATCCGGAAGACCGATCCGCTCGATCCTCCCTGCGGATATCCGGACGAGCGGTTGCGAGAGCGTAAACACCGCGAACTTGAGACTGGAAGATCCGCCATTAATCGTCAGGATGCAGGGCGTGTCGGCGGACCCGCTCATACCGCTCCGAACCACTTGTAGCGGTAGCGCGCGATCAGGCGATAGGCGAGATAGGCGAGCGGGCGAAGGAACGGCACGCGCAGGATCGCATGCAGGACGCGCCCCCCGCGCAGGCCCGGCACCAGCGGCAGAAACGCATCCAGCCCTTTGCTGATCGTGCCGTCCTTCTCGACGAGAAAGGCCACATCGGGGCGACCCGGCGTGTACTCGGTGCCGAGACGGGATGCCGCCTCTTCGCTCTGATAGGGAACAAAGCGGACATCCTTATCTTCGCCGATCCGCTCCAGTCCTTCCTTAGCGGACACGCAAAGCCGGCACTGATCGTCATAGATCAGGATACGCATCTCACCCGCCCAGCTTCATGATCTGCTCCGGAAGCAACGGTTCGCGCTTCGCCAGGGCGAGGTTCTCCCGAACGTGCTCTGCCTGCTTCATGCCGATCAGCGCCGTACCAATCCCCGGAGTGGAGCGGACGAACTGCAGCGAACGCTGGGCGTCGGTGCCATCCCCCAGCACCTGGTGGAGCTCGGCCGGAAGCCCGCGCGCGAGCTTCCCCTGTAGGATCGGCGCGCTGATCATGACGTAGATCTTGAGCGCCTTGGCGGCCTCCAGCAGGCTCGCCGCCGAGCCGTTGAGGCTCTGCGTCTTCTCCACTAGCGCTTCGAGCATGCCGAGGTTGTACGGCAGCTGGATCGCCCTGAAGTGGTGGTTCTTTCCTCCCACCTCTTCCGCCAGACGCACCAACGCCTCCAGCGAGAGATGGCCCTTGGACGTGGGCGGCACCCGATACCCCTCCCAGGTGGCAGTCCCGTACAGACGGAGCTTGCCCTGCGTGACCGCTTCCTCCAGCGTCGTGAACGCCGCGCGCATACGCGCCATGAACTCCTCGCGGGACACCTGATCGAGCTGGGTTTCGGGATTATGCAGGTAGTACAGGTCGAGACAGGCAATCCCGAGGTTGGCCAGGCTGGCATCGATCTGATGGCGCAGGTACGTCGGTGTCATGCAGTGGCAGTCGGCCACGACGTCCGACGGGCGGAAGATGCCTGGCATCACGAAGGTCTTCTGGACGTAGGCGTAGCCGTCGCTCGGGGGCGCGCCGTCATAGGGGATGAAGCCGCCCTTCGTCGCGATGAGCACTTCGTCGCGCCGGCAGGTTCCTGCGCGAATCATCTCGATCAGGGCCCGGCCAATCGCCCGCTCGCTCCGCTGGCAGCGATAATTGATCGCGCTGTCGATCACGTTGCAACCCGCCTCGACGGCCCGCATGATCGCCGTGAGGTAAAGCGCGTCGGTCGCGTCGTCATGCTTGCCCAAGTACGTGCCGAGGCCGATGGAGGACAGCACCAGCCCGCCAAGCCCTTCGCGGAAATGGTCCTGGCGCGCCGCGCCGGCGCCGATCAGCCGGTCGCGGTAGCGCCTCGTCCCATCCGCCGTGGCGTAGCCGTTGAGGCTCATGCGCCGAACTGCCGCCGGCACCACGTCACTGCTTGCTCGACCTCCTCCGGCTTGTGAAAATTCACCGCCTTCTGAAAGGTCGTCGCCACGTACTCCTCGGTCATCTCGGTGCTCTCTTCGAATCCCGCTCCCCGGAGCACGGGGCGGAACTTGGCGACGGCCGGCTGCAAATAGTACTTCGCCTGCTTGGCCACTTCGTCCGTGCCCAGGTCCTCCGGTGTCCCCTCGGACATCAGGAGCTTGATCTCATCAATCGCCATGCCCATCTGGCATAGCAGGCGGCCATCGGGCGTGATTTCCAGCAGCCAGCCGTCGCCGCCCAAGTCCATCATCAAGGCGCCGCCCGCCTCCGACTCGTAGAAGGCCGGCTGGCTCCGACGCAGCTGCGAGCGCACGGCCGCCCAGGCCGGGTCGCTGGAGTGTGTGTCGCTCATGGTTCCCTCGCTTCAAGGCTATTATAGTTGACCGCAAGAATCTTTGCTCCTAGAATCCACCCATGTTTGGCGTGTGGAAGAGAAAGCCCGTGACCCCTGACGTCGTCATTTACACGAAACCCGACTGCCCGCTGTGCGACCAGGCCAAGGCCCTGCTCGAAGAGCTCCGTGCGGAGTTTCCCCACAACCTCATCGAAAAGGACGTCAACAGCGAGGAAAAGGCTAGGAAGTACTATGCCGACCGCGTCCCGATGATTCTGATCAACAACCGCGAGGTGGCCGGCTATCCGCCGGAAGAGAAGTGGCTCAAGATCGCGCTCAAGAACGCCCACCGCCTCGACATGCGGCCCATGTAGAAAGGCGACAGAGCTCGCGAAAGGACGCCATGCCTCGATCCCTTGCCTATCTGGTCCTGGCCCTCCTTCTCTTTGCGGGATACCAGTGGTTAAATAAGAAACCGGCGGCGAGGCTGACGGCGCAGGCGCCGCCGCTGGTTGCTACTCCCGCGTCCTCCCCAATCACCCAGCAGACCCCGACTCTTTTCGAACCATCCCCAACTGCCGGCTCGCCGCAGGGGGGGCAGGATTTGGTCAAGATGGCCGCCAGCATACCCGCTTCATCCTATGCGGCAATGCTCCACGAGATCAACCAGCTGATCGAGCAAGGGAAAGAGACGGAGGCCGAGGCCAAGCTGACCGCGCTTCCCAAGGAGGCGTTCGACGACCCGGCGGAGAAAACGTACTCCGCCATGCTCTGGAACAACCTGGGGGTCGTCCAGACCAACTCGCGCGGGGCGGCAGCCGGAGTCGCAGCGTTTAAGAAGGCCGTGTCACTCAATCCTGCCAATCCCCTGGCCCGCATCAACCTGACGTGGGCTCTGTGGAGGTTAAAGGATCCCGCCCTGACCCAGGACTTTCTGGAAAAGACTATCGGCGTGGCGCCCGATCAGCCGCTGCCTCATCTTGTGTTGGCCGACATGCTGTACGACAAGGACGATCTGACAGGCGCAGCCACTCACTTGGAGCAGGCGACTCAGCATGCCTCACAGAACCTCAAGGTCCAACCCTACCTGCAATTCGTGACCGCCAAGGTCAAGCATGAAGCGAAGGTCGAGCAGAAGTTCGTCACTCGTGACAGCTCCCACTTCACCGTGAAGTTCGACGGGGATGAGGATCATACCCTCTGGGGCCGGGTGTCGGAAATCCTGGAGGACGCCTACCGGGAAATCGGGCAAAAGTTCAGCTACTATCCCAGCAAGCCGATTACGGTCGTGCTGCATTCCAAAGAGACCTTCCAAGCTGCCACCGGCAGCCCGGCCTGGTCCGACGGCCTCTTCGATATGATCGGCGGGCGTATCAAGGTGCCCACGCGGGGAGCCCTCACCGACCAGGCCTGGCTGACCCGCGTGCTCCGGCACGAGTACGTCCATGCCCTGCTGCACGACCGGATGGGAGGGCGGCTCGGCGCGGTCCCGACCTGGCTGAACGAGGGTCTCGCCATGCAGTTGGCGGGCGATCCATGGCCTGACCTCGATAAGCTGATCCACGGTCACGCGACGCTGATCAGTCTCAGCAATCTGGAAGGCCTGTGGACGGGACTCCCGTCGAACGCCGCCACAGTCGCCTACCTCGAAGGGAACTCAGCCACCGCCTACATGATCGATCGGTACGGGATGGACAAGGTTCGGGAGGTCATCGGCCAACTCGCGGCCGGGCAGCCCATCGGCGCCGCCATCCAGGACCGCCTGTTCATTTCGTACGAGCAGTTCCAGGAGCGCTGGATCGACGAACTCAACGAGAAGATCAGGACGGGGAGAACATCGCAATGAAAGAACCCTTCGATGTCTGGAAGGCCCTCCTGCGCGTGGGATGGCTGGCGATACTTCTGGGCCTCACGATGGAGGCCGTTCTCGTCGCGCTCGCGGCCGGCTTCGGGACGCTGCACAACGCCAAACCGATTCTTGCCGACCTCGTGAACAAGGTCTCCTGGTCCACCATCGTGTGCGTGGGGCTGGCCGTCGGCACCACGGCCAAGAAGGCGCGGGGGCCTCTGATGGGGCTCGCGGGTCTGCTCGCCGCGCCCCTCGCGTTCATGGTGGCGCGCTCGCTCCACAAGGGAGCGATGCAGGCGCTCGAGGTAGCGGCAGCCGCCGGGCCGGGGCCTTCCCTGCTAGTGATCGCCGCCCTCAAGGGCATCCAGTACGGCAGCTTCGGCCTGACGCTCGACTGGATCGCGAAGAAGCCGTGGGGCGGGTTGTCCGCGCACCTCGGAACGGGGCTTCTCGTG
>Ga0207646_10000640_pt1 | contig 45611 bp, 52 predicted proteins | sample KBSK5502metaG_FD_184343 | JGI IMG/M metagenome (GOLD analysis project Ga0207646, IMG submission 184343) | Corn, switchgrass and miscanthus rhizosphere microbial communities from Kellogg Biological Station, Michigan, USA - KBS K5-50-2 metaG... | ecosystem: Host-associated > Plants > Roots >...
GGACCCGATCGACGTAACGAGCATCCCACCCATCATCGGAATCATTTCCAGTCCCGAGCCCGTGGGACTGACGCCTTTCACGACTTGCAGGAAGAGCGGGAAATAGGTCACCGAGCCGAACAGAGCGAATCCTACTATCAGACCTACCGCAGACGTGATGACGAATGTCTGCTGGCGGAACAGGTGCAGCGGAAGAACGGGCTCGGCAATTTTGCCCTCGACGAATACGAACAATCCAAGCGATACGATTGATGTCGCGATCAAGCCGAGCATGAGCGCCGACGACCACGGATATGCCGTACCGCCGAGGTCGGAGACCAGCGTGATGCTGCTCAATATCACTGCCAGCAGCGCGGCACCGACGTAGTCGATCGCGCGTGTGGCACGCCGGGAAATCGATGGAAGCGTCGCCGCGAGCACGCCTAGCGCCGCGATCCCGACTGGCAGGTTGACGTAGAAGATCCAGCGCCAGGACAGGTGCGTGGTGAAGTAGCCGCCCAGCAGCGGACCGGCGATGCTGGCCAGACCAAACACCGCGCCGAAAATTCCCTGGTACCGTCCGCGATCCCTCGGCGGAACGATGTCTCCGACGACAGCTTGAGTGGTGACGACGAGACCACCGCCGCCGAGTCCCTGCACGGCGCGGAAAAGAATCAGCTGCGTCATGTTCTGACTCAGTCCGCACAGCGCTGAGCCGACGAGGAACAACACGATCGCCGACTGCAACACGATCTTCCGGCCGTAGAGATCGCCGAGCTTGCCGTAAATCGGCGTGACGATCGTCTGTGCCAGCAGATAACCGGTGACGACCCACGCCAGATGCTCGAGTCCGCCGAGCTCGCTGACGATCGTCGGCAGCGCTGTCGAGACGATGGTCGAATCGAGCGCTGCCAGCAGCATCGCCAGCACCAGCCCGCTGAAGGCAATCAGTATTTGGCGATGTCCGAGTACTGCAGGCGCGGTTACAGGCTCGAGGACGGATTCGGTCACCACGAATCAGTCCTCAAGAGTCATGCTCCTGGCGGCATCGGGCTCGATTGGGGCGCGCTAAACTCTTGCCGGTGGAGCTCGCCGCACGGCGAGATTCACCAAAGCCCCGACGACCCCGACGGCGAGGATGATCCAGGTTATCATTGGCGTTTCGAGCTGCGTTTTTCCCAGCGCTGCGTCGAGCGAATAGCGACCGGGCCCGGTAAGAGCGAGTCCGACTGCCGCCGTCAGGAACATGAGCGGGTGCTCCACCCCGTTGGTGGCGACGAAGAACTTGTTCTTGCGATGAACCGTGATTATGGCGACGAGCATTCCCGCGACCATCAGCGCGGGACCGACCGGACCGAGAAACCCCAGAGCGAGGAGCAGGCCGCCGAGAAACTCACCGAGTCCGGCCGCGGTCGCGAAGGTCTTGCCGGGACGGAATCCTAGGGTCTCCAGGAAGCCGCCGGTTCCAGCGATGCCATAACCGCCAAACCAGCCGAACAACTTCTGCGCACCGTGAGCGGCGTAGGTGAGTCCAAAGACGACGCGCATCACGACGAGGCCCAGATCCAGCAGCTGCGTATCGATTGCTTCAGTGGGCATTGAAATCTCCGCAAAGGTCGACGCCTTGAATCCTAATCGCGCCGTTACCCACGGAAATGCCCTCGCTCGCCTGACTTTGCTAGTCGGGCCTCTCGGTTCCAAGAATTTTTAGCGCCAGACAGGCAGCCCCAAACCCGTTGTCGATGTTTACTACCGCGACACCAGGACTGCAGCTCGCCAGCATCGTATTCAGTGCAACGACGCCACCCTGGGCAACGCCCATGCCGACCGACGTCGGAACGCCGATTACCGGCGCACGCAACAGACCCGCGACCACCGCGGGCAATGCCCCATCCATTCCTGCAACCACGATGCACACGCGCGCTGCCGTCAACTCAGGCAATATCGACTGCAAACGATGGATGCCGGCGACACCGACGTCGAAATGCGTCGCAGTTGGAACTCCCATCGCGTCGAGAGTAGTCGACGCTTCGAGAGCGACCGGGATGTCAGCAGTGCCGGCGGTGATGACCGGAACGACTGGCATCTCCCGCTTTGGCCGCGGATTACGCACTGCCATCCGTGCTTCGGGATAAACAGTCGCCAGATCTCTGAGTATCTCCATCTGTTCCGCGCTCAGCCTCGAAGCCATCCGCAGCTCGGTCGTGTTCTCGAAAACCTGGCGAAGGTGCGCGGCGGTTTTGCCTGGCCCGTAGATCACCTCGGGAACTCCGGTGCGAGATTCCCGGTCGTGATCCCATCGCACCTGAGTCATGACGTCACCAGAGGAAGTGAAACGCTGCCGGTCTGTAGCCCTCCGAGATCCAGCGCAACGAATCTGAATCCAATCTTCCTGCACGCGCGGCGCAGCTCATCACGCAGCGGCTCGCTCGTCACACGGTCAAACATTTCCGGCGCGACTTCGATGCGCACCACCGAGTCGTGCCAGCGAGCACGCGCCGGCCAGATGTCGTGCTGGCGCAGGAATTCCTCGACTGCCTCGATCTGACCAAGTCGCTGCGGTGTCACTTCAGCCCCGACGGGAATTCTGCTCGCCAAACACGGCGCCGCCGGCTTATCGGCGTTCGACAGATTCCAGCTGCGGGCGAGCGAGCGCACGTCCTCTTTGTTGAACCCCGCGTCGACGAGAGGCGCGACGACACCGCGTTCCATCGCCGCCTGCAGACCGGGACGATGTTCACCGAGGTCATCGATTTGCGTCCCGACGAAAATCACTTCCTCGGAGTTTCGCGTGGCGGCGAGGGCGAGCACGGTGTCATACAGCGCGCTCTTACAGTAGTAGCAGCGATCACCCGCATTGGCGCGGTAGCCGGCGAGCTCCAGCTCGTTGGTCTCGACCTCTTCTACCCGCGCGCCGATCTCGGCGGCGATACGGTGTGCATCGGCGCGCTCGGATGCGGCGAGTGATGGACTGACACCGAGAAGCGCGATCGTCCCCAGACCCGCACGCACTGACGCGGCAAGAACCACCGTCGAATCGACGCCACCCGAATAGCAGACGTATGCGACGCGGTCCCTTGCCGCTGATCGAACGGCGGTGATCAGCCGATCCTCGAGCTCCACTTAATTTCCCCGCGCTTCCGCAGCGTTGAGGCGGTTCTCACTGATCGCGTTCATCACTTCCGAACGAATCTCTGCCAGCGGACGTGCCGTCTCTTCGGCAACACGTCGGAGATCGTCGAACTCCGGTTTCGCCCTCTGGGTGCCGTCCGGAAGTGTTGCCACTTTCACTCGAATGTCGCGCCCGTCGAAGCGCACCAGATGCGACTCTCGCACGAGCGCATTCCGCACCACGTCGAAGGTCTTCACCCCGAGCGTCGTGAATTGAAGGAAGATTTTCTCCTCCAGACGGGCGAGGTCTGACGTCTGCACCAGCGCCTCGACGCGCGTACCCAGTCTTCCCTTCTTCATCGTGGTGTGCAGCAGCACGACGTCGAGCGCGCCTTCAGAGCGCAGAACATCCGCAGCGCCCGCCAGCTCCTCCGGCGACATGTCATCGATGTCGGCACTGAGTACGTGGAGATGCTCGGTATGAACGTGCTCGTGATAATGATGATCGTGCTGATCGACGGCTGCTTCACCGATAATGATGCGTAGCGCATTCAGCTGACCTGGGATCTCGCGCGTCCCTGCGCCGTAACCGCTCCGCCGCGGCGTGTATTCCTGAGGCGGTACCCCCTTCGACAGCACGCGGAGCAGCGCAGCTCCGGTAGGAGTAGTGAGCTCGCCCGAGCCAGGCGGTCCGTGTCGAACGCTGAATCCTTCGAGCAGTCTGATGGTCGCGGGCGCTGGTACGGGCAACACCCCATGAGCGGATTTCACCGTGCCGTCACCGAGCGCCACCTTCGTGTTGTATATCCTTTCGATGCCAAGTAGGTCCGTTCCCCAGATCGAGCCAACCACATCGAGAATCGCATCGACTGCCCCGACCTCGTGAAGATGCAACTGGTCGGGCTCGACACCGTGAATGGCAGCCTCGATCGCAGCGATCGCTTCGAATGCAGCGTGCGCCGACCGCGCAACCTTCTCCGGAATCCTTACCGCGTCGATCAGACGATGGATCTCCGAAACCGCTCGGCCGTGCGGTTGCTCGGGAATATCGAAGTCGACTTTGACGCAGCGCACTCCCGACCGCTGGACGTCGGCAATGCGAACTTCTACGCCATCCAGCCCCAGCGCAGACGGCAGGCGCTCGAGCCACGACTTGTCGAGCCCGTTGTCGATCAGCGCGCCGATGAACATGTCGCCCGCAATGCCGCTGGCAGGGTCTAGGACCGCGATTTTCATGGGTCGAGTCAACGTTACCGGGAATGGGCAGCGTCGAAGCTGACGCGGCCCCACGCCAAGTAACCTAGCGATTGCCCCGGCGGTCGTGAATCGAGGCACCGAAAGGAACGATCCATGCCGGTAAAAAGCACAGTAAAATCTTGACAAATCTCGCCGTTCTCGGCGAGATTCAGCAAATGCCAGGGGGGAGGGGCGTATGACGATGCAATCGGGACGGCTAGTCGATCGTGGATTGGATCTCCTGCCTTTGATACGCCTTGCCGCGGCGCTGCTGGTGGTAGCGGCGTGCGCAACGCAGACCCCGTCATACGGAGCCGCTCCCCAGACGCCGACCGGCGCTGGCGCGGTGACCGACGATTTCTCACCAGCGACTCTCGCTGCCGGCCAAAATGTTTTTCGCTTCGACACGTTCGGCGACGAACAGTTCTGGACAGATACCGCTCGCATGCATGAAGTAGTTCAAAGATCCGTCAGCCCGGCGACTGCTCTCTCGGTGGGTCTCAAGGTCGATGCCGATGCAATCCCGGCCGACGTAGCAGCGGCCATTAAAGCGGGGAAGGTCGATCTCAACGACCCGGCAACGACGGTAACGCTGCTCAAACTCAACGCGGTCGTCGGCCTCAAAGGCACCGTGACTGCCGTCAACGGCAAGGATAACCTCACCCGACTCGGCATCACGTGTGCGCTGTGTCATTCAACAGTCGACAATTCGTTCTCGAAGGGAATCGGGCACAGGAAGGACGGTTGGCCAAACCGGGATCTGAACGTCGGGGCCATAATTGCCCTGTCACCCGCCGTTACGCCGGGACAGAAGGCGGTGTACAACTCCTGGGGGCCGGGGAAGTACGACCCTCGATTCAACATCGACGGCAAGAGCACACCGCTGGTGCTCCCTCCCGCTTATGGGCTGGCTCAAGTGAGAAATGAGACCTACACCGCCGAAGGCCCCATCTCATACTGGAATGCATACGTGGCGGTTACCCAGATGCATGGGCACGGAAACTTTTCTGATCCGCGACTCGGCATCAACATTCGGCAGACGCCTGACATGGTCGGTGGCAAATTGGCTTCGCTTCGCGCCTACCAGCACAGCATCGCGGCTCCGCCAGCGCCCGCAGGCAGTTTTGACGCCGACGCAGCGGCGCGCGGCAGGACGATCTTCAGTCAGAACTGCGTGACCTGTCACGTCGGCGTGAACAACACCGACAACAACTCAGGCGTGCTGCACTTACCGGGTGAGACGGGACAAGACGGTGCGTACGCGCAGCGCACCGCGAATAAGTCGTATCGGACAACCCCGCTTCGCGCGTTGTGGCAGCACCCGCCCTATTTCCACGATGGCAGCGCTGCCACGCTCGAAGATGTTGTGACCCACTATAACAATTTCAGGCGGCTCAACCTTTCGTCAGCACAACAGCGCGACCTAGCGCAGTATCTGAAATCGCTCTGACCACAGGGCTGGTTCAGCTCGGCAGGTCCACCCGACGCGGGGCAAGCTAGAACTTCCGCTCCAGCCCCGCGTAGACCCGCCGTCCAGCGCCCGGAAGAATTCCCGGACCGGGGTATTCGCCGGTTCTCTTCGTGAAGTAGTGCGTATCGGCCAGGTTGTTGACCCCGAACGTCACCTCCACACCACCGCCCAATCGCACCGCTCCTGACCAGTCGAGCAGAGTGTACGCCGGTACGAATCCAGCCACCGCATCGTCAACCGGCAGCATGCTGTTGTTCGCGTCACCGAACGAGCTCGAGGTGTAGCTCACCTGGAAGGTGGAGCTCGCAGGTCCGATGCCGTAGGTCAGACCAGCGCGAGCGAGAAGGCGCGGCGCCTGTTCGACCCGGTTTCCCTTGAACTGGCCCGAGACATAGCGGGCGTCGATGTAGGCGAGCGAAGTGAAAATGTCGAAGGCGGTTTTTGCCGAGCTCCCTCCCGCAAGCGGGTCTAGCTCGATGTACGCCTCTGCTCCGCGGTGGACGCTGTTCCCAACATTGGCTGTCTCCGAGAATGACCCTGAAGCGTCGGAGGCTGTACGAGTCCCGATGCGATCGCGGTAGGAGAGATAGAATCCGCTGACATCGAACTTGATTACATCCTGCACGATTCCGCGCCAGCCGAAGTCGGCATTGTAGCCCTGGGCGGCGCGCAAATTCGGATCGACCCGAACGATGCTGCCGAAGGGAACGATCGAGGCGTAAAGAACCGGGCGGTACGCACCCGAGACGTTGCCGTAGAGCTGTGTCGAGCTGCTGGCAGCATACTGTGCTCCGACTCCCAGGAGCGGATACGAATAGCTTCGCGGAGTGAACACGGAATCGACGTCGGTGTAGCCCTTGGACGTTGATCGAACGTATTCGAACCTGATTCCAGGAGTGACGGATAGCCGATCCGTCAGCCGCACCAAGTCCTCAGCGAAAGTCGCAACGTTCGTCGTGCCGAATCTGAGCGCGCGCTCCCATGTGCCCCCATACAGCTTCATGTCGAAGTCCGCGCCAGTGGAACCTGGGCCGCCCTCGAACCTGTCGAGCCTCCCCTTGAACAATCGAACGCCTGTGGCAAGTGTGCTCGAGATGCCGAACAAGTCGTGATCGACCCTGAGCCGATTCTCGAGGGTGCCATTTAAGAACCTCTCTCGTTCCACTTCGCGCGGAACGAAGGTACCAGTCTGCGGATCGATCTCGTCCAGGGCTTGTGGTCCACCGTCTTCGTTGCGCCACACCAGGTAGCGCTGGCTGTTCATGTAAGACAGGACTGTTTCGAGACGCGCGGTGGGTGAGAACGCGTAGGTCGCTCGCGCCGCGGCGAGGTTCCACGGACTTGCCAACCAGTTTCTCGCCCGGAACGACGCGCGTGGATTCGCCGCGAACTGCTCGTCGGAGAGTCCACCCGGCATATGAATTCGATTTCTGAAAGCGGTGTACTCGAAACCAAGCGTCAGGCGATCAGACGGTGTGTAGGCACTGCTGACATATGCCGCGGTTTGACGGGACTCGTTGTTGGGTCTCCAGCCGTCGTCGTTACGCAAGTGCAGGAAGCCGTAATATCTCCATCGCGAGGAAGTGCCCCCCAGCGAATTGAAGGAGTTGAGTAGTCCGGAGCTTCCAGCCGTTTGTGCGGAGAACAGCGTCGGCCGACGAAATGCCGAGCCGTCTCTGACTACATAGTTGACCGATCCACCAAACTGCGGACCGAACGATAGCGACGAGGCGCCACGCACTACTTCGATGCGCGACAGCGCTTCGGAGGGTGGCGAGTAATATGTCTCGGGATATCCGTAGAGGTCAGCGGCAATCCCGACGCCGTTCTGCCGGGTGTTGATCTCGACCGACTGTGTAGGATCGAGCCCACGAAATCCAACGCCATTGGACGGGAAGCCCGCTCCTTCCGTCTCGGAAAAGTTCGCGCCCGGAATCCGTCCCAGTATTTGTCGCTCGATATCTTGCGACATATTCGCGCGCAGGCTGTCCATCAACAGCATTTCGGTCTTTTTTCCGGCGTAGATCACTGACTCCTGCACATCCGGCAAGTGCCCAATCACGTGAAGCGGTTTGGTGGCATTGATGACGACGACTCCGACATCGGTCGCTTTGCGCGCCGTGTCAGTGCGGGTCGTATCGATGGTGGGAGAAGCTGAGGGTTCCTGAGCCGCCAGGCCAAGCGGCGTCGTTGAAGCGAGACAGACAAATGAGAGAGCGAAGACGAACAGACGATCGGCTGGATTTCTTGGCAGCATCACCGTAAGAAGAGCTATGGAGGGACGAAAAAGTGGACGAAGGTCCAATCCCGAGAATTGTAGTCCCCATTCACTCAACGTCAAGTGAACAGGAAACTTCCGCGCTTCCGCTCGATCCGGGCGGGGAATCGAACTTGCACCCGCGCTCCGCATGCCCGATCATCGATATGATGTTGCCGTCGTAGGCGGCGGACCCGCTGGACTCTCCGCCGCGCTCTGGCTCGCCAGGTACCTTCACAAAGTCGTGGTGGTCGACTCAGGCGATCCGCGAAACTGGGAGACGCGCGGCATCAACGGATTCCTCGGCCACCACGGTATTCGTTCTCCCGAGCTACGGTCCATCGGCCGCGAAGAAGGCGCAAAGTATGGCGTTGAGTTCCTGTCCGGCGTCGTCGACACCGCCGACAATGAGACCGGTGAGCTGTTCTCGATCCAGCTCCGTGATGAAACCGTAATCGAGGCACGTCGCATTCTGCTGGCAATCGGTATCAGGGATGTCTGGCCGGCCATCCCCGGGCTGGGCGATTGCTACGGTGAAACTGTGCACGTTTGTCCCGATTGCGACGGATACGAATCGCGCGACAAGAAGACTGTTGTCATAGGGAGGGGTCGAAAGGTGGTGGGAATGGCACTCGCCTTGACGACGTGGACGAAGCAGATCGTGATCTGCAGCAACGGCCAACCGCCGGATATCCCGCAGAAGCTACTCGATCAGCTGAAGGCGCTGAACATTCCAGTTCTCGACCAGTCGATCACATGCGTTTTGTCGAAGGACAGGGAGATTCGAGGCATCGAGCTGGAAGGAGGGATGTCACTCGATTGCGAGCGACTCTACTTCGCTATCGGTCAGTACCCGGCGGACGATCTCGGCGCGCAGCTCGGGTGCGAGCGCGATGATCTCGGGCGGTTAGTCATCGACGATCGTAATCACACGTCGGTGAAGAACGTGTACGCGGCTGGTGACATCGCCGCGGGCGTACAACTCGCGATAGTCGCGGCAGCGAGCGGGGCCGTCGCCGCGAGTGCAATTCACCGTTCGTTGCTGCCCGAAACGAGGAGGCTTCCCGATTAATTGCCCCAGCGCAGCGTCAGCGACTGGAGTTTGTGCTTCCTCATGATCTGCAGCACGATAGTGTGATCCGATTCATCGGCGCTTCTGATCGCGCGCACGAGATCCATCGGATTCACCACTTTGATGCTATCGGCGCGCAGAATGATGTCGCCGCCACGCAACCCTGCGTTTCTGGCCGCCGAGCCCTGGAGAACGTTCGTTACGAAGACGCCTTCAGGTTTCACGCCCAGCACATCACAGAGGTCGGTGTTGAGCGGCGTGAATTCGGCTCCGGCAAACGGGTAGAGGCCGCCTCCATATCCGAGCGCTGGTGCCAACACCATCGGCAAGGGCTCCACCGTCGGCATTCTCTGATGAAGCCGCACTTCCATTCGCTGTCCGGGTCCCCGGCTCACCGATCCACGGCGTTGCTCGAAGGCCTCAGGAACTGAGAGCTCGACGACCATCCGCTGGTCCCAGTCGTCAGGGCGTTTCTCAAGTTTCCCCCTCAGTATTCTAGTCCCATCGTTGCGACGGATTTTCAGGACGAAGGGTGCGCCTACTCGTAGCCACTTGGCGAGCGCCATCGATCCGCCACGCATGTCGTGGGAGTTGAAGGTGAGAAGCTGGTCACCAGGAAGCACGCCGGCTTTTGCCGCCGGTGAGCCGGAATCAACGTGGGTCACGACAGGGTAGGAATCGAAGAAGGCGTCCCCCCGCTCGTCGAGCATTGCCTGGTCGGAGATCCTGACGCCGAACCACCCAGTCGGCTCCTTGATGAAAACGGTCCGGCCCCGCTGCGCGAGTGACACCGAGGATGATGCCCCGAGCAGCGCCATAATCCCGAGCGCGAGCACCGCGAATCTGGACTCGAACATTTCCCCTCTGCCCAACATCAGCCTAGAACCCCCTCAAGCCAGCTGTCGAAACCATTTGACGCGTCGCGACGCGAGCTCCCATTGTCGCGAGATAGTACTGGTTGATGACCGGATCGTGCGGTGCGGTCTGCAATGCGCTCTCGGTGGCGTTGGCGATTTTGTCGAGAGCAGCGGCGCGCGCGGTGTAGAAAGCAGCGCTGTCGCGGGTCTTTGTGGAGATGTTATTGGCGGCGAGGTATTGCGACGCGTTCTGGTATTCGCGTACCGCATGATCAAGAGCGGTTGAAGCCTCGTCGACCGAAGTGAAGCTGAAGGTGGAGGTAGAATTCGCCGGCGTCGATGCGCTTGCCTGGGTAGTGGGAGGGTTGGTCGCAACTGCATTTGGCGCGGCTGCGTTCTGCTGATTGACGGTGGGCAAGCCGATAGTGGTGTGGCCGATGGCGATTCCTCCGATCAGCAAAAGCACTGCAGCAGCGGCCTGCAGCCACGGTTGCCCGGATGACCATCGCGGTCCAGACTCTCCGCGAATTAGACCTTCCTCTCTCGCTCGAGCCGCGATTGTTCGCCACTCGTTGAGCGGCTCCTGCTCGCGAGCCCGTTCGGCGGCGATCAGCTGATCCAGTTGCTGTTCAGACAGATGCGACATGTCCTTTCCCCTTTCCTGCGACGTTTGGTGAGTCCTCTACCAGGTGCGCGAGCAGTGTACGCAGCTTCGCCCGCGCCTTGAACAACTGCGATTTTGATCCCCCCGGCGTGATTCCGAGCTCTTCCCCGATCTCGCCGTGGGTGTAGCCTTCTACGTCGTGAAGCACGAACACTGCCCTGGCACCGGGCGACAGCTTTCTCATCGCCTGCTCGATCGATTCTGCCATGAAAGTCCGGTCCGTCTCCATCTCTGTCATCGCCGTGTCGTCTTCGATTTCTATTTCCAATTTCGCGATGCGCCTTATTTTGCGTAGTGCGTTCAATGTGCGGTTCACCGCGATGCGGTGGGCCCATGTTCCGAACTGCGAGTCACCACGATAGCTCGGGAGAGCCCTGAAGATCTGCATCCAGACCTCCTGAGAGATGTCGGCGGCCAGCTCGGGATCACCACAAAGTCTGCGAACAACCGCGTCGATATGAGGCGCATGCTGCGACCAAAGCCGCTGCATCGCCCTCTCATCGCCTGCGATTGCGCGCTTGAGGTCGAGTTGATCGAATGGCATCTCGGACATCTGATTAGTCACGGCATATGTAGCTAAAGTTTCCTCGAAAAACCGGTGACTTTCCCTCACGGGAATCGTTTGCAACTGTACGCCTTGGCACTCCGTAGAGTTGCAAAGCCAGTCCGGGCTCGCTGGGAACCTCTGCCGCATAGGTCGGTATAAATGAAGGTAGTTCATGGAGTTAGCGTTGCTTAGAGTCATTCTCACTGCCCTGACGTTGACCCGAGCGGGCGATGGCCTGCCGGTCAAGTCCCCGACTGACGTTGGCATGTCCAGCAGTCGGTTGGCCGCGATCCAGCGCGTCATCGAGCGCGGCATCAAGGCGGGTGGCTACCCCGGCGCTTCAGTCGTAGTCGGGAGGAAGGGCGTAGCGGTTTTCGAGAAAGGATTCGGCAGGCTCTCCTGGAGCGAGACTAGCACCCCGGTTGATGCGCAGCGGACCATCTACGACGTCGCTTCGCTGACCAAGGTCGTCGGCACTACGACGGCCATCATGATCCTCTTCGATGAGAAAAAGATCGGGCTGGACGACCCGGTCGTGAACTACATCCCCACCTTTGGCGGCGGCGACAAGGACAGAGTCACCATCCGCCAGCTGCTCACGCACACATCAGGGTTGCCGGCTGGACGCGACATATGGCGCATCGCCCAGACCCCTCTCGAGGCCCGTGCCCTGGTCCTCAGCACGCCGCTGGAGGGACGACCCGGCGCCCAATACATCTATTCCGACCTCGGCGCTGACGTCCTCGGGCTGTTGGTCGAAGTCGTCGCCGGCGAGCCGCTCGACAAGTTCCTCACTCGGCGGGTCTTCGAGCCGCTGGGGATGAACGAAACGATGTTCCGCCCGGCGGACTCCCTCCGCTACCGGATCGCGCCGACCGAAGTCACCCCACCCCGCGGCTATCCGCTCAGAGGCGAGGTCCACGACGAGAACGCCTACGCCCTCGGTGGCGTCGCCGGCCACGCCGGTCTCTTCAGCACCGCTGCCGACCTCTCCGTCTTCGCCCAGATGATGCTCAATGGCGGCGAGTACAACGGCGTCCAGATAATCAGCAAGCCGACCGTCGAGCTCTTCACCTCCAGAGCGTTCGGCCACCGCGCACTGGGTTGGGACACCGCGGAAGGCGATTACGGATCCGGCCGATTCCTCGGCCCGACCGCCTACGGCCACACCGGTTTCACCGGTACATCGATGTGGATCGATCCCGAGCGTGAGATGTTCGTGATCCTTCTCACCAATCGCGTTCACGCTGCGCGCGCGCTGCGGCCCGCGAAGGTGATCTCTGATGTTCGCGCGGATCTATCTGATGCCGCCGTTCTCTCGGTAATCGACGGGCCCAAGGTTTCGGGATCCCGGAGTTTCCGCGCCGACCGCGAAGTGGGTTGGAACCCGCCGCCGCGTGCCTACAGACGCCGCCACGGGTCGTCGCGCCACCACACGATCGCCAGCGCCAGCTCGAGAAGCCGCTCCTCCTCGGTCCGGAAAAGCAGCTCCAGCAAGAAGAAGAGCGCGAAGAGGCATTAGATTTCGGGGATGAGCGATTCTCCAGCTCCTCCCACACCCACCGAAGCCAGCGCCCCGACGGGCGTCGTTTCTGAAGATCAGGTCAAGCTGGCGCTACGACGCGTTAAGGATCCCGATCTCCAGCTGAACGTCATCGATCTCGGGCTCGTCTACGGCATTGCCGTCGATGGCACCACGGTTAAGATCGACATGACCCTCACCTCTCCCGCTTGTCCCTCGGGCCCGGAATTGATGACGAACGCCGAGAAGGAAGTGATGTCGCTGCCCGGCGTCGAAAAGGTCGAAGTCAATCTCGTCTGGATGCCGTTCTGGACGCCGGAGAAAATGGAGCCGCGCGTGAGGGCATACCTCGGGTTCTGACAGCAGAGAGACAGAGGTCGCGCAGATTCAGCTGGGCGATTGCCCTGTGGCGAGCCGCATGAAGCAGCGATTCCTGTTCAAGGTTCCCGACTAAATACTCAGGCTTACGAAGGCGAGGGAAGCGCCCGCAAAAAGCCAGCGCCCATCTCCTCGATCTGCCAGCGTCGGAGATCCGGCACCGTGGCCAAATCCTCGATTGTCTTCGCGCCGCTGCGCGCCACGTTTTCCAACCTTTCACGCGAGCAAAGCACGCCCGGGTCCAGCTCGAGCCTGGTCGCCGCTGCGTCACGCACCGCCTTGAGGCGGCCGACTCGATCGTCGAAGTCGCGATCCTTGTTCCAGCGCTGACCACGCGGAAACTTTGGTAGCTCCGCTTCCGGTGCTTCCATCCCGCGTCGTATCGCCGCCACGATGTCGTGGCCGGCGCGTTCCACCATTCCCTTGGGCATCCCTTTGATCGCGCCTAGCTCCGACACGCTGCGCGGCTGACGACGCGCCAGCTCCAGCAGCACCTCGTTCCCCGTCACCCGGAACGTGGCACGATCGAGCTGTGCCGCGACCGTGTCGCGCCAATTGGCGACCTCGCGCAGCACCGCCAGCTCGCGGCGCGTCAGGTCGCGCGCGCCCTTGAGCCGGAGAAATCCCTCCATCTCTTCCTCCGCTTCCCAGCGCGTTCCCTCGAGACGAGCGAATTCCTCGGCGGCCCAATGCCAGCGACCGCGACGCTGCAACTCGCTCTTCATGTGATCCCGCAGCTGCAACAGGTAGCGGGTGTCTTGTGCTGCGTACTCCAGCATGTCCGGCGTCAACGGACGCATCGACCAGTCAGCTCGCTGATGTTTTTTGTCCAGCTTCACGTCGAAGTACTGCTCCAACAGAGCGGCGAGACCGAATGATTTGATGCCGAGGAGCTGCGCTGCGACGCGCGTGTCGAAGATCCTGGTGACGTGCCAGCCGTAGTCCTGATGCAGCAGGCGCAAGTCGTAGTCGGCGTCGTGAAAGACCACCTCGACGTTATTGCTCTGGAGTAGCTCGCCCAGTTTCAGCGGCGATCCGATCGGTAGCGGGTCGATGATCGCGCTTCGCTCTCGCGTGGAGATCTGCAGCAGGTAAATGCGATCGAGAAAGCGATGGAAGCTCGCTCCCTCGGTGTCAAGAGCGAGCTCACTGACGTCGGCTATTTGGTCCAGAAAGCGATTCACCTCGGCTGGCTGGTCGAGGTACTCCGCGCTCTCCGTATTCGCGGGACGCATCACCCAAATCTAGTGCTTTAATGGTGTCCCGCCCCCGGCGCCCCGGCGCGTTAACTTTCGTCGCTGAAATCACCACTCGCCGATGACCGAAGACTTCAAGGTGCACATCTATCCGAGTGACTGCGATTCCGTGGGCCACGTGAATCACGCTCACTTGCTGACGCTGCTCGAGCGCGCGCGGTGGTCGGCCCTCGAGCGACACATGTCGTACGACGAGTACATGAAAACCAGCTTGTGGGCAGTGGTGCGCAAAGTGGAAGCGTCGTACCAGGCGCAAACATTCCCCGGCGACGATCTCAGCGTCCGAACTGGACTGACGTCGGTCGGCAATACCAGCTTCATCGTGCGACAAGTGGTGCGAAATCAAAGGGACGCGGTGGTAGCGGACGTGTCGATCGTCTATGTCACGGTGTCACCGGACGGAAAGCCGATTCCTGTCCCGGATCAGTGGCGCACGCTGTTCTCACCGTGGCAAGATGACAGCTGACCCGAACCGGGTCAGTGCAACCGAGCAATCGCTGCCGGCGCAGATCGGCGCGGTGCTGTTTCGCCATCGCGGCTGGCTGCCTCTCCTCTTCCTCGGTATTCCGCTGGTGATGCCCGGTTCGACGTCTCCATTTCGCTGGGATGTCGGACTCGCACTGATTGTCATCGGCGAAGCGATCAGGCTCGCGGGAGTTGCCGCGGCTGGCACCGTCACGCGGCGCCGCTCGCGCACCGTGCAGCGCCTCGTCAGCTACGGGATTTTCGCCTGGGTCAGAAACCCGCTTTACATCGGAAATTTTCTGGTCTGGATGGGATTCGTCACCATCTCCGGCGTGCTGTGGTTCCTTCCTGCCGCCGTGCTGCTATTCGCTGTCGAGTACGAGCTGATCGTTCGCTACGAGGAGGGAGTGCTGGAGTCGATCTTCGGACGCGAATATCTCGACTACAAAAACTTCACGCCACGCTGGATTCCCAGGCCGCCAAAGGGAGAGGTGCCACCGGGCGAGTACCATTGGGGCGAGGCGTTCCGCAGCGAGATCAGCACGTTTCTACAGTATGCGGTGCTGTTACTGGCATTCTGGATCAAGGGCCACGTGCTGGCGGCTGGGGGGACGGGGGTCATCAAAACGTTTTAACGTCCAGTAACTGCGAACGAGTTGCTACTCGCATCTAACCGTAACGCGTTATGAGGTGCGAGTAGCACCGTTCCCGGTTGCCGGTAAACTGCGATGCTTACCGGTCGATGTTGCGTTACGGCACATCAACTGCATTTGCCTTTACCATCACGCCAGTAGGACGGTCTTGCGGCGGTCACCGGGAACCGGGAACGGTGCTACCGGTAACCCGCAACCCGTTACGGTTGAATGCGAGTAGAACCAATCATCCCTTGGCTCGGCATTCCACACAGATCGCCCGCCCACCCGAAAGCCTCGCCTTCAGCTTATCGAAGAACGACCCGTACAAGTGCTGATCGCATAACGCCCGCTTGCACGACCGGCACACGCCGCCACTTCCCGCCGTGAAGAACAGTCCGCACTTGTCGCACTGCCAGGTGAACTGCGATTTGCGGAAGAACGGAGGCACTTACACGATCGCCAGGGTTTGCGAGCCGCTCCACGAGGTATCGGGCTTTAGCTCCACCGGTGACCCGATCTGCGCGGCTTCGATGCACACCATTCTCATGTAGTCCTCGCTGTCGAGCCCGATGAAACCCGTCACCTTTTCGGCCCACGGATTCCAGACCACGGCATCCCTGAATCCGGTTGCTCTGATCTCGATCCTGCGATCGTTGCCGCGATCTTCGACTTCCACTTTCTTGGGCGCCTTGAGATAAACGCGATCGGTCTCGTCGGAGATCACCAGCTTCTTGGCTTCGTCCTTCGTCTCGTTACCTCCCTGCGTTTTGTCCAGGTACCATTTGCCGGTGAATCCACGAATCGCCGACTCACGAATGTCGGCAACCGCGATGTAGGTGTGCAGCGCGGTGGTAAAACTAAACAGCTCGTCGCCGGTGTTGAACGCATCCAGGTTTACCGTTAGCGACTTGTCGTCGATGCTGACGGTGAGCTCCGTCCGAAAGTGATACGGCCAGAGCTCGCGCGTACGGTGGTCATCGACGAGAATGAGCTTGACCGACGACGGGTCATCGCCCGAGTCAGCATTCTCTGCCAGCTGCCATTCCGTCTTCCGCGCAAAGCCATGCTGCGGAAGAGCGCCAAGGTTGGCGAACTGCGGCCACACCACCGGAATGCCGCCGCGAATGGGGTCGCCGGGCGCGAACGTCGCCGTTTTCCCCATGAACAACACTTCCTTGCCGCCGGCGGGAATCCACGACGTGACGTGGGCGCCATTCAGATATACGTCAGCCGAGCTCCCCGATGGATGCGAGAGGAGCACAGTGGACATTCCGTTCTTTCCGGGAACGATGGGAGGAGTCATGAGATCAGATATTGAGGCCCAAGCACCGGAGTCCGCCAGTCGCTTGGCAAAGAGGACCGCTACCGGTTGGGGCGTCCCGGAGGATTGGGACTCTTGAACACTTCTCGATTGATCTGGACGTACTCCTTGAGATTGCCGGGCACGTCCTCTTCAGGAAAGATCGCCGTCACCGGGCACTCCGGCTCGCAGGCGCCGCAATCGATGCACTCGTCGGGGTGGATGTACAGCTGATCGGGTCCTTCATAGATGCAGTCGACCGGGCAGACATCGACACAGGCGCGGTCTTTGGTGTTCTTGCAGGCTTCAGTTATTACGTAGGGCATGTAATCCCCAATGGTTCGATGACACCAGAGACCACGGCATCATCGGGCAAGCAGTTCCTTTTGCGAAAAATAGACCTGCGGAATTGAATAGCAACCATGCGCATTACTACTTGATGATTCCGAACAGGACGCCGCTGAGAGAAGCTACTTCCGCCAGGGCGGAAGATCCCCGCGCCTCTTGGCGAGCTCCGGATTCTCGCGAAAGAGGGTAGCCGTGCGGCCGATTACCTGCACGACGGCCGCATTCGTGGCGAGAGCGAGGGAGTTGGCAACGTCCTTTGGCTCCAAATCATCCTTGTTCCCGAGCTTGACCTTCACCAGCTCGCGGGCGCGCAGCGCATCGTCGAGTGAGCTGATGACCGATGGTGTGAGTCCCTGCTGCCCGACGTGAACCGACGGATCTAGATGATGCGCTTCAGCGCGCAGCTCTGCACGTTCGCGGCCCGTCAATTTCTCATCCTGCCTGGTTTGGTCATGAAGCCGCGAACATCTATCGGCGTGCCGTTCCAGTAATTGGCGTCGCCTCGCATCACCTGAAAATGAAGATGCGGAGCATCGGGCGAAGCGTTGCCGGTGGTTCCGACAAATCCGATCACATCACCTTCCTGGACCGCGAGGCCTTCTTTCACATTTGGGGCGTAATCCATCAGGTGCGCGTAGTACTCAACGTAGCGGCCGCTCGCGTCGGCGATGTAGATCGTGATTCCACCGGCGCCACTGTTCGCCAGCTTGATGATGCGTCCGCTCGAGGCGGCCAACACGGGCGTGCCACGCATCGCCATGATGTCCGTCGCCATGTGGATGCGCCCGCCGCTGCGCGCCTGATGATAGGTGTCTGTCAGCTCTCGCGGCTCGACGCCCTCGACGGGCACCATCAACGGATGCGCGCGGAAATAAGCCGAGTCGGATGCAAGCATCGGCCGCATGTCGAGTGGCACCGGGTCCTCAGGCCTGCTCACCACCACCGGGGGCATGCGCTTGGCCGAAGTGCCATCCGATGCGTGGAGATTGACGCAGGTCGTCGCGCCTACCACCGTGCAGAAGAGCGTCGCGCACAGTCGTGCTGCCCGCGCTACGCCCGCACCTCGTTCACAAAAGCGTTCGAGCTCAGCTCGCGTGAACACCAGCTAGCTGTGGCTCCGTCTTGCCTGATTCGGGAATTGCAGGTGCATTGACGCCTCCTTCCCGTTGCTCGAGCTCGCGCGCCATCTGCGCGATCCCTTGCTCGAGCGTGCGTGAATGGTGCATCGAGCAGAACTTGGGCCCGCACATACCGCAAAATTCGGCGCTTTTGAAGTATTCGGCGGGCAACGTCTCATCATGGTACTCCTGGGCCCGCTCAGGATCGAGGCTAAGCCGGAATTGTTCCTTCCAGTCGAAGGCGTACCGGGCGCGCGAGAGCGCATCGTCGCGGTCGCGGGCGCCTTTCCGGCCACGTGCAACGTCCGCCGAGTGAGCCGCGATCTTGTAGGCGATGACGCCCTCCCGCACATCCTCGGCGTTGGGTAGACCCAGATGCTCCTTCGGCGTCACGTAGCAAAGCATGTCGGAGCCGAACCAGCCGATCATCGCCGCGCCGATCGCGCTCGAGATGTGGTCATAGCCGGGTGAGATGTCGGTGACCAGCGGGCCCAAGGTGTAGAACGGCGCTTCGTTGCAGACTTCTTTCATGCGGCGGACGTTCATCTCGATCTGGTCCATCGGAATGTGCCCGGGACCCTCGACCATTACCTGTACGTCGCGCTCCCACGCCCGTCGGGTCAGCTCACCCAGAGTATCCAGCTCGGCGAATTGTGCGCGGTCGCTGGCGTCGGCGATGCATCCCGGCCTGAGACTGTCGCCTAGAGAAACAGTGACGTCGTAATAGCGAAGGATGTCGAGCACGTCGTCGAATCTTTCGTACAGCGGATTCTGCTTGCGGTGCGCCATCATCCACACCGCGTGGAGCGAGCCGCCCCGACTCACGATGCCGGTGATTCTGCCATGGACCAGTGGCAGGTGCTCAATCAAAATCCCGGCGTGTAACGTCATGTAGTCAACGCCCTGCTTCGCCTGGTGCTCGATCATGTCGAGCAGGTCATTGGCGGTGAGCTCCTCCAGCTGCTTATCCCACTTTCCATCGGGACCGCCCTGAACTGCCTGATAAATCGGGACCGTTCCAATGGGAACCGGCGACGCAGCGATGATGGCGCGCCGGATGCCGTCGATGTTGCCGCCGGTCGAGAGATCCATCACCGTGTCGGCGCCGTACTTCACCGCGATCCGCAGCTTCTCAATCTCGCCGTCGATGTCCGACGATACCTGCGAGTTGCCGATGTTGGCGTTGATTTTCACGCGCGCGACTTTACCGATTGCCATCGGCTCAAGTGCGCCGGCGAGGTGATGAATGTTGGCGGGAATGATCAATCGCCCGATTGCGATCTCGTCGCGTACCAACGCCGGTTCCAACTCTTCGCGCTCGGCGACGAAGCGCATCGCGTCGGTGATCTCACCCCGACGGGCGTGGTGCATCTGCGTGCGTGCTGCCCTTTGCATGGTTCGACTCCCTACGCCGGTACTAACCGGATCAGGTTCTGAGGGACTTTCTCAGCCGGTGTTGCCCATACCAAACGAACCGCGAACTAAATCCGGCACCCCTGTCTCATTTCAATATATATCGGTAATGTTGGCACACGACTGCGTCCCGCTCCGTCTCCAGACCGAGGTTAACATGGCCATAAACACGAAGAAGGTTGTGGCAGGTGGGCTCGTTTCGGGTGTGTTCATCATCGTCATCGATTTCATAGTGAACTTCATGCTCGGCGCGCGCATGAAGGCGGAAGCCGACGCGTTCAAGCCGGGCTTGGCAGATCAGATGATGCAAGGCTCGGCGATCGCCAGCTCTGTGATCATGGATCTCGTGCTCGGTATTGCCTTGATCTGGACTTACGCGGCAATTCGCCCTCGGTTTGGTCCCGGGCCGAGGACGGCGAGCTATGCGGCGATCCTGTTCTGGCTGTTGGGTCTGATCTTCAATGCCGGCTACAGGCAGATGGGGATGATGTCGGCGGGCCTGTGGTGGACTGTCGCCGTCCTCTGGTTGGTCAGTTTCCTGATCGCGGCGCAGGCGGGCGGTGCCATCTACTCGGAGGACACAGCCTCGGTGTAGAGACTGCGGGGGCGCGCCAATCGTCCATCGGGTATGAGCAAGCTCTTTTCGTTCCTTGGCGCGACAATCCTCGGCTACGTCGGCTGGTTCATTGGCGCGAAGGTTGGAATCACGACCGCGTTCATAGTGAGCATGGTCGGCACTGGCGTCGGCATGTATTACGGACGGAAGATCGCGCAATACTACGGCGCGTGATCGACTCTCTCGGATAAAAAAAAGGCGCGCTCACTCGAGCGCGCCTTTCTATTTTCAGATTACTGCCGATCAGACCGACTGCTGAACGGTCATCGGCTGATTGAGCTTGAGCGAGATGCGGCCGCCGTTTGGAACGCATCCGTCGTACTTACCGGTTGCGCCGGCGACTACTGCGCCAGCTGCGGCGCCGGTCGCGGCACCGATCACGGTCGATTTCGTGTGGTGGCCGAAGATCTGGCCGGCAATCGCACCGATGATTGCACCGGTCGCAACTTTCTTCCCGTCGTTGCTGGCGTCACCATTACGCACCTTCTCCACTTGCGCTGCAGTGATCGTGGAGCTCACCGGATAGGTTTTTCCGTTGAACGCAATCGACCGGACAGCGAATTCCATATCGATGTTGTCGTTGGCGTTCTCGCTGCGCTTGAGCGCAGTGATCTCGATCACGGCAGTTGCGCCAGCCGGAATCGACACGCCATTCGAGCCCTGCACCGATTCGGCGACACTCGCCGTGAACTTGTCACCCACCTGATAGTTGTTGGTGCAGACACGCTGGCCGGAGTAGAGCGAGATCTCTGAGCCGCTGGCGATGGTTCCAACTGAGTGCTCGCTGGATCCACTGGTCGTGTTCTCACTGACGGTGTTGCCGTTCGACGTCGTCACCGGTGTACGCTCGACAAGCTCCGGATTTGAGCGGGGCGTTGTCGCCACGCGACGAGGATTTCTGCTCGGCGTCAGGATTTCGGACGGGGTTTGACGCTTCGCTCTCGGAGCAGTCGTAGTCGGATTGTTGGCCGTTTCGACGGTCGCCGGAACGTCTTTCAGCTGCGGCTGCGCAGCAGTGTCGGCGTTCGCGAGCTGCAGATCGTGCGCGAGCGAAGTATCGGACGCCAGCGCATCTTCAGGTTTGTCGCCCTGCTTGCAGGCGCCGAGCGCCAGAGTAACGGCAAAGAGGACCGGAGTGGCGATCCTCGAGAAAGTTGTCTTCGTCATTGTCATCTCGGAGAAACGAAAAGGGATTGCGGCCTGTTCGACCGCAACCCTCTCATTTAGCGTGGGAAGCGGCCACCTATCTGAACACCACCAATGGACACGCCAGATCGCCTGGCACCACCAATTCGTCCCGGAATCGGGAAGGGAATCTGGTTGTTGATCGCCCCTCCGCGCCGGTGACGCCCGTCGGTGCGTGGATCGCAGTTGTCGACGTCGCCGACGACACCACCACGAATCACCGCGCCGAGGATCGTGCCGAGGACGGCGCCAACACCAGAACCACCGCTGCTCACGCGTCCATCGTCACCACCAGACGACGCACCGCTCGGATAGGATACCGGGACAGGCTGCGGACGTGGCGACACCGGAGTCGGATCATTCGCGACAGGCGCCTGAGCAACCCTCTGCTCCTCAGGCTGAGTAATCGTCGCCGGCGCCTTGGCCTGAACGACCTGCGGCGGCGACTTCGGAGCCGGCTTGTGGTGTCTTACGCGATTGGACGGAGCCTGCTGCTTGGTAGGCGGAGTTGTCTGCTCGATCGCAGAGACTATCTGCTGGCTCGCGTTCGGAGAGCTGTTGGCAAGCGTGATCCCGTCAGACGAGGAGGCAAGCTCCAGGCTCTTTTTGAGATCATCATCCATCGACGTCTTTTTATCGCCACTGCAAGCGGCAAGTAGGACGGCGCCAGCTCCTGCAAGCAACAGATAACTCTTCCGCATAAAAACTCCTTCCCAGCAACAGGGAAACGACATCTCGCGTCGTGGTACACCGGCTCGAAACAATTGATTCGGTCCGGCGCCATCTATAGAGGCAACTACAACGCCCCTTGGTTAGGCTTCGCAGGATCGGGTTAACTCCGATTTTCGGGAGGGCGTGTCACCCGTTAGTGACACGCGCTGTCTCCGGCGTGAGACTGACTGTTTCAGTCGGGAATCGCCGCCATCGATTGGGTTGCAGAGCAACCACTTACGTCGAACTAAAACTTCGCACCGGCAGACTAGCTGCCTGGCGCGGGAGTCGCTCTATTCCGTCTCCGCCATGGCACACTCTGAGAGCACGAGCTTTTCCCAACTCGCACCTCGCCTGGTGTTAGTCGTCGCGTCGACGTCTTTGTTAATCGCCAGCCTCGCCTGCGGTGCGCGGTCCGCGAGCGACATGTCCGCGACGGAGAAAAAAGCGATCGCTGATTCGCTGAAGCGACTCGTCGTCAGCACCTACGATTTGTCAAAACCGGATCCCGTGAACAGGCTAATGAGTCTTTACCCCAACACAGGGCGCGTGATCTCAGCGAGCGGTGGGGTTATCACGACGACGCGCCCTCAGCTAGAGCAGGGAATCAAGGCGTTCTGGACGTACGTCGGCCAGAACATGCGGAATCCCAGATGGGAGTGGACGTCCATGACGGTGGATGTGCTCGCCCCCGACGCGGCTGTGATGACGAGCACGTATCGCGTCCCGCACCTGACGCCGACCGGAATGAACCACGTCATCGGCGGGGCGTGGACGGCGGTGTTTCAGAAGCGAGGTGGCCGCTGGGTCATCATCCAGGAGCACCTGTCAGACGTTCAGAGCAATCTGAACCTTCAGATGGGTCAGATGAACATGACCCCACAGGGGGGCCAAGGCGGCCACTGACCTGCGTTACTCCTCCGAGCCGCCCCCGGTCGCGCTAACGGATGATTTGAGCTGCTGGCCCATCTCGGCTTCGCCGCTGATGATGGAGCGCCAGGTAAGCTCGGGACCACGGCGGAAGCCCTTCTGGGTGACCTTAACTCCTTCCGGCGAGATTGCCACCATATACGCCTTGCCGTCGATCTCGATCTCGCGCTTCAGAGTCTTTTCGAGTTTTGTCGCCATGCCCCCTCCGGGGAGTTAGTTGTAGGTTGGCGGTATTATATGCGTATAGGGTGCCGCCAACGAGTCCCCCCACCGGTTTTCGGCGCTCATAGAGGGGCTTAATGTAGCCTGACCAGCTCATCATTCGTCTTTAAAAACACGGAGATCGAATGGCTTTCATGGCTCTACAGGCCCCGGGCGACGACAGCGCCCACCTCATATACGAGTTCGAACGCCGCGCCTACCCCGTCAGGAACTCACTGCTGACAATTGGCCGCGATGCGGCGAGCCATATTCTCATTCGTGAGCCCGCCGTCTCCCGCAATCACGCCGAGCTGAGGGCCGAGGATGGCAAATTCGTCCTCCATCCGTGTGGCGTTAATCCCACCACCGTCAACGGAACCACGCTGACCGAGCCGAAGTCCCTGTCAGAGGGGGACAAGGTGGAAGTCGGGTCGGCGATTCTGACGTTCACCACCAAGCGACTGCCCCTCGGCGTTGCCGTGATCGAACCGGCGACGGCGTCCAAGCGGGAGAAGGACATCGGCACGCGTCGCAACACCATCAAGCACCCGATTCTGGCGGGTGATCTGGATCCCGATTCGCCGCGCAAGGTGCCGACTAACATCATCATCGGCGCTATAGCCGTTATCGTCGTAATTCTCTATCTGCTCGGCAGGTAGTCGAGTCTAAGACAACTACCTGCTGGGCGCTGACCGCTTTTGCGCTAAGCGCTAACCGCTGCAGGCGACGGGACAGATCGCGGCGGATTCGTCATTGTTCCGATAGTCTGTCGATCAATCCGTGCAGCATTCTCTTTATATCGACGACTTGTCTCATGAGAGAATTAAAGTCGCCTTCGGAGATCGCGCCGATATCTCGGGCCAAGGTGATGTGGTATTCGAGTTCACAAGCCGAGCCCAGCGCGTACCCCAAGTAACGGGCGAAGTCACGGTCGGTTTTCTTGCCTCGCCCCTCCACAATGTTCGTAGGAATCGACATTGCGGCACGGTTCAATTGACCGCGGAGTGGGCGGTGATCTGGACTCCGAATATCGGTCACGACTCGCACAGCATTTATCGCGAGAGCGTGCGCCTTCTTCCAAACGCGCAGCTTTTTGAAATCGGCCATGCCGCATGATGGCGCGCATAACAGAGTGAGCGGCATCGTTCGGCGGCGAGGAACGTCGTTTCTCTATGTCTTCGAGATCTGTCCCGTCGCTTTGCAGCGCTTAGCGGTCAGCGATAGAAGCGGTCAGCGGCCTGCAGGTAGTTCTCTTGCCTTATTGAGCTGGCGAATCCGTGAACCTCACCAGCACCATCTTCTCGAGCTCTTTCTTCAGCGGCTCCAGCTCAATCGTCTCGAGAACATCCGCCGCAAACGCGTAGGTGAGTAGCGTTCGCGCCGTCTCGCGACCGATTCCGCGGCTATTCAGATAAAACATCGCCAGCTCGTCGAGACGACCGACGGTTGCTCCGTGCGTGCACTTCACATCATCGGCGAATATCTCGAGCTGCGGCTTGGTGTCTACGCGCGCGCTGGGCGAGAGCAAGAGATTGTTGTTGCTCTGCTTGCCGTCGGTCTTCTGCGCCTCGGGATGCACGTAGACTTTCCCGTTGAACACGCCGTGTGAGCGCCCGTCGAGCACTCCCTTGTACACCTCGTGGCTCGGACAATTGGGAGCGATGTGCTCGATGCTCGTCTGGTTGTCGATGTGCTGGTTGCCGTCGGTGAGGTAGAGCCCGTTGAGTGTGCACGTCGCAGCATCGCCATCGAGCGAGGTGTAGACGTTGGTGCGCGCGAGCGCGCCGCCGACCGCGAATGAAAACGAGTGCAGCTGACTGTCACGCTCCTCGCGAATCTGCACCGTGCCAACGTGGAACGCCGATTCACTCTCCCGCTGCAGCTTGTAGTGATCGATGTGCGCTCCCTCGCCAACGACGATCTCCGTCACCGGGTTAGTGAAGTACTCGCTGTCGCGCAGCGCGACGTAGCTCTCGATAATCGCGGCACGTGAGTGACGCCCGGCAACGATCAGATTCCGCGGATGAGAAACGCCTTCGCCACCGGAGATGAAAACCAGATGGATCGGCTGCTCGACGACGGCATCCTTGGCAAGCTCGATGAACGCACCATCGGAGATGAACGCGGTGTTGAGCGCGGTGAAAGTGTGCTGCTCGAACCTGGCGACCTTCCCCAGATGCCGCTGGACGGCAGGCTCGCCGGACTTTATCGCATCCGCGAGACTGCCAACGCGAACCGCGCTGCCGCCATCGTCGAACGAAGAGAGGCTCTCATCGAAAACGCCATTGATGAAGACGAGGCGATGCCAGTCCGCTTGCGCGAAGCCGAACCGCTCGAGATCCGCCGCCTTGACTCCGAGAGCGCTGGCCGAATGGAGCGTCGCCAGCCGGAATGTGTGCTCTGCGATCCGCGCCACACTCGTGAAATGCCAATCCTCATTCTTGGTCGTGGGGTACCCGAGGGCCTCGAAGCGGGCGATCCCCTTCCCGCGCAAATCGTCCAGCCACGCAGGACCGGACTCCTGCCTCTCAAAATCCTGGCGATAGACTTCGATCGAGCTGGGCGCGCGGGTGCTCGACACGCCGCCGCTTCCCTTCCCGGCATTTCTCGTTACTACGTCCCTAGCGATGGGAATCTCCCGCACGACTTCCTTTGTGGCGACGTCGCTCACGACGCACCGGCGCCCACGCCTGCCAAGTTCTGTACCCAGTCGTACCCGTGCTCCTCCAGCTCCAGCGCCAGCTCTTTGCCGCCTGACTTGACGATTCTGCCATTCGCCAGCACGTGCACGAAATCAGGAATGATGTAATTGAGCAAACGCTGGTAGTGCGTGACGACGATCGTCGCATTCTCTGGCGAGCGAAGCTTGTTCACACCTTCGGCGACGATGCGCAGCGCGTCGATGTCGAGACCGGAATCGGTCTCGTCGAGTATCGCCAGACGCGGCGAGAGGACTGCCATCTGAAAGATTTCATTCCGCTTCTTCTCGCCGCCCGAGAAGCCCTGGTTCACCGAGCGGGACATCAGCGACTCATCCATGTCGACGAGCTTCAATCTGTCCTGCACGAGATCCAGGAATTCCAGCGGATCGACTTCTTCCTGGCCGTTTGCTTTGCGAATCTCGTTGTACGCCGAGCGCAGGAAGTAGGCGATGGAGACGCCAGGTATTTCGACGGGATACTGGAAGGCGAGGAAAATTCCGTTTTGCGCTCTGACTTCGGGATCCATTTCCAGCAGATCCTGACCGTTGTAGCGCACGGTTCCCTTCGTGACCTGGTACGACGGATTCCCGGCCAGTACCTGCGCCAGTGTCGATTTTCCGGAGCCGTTGGGGCCCATGACCGCGTGCACTTCACCGGCATTCACCTTCAGCGTGATGCCGCGAAGAATCTCCCGATCGCCTATCCCGGCGTGTAGATCATTTATCTCGAGCACGAAACCAGTGATTGAATGTTGTTTGTATTGCGTAAACCGCCTGACTGAAGAGCGTCCAGTTTGCCGTAAATGGATATCCGGGAGTGCGTGGTCCTGAGCGGAGCCAGTGCCAGACAGCATGAATTCTGTCTCTGAGATTCCGGATTCCCATGTGGCGTTGTGGTGGGCGCTTTGATCTTAACCGACGCTGCCTTCCAGCGTTATGCCAAGCAACTGCTGCGCCTCTACCGCGAACTCCATCGGCAGCTCCTTGAACACCTCGCGGCAGAAGCCGCTCACGATCATCGACACCGCATGTTCGGCGCTCAAGCCGCGTTGCTTGCAGTAGAAGATCTGATCCTCTCCGATCTTCGACGTCGATGCCTCGTGCTCCAGTGTCGCGGTGTTGTTCTGCACTTCGATATACGGGAAGGTGTGTGCGCCGCAGTTGTTCCCGATCAGCATCGAGTCGCACTGCGTGTAGTTTCGCGCACCTGCGGCCTTCGGCAGAACCCGAACGAGACCGCGATAGCTGTTGTTGCCCTGACCCGCCGAGATGCCCTTCGAGACGATCGTCGACTTCGTGTTCTTGCCGATGTGGATCATCTTGGTGCCGGTGTCGGCCTGCTGTTTTCGGTTCACGACCGCCACCGAGTAGAACTCACCGGTCGAATTGTCGCCCTGGAGAATAACGCTCGGGTATTTCCAGGTGATCGCCGAGCCGGTCTCGACCTGCGTCCACGAGATCTTCGAGTTGATACCGGCGGCTTTGCCGCGCTTGGTGACGAAGTTGTAGATGCCGCCCTTGCCCTCTGAATCACCCGAGTACCAGTTCTGCACCGTCGAGTACTTGACCGTTGCGTTGTCGAGTGCGATCAGCTCGACGACCGCTGCGTGCAGCTGGTTCTCGTCGCGCTTGGGTGCAGTGCATCCCTCGAGGTAGCTCACCGAGGCGCCTTCGTCGGCGATGATGAGCGTGCGCTCGAACTGCCCGGTGTTTTTGCTGTTGATTCGGAAATACGTCGACAGCTCCATCGGGCACTTCACGCCCTTCGGCACGTAGGCGAATGATCCGTCGCTGAACACCGCCGCGTTCAGCGCGGCGAAGAAGTTGTCGCTGTGCGGAACAACGGTGCCGAGGTATCTCTCAACGAGATCGGGATGAGTCTGAACGGCTTCCCCGAAGGAGCAGAAGATGATTCCGAGTTTGCCAAGCTCTTCTCTCATCGTCGTGCCGACGGATACGCTGTCGAAGATCGCGTCGACGGCGACGCCGGCGAGCATTTTCTGCTCGTTGAGCGAGATGCCCAGTTTCTGGTAGGTCCGCAGCAGCTCCGGATCTACTTCATCCAGGCTCTGGAGCGGCTTGACGCTCTTGGGCGCGGAGTAGTAGACGAGCGAGTTGTAGTCGATCGGCGGGTACCGGACGTTGCCCCAGTGCGGCTCCTTCATGGTGAGCCAGCGGCGGTAGGCCTTGAGCCTCCACTCCAGCATGAACTCCGGCTCGCTCTTTTTTGCGGAGATCGTGCGGATTATGTCCTCGTTGAGGCCTGCCGGAACGGTGTCCGTCTCAACATCGGTGACGAACCCGTACGCGTACTCGCGGTTGACCAGTGCCTCGATTCCCGAACTCATTCCAACTCCTTGGCGTTTCTATACTTCCCTTCGTAGATTCAATCTAAAGCAAATCTGTCGGGATAGTCAAGCGAACAGCTGTATTGCTATCCCATTGTCTCGTCAGCACTTAGGCGGCCGGAACATGCGTGGAGCCAACCCGGTTCTCCCCTCTGCAGCACCCGAATGACCGGCATTTCAGAGCCCCTTCGGGGGTCTGTCGGGGGCAATTCCGAGTTCGAAGCCGTGGCCTCGCTCAGCGATCTGGGCGATGGAACGGTTCTGCAACGCGTGCGCTCTTCTGGTGACGCTATCTGCATCATCCGCCTCAACGGCGAGATCTCAGCCTTGAGCGATATCTGCACTCACCAGCACTTTTCGATGTCGCTCGGCGATCTGTTTGAAGATGGGACGCTGCAGTGCGCCTGGCATGGCACACAGTACGACTGTCGGACCGGTGAAGTGAAGCAGCCCCCCGCCACGAGTCCGTTGCCCGTATTTCAGGTTCGTCTCGAAGGTGAGCAAATCCTCGTCGGACCACGCTGCGCGCGCATCAATGGCAAGTACGAATCATCGACGGTGCGTGTTCCGTGAAGCTGCGCACCGACTTTCCGCTCCTCGCCAATTACCCGGGTCTGCATTACCTGGACTCGGCGGCGACGTCGCAGAAACCAAAAGTAGTTCTCGATGCGCTGCGCGATTTCTACGAGACGGCAAACGCGAATCCGCATCGCGGCGCGTACTCGTTGTCGGTGCGAGCGACGGAGTGTTATCACCAGGCTCGCGTTCGCATCGCGCAATTTTTCGGTGTCCGTGATTCCGATTGCCTGATCTTCACCAGGGGAACGACCGAAGGATTGAACCTCGTGGCGGAATCATGGGGATTTGCGAACGTATCGAGTGGCGACGAGATCGTCGTGACCGCATTGGATCACCACGCGAATTTCGTCCCCTGGCAAGTGCTCGCGATGAGAAAGGGGGCGAAGTTCAGAGTCTGTGAGCTGACTCCGGACGGGAAGATCGATCTCGATTTCCTGAGCGCAATGCTCAACAAGCGGACAAAGGTCGTCGCCTTCAATCACGTCTCCAACGCCATCGGCACGATCAATCCCGTCGCCGAGATCGGGCGTCTGGTGCGCGATAAGACCGACGCTATTCTCGTTTGTGACGGTGCGCAGAGTGCTCCCCACTTTCCGGTTTCGTTCGATTCGCTCGGCGTCGACTTCTACGCTTTCAGCGGGCACAAGATGCTCGGGCCAATGGGAATCGGCGGATTGATTGGCAAGCGGGAAATGCTCGAGGAGATGCCGCCATATCAGACCGGCGGCGACATGATCGAGTTCGTGCACGACGATCGGACGACATGGAATGTGTTGCCGCACAAGTTCGAGGCCGGAACGCCGAACGCCGCCAATGCTGTCGGTCTTGCCGCGGCGGTCGACTATCTCGATGGGATCGGCATGGATCGAGTGATCGCGCACGAGCGCTCGCTGATGTCCGTCGCGCAGAAGCGGCTGGCGGCGATCGACGGTCTCCAAATTTACGGTCCGGCGCCCGCCGAGCGTAGCGGAGTGATCAGCTTCACCATGAGCGACGTGCATCCACACGATCTGGCGACCATACTCGACGGCGAGGGGGTCTGCATTCGTGCCGGACACCATTGTGCACAACCCCTGATGCGCCGTCTCGACGTCCCTGCCACGGCGCGCGCGTCGTTTTATGTCTACAACGACGAGAGCGACATCGATGCGCTGGTCGCGGGAATCATCAAGGCACGCGAGATCTTCGCATATGTCGAGACCTGAGATGTCCGCCCAGCTGTCGGCGTTGTACCAGGAGATGATTCTGGATCATTATCGTCGGCCGCGGAACAAGGGAACTCTGGAGAACGCGGACGCGAGTGTGGAGATGAAGAATCCGCTCTGCGGCGACGAGATCGCGTTACAGGTGGCGTTTGACGGTGATGCGGTGAGCGATCTCAGATTTTCCGGACGAGGCTGCTCTATCTCACTGGCTTCGGCGTCGATGATGACACAGCTGGTAAAAGGAAAGGGCAGAGGCGAGATCGATGCGATTAGAAGCCAATTCCGCGACCTGATGCTTGGCGTGGCATCAGGAGCGGACGAAAGTCGCCTCGGTGCGTTACGCGCTCTGTCCGGTGTCGCGCGGTTCCCAGCGCGAGTGAAGTGTGCACTGCTAGCCTGGAACGCCCTCGAGAGCGTGCTGAATGGGCAGACGCCCTAGCCCACTGATGTGACCGCCAAGCACGATCTTCCCTTCACGGCGACGCTCGAAGAATACGAGCGAGAAGCGAACGCGCTATTCGAGGCGGTTCGGGCGCGCGAGAATGCGGCGCTCTGGAATTTCAAATGGATGCATCCGCACTATCGGGGCAAGACAGTCACCGATGTGAATCCCGAAGCTCTCGATCTCGACGACGCACGCCTGGTCGTGGCGCAGGAGTACACGTTTTATACCTGGCACGATCTGGAGAACTTTACAAAAGAAGTCGCGCGAGAAGGACCCACGAAAAAGTTCGAGCAGGCAGTCGAGGCGGTGGTCGCCGGAGATGTGGCGACGCTGCGCTCGATGCTTCGCGACGATCCGCAGCTCGTACGTGCGCGGTCAGCGCGGCGTCATCATGCAACATTGCTGCATTACATAGCTGCCAACGGTGTTGAGGGCGTGCGCCAGAAGACACCCGCCAATGCCGTCGAGGTCGCCAAAATTCTTCTCGACGCTGGTGCCGAGCCCGATGCACTGGCAGTGATGTACGACAACCTCTGCACGACGATGAGCATGCTGGTCTCCAGCGCTCATCCGGCCGGCGCTGGACTCCAGGCTGACCTTGCGGAAACATTGTTGGACTACGGCGCGAGCCACCGTGGTCCTGGCTCGGAGTGGCAATCGAACCTGATGACAGCGCTCTCGTTCGGTTACGTCGGGACGGCGGAACGACTCGCCCAGCGTGGTGCACCCGTCGATGATCTGCCAGCTGCGGCGGGGCTAGGTAGGGTCGAAGAGACGATCCGGCTTCTTCCAACCGCCGACACTCGGAGCAGGCACGTCGCACTGGCGCTGGCCTCGCAGCACGGTCACGCCGATGTGGTGAGACTGCTGCTCGACGCAGGTGAAGATCCGAACCGGTACAACCCGGACGGATTTCATGCGCATTCGACGCCGTTGCATCAAGCGATCGCGTCCGATCGACCAGTCGTGGTGCAATTGCTCCTGGACCGGGGCGCGCGAACCGACATCAAGGACACCATCTTCTCTGGCACAGCGCTCGGCTGGGCGATCTACTGTAAGCGTCCGGCGATCGCAGAGGAGCTGCGCAACCGCGGCGCACCAGCGAGCTAATACCGCCGGTCGACTCCGATTGCAGCGGACGGCGTTGGACGCCGCCGCTGAACCGGAAGACTATTCATCTCGCCAACAATTAGCGGCCGTGGTCCAGCTGACCGCGAATCTCTCCACCCGGAAAATCACCAGGCCCGGTGTTGATTCCGTCGACGCCGTCGTTGGTGTGCACGTTGACGTAGGTCAGACCCGCTCTCATCGCATCGAGTAGCGGCATGTTGGTACCGACAGCGCTGGCGGGGCAGATCACACCAGTCGGTGAAAAGGAGCCGGAGGCCAGGACACCGTTATGCGGTCCAGACCCGCTCGGTCCCGGCGTACCAGTGGGCCCGGCAGGCGGCGGATACAGCCACATCCGGATTGGCCCATTCACGCCCGGAGGGCCGCAGTGGATGTGCGACATGAAGACGTTGTCGATGTTCGAGGCGATGAGCCGATACTCGACGGTGTTGCCGTCAGCGCTGACCCGGAAGATCGCTTCCCCCTGAGCCTTCGAATCTGCCGGCGTGGAAACGGTACAAGTCGGGCATACCTCTTCGGCACCAGTCATGTGGGTGCCGAGATTGACGTCCCCGTTTCCTCCGGCGTTACTCACGAACAACGGCACACGCACTTCGAATCCCGTCGGTGCTGGCTTGTCCGCAGTGCAGCCGACGAGGAGCGCCGGTATGGCGCCAAGGATTATTTCTCTTCGCAGCATGAGAACCCTCCCGTGTTCTACGTCTCTTCGCACCCTCCGATCAGGTTATGCGCCTCGTCGTTCGCGGGACTCGGTCGAGCCTACGCGTGCCGAAAAAAGTACGCCGTGGGCCCGGGGGCGGAAGGGTTGGAGACGGGTATTTTGGCCATCGCATCTGCTCGCGGCATCCAATAGACAAATGAACCACGATGGAGTGCGATATGACGAATCAACGAATCCTGGTCGTTCTGACTTTCATCAATCTGCTTTTCCTCGGTGGTCTTGCCCTCGATCGGGTACGGCCTGTGTTTGCGAAGCAGAACACATCGCCTGTTCTTCGCGGTCGCGCACTCGAGATCGTCGATGCTCAAGGCAGACTTCGGGCGACGATTGGTGTGCTGCCGCCGAGCACCGTCGATTCAAAACGATATCCCGAGACGGTGCTGCTCAGACTGATCGACACGAAGAGCGGGCCAGTCGTGAAGATCGGCGCGGCCAGCAATGGGGGCGCGCTCGGCCTGACGGATGGCGCGGACCGTGGGGTCCAGGTCTTCGCGCATGACACCGGAAGTTTCATCAGGATCGTTGATCGGGCCGGACGCGAGCGGGTCATACGTCCATAACAATTTGCACGGTGACCTTTTCGCCCTGACGTAACAGCGCCATCAGTTGGGGAACTCGGCGAGCTTGCGCAGGCGAATGTCAGGATCGCTCGCGAACTCGTGTTGCAGCCAGCCGAGATGGCCGGCGCCGTAGATCACAAGCACATGTTCGGTCGGAGAGTCGGCGAGTCGCATGACGTTACTGTAGATCCGCATGTTGCGACGGAACCAGTCCGAAACCAGATCTGCCCCGGCCCAATCGCCCGGCTCGCCAAAGTGCGCCTGGCGGTAATAGAAGCCTACGTCCGCGGTGACTTTGCCGTCTGAGTTCATGTAGAGCAGCGTCTCGAGGACGGTATGCGAGGCCAGATAGTCATTCTGCGCCTTCACCATCACGCCGATCTCTCCCATCATCGCGTCGAGCTCCTTGGACCGGCCACTCGCCTTGGCGTAGTCCACGATGCGCTGGAACGGAAACTCGCCGTCGACATCCACGGGGTACACGGTCTTGTGCCCGAGCTCCTTAGCCAGCCGATATCCGATCTGGTCGATTTCGTTGCGCGACAGCGTGTACTTTCCTGCGAGGTAGTCGGAGTACTCGCGGCCCGCCCGCTGACTAAAGACATCCGATTCGACTGCGATTTTGGTTGGACGGAATTTTTTCAGTACGTCGATCAGCTGCGCGATTTCTCGTTGACGCTTGGGCGCCAGCACGTCGTCGGCCCGCGTGTTGAAGATGTCGCGCCCCGGGTTGGCCATGTGGTAAACGCCGAGCACCAGCACTTCGGCGCGGGCCGGTGCTGCCGGCGGTTGCTGTGACAGGGCGGGACGTATCACCAGTGTCAGCGCGACCAGGGGAAGAAATTTTTTCATGAGGCAAGAATGTCCAGTATGAAAGTTGGAGACAAAGTTCCGGATTTCACGACCCTCGATGACAGCGGCCACCCTGTTTCACTCTCGGACTTCAAAGGCAAGTCGGTGGTGCTGTACTTCTATCCGAAGGACGACACGTCGGGCTGTACCAAGGAAGCCTGCGATTTTCGCGATGCATTCCCGCGATTCGGCAAAACCGATGCGGAAGTAATCGGCGTAAGCCCAGACAGCGTGGAGTCGCACCGCAAATTCAAGAAGAAATACGAGCTCCCCTTCAAGCTTCTGGCTGACGAAGGCCACAAGCTCGCCGACAAGTTCGGAGTCTGGAAAGAGAAATCGATGTACGGCCGCAACTTCATGGGGATCGAGCGCACGACCGTTCTCATTGATCGCAACGGCCGCGTCGCTCGAATCTTTCCGAAGGTACGCGTCCCCGGACACGTCGAAGAAGTCGAGACCGCCTTGCGCGAGCTCGATCGCAAGTAGCGACCTATTTCTTCGCGGGAGACAAACCCGGCATCGGCTCGTCCGCGGTCGGACCGTAAATCGACGGCACTGGAACATCGATCAGTCGCAGATACACCGTCAGCTGCCCCCGGTGATGAACGAGATGGTTGATCGTCTGGCGCACGATCACTCCCCGCGGCGCGCTGAAGAAGACCTGCGGTCCCCGCCTCAGCGACCAGTCGACCTTGTAGTCGGAGTCTTTGGAAGCCGCGATCGCCTTGCGCGCTTCTTTCACGTGCTTGTCGAACGACTTCACCAGATCCTCGGTTTTCTCGTACGAGTATCCCGGATACCCTCCGAGGTCGAGCGAAGTCTGGGTGACAGCGTTGGTAATCCAGCCCGGCATGCCGGCCACGAGCTGAGTGAGATGGCCGAGCGAGAACGACCTTGGATGCGGCTTGAATTGCCCTTTATCCGTTGGAACTCTCTCGATCACCTTGCGAGTCGTTGCCATTTCCTGATCGAATTCGGGCAAGAGAGTGTCGGCGATGCTCATATAGTCTCCGCGAATTGATTCGTTGTTGATTTTCCCTAGTATGGTCGCGGAAATCGGCGGCGTCCACACGCGCCCGGTGTGCCGTCGCCCCAAGCCGCTGGGGGGCCGAGGACTCACCCGTTCATCCGATACCAACGCGGGCGCGGGACTGCGACTGTGAAGCAGTCACATTCATCAGGTTAGCATGTCGAGATCGGGAAGCTCCAGCACTCTGTCCGAGCTGTCGTCACAGCTTGCAACTGCCGTAGAGACGGCCGCCAAATCCATCGTCTCCATCCACGCGCGACGACGCATTCCTTCGAGCGGAATCGTTTGGCGCGATGGTGTAGTCGTCAGCGCCAGTCATACCGTGCGTCGAGATGACGAAATCCCGCTGACGCTGCCAGACGGTAATTCCACTGTTGCGAAAGTCGCGGGACGCGATTCCGCCACCGACCTGATCGCCTTGCGCGTTCAGGGTACCAAATCGTTCGTCGCGCCAAAGGCCGACGTATCGAGCCTGCGCGTCGGATCTCTGGTGCTCGCCGTCGGACGCCCCGGGCGCAATGTCTCGGCGAGCTTCGGCATCGTCAGCGCGGTTGGAGAGGGTTGGCGCACCTGGCAAGGTGCACGCATCGATCGGGTGCTCCGACTCGACCTCGCAGTCTACGACGGATTTTCCGGCGGATCGCTCGTCGATCCTTCCGGTGCTGTGCTCGGTCTCAACAACTCTGCGCTCGCCCGCGGGACGCCGTTGGCTTTGCCTGCCGCCGCCGTCGACCACGTGCTGGACGAGCTACTGGAGCGCGGGCACGTGCGTCGCCCTTTCATCGGAGTCGCCGTACAGCCGGTGGCGCTGTCGGCATCCGTCGTCAAACAACACAGCCTGAACGGCGATACCGGCTTGCTGATCGTATCGATCGCCGACGCGTCACCCGCCGAGAAAGCTGGAATGCTGCTGGGAGATGTCCTGCTCGAGGCAAACGGCAATGAGCTCTCCGGCCCCGACGACTTGCTCGATGCACTCTCCAGCGTTTCGAAAGATGGCGCGATAACGCTCAAGTTCCTGCGCGGGGGCAGCGTCAAAACTGCTTCGATCACGCCAGCCGATCGGGGAGGGGAAGGACGCGAATGAACATCTCGATGCTTGGCTCTGCCCGCGCGGCGTCATCGAACCTGAATGGCCTCGCTGAGCTGCTGCGGCAGGCGGTGGTCGAAGTGCGGAGTGGTGATTCGGGAAGCGGCACCGGAATCATCTGGGGTGGCGCTGGACTCGTTGTCACCAATGCGCATTGCATCAAGCGTGGTACGCAGCTTCAGGTGGACTCCGCCGGCAAGTGGCGCGAAGCGCACGCACTCGCATACCATCCTCATCATGATCTCGCGCTTCTCGCTGCACCATCCGTCAGCGGTCCGCTCCTCGAGCTCCGCGATCCCGAATCGCTTCGTACCGGTGAGCTCGTCTTCGCCCACGGGCATCCGCTTGGCATCCGTGACGCGCTGGCGATGGGCGTCCTCCACGCCGTCACCCGCGATAGATCCAAATCGCCGCGCTGGATCGTCGCCGACGTGCGACTGGCGCCCGGCAACTCGGGTGGCCCGCTCGTCGATGCCGAAGGAAGACTCGTCGGCATCAACAGCATGGTGGTCAACGGGCTGGGAGTGGCGGTACCAGCGTCACTGGTGCAGCGATTCGTCGAGCGAGCGCTCTCGCAGCGCGCGGCGTAACACCGGCTCGCGACGATGACGCGCATTGCGATCGTCGCGCCGTCCGAGAAGTTGCGCATATCGCTGGCGGCAGCGCTGAGAACCAATCCGGAGTTCGAAGTAATCGCCGCGTCCGCTTCGACCGCCGAACTTCCTCCGTCGGCCGACATCGTCCTCGTAGCGCGAGTCGCGACTTCTTCTCGCGTCGCCGGTTATGCGCCGGACGGCACGAAGGAAACCGTACTCACCAACCGTGAGCGCGAGATCCTGGCATTGCTCGCCGATGGGCTGGTCAACAAGCAAATCGCCGCGCGACTCGGAATATCCACCAATACGGTAAAGACTCACCTCGAGCTTTTATTCGACAAACTCGGCGTCGCCACACGAGCTGAAGCGGTGGCGACTGGAGTGAAGCGCGGACTGTTACTGCTCTGAAAGTGGCGCTTGATGGCGACAAGCTTCTGCACCAATCTATTTCTCAACGCCGACGGGGATGCGAATGGCTGAAGGGCCAATCGAAGCGCAGCTGCTGGATCTGGAGAAACAGTATTGGCAGGCAATCAAGGACCGAGACGTGCAGGCGGCCATGCGTCTGACGGACGATCCGTGCATCGTCACCGGCGCGCAGGGCGTCGCTCGCATCAGCCAGAAGCAGTTCGCGGGTATGCTCCAGGCCGGCGGCTGGACGTTGCATCAATTCGACTTGAGCGACGTGCAGGTGCGAGTGCTGAGCGAAGACGTCGCCATCCTCGCCTACAAGGTGAAGGAAGTCCTGACGGTCGAAGGTAAGCCGGTCACGATCGACGCGTCTGATTCCTCTACCTGGGTGCGTCGCGACGGCAACTGGGTCTGCGCGTTACACACGGAAGCTCTCACCGGCGATCCGTTCGGGCGCGACCGCCGCCCTTCACCACTGAAGCCTTAGCCCCGCTTCGCGCTCACAACCATTAGGGCGACGCACCGGCGCGGACCGGCAGTTTTCGCTGCTGCCAATCCTGGTATGAGCCATCGTACAGTTTCACTGGATACCCGAGATAGCGCGCGATGAAGTAAGTCATGCTGGCGCGATAGCCGACCCAGCAGTACGTCGCTACCGTATCCCCCGGATTGACTCGCGCAGCGTAGAGACGCTGGAGCTCGGCGCGATCCTTCAAGAGCGGCGAGTCACCACCGCGAAATAGCTCCTCCCACTGCAGCTGGTGCGCGCCCGGAATATGTCCCGCGCTCGGCATTCCGTGACGCTCACCGGAGCCGAGGTACTCGCCGTCGGTGCGGGTGTCGATGAGCGAAACTCCTCGCTTGCCGAGATGCGCAGTGATCCAGTCGGCCGTCGCGACTCGCTCCGGATGCGGTTGAACGGTGAGATGTCCGCGTGCAAAAGCCGGTGTCTCGCGACTGACCGGTCTTCCCTCGGCACGCCATTGCTGGAGACCTCCATCGAGCATCGCGAATCGCTTGTGCCCGATGTAATCGAGGGTGAAAAGAGCGCGCGAAGCCATCGGTCCTTCGCTCGCGTAAACTACCACCATGCTGTTGTCAGAGATGCCGGCCTTCTCGAAGACGTCGCGGATCTGCTCGATCGACGGCAGCTCGGAGCCGAGTCCGTCCCGCGATGTCACGATGTCCATGTAAGAGAGTGGACGGGCGCCGGGAATGTGGCCGTCGCGGTAAGACTGGTCATGCTCGACCTGGAGGACGACGACGGATGGATCGTTGAGATGCGAGGCAAGCCAGGCTGTCGACACGACCAGCGGCTCGTCAACCGCCGAATTGCGCGAAGCGCTCCCGGGCGCGAACGTAGCACCAACAGCAACGAATCCGATAACCGGAGCGAAGCGCATCGTGGTCTCCTCCAGGTGATATAGAAATTAGACACCCGCAGACGCCATGATGGCACTTCGAAGCGCGACATGAGTTTCTTCACAATCTTGCGGCACTTGCTCGCGATTCTGTTGCTCCCGTTCATGGTGGTGGTTGTCATTCCACGGTGGTTGTTGCGCGGGTGGGCGCTGTCGGATACTTATTGGGCGGTGGGGACTCCGGTCGAGCTCATTGGGCGCGTTGCAGGTGTCCTGATTTTTCTTGCCGGCTTTTCTCTTTTCGCCTGGTGCGTGTCGCTTTTTGCTCGAATTGGAGAAGGGACCTTGGCACCGTGGGATCCCACCAGGCGTCTGGTCGCCGTCGGACCGTACCGCTACGTCCGCAATCCTATGATCACGGGTGTGGTGACGATGCTCGCAGGGGAGGCTGTTTTCCATGGCTCTCGCGTCCTCGCCACCTGGGGGGCGACGTTCGTGTTCATCAACTACGTCTTCTTTCTGATTTTCGAAGAGCCCGATCTGGAGAGCCGCTTCGGCGAAGACTACCGCCGCTATAAAGCCAACGTACCGCGCTGGATTCCACGGCGAACGCCTTGGAACGGTTGACGGCAGGCGATTGCGCTCGGCTCGCGCACGGAACTTGAGTGAATGGCGTGGAACCAAACCATTGATCAGCTATGACAGCCCCGACTTCTGCGCCGCTGCGCCCGCTTCTCCTGCCACGCGATTATTTCAGAAGCGTTCTGGCCGCGCTGATCACACTCCTCACGATCGGTGGCTGGATCAACGCGCTCGGGCGCACTCCCCTTCGCGAGGCGTTGCGCTCTCAGACACGGCTGTGGTGGATCGAGCAAATAGTCGCACTGGCACTGGCCCTCGTCTGCATCGGAATCATCATGCGGCGACGTTCCTTCCTGGAACCGGCCTTCTGGCTCACCATCTACTCGACGCTGTTCGATGTGATGCGGTGGATCTTCGAATTCATCGATGGCCAGCCGACAATCCCGGTCGCGCTCATTCTCTACCTGCTTTTCCTGTGGCGACTCCTGCTCACCCGCAAGCAGATTGACGCGCGGTCGGACCAAACCGTCGCTCAATCCCCAGCCGGTTAGGGGTGTCTAACGGGAGGAGTAGTGGCGGCCTCCCAATGCAAGAGATAAGTATTTACTCGTGGGCAACAAACCGCTCGGCCAGCTGATCGTCCTGCTTGGCCTGGTCATCATCGTCGTCGGGTTGGTGGCGATGCGCGGGTGGCTTGGTTGGTTCGGCCACCTACCGGGCGATGTGCGTGTCGAAAGGCAGAATGTGCGGGTGTACGTGCCGATCGTTTCGATGTTGCTGATATCGATCGTCTTCAGCGTGCTGTCATACGTTCTTCGCCGAATTTTCTGATTCCCGATCGCTCGTAACATCTGGAGAGCAAGGCGGCTCGTTCCGCTTGTTGCTCCCAATAGCAATTGCTGCATCGGCCCTCTGCGCCCCGGTCTCCACCGCGCAGCCACTGGTTCAACTGGGCGCACAGAACGCGCGGGTCGGTGCCGACTCGGCGGAGATCGCCAAGCGCGCGCGCAATCTGCAAGCCTCGTTCGAGCGCCGTCGCCGTCAGATGCTGCCGAGATTCTATATCGGAACCGCCGATCACTGCCTGATCGTCGGCCGGTTCTGCGAGTGGCATCCGAATCTGAAGGACTACGTCGTTCCTGATGAAGGCGAGGACATCGTCCGCGCGCGGGCGCAGCTGCTGCGCGATCTGGAGAGGGCGTCGGACGCTCTTCCCGGTGACGACTGGATCGTCGGACAGCGCATCCGCTACCTGGTGGAGGGCCACGACACATCGGCTGTCGCCATAGCGCGGGCGTGCCGAGCGACGAACTGGTGGTGCGACGCGCTGCTCGGACTGTCGCTCCACGTACAGGGGGATTTCGCTGGGGCGGACAGCGCGTTCGCGATGGCGCTGCAGGCAATGCCGACGCCGATGCGCTGCCACTGGAACAACCTCTCGCCGCTGCTGGACGACGACGTCCGCGGCACCTACCACAAGATGTCCTGTGCACAGCGCGAGGCGGCCGACGCGCGCATCTGGTGGGTGGCAGATCCGCTGTTCATGACTCCAGGCAATGAGCGGCGCACAGAACACTTCTCGCGCGTGCTCCACACTCTGCTTCAGCAGAACGCTGTCAACACTTACGGCTCGAGCTGGGGCGGCGACCTAGCCGAGCTGATTCTCCGCTTCGGCTGGGCAGAGAAATGGACGCAGGAGCCTTCGCGCAGCATGTACATGGAGTCGCAGCCGGCGATCACCGGGCACGAGCGAGAGCCGGGTTACCATTTCTTCCCCACGCAGCGGCCGCCGGATAGTCTGGCGCTGATCGTAGATTCGGTGTTCGACATCTACCAGTTTCCGCCGCGCGAGCAGTACGCGCCCATGTACACGCGGGGCTTCGTGCGACTCGACGCGCAGGTGGCGCGTTTCCGGCGCGGCGATTCGACGAGAGTGGTTGCCGCATTCGACGTCAGCAACGACACCATCTTCGGCAAAACCAAATTCGCCGCTGCGTTGGTCGCCATGGGCGACGAAGCGACTATGCCATCCAAGACTCAGGTGGAGGAGTCTCCGACGAGGAACGTGCTGATTGTCTCCACCCCCTGGAAGGAGCAACTGATTGGAGTGGAGCTGCTGGCAAAGGACAGCGCCGCGGCGGCACGGTGGCGCTCGGGGTTTGCCGAGATTCCCCTCGACTCAGGGAGGATCAGCGTTTCTGATCTCCTATTTGTGGACGGCGCGCCGTCCCTGCCTGCTGATCTCGCCGAGGCGACCGAGCGCGCTCACGGCGGCACCAAGTTCCGCCGCAACACGAGGATCGGCTTGTTCTGGGAGCTGTACGGGAAGACGCCTACTGATAGCGCACTGGCGATATCGCTGACTATCATGCCCATCGATGAAGGGCTGCTGCGGCGCACCTTCCGCGCGCTTCACATAGCGCCGAAGCTCACGCCACTCAGTCTTCGTTGGCAGGAAAACGGAGCGGCCGGAGTTTTGTCGGCACGGTCGATACTACTGGACCTGTCGATGGTGCCGGCAGGAAAGTACTCAGTGAGGCTGGAAGTCGGCGACGATCCGAAAGCGGTGGCGTCTCGAATTATCGAGGTGAAGTAAGGCGCAGCTCGTCCAGTCGCCGGGCGATGAAGCTGCGCTCGGCACTCTGAGTGGTCAGCCGCAACGCCGTCTCGTAACTCTCGATTGCTTCGCTGATACGGCCGAGTCGCCTGCATAAATCACCGCGGGCGGCGTGCGCCAGGTGATAATCGGCGAGATCTCCCCGAACCAGAATCGCGTCGATCAAAGCGAGCCCCGCTGCTGGTCCTTCGCTCATCGCCACGGCAGCAGCTCGATTGAGCTCGATGATAGGCGACGGATCAATTCTCAGCAGAACGTCGTAAAGACCGACAATCTGGCGCCAGTCGGTCGAGCGAGCGTCGCGCGCCTCGGCGTGAACCGCGGCGATCGCCGCTTGCAGCGTGTAAGGACCGAATCGGTGCGACTGGATCGCTCGTTCGACGAGCTCCACTCCTTCATCGATCTGGGCGCGATTCCAAAGCGAGCGATCCTGATCCTCGAGCAGAATCATCTCTCCCGCCGGACCGGATCTCGCCGCGCGACGGGCTTCATGCAGCAGCATCAGCGCCAGCAGTCCGATGACTTCCGGCTCCGGCAGGAGCTCGACAAGGAGTCCGCCGAGCCTGATTGCTTCGCCCGACAGATCAGCGCGAGTGAGCGACTCACCGCTGGTGGCGAGATAGCCCTCGTTGAAAACGAGGTAGATCACGTGCAGCACGCTGTCGAGACGTTCGGGCAGATCGGCGCGAGCCGGCACCTCGTACGGAATCCGTGCCTCCCTGATTTTGGATTTGGCGCGGACGATCCTCTGCGCGAGTGTGGGCGGCGGAGTGAGAAAGGCATGCGCGACTTCTTCAGTAGTCAGACCACAAACCTCGCGCAGCGTCAATGCAATTCGCGCGTCCGGACTCAGCGCCGGGTGACAGCAGGTGAAGATGAGTCGGAGACGATCGTCTTCGAGCTCCTCATCGTCTCGCAGCGGGTCGGAAGTTCCCTCGATTCTGTCGATCATTGCGCTATCGACATCCTCGAAGCGAGCATTTCGCCGCAGGCGGTCGATTGCCTTGAAGCGACCGGTCGAAACCAGCCAGGCGCGCGGGTTGGCAGGAACTCCATCTGTCTCCCACTGCTCGACTGCTGCGGCGAATGCGTCGTGCAGTGCCTCCTCGGCGAGATCAAAATCATCGAGGAGGCGAATGAGGGTAGCGAGCACACGGCGCGATTCGGTGCGATAGAGAGCATCGACCTGGTCGCGCACGTGCGTCACGCTGTTCTCCTCCATTCACGCGGCGCCGCTGCTGGCCAACGCTTCAGCTGGCCGTGCCGTCGCCTGGTTGCGCTCGACGATCGGCCTCACCTCGATCGAGCCGAACCTGACAGACGGGATCCTCGACGCCACCTGCACCGCATCGTTCAGATCTTTTGCTTCAATGAGGTAGAATCCGCCGAGCTGTTCCTTCGTTTCGGCGAATGGGCCGTCGGTGGTCGAGACCTTGCCATTCCGCGACCGAACGGTCGTCGCTGTATCGGTCGTCTGGAGCTGATAACCAGCAACGTGATGGCCGCTCTTTCTAATGCTTTCGCCGAACGCGCCGTACTCGCTCATGATCTTGTCCATCTCGGGCTTCGGCGTGGTCGCGAACCGGCTTTCGTCTTCGTAAATCAGGCAAAGGTATTTCATAGCTCCTCCAGTTATTGGAAAGGGTTCTCGCTAAATAGTCGGACGACGTCTGGCCAAATCGACATCGACTTTTACGAGGTCGACCCCTTCATTATTGCGTTACGTATCCGGACCGCCTTTTCGAGGGCGCCAGCAATTGGTAGGACTCGGACTACAACGCGTGTGAACAAACGAACGGGCAGCTGCAAGGTACTAGTCTCGGTTCCCCGCCGAACTACTAGGGGGAGTGATGCCAGTGTCGTTCCGGCGTAGCGGGTGCGAAAGTCACCGAAAGAGTCATCATTGGTGATAGCGACATCGCCGATCGAAACGACGCGGTCACCCGATCGCAGCCCGGCTGCTGATGCGGCTCCTCCCGGCGCAACATCGGTGACCCGCACGCCGGTGCTGTCGGTGGCTGTCGAGACGCCGAGACGAGGCTCGCGAAGCGTGTCGGTACGGCTCTGGAGCCCAACCAGCCGCAGCACTGAATCGATCGGCAGTGCCTCTCTGCCATCCACGTATTTGTGCGCAAATTCCGTAAATGACTTTCGCCCCGCAGCCCGGCTTACCTCGCGCCACCAGTCGGTGCCGGTGAATCCCCGGCCGCGTTTGTAGGTTTCGTTGTAAAGGGTGCGCATGACGTTGTCGAGCGACGAGCGGTTGTCGGTCGCGTCGCGAATCATGACATCCAGAACAAATCCGATGAATCCGCCCTTTGGGTAGTAGAGTCCGCCGCTGCCATCGGTTGGACTGATCCATGGTGAGAGAGATGCGTCGCTGACAGCCGTTGGTGTCGTGCTGTTGATCGACGCGATCTCGCCGGCAATGAAGTCGAAAAATCCCGCGCTGTCGTAGACGCCGCTGCGAACGAGCGCGAGTGCGCCATAGTAGTCGGTCACTCCTTCGCTCACCCACAGCCAGGTAGTTGGCTGCGCGTCGTCGTACCGGTATGGCACCATGTCCGCCGGACGCAGTCGCTTGACGTTCCAGGCGTGAAAGGCCTCGTGCGAGTAAAGGCCCGGCAGATATGGCGCGTCGAGCTGCGAGCTGACCACTTCGTCGACTTGCGAGCTTTGGTGCTCGAGGCCGCCACCGTTGACTAGCGTGTCGGACCGCTGGAAGACGGTGTAGTTGCGAAACGGCGCCGCACCGAAGACGGCGATGTGGGCGGGAAAAATCCTCCGGAGCCAGCCGAAAGTGCGATCCCGTCGCGCCGTAGTCAGGCTCGCCGCCGGGTAGAAGGCGAGACGAATCCATTTGCCGGCGATCTGAGTGCTGTCGAGGGCAAATCTTCCAACGTAGAAGGGCATGTCGGTGAGATCGTGATAATTCGAGGCGGCAAAGTTGTTCGCACCGGGAGCCGGATCCATTCCGGTGGCGATGCGCCACGACGGCTCGGTGCGGATGCTCACCTGCGCCGGCCAGTTGAACCCGCGACCGACCGGATAAAGAAAGACATTCGTGCCGTTGAAGAACGCGAAGTTAGGCGATGTCCAGGCGACGGCGCGATCGACGGCGTCGGCGAGATACCTGAATGAAACGCGCACGGTGCCGGCGCCCCGCGGCGTGATCTCCCAGGTCTGGTAGTCGACTTTTCTCCAGGGAAGCTGCGTGCCGTTCGATTCCGCGGAGAACTGCGACACGCGCCGCGCGAACCAGAGAAGGACATAATGACCCGGCGACCAGGCAGGGAGAGAGAGCACCACCGGCGCGTTTCCGCTGACGCGAAATGACATCGAGACACCGAGTTGTCGCCGACCGACAGCGGCAGAATCGGCGGTGATCTCGTAGCGAACATCGGTGATCGGAGCAGAAACCTGAGCAGGTTGTGCCAACAATGGGTGGGCGCTGGCGAGCAGAACCGTTGCTGTGAGAGAACGAAGCATCAATCCTCCGAAGGAAAAACGCCTTCAAACCGTACGTCCAGCGCTGCAGAACTTCACGACGGTCGGGTGGTAACATACGTTAGCTTCCGTTCCACTCAACCGAAACACGACTACGTGAAAACGACAATAGCGACCGCGGTCGCTTTTTCTTCGATATTCTCAGTCCCGCTTGGCGCGCAGGGTGCGCGCCTCACCGCTGCACCGGTATCTCCAGAGCCGGGAGCGATCGTGCGTCTGACACTGAATGCGCCCGCGCGCGGCGATGCGATCGTCTCCGTGCGCGGAGCGCTTGCAGAGCAGCCGCTCCATTTCATCCGGACGGCGCCTGGTGTCTGGCACGCCATCGGTGGTATTCCGGTCGACGAAGAGGGCAGTCTCGTCGCCAACGCGGTTTTGCAGAGGGCGTCTGGCAAGACCGAGATCGCCCGCGTTCGGTTCACGCTCCCAAAGATTCCGCCGCCAGTTGCACAGCCGCTCGAGGTCGATAGCACGTTTACACGTCCACTAGATTCGGCTACCCTGGCGCGCATCGCCGGGGAGAACGCGCGCGCAAGGGAAGTTGGTCGTCGGGCGCACGAGCGCGCACCGATGTGGACAGCGTCGTTTCTCAAGCCCAGAAAC